>Ga0209056_10000364_pt1 | contig 50509 bp, 48 predicted proteins | sample GraSoiAngelo_114_FD_185876 | JGI IMG/M metagenome (GOLD analysis project Ga0209056, IMG submission 185876) | Grasslands soil microbial communities from the Angelo Coastal Reserve, California, USA - 14_0903_13_40cm (SPAdes) (version 2) | ecosystem: Environmental > Terrestrial > Soil > Grasslands...
TAGAGGATGACTGCGTGATGACGGAGAGCGGAGTGGAGGTGCTCAGCCAGCGGGCTGTGCGGATGTAGGTCAGTCCGCGAGTTTCTTCGCGAACCCGATAATCCGGTCGAGCGCTTTCTGGAGGCTGTCCGTCGCGGCGGCGTACGACAGTCGCACATAGCGGTCGTCCCCGAACGCCGCGCCCGGCACCAGCGCCACGCCGGTCGTGGTGATGAGCCGCGTACAGAATTCCGTCCCACCGATGCCCCCGAACGAGTCCACCCGGAAGAAGAAGTAGAACGCGCCGAGCGGCTCGACGAACTCGACGCCGGGCAGGTCCTGCCGGAAACGCGAGACCACGAGATCCCGCCGCTTGCGGAACTCGGCCACCATCCGACCGACATCCTGCTCCACCCGGTCGTCGCCCAGCGCGGCTGCCGCGGCCACCTGCGCCGGGTGGTTCGCCCCGGTCGTAGTATGCGACTGCAGCGCCGCCATCGCCTTCGCGAGGGCCCCCCCCGCCCCTCCTAGCGCGAGCGCCAGCCCGATCCGCCACCCGGTCATCGCGTAGGCCTTGCTGACGCCGTAGATCACCACCACCCGCTCGAGCAGCTCGTCGGGCAGATCGAGGAATGACGGCGCCGGACCCGTCCCGTAGTGGATCCGGCGATAGATCTCGTCCGCGACGACCCACACCTTGCGGTCGCGCGCCCACTGCGCGATCGCCTTGATCTCGGCGTGCGTGTACACCGCGCCCGTGGGGTTGCACGGCGAGCACAGCACGAGACCCTTGGCGCCGGGAACCACGCGATCCAGGTCCCGTACGCTCACCTTCAGGCTCCATTCGGGATCGCCCGGGACGAGCACCGGTCGGGCGCGGCACAGGTACACGATCTGCGGATACGACACCCACGCCGGTGCCGGGATGGCGACTACGTCCCCGGGGCCGAACAGCGCGAAGCACACGTTGAAGAGCGACTGCTTCGACCCGTTCGACACCACGATGTGGTCGGCGTTGACCGCGCGACCGCCCGACAGAAGCGAGAGATGCTTCGCCCCGGCGGCCCGCAGCTCGAGGATCCCCTCGTTCGCCGGGTAGTGGGTTTTCCCCTCTCGGATGGCGCGAACCCCGGCGTCCGACGGGATGGACGGCGTGGGAAAGTCGGGCTCTCCCGCGCCCAGGTCGATCACGTCCTCGCCCGCCGCCTTGCGGCGCTTCGCCTCCTGCGAGATCGCGATGGTCGCGGACGTCTCGAGGTGTTGCAGGTTAGGCGACAGACCGGAACCCGGGGGCATGCGCGGGACGATAGCCGCCCGAGGCGAGGTGGGCAACTGCGAGATGCAGAGATGCGGGATGCGGGATACGGGATGCGGGATGCGATGGAGCACCGACCCATCTCGCATCCCGCCATCTCGCATCTCGCATCCCGCTGTTGCCTTTCCCCGGGGCACACGATACCATCCTGCCGCTGGCGCCCTTTGACAACCGAGGACCGTGTGACAGGAGCGGAAGCGAAGGCGGCGCTGGAGCGCGGCCGGGGGGTAGTGCTGGTGTGTCCCCCCGCCCCCGAGCGCGCGCAGCAGCTGTGGGATCTCGTGAGCCCATGGACCGCGGGGGAGGGCCCCGGGGTCGGTCCACTCGTGTTGATCGTCTGCCCGGACGACGCGGCTGCGGCGGAGTGGCCGGCCGTCGCCCCCGCCGGGCTTCGCGTCCACGCCGTCACCGGGCTCGTCCGCAGCGCAAGCAGGCTCAAGCAGCGCCCGCCACAGGTACTCGCCGGGGCTGTGAAGGACCTGGCCGCGCTGGTCCAGCGCGCCGCGCTCAAGCTCGATCACGTCGCCTCGGTGGTGGTGGCGTGGCCCGAGGCGCTCATCGCGGGGGAGCATGCCGCCGCGCTCGATACGCTCTTGGGGGAGGCGCGCGAGGCCCGGCGCCTGGTGCTCAGCTGGAATCCCGCACTGTTGGCCGATCTGCTCGAGCGACACGCCCGCAGGCCACTGGTGGTAGGTACGCTGCCCGTGGACGAGAGCGGCGCCCCACTCGCTCCCGCCGGCCGAGTCCGTTACTGCGTCGTTCCGCCGGGCCGGCGACCGGCCGTCGTTCGCGACGTCCTCGACGCCCTGGACGCGAGGCAACCCATGATCTGGAGCGGCGGTCCTAACCCCGAGTCCGAGGCGCCCCCCGACGCCGTGGTCTGCACCACGCTGCCGTCGCGCGATGAGCTCGCCGCGCTGGTGCGGCTGGGCGAGCCGATCGTCTTTCTCAGTGCGGCCCAGCTGCCGTACCTGCGTTCCATCGCGACCCTGGCCCCTCTCGCCCTCCCGGGGGCGGCCGACCGCGCACGCGACCGCGCCGAAGAGCTGCGCGAGCGCGTGACACAGGTGCTCCTCTCCGGCGGCGTGGACGCCGAGCTTGCCCTGCTCGATCCCCTGTTTGAGCGGTTTGACCCGGCGGAGGTGGCGGGGGCGTTGCTGGCGCTCCAACGGGAAACGGGAAGCGGGAAACGGGAAACGATCACCTCCGGCGTGAGAGACGCAGCGCGGGTGAAAGTCTTCGTCGGACTCGGCAAGAAAGACCGGGCGAGCGCCAAGGATCTCGTCGGCGCGCTGATCCGTGAAGCCGGTGTCCCGAAGGACGCCATCGGCCGCATCGACGTGCGCGAGACATTCAGCCTGGTCGAGGTGGCGGCCGGGGCGGCGGATCGCGCCGTGCGCGGGCTCACGGGGACGACGATCCGAGGGCGCCGCGTGATCGCGCGGCTCGACCGGGAGCGGTAGCCACCGGAACGCGCGCGACCCTGCGGCGGTAGCATGCGCGTACCCATGACGTCCACCAAACCCGCCTCCCCTGCAGCCACCAGGATCCAGCAGTTTGTCCTAAAGGGTTATCACGGTCGGTGCTCATCCCCGTGGCGCACTTCGTCCTCGTACCGTCGTTCCTCGCGTATGGCGTCTGGCAGTGCTTCCAGCGACTCGGCACGGTCGAGCTGACGCTCGATGCGCGCGGCACCTGCCCCGACTGCGGCGCCGGGCAGGCGCTCGACCTGGCAGCGCGGTGGCGCGCCCCGCAGCCCATGACCTGCCGCCACTGTCACCGTGGGCTGCAGCTCGTCCTTCCTTCTTCTTAGTGCGCGATGCGCTCGGCGAGCCAGCGCATGCTCTCGCCCACGTGCGCGTGCCAGTACTTCCAGTCGTGCTTGCCCGGCCACTCGGCGTACGTGCTCGCGACCCCCAGCGCCGCGAGCTCGGCGTGGAACGCCCGCGCCTGGTCCACGAGCCTGTCCGCGGTGCCCACGTCGATGAAGAGCGCGGGCAGCGGCCCGTGCGCTGCGGCGAGGCGCCGCGCCAGCTGGGTCGGATCGCGCGCCGTCCAGGACGCGATCGTCCGCCCGAACGCCGGAGCGATCGCTCCCCAGATCCCGCGCCAGTCAGCCGCCACGGAATCGATCGACGTGTGGTAGTGCGCCGGCGCAGCGAACGGATGCGGCCCGGCATAGAGCGGCGACAGCACGCCCGAATGACTCGCGGCCGCCGAGAAGATGTCGGGATGCTCGAGCGCGATTGTGACGGCTCCGAACCCGCCCATGCTCAGGCCAGCGATGCCGCGATGCTGGCGATCCGCGAGCGTGCGATACGTCGAATCGACGTGGCGGACCAGGTCGCGCGCGATGTAGTCCTCGTAGCGACCCCGGACGACGCACAGGGCCGGCGCCGCGCGATTCAGCAGCGTGTCGGCGAGGCAGGCGCCGTAAGGCTCGGGCGGCTCTTCCCAGTTGGTGTACCAGCCGTCGTCGCCGTCCGGCATCACCAGGATCATCTCGGGGCTACCGCCGGCGACGAGCGAGTCGGCCACGACGTCGATGCTCGCGAGCGCTACCCAGTCGGCTTCGTTCCCGGTCAGGCCGTGGAGGTAATAGGCCACCGGGTAGCGGCGCCCGGGCGCGGTCCCGTACGAGGGCGGCAGGTAGATCACGTAGTGCTTCTCCACACCCAGCGCGGGCGCGAAGAACCGCTCCACCCGCACCGTGCCGCGAGGCGGGGCGAGTTGCAGGGAGAGGCCGATACACGCGACGGACAGGGACCGAGCGAACACGAAGAGCCTCCTCTGTAAAAAGCCGACGGGCCGCCCAGCGGGGCAGCCCGTGAACAGCGACCCCGGCGCTCACGCGCCGGGCTATTTCTTGTTGACCACCATCTTCAGCTGCTTGCCGGCGCGAAACGCGGGAGCGATCGACGCCTTGATCTGAATCACACCACCGGTCTTAGGATTGCGACCCATGCGCGCCGCGCGCTTGCGGGCTTCGAAGTTGCCGAACCCGGTGATCTGCACCTTGGCGCCCTTCTTGAGCTCGCCGGCGATGATGCCCTTGTCGTCGAACAGAGCTTCAATCGTCCGGCCGGCGTCGGCCTTCGACATCTTGGTCCGCATGGCCAGTGCCGCGGTCAGCTCGGCTTTGTTCACGGTGTCTCCTTAGGTGAGGGTCTAGGGTACGCAAAAACCCTTGGGATTCCGCCCGTTTTGCGGGTGGGCACCCGAAAACCCGCATGAAACCGCCACAATATGAGGCCCCACCCCTGAAAACCGCAAGAGACGGGCACTTCCGCGACCCACCCCCCTCCCCGTTGCCAGAACCTCTTCGGGCTGCTTCCAGACGCCAAGCCGCAAGTCCTTGCCAGTTCCAGGTAAAGTCGTTGCCACACTGGCACCTGGTATCTTATGACCGCTTGCGGCTTGCGTCTGGCAACGACCCTGTCAACCGATCCCTGTCCCCTGGAGTCTGTCCTGTTTCACGGTACCCGCCCCGGCTGGATCGAGGTGATCGCCGGCGTGATGTTCTCCGGCAAGAGCGAGGAGCTGGTGCGTCGGGTGCGGCGCGCGGTGATCGCCAAGAAGCGCGTTCAAGTCTTCAAGTCGCATCTGGACGCGCGCTACGCCGGGTTGTATACGGTGAGCACCCACGACGGCGGCCTCGTCGACGCCGAGCCCGTCGACTCGTCCGAGGCGGTGCTGCGCGCGCTGCGACCGGACACCGAAGTGGTGGCGGTGGACGAAGTGCAATTCCTGGACGACGGGATCGTGGCGGCGGCGAACGGCCTGGCAGACCGGGGCGTCCGCATCGTGCTCGCGGGGATCGACATGGATTTTCGCGGCCTCCCCTTCGGGCCGATGCCCACGCTGCTGGCGATCGCCGAGATTGTCGATAAGCTGCAGGCGATCTGCGTGGTGTGCGGAGGCCCGGCCAGTCGCAACCAGCGTCTCGTCAACGGCAAGCCCGCGCTGTGGGACAGCCCCACGATCATGGTGGGAGGACGGGAGTCGTACGAGGCGAGATGCCGGCATTGCCACAGAGTTCCGAGAGCGGATGAGGACCAAACTGCACTGCTCTAGGTGCGGAGTGCGGAGTGCGGAGTGCGGAATCGGCGCGCGTCCTTCTACTCCGCATTCCGCATTCCGCATTCCGCACTTGTTTCCGTGTTGAACGTCGCGTTGACCGGCAACATCGCCGCGGGAAAATCGACCGTCGTCGATCTGTTCCGTCGCTGGGGCGCAACGATCATCGACGCCGACGAGCTGGCGCGTCAGGCCCAGGCGCCCGGCGGCGTGGTGCTGGCGGCGATCGCGCAGCGTTTCGGCGCCGATGTGCTCGCGCCCGATGGATCGCTCGACCGGGCAGCCCTGCGCGGCAAGGTGATGGGCGACCAGGCGGCGCTCGACGCCCTCAACAGCATCGTGCACCCAGCCGTGCGCCGCCGCCGCGACGAGCTGGTGCGCGAAGCCGCCGAGCGCGGCGACGTCCTGGTCGTGAACGACATTCCGCTGCTGTTCGAGGTGCTCGACCCGGCGCAGTTCGACGCGGTGGTGCTGGTGGATGCGAGCGTTGCGCTGCGGCGCACCCGGCTGCGCGCCACGCGGGGCCTCTCGAATGAAGAGGCGGACCGGATGATCGCCGCGCAGATGCCGGCCGAGCGCAAACGGGCGCAGAGCCACTACACGATCGAGAACGAGCGCTCGCTCAAGACCCTGGAGCGGAAGGCCCGCAGCGTGTTCGACGAGCTGCGCCGCCGCGCCGCGGCGGCTGCGCTCGGCCGCCCCGCCCAGGCACTGCTGCTCGTCGCCCCGCCGTCGGACGCGAAGCATCCATCGCTCACCGCGATCGCCGCCCGCTACAGCGATGCCGGACTCGCCGTGCGCCGCGCGACCGACAGCCCCGCGGCGCTCGAGAAGGCGCTGGAGCGGGCGGACGAGCGGCCCGACGCCATCGTCGCCGTGCATGCCGCCGCCGCCGCCGCCGAGCGGGCCTGGACACACGCCGGTCGACCCGGGGTGCTCGCGTACCTGTCCGACGACCCCGACCCGGTGGCAGTGCGGCTCGATCTGCGCCCCTGGGGTTACGAGCGGCTGCGTCTCATGGAGCCCGGCGCCGCCGGTCTGGCGCCGCGACCGGATCTGTTTCCGTCGGGCAACCCATTGGGTTGACAGGGGTTTCGCGCTCCGGTAACCTTCGCCGCGACCTCCCACGCCCCGCGAGCGAGCGACCCCGCATGGCGAACGTCCCGTCCGACCTGCGTTACAGTGAAGATCATGAGTACGTCAAACGGTCGGGCGACGGTGCGATCGTGCACATCGGCATCACCGATTACGCGCAGGGAGAGCTCGGCGACGTCGTCTACGTGGACCTCCCCAAGGTAGGCGCCACGTTCGGGCGGCGGGACGTTTTCGGCACGATCGAGGCGGTGAAGGCCGTGTCGGAGCTGTACGCGCCGGTGGCCGGCACGGTCACCGAAGTGAACGCGGCCCTCGAAGGCGATCCGGCGCTCGTGAACCGCGATCCCTACGGCGCGGGGTGGATGATCAAGCTGAAGGTGAAGAACCCGGGGGACATCGAGCACCTGCTGACCAGCGAGGCGTACAAGAAGCACATTGGAGAATGAAGTCGCACGGATGGTCACCATTACTTTCTACGGCCATGCTTGCTTCACGCTCGAAGCCGACGGGCGGCGCGTGGTCATCGATCCGTTCCTGACGGGTAACCCCGCGGCCGACATCTCCGCCGATCGCCTCCCCAAGGTCGACGCCGTGCTGCTCTCCCACGGTCACGGCGATCACCTCGGAGACGCCGTGCCCATCGCGCAGCGGGATCGCGCCCCCATCGTCGCCACATACGAGCTGGCGCAATTCTGCGAGCAGCGGGGCGCCGCGGTGCACGCCATGCACATCGGGGGCGCGCATCAGTTTCCGTTCGGCCGGGTGAAGCTCGTCCCGGCGTTCCACGGCGGCCGGGTCGACGGGGACGAGACCGGTCGCTACACGACCAATCCCTGTGGGCTCGTGGTCACGCTGGGAGGGCGCACGGTGTACCACTGCGGCGATACGGCGCTCACCATGGAGATGCAGCTGCTCGCCGGTCAGGTGGACGCCATGCTGGCGCCTATCGGCGACAACTATACGATGGGCATCGCGGATGCGGTGCGGGCGGTGGAGTTCGTGAAGCCGCGGACCGTGATCCCGATGCACTACAACACGTTCGACGTCATCCGGGCCGATCCGGAGGACTTCAAGCGGCAGGTCGGCGGACGGGCGCAGGTCGTGGTGCTCAGGCCGGGCCAGGCGCACCCGCTCTCGTGAGCCGCCATCCGGGTCCTGCATCCATGTCCACCGTGCGCGCTTCCCTCGCCCCGGCCGACCGTTTCGTGACGCGTCACATCGGCCCCAGTCCGGACGAGACGCGGGGTATGCTGGCGACGCTCGGGTACGAGTCGCTCGACGCATTCATCGATGCCGTCGTGCCCGCCGACATCCGCCTGCGGCGGCCGCTGGCGCTGCCGCCCGGGCGTACCGAGCGCGAGGTGCTCCAGGCGCTGCGGGGCGTGGCCGCTCAGAATCAACTGTTCCGCTCCTACATCGGGATGGGGTACTACCACTCGTTCACTCCGCAGGTGATCCAACGCAACATCGTCGAGAACCCGGGCTGGTACACGGCGTACACGCCCTACCAGCCCGAGATCGCACAAGGTCGGCTGGAAGCGCTGCTGAACTTCCAGACGATGGTCTCCGATTTGACCGCCCTGCCGATCGCGAACGCCTCCCTGCTCGATGAGGCCACGGCCGCGGCGGAGGCGATGCACCTGACCGAAGCCGTCGTGGCCGTGCCCGCGGGGACCACGCCCCTGTTCCTGATCGCCGAAGGGTGTCATCCACAGACCATCGCCGTGGTGCGCACGCGGGCCGAGGCGCGGGGCGTGCAGACCGTGGTCGCCGATCCCCACGCGTTCGATTTCCGGCCGGGCGTAATCGGCGCGCTGCTGCAGTATCCCACCACGGATGGCAAGATCGAAGACTATCGCGCGTTCTGCGAGCGCGCCCATGCCGCAGGCGCGCTCGTGACCGCGGCGACGGACCTGCTCGCGCTGACGCTGCTGACGCCGCCCGGCGAGTGGGGGGCCGACATCGCCGTGGGAAGCTCCCAGCGGTTCGGCGTTCCGATGGGCTACGGCGGGCCGCACGCGGCGTTCTTCGCGACCCGCGAGGAGCACAAGCGCCACGTCCCCGGCCGCATCATCGGCGTGTCGAAGGACGCGGCCGGCCGCCCGGCGCTGCGCATGGCGCTGCAGACCCGAGAGCAGCACATCCGCCGCGAGAAGGCGACGTCGAACATCTGTACGGCGCAGGTGCTGCTCGCGGTGATGGCGAGCATGTACGCCGTGTATCACGGCCCTGAGGGCTTGCGACGCATCGCCGAGCGCGTCCACACCCTGGCGGTGCTGCTCGGCCAGGCGCTCACGCGGCTGGGCTACCGCGTGGTCCACTCCTCGTTCTTCGATACGCTGAGCGTCGAGGTCGAGTCGTGGGCACTGCCGCGCCTGATCGACGCCGCGCGCGCCCGCCGCATCAACCTGCGGGTCGCCTCTCCCACGCGCGTCGGCATCTCGCTCGACGAAGCGACGACCCTGGGCGACCTTGCCGACCTGGTCACCGCCTTCTCGCTCAACGAGGTGCTGCCGTTCATGGTCGAGGACCTGGGCGCCAAGGCCGACGCCGCGATCCCCGAATCGCTGCGCCGCACGTCACCCTATCTGACCCATCCAGTATTCCACCGCTACCGCTCCGAGACGGAGATGCTGCGCTACATCAAGCGGCTCGAGGCGCGCGACCTCTCGCTCACGTCGGCGATGATCCCGCTCGGCTCGTGCACGATGAAGCTCAACGGCACCACCGAGATGGTGCCCCTGTCGTGGCGCGAGTTCAACCGCCTGCACCCCTTCGCGCCGCGCGAGCAGGCTACCGGCTACCGCATCCTGTTCCGCCAGCTCGAGGACATGCTGGCGGAGATCACGGGGTTCCCGAAGGTGTCGCTGCAGCCCAACTCCGGTGCGCAGGGCGAGTTTACCGGGCTGCTGGTGATCCGAGCGTATCACCGGTCCCGCGGCGAGGGCCACCGCACCACGTGCCTCATCCCCACCTCGGCCCACGGCACCAATCCGGCGAGCGCCGTCCTGGCCGGTCTGCGGGTCGTGCCGGTGCGCTCAGACGAGCGGGGCAACATCGACTTGGCCGACCTGCGCGCCAAGGCCGCCGAGCACCGGGATACGCTCGCCGCGCTGATGGTGACCTACCCGTCGACCCATGGCGTCTTCGAGACGGCGATTCGCGAGATCTGCGACATCGTGCACGCGCAGGGCGGCCAGGTGTATATGGACGGCGCGAACATGAACGCCCAGGTGGGCCTGGTCCGCCCCGCCGACATCGGCGCCGACGTGTGCCACCTGAACCTCCACAAGACGTTCTGCATCCCGCACGGCGGCGGCGGCCCGGGGATGGGGCCGATCTGCGTCGCCCCGCACCTCGCACCATTTCTGCCCGACCACCCCGTCGTGCCGCTGCGCCAACAGCAGCCGTGCGGCACGGTGGCGGCGGCACCGTGGGGCAGCGCGTGGATCCTCCCGATCTCCTGGGCCTACATCGCCCTCATGGGGCGCGAGGGGCTCGTCGAGGCGACCAAGATGGCGATCCTCAACGCCAACTACGTCGCGCGCCGGCTCGCCAAGGCCTATCCGCTGCTGTACACAGGGGCGCACGGCCTGATCGCGCACGAGTGCATCATCGACTGCCGCCCGTTCAAGGCGTCGGCGGGAATCGAAGTGGAAGACATCGCCAAACGGATCATCGATTACGGCTTTCACCCCCCCACGGTCTCCTTCCCCGTCCCCGGGACCCTGATGATCGAGCCGACCGAGAGCGAATCGAAGGAGGAGCTGGACCGTTTCTGCGATGCGCTGATCGCCATCCGTGAAGAGATCCGCGAGGTCGAGCAGGGGACCCAACCGCGCGGGAGCAACGTGCTCACCAACGCGCCGCACACGCTGGAAGACGTGATTGCCGACGGCTGGGAGCGCCCCTATTCGCGCGAGCGCGCGGCGTTCCCGGCGGCGTGGACACGGCAGCACAAGGTGTGGCCCTCGGTGGGCCGGGTGGACGGCGCCTACGGCGACCGCAACCTTGTGTGCGTGTGTCCACCGGTGGAAGCCTACGCCCTTGCCGCTGACTGACAGCGGTCGCGCGCGCGGGGGCGCCGCCACGGCCGCCGAGCGCGGCGCGGCCGCCGGCCGGTGCGGCGCCCCCGGGTCCTCGACCGGCGTTCGGTGGCAGCTGCTACTCGAGCCGCAGGGGCGCTCGGGTCCCCAGAACATGGCCGTCGACATGGCACTCCTGGAGCGCGCCGACCGGATGGGCGAGGCGTTCCTGCGGCTCTACCGGTTCGACCCACCGTGCCTCTCGCTGGGCCGCAACGAGGCCGCGGCCGGCTATGACCGCGCGGCGATCGCGCGCCTGGGCGTGGACGTCGTGCGTCGGCCAACGGGCGGTGGCTCCGTGTGGCATGAGCACGAGCTCACCTACGCGGTCGCGGCCCCGATCGTGACGTTCGGCAGCCTGCGCGAGGCCTACCACGCGATCCAGGAGCGACTGGTAACCGCGCTGCGGTCGCTGGGCGCGGATGCGGCGCTCGCGGTGCGCCGCCCTCCCCCGCCTTCCACCGCCTTCCACCGCCCGGCTTCCTGCTTCGCGATCCCCGCCGGCGGCGAAATCGTCGTCGGTGTACGCAAGCTGGTCGGCTCTGCCCAGGTGCGCCGGGGTGGGGCGTTCCTGCAACACGGATCCATCTTGCTGGGCGGGTCGCAGGACCTCATCACACCCGTGAGCCGCGAGCCTCAAGCCGCAAGTGCCGCGACCACGCTGTCGGCGGAGCTGGGACGTCAGGTCACGTGGGAGGAAGTTGCCGATGCACTCGTCCGGGCGTGGGACACCGGGGTCACCTCCCCCAACCTCCACCAACCTCCACCAACCTCCATCGCCTGGTTTTCCGACTCCGTCTGGACCTGGCGTCGCTGACGAGCCAGTGGAATCTTAGGGCGCCATGGCGACCACCCGACCGTCCTCCCGGCTGACCGCCGCCGCGCTGGCGGGCCTGCTGCTCGTCGGTGCGTGCACCCGCAAAGGCGGCTGCACGGGCGACTACTGCGGCACACTCGTCATCGCAACCGGGGGGGAGCCCGACGTGCTGCTGCCCGCCGTCAGCGATCGCTCGATCACGCGCGACGTGACCGATCAACTCTTCTTGAAACTGGCCGACCTCGGGCCGTCGGGCAACACGATCGGCGACGAAGACTTCCAGCCGCTGCTCGCCGAGCGCTGGGAATGGGATACGCCCACCACGCTCGTGTTTCACCTCGATCCCCGTGCCCGCTGGCAGGACGGCCGCGCGGTCACCGCGGCGGACGTAGCGTTCACCTACGACATCTACACGGACTCGCTGGTGAGCTCGCCCTTCCGGCCTTCGCTGCGGCACATCGCGGCGGTCACCACGCGCGACTCGCTCACCGTGGTGTTCCGGTTCCGGCAGCGCTTTCCCGAGATGTTCTACGCTGCGGTGTATCACATGCGCATCCTGCCGTCGCACCTGCTGCGTGAGGTGCCGCGTAGCCAGTGGCGCAGCGCCGCGTTCGGACGCGCACCGGTGGGCGATGGACCGTACCGTTTCGTCGCGTGGCGGGCGGGCGAAAGCCTCGAGCTCGCGGCCGATTCCACGTTCTTCCTCGGCCGCCCCCACCTCCGGCGTCTCATCTGGCGCTTCACGGCCGACCAGCAGGTCGCCGTGACGCAGTTGATCGCCCATGACGCCGACGCTGTGGAGGTGCTGGTCACGCCCGACAACCGCGACCGGGCGCGGGCGGACACCCAGCTGGCCATGTACCCGTACAAGGGCGCGGCGTACGGCTACGTCGGGTTCAACTTCGCCGCGCCGGGCGACACCACCAAGCCGCACATGCTGTTCGGCGACCGCGAGCTGCGGCGCGCGCTGGTGATGGCCGTCGATCGCGGCAGCGTGTTACACAACGTGTTCGGCGACATGGCCAAGGTCCCGCCCGGCCCCATGTCGCAGCTCTTCTGGATCTGGGACCCCGAGACCCGGGAGCTCGCGCACGACAGCGCCCGCGCCGCCCGCAGCCTCACGCGCCTGGGCTGGGTCGACTCGGACGGCGACGGCATCCGCGATCGTGATGGGCATCCGCTCGCGTTCCGGTTGCTCGTCCCCACCACCAGCGCGGTACGCCGCCAGTACGCGCGCTTCTTGCAGGAACAGTTTCGTACCATGGGGATCGACGTCCAGCTCGACGAGGTGGACTTCAGCGTGTTCAACGAGCGGGCGCGGGCGGGCCGGTTCGACGCGCTGATCAACACGTGGAACACGGACCCGACGCCGTCGTCCGGGATCCCCGAGTCCTGGACACGGGCGGGGTTCGGACGCTCCAACTACGGCCGCTACGAGAACCCCGCGTTCGAGCGGTTGGTCGACCGGGCGGTGGCATCGGCGGCGAGTCGGGACGAGGCCAAGCGCACGTGGCGCGCCGCGATCGAGATCCTGAACCAGGACGCGCCCGCGATTTTTCTCTTCGCGACCGAAAACTACGCGGCCGTGCACAAGCGCATCGTGGACGTGCGGATCCGGCCGGACTCGTGGCTCGCGCTGGTCCGCACGTGGCGCATTCCCGCTGATCGCCTGACGGATCGAGACCGCGTGGAGCGCTAGGTGGCGGCGTGGTTGGTGCGGCGTCTCGCCGCCTCGATCGCCATCGTCTGGGCGGTCGTCACGCTCACCTTCGTCATCGTTCACCTCGCCCACGGCTCCCCCTGCGGGGAGCCCGACGGTCGGCCGATCGCTCCCGAGGTGTGCGCGGATCTGACGCGGCGCTTCGGGCTCGACCGGCCGCTGCAGGTGCAGTACGTCAAGTACCTGGGCGCCCTGTTGCGCGGCGATCTGGGCGAGTCGTTGTCGCTCCACCGCCCCGTCGCCGACGCGCTCGCCGAAGCGCTGCCCAACACGTTTACGCTCGCGCTCACCGCGCTGATCCTCGACTTCGCGCTCGGCCTTGCCCTCGGTGTCTATCAGGCCGCCCGCGAGCGCCGCTTCGGCGACATCGCGCTGGGCAACGCGGCTCTGTTCGTGAACTCGATGCCCACGTTCTGGCTGGGCCTCGTGCTGCTGCTCGTCTTTGGCGAACGGCTGCACTGGTTTCCGGTGGGGGGCCCGCGCGACCTGGTGAGCTGTCCCCGCGTGGACTCGCTCCTTTGCCTCGGCGACGCTCTCTGGCACCTCACCCTCCCCGCTCTCACGCTCGGGCTGGTGGGCGCGGCGGCCACGGCGCGCTACCAGCGGGCGGCGATGCTCGAGGTGGTGCGTCAGGACTTCGTGCGCACCGCGCGCGCCAAGGGGCTCCCCGAGCGACGGGTGCTGCTGGTGCACGCCCTCCGCAACGCCTTGCTCCCGCTCATCACCCTGTTCGGACTGACGTTTCCCTACCTGCTCACCGGCGCGGTGCTGGTCGAAACGGTGTTCGCGTGGCCCGGCATGGGCCACCTGGCCGTGAACGCGATCCTGCAGCGCGATTATCCCATCGTCACCGCCGCGGCCCTGGTCGCGAGCGTGATGGTCGTGCTCGGCAATCTCCTGGCCGACGCGCTGTACGGGGTGGCCGACCCCCGCATCCGCCTGCGCGCGACGTGAACGTCTGGAACTGGCTCGCGGTCGGGGGCGCCGCCGTGCTGGCGCTGGTGGCGGTCGCCGAGATCCGGCGGCGCGTCGGGACCGGTGCGCCCGGTCGCCGCTTTTTTCGGCATCCGACCGCCGCCCCCGCCGTGTTCGTGCTCGCCTTCTTCGTGACGGTCGCGCTCGCCGCGCCGCTCGTCACGCCCTACCAGCCGTACCTCCAGATCGACATCACCCGACTCGCCAACCACGCGCCGTCCGCCCAGTTCCCGCTCGGCACCGACCCGTTCGGCCGGGACGTGTGGAGCCGGCTGGTTTATGGTGCGCGTATCTCGCTCGGCATCGGCGCGCTCGCGATGCTCGTCGCCGTCAGCACCGGCGTCGTGGTCGGCGGCGTGGCCGGCTATTTCCGCCACTGGGTGGACACGACCCTGATGCGGCTGGTGGACGTCGGGCTCGCCATGCCGCGCATGTTCATGCTCCTGATGGTCGTGGCCTTGTGGGAGCACGTGCCGCTGGCGGTGCTCGTGCTGCTGATCGGGTTGACGGGATGGTTCGGCACCAGCCGGCTGGTGCGCGCCGAGGTGTTGAGCGTGCGGGAGCGTGAGTTCGTCGCGGCGGCGCGGTCGCTCGGGGCGGAGCCGGCGCGCGTGATCTTCCGCCACGTCCTGCCCAACGCCGCGGCCCCGATCATCGTGTCGGCGGCGCTCGGCATCGGCAACGTGATGCTGCTCGAGGCCGGGCTGTCGTTTCTCGGCCTGGGCGTGCCCTCGCCCGCGCCCAGCTGGGGCAACATGATCGCCGACGGCTGGCCCAAAATGGCCGTGGCGCCGTGGTGCGCCACCTTCCCAGGGCTCGCCATCTCGCTCGTCGTCATGGCCCTCAACGCGGTGGGCGACGCGCTGCGCGACGCGCTCGATCCGCGCAGGGAGACCGCGTGACCGAGCCGCTGCTCCGCATCCGGGATCTGAAGACCTACTTCGTCACTGAGCACGGGAGCGGTACCGCCCGCGCGGTCGACGGCGTTTCGTTCGACCTCTATCCGGGCGAGACCCTCGGCCTCGTGGGAGAGTCGGGGTGCGGCAAGACCGTCACGTCTCTGTCGGTGCTGCGGCTCATCCCCGAGCCCCCGGGGCACATCCGACCCGGGAGCTTCATCGAGTTCGCGGGACGCAATCTGCTCACGCTCGCTCCCCGCGAGCTGCGCGCCATCCGCGGCAACCAGATCGCGATGATCTTTCAGGAGCCGATGACGTCGCTCAACCCGGTGTTCACGGTGGGCGACCAGATCGCCGAGGCCGCGATCGTGCACCAGCGCCTGTCGCGCCGCGCAGCGCGCGCCCGCGCGATCGAGATGCTCAAGCTCGTGGGCATTCCCGATCCGGCGCAGCGGGTCGATCACTATCCCCACCAGATGAGCGGCGGAATGCGGCAGCGCGTGATGATCGCGATGGCCCTCGTGTGCCACCCCAAGGTGCTCATCGCCGACGAGCCGACCACCGCGCTCGACGTCACCATTCAGGCGCAGATCCTCGAGCTGCTGGAGCGGCTGCAGGCGGAGCTCGGGATGGCGGTCATGCTGATCACCCACGATCTCGGCGTGGTGGCGGGAACGGCGGACCGCGTCGTGGTGATGTACGCCGGCCAGGTGGTGGAGCAGGCTCCCACGCCGGAGCTGTTCGCGCGCCCCCTCCATCCATATACTGACGGACTGCTGGCCTCCGTGCCCCGGCTCGACGCACCACCGGTGCGCGCCCGCGGTCGGCTGCACGGCATCCCGGGTCAGGTGCCGGCTGCCAGCGAGTGGCCCGGCGGCTGCCGTTTTCATCCGCGCTGCCCGTACGCCTGGGACCGCTGCCGTGACGAGGAGCCGCCGCTGCTCGATGCGAGTACCGGCGAGCCCGGCACCCACACGGTGCGCTGCTGGCTCCTCACGGAGCCGCAACGCCGGACCGCGCGCCCGCTGCCGTGACGTCGTCCGCCACCGCGCTCGTCGAGGTGCAGGGGTTGGTCAAGCACTTCCCCTTCGAGCGCGGCTACTTCGGGCTGGGACGCCCGCGCGCCGTGGTCCGGGCCGTGGACGACATCTCGTTTGCGATTATGCCCGGCCAGACGCTCGGCTTGGTGGGTGAATCAGGGTGCGGCAAGTCCACGGTGGCACGCAGCATCCTCCGGTTGATCGAGCCCGACGCGGGACGGGTGGCGATCGACGGGGTGAATGTGGTGACGCTCGGTGGCCGCGAGCTGCGGGCGCTGCGGCGTCGCATGCAGATCGTGTTCCAGGATCCGTATGGGTCGCTCAACCCGCGCCTCACCGTGCGCCAGACCCTGGCGGAGCCGCTCGCGATCCACCACCTCGCCACCGGATCCGACGCCGAGCGCCGCATCGCCGCGCTGCTCGAGGAGGTCGGGCTCGACCCGGGCTTCGCGAAGAGCTATGCGCACGAGCTGTCGGGCGGGCAGCGCCAGCGCGTGGGCATCGCCCGCGCACTCTCGGTCGAGCCCCAGTTCCTCGTGCTCGACGAGCCCGTGAGTGCGCTCGATGTGTCGGTCCAGGCGCAGGTCCTGAACCTGCTCGCCGACCTGCAGCAGCGACGGCGCCTCACCTACCTCTTCATCGCCCACGACCTCGCGGTGGTGAAGCACGTCGCCGACCACGTCGCGGTGATGTATTTGGGCAAGATCGTGGAACGGGCTCCCGCCGCGGCCCTGTACGCCGCGCCGCGGCACCCCTACACCACGTCGCTCCTCTCCGCCGTGCCGGTGCCCGATCCGAACGCGCAACGCCCGCGGATCGTGCTCACGGGCGACGTGCCGTCGCCCGCGCACCCGCCGGCCGGATGCCCGTTTCACCCCCGCTGCCCGCACCCCAAGAAGGACGCGCGCTGTCGCACCGAGCCGCCCGCCCTGCGCGAAGTCGCGCCGGGCCAGGTCGCCGCCTGCCATTACGCCGAGGAGCCGCTATGACCGGTCGCTTCGCCGCCATGCTGCACGACGCTCAGTTCTGGGTCCCCGTCGCCGTGCTGGTCGGCGGTCTGCTGGTGCTCGTATGGATACGGTAGCCCCGGCCCTCGACCCAGCCCGGCTGCGCGGCCTGCAGCTCGCTGGCGTCGCCAGCGGCTTCACCGCCGGCGCCTGGCTCGGTGCCGCCGAAGCGCCCACCAAGATGGTCGTGCTCGGTCTCTCGCCCGTCGTGATCTCCCTCGCGATGGTGGTGGGCGTGTTCCTGGCGCGTTGGAGTCTCCCGGCCCTGCTGCGGGGAACGACCGCGATCGGGGCCGACGTGCGCCAGGCGCCGCATCTCGTGGTCTGGGCCGTGCTCGCCGGGTGCCTGTGGGCCGTCGCCAACACGCTCACCATTTTCGCGATCAAGGACATCGGCCTGAGCGTCGCGTTTCCCTTGTGGAACGCGAACAGCCTGCTCGGCATCCTGTGGGGCGCGGTGTTCTTCAACGAGCTACGGGGGGCAGGCTGGCCCCGGGTGGTGGCCGTGCTCGGCGGCGCGGCGGTGATGTGCACCGGTGCCGCCCTGCTCGCGGTCGCGTCGGCGGCGCAGGCGCCCGCGGGACACGCCGCACGCGGCGTCGCCGCTGCCCTCGCGGCCGGGGCGTTGTGGGGCACCATGTACATCCCCTACCGCAAGGCATACCTCACCGGCATGAATCCGCTCGCGTTCGTCACCTTCTTCACGGTCGGCGAGCTCGGCATGATGTCGGCGCTCGCGCTCGCCGACCGCGGCGGCGTCGCCGCGCTCGTCGCCGAGCTGAGCGGCGCCCGGGACGTGTTGTTCTGGCTGCTGCTCGGCGGCTTCGTGTGGGTCGTGGGGGACCTGTTCCAGCAATACGCCGCCAAGTATGTGGGCATCAGCCGCGGGATCCCGCTGTCGAATACCAACCAGCTGTGGGGGCTCGTGTGGGGCCTGCTCGTGTTCGGAGAGCTGCACGGCGGCGCGCGGGCCACGTACGCTCAGGTGATCGGCGGCTCGCTCCTGATGGCGCTCGGCGCCGCGCTCATCGCGCTCGCCTCCGCCACCGGTGCCGAGCACCAGCGCTGGCAGGAAGCGGCGGCGCGCGAGGGACAGCGCTACGGCATCGACCCCGCCGTGGTGCGCGCCGGGCTGGCGGGTGAGAGCGCCGGCGGTCCGGGGCGGGGGCGAACCTGGCTCGACTGGGCGCTCGTGACTGGTGCCACGGCCGTGTTCGTCGGCCTGGGACTCGTCGCCCGGGTTCCCGAGTTGCGGCTCGGCTGGGGCTGGGTCGCGGGCCTCACGCTCGCGATGCTCGCGCTGCTGGGAGGGACCGGGGTCCTGCTGTGGCGGACCACGCGATTCAACTGACGAACGGCCTCACGCAACGTGATGATCCGGCTTGCACCATTTCGATGGTGCGGGTCCACAACGCATCTGCAGCTTGCTCCTCATCGGCAGATGCTTCTGATCCTGGTGAACCCCGGGCTGGCGCCCGGGGTCAGTTAGCGGCCGGCTCCTCTTGTCCCTGAATCCCCGGGCTTGCGCCCGGGGTCAGTTAGCACCGATGTCAAACCACCACGCCTATCAGATGTATGCTCACATCACCTGGCACACCTGGAAGCGAGTGGGGTGCGTCGATGCGGCTGCAGCGAGCGATGTCGGGAGTGCGGTAACGAGCGCGTGCCAGGCCAGCGGCGTGCGGCTACTCCGGAGCGCCGTCTTGGCGGATCACGTACACCTCGTCGTCAGCTTCCGGCCCGACGTCCGGCTGAGCGATTTCGTGCGTCTGGCGAAATCAGTGTCCGCAACCCGTGCCAATCGGCGGGTCCCCGGTGCCGTGCGCTGGGCGCGCGGTTACTTCGTGACCACGATTCACAAGCGCGACCTTCGTCGGGTGACCGGATACGTCGCCGATCAGTTCCAGCGCCACCCGGATCTCGTCCCCAAGGAGTCGGGGCGTAAGCGAATGCCTTGACTGACCCCGGGCGCAAGCCCGGGGAAATCAAGGGAGGGAATCACTGACCCCGGGCGCGAGCCCGGGGTTCACGGAGAAGGGTGGTCGACCGGGGGAGAGATCCCCACTGACCCCGGGCGCGAGCCCGGGGTTCACGGAGAAGGGTGGTCGACCGGGGGAGAGATCCCACTGACCCCGGGCGCAAGCCGGGGTTCACGGAGAAGGGTGGTCGATCGGGGGAGAGATCCCCACTGACCCCGGGCGCGAGCCCGGGGTTCACGGAGAAGGGTGGTCGATCGGGGGAGAGATCCCCACTGACCCCGGGCGCAAGCCCGGGGTGCGAGGTAGCTTCTCCACCATGATCAAATCCACTCGCCAGTGTGTGCTCCTCGCGGTCGCCCTCCTCGCTCCAGCCGCACTCGCCGCGCAGCAGGGGTCGTTCACACTCGATCACGTGATGAGCCCGCCGTTCCCCGACGAGCTCGTCGCCGCGCCCCGCGGCGGCGCCGTCGCCTGGGTGTTCAACACGCGCGGCGCCCGCAATATCTGGGTCGCGGCACCGCCCGACTATCGCGGCAAGGCGGTCACGAGCTACCCGGAGGACGACGGTCAGGAGCTCACCGACCTGCGCTGGACGCCCGATGGTCGCGCGATCGTGTACGTGCGGGGCGGCGGGCCGAACGGCAAAGGCGAGTACCCGAACCCACACAGCCTCGTCACGGGCGTCGAGCAGGCGCTGTGGATCGTGACGGCGACCGGCGGGACGCCACGACACCTGAGCGAGGGACACGCGCCGGCGGTATCGCCCAAGGGCGACCGCGTGGCGTTCGTGCGGCATGGTCAAGTATGGTGGGCCTCGCTCACCGACACGGCTGGGCAGGCCGAGCAGCTGATCCACGCCCGTGGGTCGGCGCGCTCGCTCCGCTGGTCGCCCGACGGCGCGGCGCTCGCATTCGTGAGCGACCGGGGCGACCACGCGTTCATCGCGGCGTACGACGTGGCGACCAAGGCGCTGCGCTTTCTCGACGCGGGCGTCGATTCGGACGGGGAGCCCGCCTGGTCGCCTGACGGCCGGCGCCTCGCATTTCTGCGCATCCCGGCGGGTGCGGACGGGCTGCCGTTCACGCCCCAGCGCGCGGGCCAGCCGTGGTCGATCCGCGTGGCGGACCTCCCCAGCGGGGCCGGCCGGCAGGTATGGATCGCGGACACCGGTCGGGGCAGCGTGTTCCGCGAGATCGTCGCCCCGAATCAAATCGTGTGGGGCGGCGGGGATCGCATCGTGTTCCCATGGGAGAAGGACGGCTGGACACACCTGTACGCGGTTCCGGTGGGCGGCGGTCGGGCCACATTGCTCACGCCGGGCGCCTTCGAGGTCGAGCACGTGGCCGCGAGCCCCGACGGCGCCACGATCGTGTTCAGCTCGAACCAGGACGACATCGAGCGGCGCCACATCTGGAAGGTGGCGGTAACGGGGGGTCCGCCGGCGGCGCTGACCCGCGGCACCGATCTCGAATGGACGCCGGTCGTGACGGGGGACGGTCAGGGGGTCGCCTGCATCCGGGCGGGTACGCGGACACCACCCCGCCCCGTACTGATCGGCATGGGCGGCGGCGCGCCGCGCGATCTCGCCCCGGGACCGATTCCCGCGGAGTTTCCCGAGGCGGCGCTCGTGGACCCGCAGCCGGTGCTCTTCCCCGCCGCCGACGGCATGACGATCCACGCCCAGCTGTTCCTGCCGCGCGGGGTCAAGCCCGGGGAGGGGGAGCGCCGCCCCGCCGTCGTGTTCTTCCACGGGGGCTCACGGCGCCAGATGCTGCTCGGCTGGCACTACTTCTATTACTATCGCAATGCCTACGCCCTGAATCAGTACCTCGCGAGCCGGGGCTACGTGGTGCTGTCCGTCAACTACCGCAGTGGCATCGCCTACGGGATGGAGTTCCGGGAAGCGCTACACTACGGCGCTCAGGGGGCGAGCGAGTTCAACGACGTGCTCGGCGCGGGATTGTACCTGCGCGGCCGGCCGGACGTGGACCCCAAGCGGATCGGTCTGTGGGGCGGCTCGTACGGCGGGTTTCTCACGGCGCTGGGGCTGGCGCGCGCGTCCGATCTGTTCGCCGCGGGCGTGGACCTGCACGGCGTGCACGACTGGAACATCGAGATCCAGAACTGGGTCCCGACCTACGACCCGGTCAAGCTGGCCGACGCGGCCAAGCTCGCCTATGAGTCCTCGCCGATCGCGTACGCCAAGGACTGGCGCTCCCCCGTCCTGCTGATCCACGGCGACGACGACCGCAACGTCCAGTTCAGCCAGACTGTGCAGCTCACCGCGGCGCTGCGCACGCAGGGCGTGGAGGTGGAGGAGCTGATCTTCCCGGACGAGATTCACGATTTTCTGACGCATGCGCATTGGGTCGCGGCCTACGAGGCGGCGGCGGATTTTTTCCAGCGGCGGCTGGGGGGAGGAACGAGCACGACGAGTCGCCGGTAGGTTGACTGACCCCGGGCGCAAGCCCGGGGTTCGCGGTCGGCGGGGCCTCGTGAAGTCCTAGCGCACGCCGCCCATCAGTCGCTGCACCGGTCTGATGAGCAGAAACATCACCGCCGCGGCGCCCAGGGTGACGGCCGCGGTCACGCCGAACAGCGTCGGCAGGGGCGTCGTGCTGATGAATCCCGCCGACCAGCCGGCCAGCTTGTTGCCCAATGCATTGGAGAGGAAGAACACGCCCATCATGAGTCCGACCACTTGCTTCGGCGCGAGTTTGGTCACGACCGACAGCCCGACGGGACTGAGACACAACTCGCCCAGCTCTTCGATGAAATAGGCGGCGACGAGCCACAGGGGGCTGATCCGGACGCCGCCCTGCGCGATCGCGCCCGCCGGCATGAGCAGCACGAAGGCGAGTCCCACGAACAGCAGCGCGAGCGCGAATTTCGCGGGAGAGGACGGCTGGCGGGGCCCGAGCGTCACCCACAGCCAGGCGAAGGCGGGCGACAGCAGGATCACGAACGCCGCCTGGACGGACACGAACCACGACGCATACAGCTTGATGCCCAGCAGCTCGAGGTGGACGTAGCGGTCCGCGAACAGATTGAGTGTAGACCCTGCCTGCTCGTACGCCCCCCAGAAGAGCGACGCGAACGCGAAGAACACCACCACCGCCGTCATGCGCTTCCAATCCTCGGTCGTGAATCCCCCGGTCGATCCCGGCACGGGAGCCGCGGCTGCGGCCGCGCCCGGTCGGGCGGCCAGACGCTCGATCGCCGGCGCGAGCCGCCGGCGTCCGAGGACATACTGCGCCAGCCCCAACGTCATGCCCACACCGGCGCAGGCGAATCCGAGATGCCAGTCCACACCCTCGGCGAGCTTCCCGGCGACCAGCGGCCCGAGCAGCGCCCCGAGGTTGATCCCCATGTAGAAAATCGAGAACCCGGCGTCGCGCCGCTCGTCGCCCTGCTCGTACAGCGAGCCGACCAGCGTGGAGACGTTGGGCTTGAGCAGCCCGGTCCCGAGGACGATCAACGAGAGGCCGGCGTAGAAGAACGGCAGGGCATGCAACGCGAGCGTGAAGTGGCCGAGGGCGATGATCGTCCCGCCGAGCAGCACGCTCCGGTAGTGACCCAGCCAGCGATCGGCGATCACCCCGCCGAAGATCGCGGCGAGCCACACGCTGCCCACGTAATTGCCGTACACGGCGCCCGCGTGCGGGTCCGTGAAGCCGAGCGCCTTGGTCATGTACAGGATGAGGAAGCCCCGCATCCCGTAGTAGCTGAAGCGCTCCCACATCTCTGTGAAGAAGAGTGTGGACAGGCCGCGGGGATGGCCGAACCAGCCGGCGTCGGCCATCAATCGAAGAGCTCGTTCTGCTCGATCGGAACGGTCGTCTGGGGAGCGCGCAGCAGGTCTCCCATCCGCTGCTCCCATTGCTCGACATCGAAGTGGTGCTCGTGCTGCAGGGCCCGTCGCAGCGTGGGTGAAAAGGCGTGAACCGCCGCCAGCAGCTCGGTGACCGTCTCGCGCAGCGCCTGCGCCTGGAAGCCGCCCTCGCTCGCCCCCATGTCCTCGAGAATGCTCTGCTCCGTGCGCGACGCGATGATCGGCTCGGCGCGGCCCTCCACGAACACGTTGGTCCGCCGCTTCGGCCCGCGATCCTCTTCGATCGGCATGAGCCCGATGATGGCGTCCGAGCGCCAGTACTTGCCGTACCCGAGAAACACCATGCGGTCGCGCTTGATATCCATCGTGCCTCCGGTGCGCCGCCCGTCGGCGCTGCGTGGTCCGGGACCGAACGCCACGCGAAACCACTGCCACATCCGGTGGACCACGCCCATGGCCGACGTCGCTACTCTTTCTTCATCTTCTTCTTGAGCTCCCGCAGCTGGCGGTCGGCGGCGGCTTCGCGCCCCGCCCGATCGAGGCGCGATTTGAGGAGCTCCTCCTCCGGGTCCGCACCGGGGCGGGCGCCGCCCGCCGCCTGCAGGTCGCGCCACGCGCGCTCGGCGGAGCGCTCCGCCTCCGTGAGCGGACGGTCCTGCTCGGCGCGCGCCAGCTGCGCCTCCATATCCGCCAGCTCTCGCTCGTACAGGGCGAGCTCGTCGCGCAGCGCCGCCAGCTTCTTGTCGAGCACGCCGGCGCGCTCGCGATGCTTCGCCGCGAACCGCCCCGCGACCGCGACGGTCTCCGCATCCTGAATCTCGGACGCGAGCCGGCCGCGCCGCTCCGCGTCGGCGAGCCGCTGGCGCTCCTGGGCGAGGTCCCGCTCGGTCCGCGCGACCGCGTCTCGCGTCTCGACCACGGCGACCTTCGCTTCCACCACCGCTTCGCGCATCTGCCGCGCCAGGTCACGCAGGTCTCCCGGCGGCGTGGCCGCGTCGAGGGCGGCACGCAGGGCATCCCGCAGGCGCTCGAACACGGGAGCTAGCTTTTCCGGACCGTTTTGGCGAAGAACGGCGAGAGCACCTGCTCCACCGCGGGCGACCCGCACTGCGGGCAGGCGGGCGGCGTGCGGCCGTGCTGTTCGATCTCCTCGTGCTGGCTGAAGCGCGCCTCGCACTTCGTGCAGCGGTACTCGTAGATCGGCATGACGGACTAGAACGTATTCCGCGCGGAAAGGGGGGTCAAGTTGACGCCCCTGGCGCCCGCTCCGATCATTGCAGGCATGCCGAGGGCCGTTTTCCGAGCCGCACTCGCGGTCGTCGCCGCGCTCGCATGCAATGACGGGCTCCAGCCGACCCCCGCGCCCACGACCTGCCCCACGGGCGGGTTCGTCGGCATCTGCGGGACGGTGACGCTGCGCGGTGCAGTCCCGGGAAACACCTCCGCCGTATACATCATCGCCTACAACGTGTTTCCACAGAGCCGCAACGATCTCTTCAACTTCCAGCCGCCCCTGCAGTCCCTCAAGCCACTGCCACTCGACCGCCAATCCGAGTTCTACACCCTGGCATTGCCGAGCGGCCGCTATGAGTGGGTGCTCGCGGCGTGGGTGGATACGGCCTTCACCCTCGCAGGCGCGGACACGACGCTCGAGGTGGCCGGCTTCTTTCGCGATGGCGTCGATACGACCCTCGCCGGCTCCGGCATCGTCGTGGTTTCCGGCGGCGGCACCGACTCGATCGACTTCGTGATCGATTTCGACACCATGCGGCGCGTGTGCGCCTACTTCCCGCCGTGCCCCTGACCCGCGTCGCCGCCCGGTCGCTGGTCGCGCTGGCCTTCCTGCCGCTGCGGGGACAGGCGCAGACCCCGGGAGCGGTGTACGGCACAATCTCGGACACGGCCGGAACGCCGGTCGCCGACGTCCACATCAGCACCGCGGGGGCGGCCGCCGCCTCGGATGCGGCCGGCCACTATCGGCTGACGGGGATCGCCCCGGGCCGTGCGGTGCTCCGCTTCGCGCGTCTCGGCTATCACGCCACGCAGGACACTGTGGCCGTTCCGGCGGGCGACTCGGTACGCCTGGACGTCACGCTGCGACCGGGTCGATACGCGCTCGAGCCCGTGATCGTGACCGCGGCGAAGCGGTCCCAGCTGCTCGACCAGTCCGCCACGAGTGTGGCGCTCGTCAGCGACAGCGATCTCGCGCGGCGCGCCGTGAGCACGGTCGACGAGGCGGTGGACAAGGCCCCGGGAGTGTTGTTCCTCAACGGTCAGGTCAACATTCGCGGGTCGAGCGGCTTCGTCGAAGGCTTCGGATCGCGCGTGCTCCTGCTGGTGGACGGCGTACCCGCGAACGAGGCCGACCGGGGCGGCATCGACTGGGACATGCTGCCGCTGGACGAGGTACAGCGCGTCGAGGTGGTGAAGGGCGCCGGCTCGTCCCTGTACGGGTCGGCCGCGTTCGGCGGCGTGGTCAACCTGCTGACGCGGGACGTGCCCGTCGGCTTCCACGGCCGGGTGCGCACTACGGCGGGTGCCTACGCGGACCCGCCCGATCCGGCCTGGCGATTCCGCGACTACGTCGGCGGCCTCGGCGGGCTCGATGTGACCGGTTCGTATGGCACCGAGGCAATCCGGGGCCGTCTGACGCTCGGCGGCCGTCACTCCGACGGGTACCGCGAGCAGGACCGTAGCGACCAATGGGAGGGTGCGGGGAAGGCGGAATGGCACCCGGCACCGGGGACGCGCGTGACGGCGTCCGGCTCGTGGACCAGCCATCAATACGAGGTCAGCCCGCCCTGGTGCGAGCGCGGCCAGTGTGACGACCGCGGGCTGGCGTTTCAACCTTTCATGATCGGCACCAACGACCGCGGGGCGTACACGCGGTCGGACAAGGGGTACGTGGCCACGACGCTCGAGCGCACGTCGTCGGCGGGGTTCGCCTGGCAAGCCCGCGCGTCCTGGGTGCGGACCCACTTCACCGATTCCAAGCCCGACGACTGGGGCGTGGCGAATCGGTACGGCACCGAGCTGCGAGGCACGCTCCGGCCCGGCGGCGACAGCGACCGCGTGTTGACCATCGGCGTCGAGGCCGCCCGCGCGGACGTGACGAGCGACATCTTCGGCGGGCACGCCCAGCACGAGCTGTCGGCGTACGGTGAGGGAGAACAGCGCATCGGGTCGGTCCGGCTGTCGGCGGGTGCGCGCGTGGACGAAATCGGACCGGTGGGCGGGACGCTCGGGGGTCATGTGAGCCCGCGGGTCGGCGTCGTATGGCCCACACGCTTCGGGACGTGGCGCGGCTCCGTCGGACACGGATTCCGCACGCCGTCGCTCGCGGAGCGGTTCGTGTCGACGGTGGCGTTCGGAATCCGGGTGGTTCCCGACTCGACGCTCGTACCGGAGACGGCGTGGGCCTTCGAGCTTGGCGATGCCGTTTCGATCGGGTCGACCCGGCTCGACGCCGCGGCCTTCTGGACCGAAGCCCGGCAGCTGATCGAGCCCGCGTTCTTCGAATCGGGAGGAGTCCCCTACATTCAATTCCGCAACGTGGGGCGGGCGCGACTCCGTGGATTCGATCTGTCCCTCGTGGCGTGGCCGCTGACGCCAAAGCTCGAGACGTCCGTCGCCTACACCTTCCTGGACGCGCGCGACCTCGGCAGCGATTCCGTGCTGGCATTTCGTCCCCAGCACCTCCTGACGCTCGCCGCGGACTACACGCTCCGCCCGTTCAGCGTGGGTGGCGACTTCCGCTACGTCAGCCGCATCGAGCGCATCGAGCTCGGCCTGAGCTGGGCGGACGACCCCCGCGTGCCCGCCGCAGTGCTGGACCTACGTGCGGGTTGGAGCCGAGACGCGTGGTCGGCGCGGCTGCTCGTCACCAACGCGCTGAACTACATCTATAGCTTGACGCCGGGCACGCTCGAGCCCGTGCGAACCGTTTCGGTGGTCCTGACCTGGACGTATTAGATTGGTGCCGTGATCTCTCCCTATGGCGTCGTCGCCACGGTACTGCTCTGGACCGCCCAGGGCACCCCGCTCGACGGCACGTGGCTGCTCACGCGCATCTTCCGCGCAGGTACCCCCGCCGGCACACGCGCCGTTCCGCTCGACTCAACCGTCTACATCCGCATGTCGCTCGAGTCGCACACCGGCGGGTGGTTCACCGGCTGGCTGTACCGCCGCTATTTCGGGCAGCCCGAGCGCACCAAGCTGGGCGGTGGGCCGCTGCGAGGAACGGGCCGCTGGATCCTGGGTGCCGACTTCGACCACCCCGTGTCCCAGGAGGCGAAGACGGCCGCGTGGCTGGTGGGCGACACGCTGCGGCTCGGGACGCCGTTCGTCCCCGACGCCGACAGCCTGGAGTTCCAGCGCGCGGCGCCCAATGCCCCGGACCCGACAACCGTGCTCGAAGTCGTGACGTCACCGTGAGACCGGCCCGGCCGGCGGCGCTGCTCGTCACGTGCCTGGCCGTTTCCTGCGGCGGACGCGATCGGACCCACTCGCCCACGTGCGGTATGGCCCAGCTGATCGGACCGTCGCTCATCCAGGATCAGCTGCGACTGCTCCCCTTCGTTCTCACCGAGCCGCCACGCGGGTTGCCCGGCGCGCTCCCCGCCCGCGTCGCCGGCAACGCGCAGCAGAGCACCGTGGCTATCACCTACAGCGGGCAGCGCCTCGCCATGATGTACCAGGGCCCCAATTTCCCTCCGTATCCGTCGGACAGCTCGGTCTACGCGCTGCTCGTCGTGGACGATTCGAGCCAGCGCGCGCAGGGCGTGCTCTTGTACGAGGGACAGCGGCCCCCCAAGTCGTACCCGCAGCTGGGAACGGTGAGCGGGGGCGACAAGACCATTCCGCTGTACGGCGTGCGAGTGGACTGGCGCGGCGTCTCCAACCAGACCTGCCCACTCCTGGGCTCCCCCTCCCCCGCCCCCGCCCCCGCCCCGACGCCGTGACCAAGGTCGTCGCGGTGAGCGCGACGCGCCGCACCGACGGCGGTCGGGAACGCGTCGCCCTCAACATCGCGTACGTGCGCGCCCTCACACGCGCCCGCCTGGTGCCCCTCCTGGTGCCACCGGTGCTCGAACCCGACGCCGCGTGCGCCGCACTCGACCGCGTCCAGGGGCTGGTGCTCACCGGGGGTGAAGACGTCGAGCCGTCCCGCTATCGCGCGCTGCCGCATCCCAGACTCGGCGAAACCGATCCCGCCCGCGATGCCGTCGAGCTCGCGCTCATCGCCGGCGCGGAGCGCCGCCGGCTTCCCATCCTCGCCATCTGTCGCGGCATCCAGATCCTGAACGTGGCCCTGGGTGGGACGCTGTACCAGGACCTCGCGAGCGAACGCGCCGGCCCGATCGATCACAGCGACACGGCCGCTCGGCACGGCTTGCGCGTCGAGCCGCACACCCTGCTGCATCGCACCCTCGGGACCGCGGGCGCGCGCGTCAACAGCCGCCACCATCAGGCGATCCGTGACCTGGCCCCGACGCTGCGCGCGACGGCGTGGGCGGAGGACGGCGTCATCGAGGGCGTCGAGCGGGTGGATGGGGCGACATCGTGGACGCTGGCCGTTCAGTGGCATCCCGAAGACGATACGGAGGACGCGCTGTTCCGCGGGTTCGCGGAGGCGATCGGGTGAGCGTCGCGTTCCCGTCCCCGGAATGGGTGAGCGCCTACGGCGCAGCGATCAACGCGAGCGACGCCTACCGTGCCGCCTCGCTCGAATGGACCCACGGCGCCGTGGCGCTGGTGGTGAACCCGAAGCCGGAGATCGGGATCAAGGAAGCGTTCGGCATCTGGCTCGATCTCGACCGCGGCACGTGCCGGGAAGCGAAGGTCGTGTCACAAGGCGAAGCGGAGCGGGCGGCGTTCGTGATCGCTGGCGACTACGCGCACTGGAAGCGCGTGATCCGCAAGGAGCTGGGTCCGATCGCCGGGATCATGCAGCGCAAGCTCACACTCAAGGGCTCGCTGCCGATCGTGGTGCGGTTCGTGAAATCGGCCGAGCAGCTCGTGGAGGCCGCGACGACCGTGCCGACGAAATTTCTCGATGAATGATGGGCTTTGGATGGGCGAAAAATGTAGCGGCGCAGCATGCTGCGCCCCTACCGGTCAAAGATTGCGCAGTATCTTCTCTGGAGTCGACACGTTGCGGAAGAACACGCGGTCGCTCAGCCGGTTGAACGCGACTCGGAGGGTCGGGAACCGTTCCGCCGCGCTGCGGTAGATGCTGGCGACGCCGAACCGCTCGGCCAGACGGTGCTCCGAGGCGAGCTGGTACCCCTGCCGGCCCACCGCGTCGTAATACGGCAGGTCGGGCCCGCCCTTGCGGGTGCGCCGGGCCTCGATGTAATCGGGGAACAGCCCCGCGAACCAGAGGCTGTAATTGCCGAGATGCACGCGCAACAGCAGTCCCCGCTCCCCGGCGTCGTCGAGGCCGGTGAGGTCCTCCACGATGTCGACGAGATAGCTGTAGCTCTCGTCGTCGGCCCGACGGATGCGCGTGTGCCGGTCGTGATCGCCGAACTCGAGCAACAGCGCGGCCAGGTAGTCCGCGAGCTCACGGTCGTCGACGGCCGCGGCGCGCAGGGCGTGCCGTACCGCCACGTACGCGAACAGGGGCGGCGACGGGACGGCGAGCGAGCGCAGCGCCAGCAGCGCCTCGAGCAGACCGGGGTCGTCGAGCAGCGGGTCGGGACCCTGCTCGAGCAGCAGCTGCTCGTAGCGGGCGCGCCGCCCCGCGTCGCCCCGCGCCAGCGCGAGTGCGACGAGCCGGAAGTCCTGTATCCGCAGGCGACCGCGCACATTGGCCAGGATCATGCCCAAGCCTCCCTCTAGGGCTGCTACCCCACGCCCCAGCGTCGAGTTGCTGGCGCGCCTCACGATGCTCGCCCAAGAGCTCGCGGGAGCGTTTCGGCCCGCCAGCGTGATCGACCTGGTGGCGCGGGCCCTCGCCGAGCTGCTCAAACCCGACCGCCTCTCGGTCGTTCTACTAGATGCCGAATCGAACCGGCTCGCCGTGACCTACGACACGAACGCGGCGCCGGCCCGGACCGACGACCCCCTGCTGCAGCTCGCGCTGCGGCGCGGGCCCCTCGCGTTCCCGCGCGACGTCCGCGAGGAGGCCCGCCGCCGCGGGGCCGAGCTGGGCGGCGAGGCACCCGGCTCCTGGATCGGCGCGCCGCTCATCGCCGCGGGACGCACCATGGGGGCGGTCTCCGTCTCGAGCGACCGGGCCGGCGTGCTCGGCAAGGCCGAGCTGACCCTCGTGTCGCTGGTCCTGGCCCAGGGCGCCATCGCGCTCGAGAACGCGCGCCTGGTCGAGCTCCTGTCGTCCGCCAAGCGCGAGTGGGAGAAGACCGTGGACGCCATCTCCCAGGCGATCTGCATCGTGGACGCACACGGCACGGTGCGGCGCGCCAACCGCGTGTTCGCCGAACTGATCCAACTGCCGGTCACGGCGATTCCGGGCCGCCCCTGGCTCGGTCTCCTGCCGCCGGCCTGGTCCGACCCCGTCGCCCGGGTCATCGCCGAGCCGTCCGCGACCTCGACCGAGATCCGCGCGGGCGAACGGGCGTTGCTCCTCACGACCATCCCGATGGCGGAGCCCGGCTCCGCAGTGCTCGTGTTCGAGGACCAGACGGAGCGGCGGCGCCTGCAGGAGCAGCTCATACAGTCTGAGAAAATGTCGGCGATCGGTCAACTCATCGCGGGAGTCGCGCACGACCTGAACAACCCCCTCGCGTCGGTCGTGGGGTTCAGCGATTTCCTGGCCGAGACGGGCGTGCCGGCGTCGCTGGAGGAGCCCCTCCAGGTGATCCGTCAGGAGGCGGAGCGGGCGGCGACCATCGTGAAGAACCTCTTGTCGTTCGCTCGCAGCCAGGAAGGCGAGCGCGCGCGCCAGCCGATCCAGCAGCTGCTCGAGTCGACCCTGGTGCTGCTCCGCAACCAGCTGATGGCTCACAAGGTCGAGGCGACGCTGGACGTGGAGCCCGGCCTCCCCGAGGTCGAGGTGAACGCCAACCAGATCAAGCAGGTGTTCGTGAACGTCATCAACAACGCCTGCCAGGCGATTGCGAGCGACGCGCCCTCGGGCCGGATCTGGATCACGGCCAAGCGGGCGCAGGACGTCATCGCCGTGAGCGTCACCGACTCGGGGCCCGGGATCCCGGAAGACGTCGCCGCCCGGGTGTTCGAGCCGTTCTTCACGACCAAACCGGAGGGCGAGGGCACCGGGCTGGGGCTGTCGATCTGCCAGGGGATTCTCAAGGAGCACGGGGGTCGCCTCACCCTGGAGAGCCGGCCGGGCAGTGGAGCGACGTTCACGGTGGAGCTCGCCATCGGGGCACCGGCGGTGCGGGTGGAGCCGGCGCCCGCGCCGCGGGGCGAGTCGAAGCCGTTGCACATCCTCGTGGTGGACGACGAGCCGCACATCCTCCATTACATGCGCGCCACGCTCGAGAGCTGGGGCCACTCCGTCGAAGTGGCGAGCGATGGCGCCTACGCGCTCGAGCGCGCGCTGGCCGGTCCCTTCGACGTCATCATCTGCGACCTGCGGATGCCACACCTCTCCGGTCGCGACATGTACATGAAGCTCGTGCGCCAGGATCCGCGCGTCGCCGAGCGCATCATCTTCGCGACCGGCGACACGGTGCGGGGCGACACGCTGCAGTTCCTCGACGGGCTGGGCCGACCCTACCTCCACAAGCCGTTCACCCTCGCCGAGCTGCGCGCCGCGCTCGGCCACGCCGCCAAGCAGCCGGTCTGAGCGGACGTGCGCGTCCTGCACATCGACTCGGGCCGGGAGTACCGAGGCGGTCAGAACCAGGTTCGGCTCCTGACGCGCGAGCTCGGCCGGGCGGAGGAGATCGAGCAGCGGCTCCTGACCAAGCGTCGCGGCGAGCTCGCGCGCCGGGTCGCGGAGTGCGGCGCCACGGTCAGGGAAGTGCCCTGGGGGCCGTCGCTCGACCCGCGCGCGTTGTGGCGGCTGTATCGCGAAGCGGCCGATTTCGTCCCCGACCTGCTCCATGCGCACGACAGTCACGCGCTCCAGCTCGCGTACTGGATGCGCCGCCTGTCGGGACGGGGCGCCGGCGACCCGGCGCTCGTCGCGACGCGGCGCGTGGACTTCCACGTACGCCAGCGCAGCGTGTGGCACCGGGTCGATCGCGTGATCGCCATTTCCGACGCGGTACAGGCGGTGCTCGTGGCGGATGGCATCGCGGCCCGGGACATCACAGTGGTGGCATCGGGCATCGATCCCGACGAGGTGCGACGCGCCGCGCGCCCCCCCCTCAACGTGCGCGCCCGCCTCGGCCTGCCACCGGACACGCCCCTCGCCGCGAACGTCGCCGCCCTGGTCGCTCACAAGGACCAGCATACCCTGATCCGGGCCGCGCACCTGGCGCGAGCGGCCCGCGACGACCTCCATTGGGTCATCGCCGGTGAGGGCGAGCTGCGGGGCGCGCTCGAGGCCGAGCTGGCGCGTCTCGGCATCGGGGACCGCGTGCATCTGCTGGGGTACGTTCCCCAAGCCGACGCCCTCATCGCGGAGGCCGACGTGCTGGTGATGTCGTCGAAAGAAGAAGGCCTGGGCAGCGTGGTGCTGCACGCGCTGGCGCTCGGCAAGCCGGTGGTGGCCACGCGTGCCGGCGGCCTCCCGGAGATGGTGCCGCAGCCCTGGCTCGTCCCGGTGGGCGACGCCGCTGGGCTCGCCCGGAAGGTGGTGCACGCGCTGGATTACCCTTCCCCCGTCCCGCTTCCCCCGCAGTTCACCGCCTCGGTCATGGCCGCCGGCGTCTTGGCCGTGTATCGCTCGCTCGTCTAGTGCCGTTCCAACTCGGAGTCCAGGGTGACGAACCGGTGCCTTGACGTGAAAAGTTGGAACGGCACTAGATTGCAGGGCCATGATCTACGTGTGTGTACCGGTCCACAACGAAGCCCGCACGGCGGGGTTGGTGCTCTGGAAGGTCCGCCAGGTGTTCACGGCGTTTCCCCGCGAGTATCAGCTGCTGGTACTGGACGACGCCTCGACCGACGAGACGCGTGAAGTGCTGGCGTCCTACGCCAAGGTGCTGCCGATGACCGTAGTGACGCACCGGGCGCGTGAAGGCTACGCGCGCAGTCTGGAGGAGCTGCTGCGGCTCGCGCTGCAGCGCACCGACCGGCCCAAGCGCGACTGCGCCATCACGCTGCACGCCGACTTCGCCCACTCCCCCGAAAGCATGGAAGACATGGTGAAGCGGCTCGAGTCGGGGGCCGACCTCGTCGTCGCCGAGCAGGTGGAGGAGCGGGGGCGGGGGTCGCGGGGGCTCCGCTGGGCGCGTCGCTGGGCCCCGCGGCTGGTGCGACTCCCCGGGCTGCGCGACCCGATGTCGGGATTCGTGGCGCTGCGTCTGATCGTGCTGCGGCAGGCGCTGCGTAACGACGGCACGCGGCTGCTGCTCACTGACGGCTGGTGTGCCAGCGCGGAGCTCGTGGCCCGGCTCGCGCGCCATGCGCGCCGGCTCGACACCATTCCCGCGGCCGTGCGCTACGACCTGGTGCAGCGGCCCTCGCGGGTCCGGCCGTGGCACCAGCTGCTCGAGACGTGGCGGGCGCGTACCGTAATTCGCGCCGCCCATACCGCGGTTACCCTGTTGGTGATCGCCACCACGCTGTACGGGCAGTCGGACACCAGTCGGGCCGACTCGACGCGCGCTACTGCGTCGGGATCGCTCACGGCGACCGCGACGACCCCCGCCCCTCCCCCCACCGCTGTGCCGTTTCCGGTGGGTGAGCGGCTGGTCTACGGGGCGCGGTACGGGCCCTTCAGCGTCGGCACGGCCACCATGGAGGTCGCGGGCGTCGACACCATCCGCGCCGTGGAGGCGGTGCACTTCCGGTTCCTGATCGACGGTGGTGCCCTGTGGTACCACATTCATCAGAACCTCGAGTCGTGGGTGGGGCGCGGCGATTTCCGCTCGCGGCGGTTTCTGAATCAGACCGAAGAGAAGGGCAAGGCGTGGGAGCGGAAGTTCGAAATCTATCCCGACTCCGGGATGTACCGCGAGGCGGGGCGCGACAGCGCGGCGCCCACGGTCGCCGACCCGCTCGACGACGCCGCGTTCCTCTACTGGATCCGGACCGTCCCGCTCGAGATCGGCAGGCGCTACGAGTACCGGCGCTATTTCCGCCCCGAGCGCAACCCAGTCATCGTCGAAGTGTTGAAGCGCGAGCGCGTCAACGTCGCGGGCCGGAAGTGGGACGCGATCGTGATCCGTCCGCGCATCCCGAACGGCGGCGGCATCTTCGCCGAGAAGGCCGACGCCCGGATGTGGCTCTCCGACGAACAGCCGCGCATCATGCTCGCGCTGCAGTCGAACTTCTCGTTCGGCCAGGTGACGCTGAAGCTCAAGGAGTATTCCGCTCCTGCGACAGACCACCCATGACCGACTATCGCGAGGCGGACTTTTCGCGACTCAAGACCGTTCCCATCGCGCAGCGCCCGAACAAAGTCGATCCCTCGCTCCTCGCCCAACCGCCCGGTGGCGACCGGACGTTCGCCGCTTTTTGGGACTCCCTCCCGGACGTGCTCGCTGCCCGGGACGCGCGCGAGCTGGCACGCCTGATCGCGCGCGCCGCCGGCCGACGTGGCGTGGTCGTGATGCTGGGCGGCCACGTGATCAAAGTCGGGCTCGGGCCCGTGCTCGCGGCCCTCGTGCGGCGCGGCGTGATCAGCCACTTGGCGCTCAACGGCAGCGCCGCGATCCACGACTTTGAGCTCGCCGCCTACGGCGGGACGAGCGAGGACGTGGCCGCGGGGTTGGCCGACGGCACGTTCGGGATGGTGGAGGAAACGGGACGCGAGATGAACGCCGCCATCGCCGAGGGCGCACACGCCGGCCGGGGCATGGGCGAGGCGCTGGTGGAGGCGCTGCGGCACCGGGCCGGCCTCGCCGCACCGGAGGCGTCGCTGCTCGTCGCCGCCGCGGAGCGCGGCGTTCCGGTCACCGTGCACGCGGCGGTGGGCGCGGACATCATCCATCAGCACCCCACCGCCGACGGCGCCGTCCTCGGCGCCACCAGCCACCGCGACTTCAAGCGGCTCGCGGCGTCGTTGCCGGCACTGCACGACGGCGGAGTGGTGCTGAATCTCGGGAGCGCCGTGGTGATGCCCGAGGTGTTCCTCAAGGCGCTCACCGTGGCGCGCAATCTGAACGGGGGAAAGCCGACGGGGTTCACGGCGTGCGACTGCGATATGCAGCGCCAGTACCGCCCGCGGATGAACGTGGTGGAGCGCCCGACACTCGCCGGTGGCCGGGGGGTCCAGCTCACCGGCCACCACGAGATTCTGATCCCGCTGCTCGCGTGGGCGGTGCTGCGCGAGCTGGATGCGCGCTAGCTACGCGTCGGCCGGACGCCCCTTGATCATGTCGCGGATCTTGTCCGCCGTCGTGGGGCTGACGAGCCGAAGCACGAAGTAGAGAATGAAGCCGATGGCGGCGAGCTTCAGGATCCACAACGCGATCCCGAAGACGCCCGCGAGCAGCCCGAAAAAGATGTTGAGGGCCACGAACGCGAGCGCGGCGAAGATGGCGAAGCCGAGGATGCTGCGGAACATGGGGGTCAACCTCCGTGGAGCCCCGACGCGAGGGCCGTACGACGCAATCTAGCAGCCGGTTTCACACGGGCGCCAGCACGTGAGCACCGCGGATGTGGCCGTCATCGGGGGCGGCGCCATTGGGGCCGCCTGCGCCCGGGCGGCGGCCCTGCGGGGCCTCACGGTCGCCATTTTCGAGCCCGGCCCCGACCCGGCCGCGGCGTCGCCCGCCTCGGCCGGCATGCTCGCCCCCCAGATCGAGCCCGCTGACGATGCGCTCGTGGCCCTGTCGGTGCGGGCGCGCGACCTGTACGAGCCGCTCGCCCCGGCCCTCCGGGAGACCACGGGGATCGACATCGGCTTCTGGCGGTCAGGCATCGCCGCCGTCGCATTCGACGAGCCCGACGCCGTTCGGCTCAAGGAAGACGTGGCCCGGCAGCGCCAGGCGGGGTTGCGGTGCGACTGGCTGGAGGCGGACGAGGTGCGGGAACGCTGGCCCGGCGCCGCCCCTGAATGCCACGGGGCTCTGTTCGCACCGGAAGACGGCGCGCTCGACCCGCAAGGGCTCACCCGCGCCTGCCTGTCGGACGCCCGCCGCCTTGGGGCCGCGCTCCACACCGAGCCGATCGAGTCGATCCTGGTGGCTCAGGGCGGTGTCACCGGCGTGGTCGCGGCGGGGGGCGTGACCAGCGCGGCTCATGTCGTGCTCGCGGCGGGTGTCTGGTCCCCGCGCATCCAGGGGCTCCCCCGCGCCCTCCCCGTAGAGCCGCTGCGTGGTCAAATGGCGGCCACCGTCTGGCCCGACGGCTGCCCGCCTTCCATCCTCTACCACGACCATGGGTATGTCCTGGCACGCGCCGGCGCCGCGCTCTTGGGGAGCACGATGGAGCGCGCCGGCTACGACGCCCACGTCACGAACGAGGGTCTCGCCCAGGTGTTCCGCGGTGCCGTACGCCTGCTCCCCGCCCTGCTCACCCAAGCCGTGCAGCGCGTCTGGGCAGGCCTCCGGCCCGCCACCCCGGACGGTCGCCCGATCCTGGGGCCCGATCCGGATGTTGCAGGGTTGTGGTACGCCACCGGCCACGGTCGGAACGGTATCCTGCTGGCTGCGCTCACGGGCGAGATCGTCGCGGACCTGGTCACCAAGGGGGCGACCGACGTCGAGATCGGACCACTCGGAGTGGAGCGCTTCAACCTGACCCCTGGTCCCTAGTCCCTGGCCCCTGATGTACCGCACCTGCGCCTTCTGTAACGGCAAGCTCGACGGTGACGGCGGCCCTACGGACCTCGGGGTGGGACGCCGGCTCGCGTTCGACGAGTGGAAGGGGCGGCTGTGGGTGATCTGTCCCAGGTGCTCCCGCTGGAACCTGGCGCCGCTCGACGACCGCCTGGAGCGGATCGAGGCCCTGGCGCGGACCGCAAGCGACGGCCGCGTGGCGGCCGCGACCGACCAGGTCGCACTCATCCGCTGGCACGGCTACGACCTGGTGCGCGTGGGCAAGCCGCGGCGCCTCGAGCTCGCCACGTGGCGTTACGGGGAACGCCTGCGGGCGCGGCGCCAGGAGCAGCTCAAGTTCGTCGTCCCTATGACGGTCGCGGCGGTGGGGCTCGCCGTGGCGGTCAACGTCGCGGCCGGCGGGTCGGTGGGCGTGTTCGTGTGGAACACGCCCCGGCTCGTCAAGCGGATCTACGTCGAGATGGTGGGGCGCCGGAAGGTGGCCCTCGTGGACCCGCCGATTTGCGAGCGCTGCGGCAGCGTGATGGTGTTGCGCGCACGGCATCTCGAGCGCGCGCGTGTCACCACGACCGCGCGCGAGGGGCTAGCGCTGCTTCTCATCTGTCCGAGCTGCAAAGCGGAGGGGACGATGCTCACGGGGAGCGACGCGCAGTTCGCGCTGCGGCGCGGCCTGACCTACCTCAACCTGGCGCGCGGTGGCCGGCAGCGTGCCGAGGACGCGGCCCGCCTGGTCGAAGGTGTCGGCGGCCCGCACCAATTGATCCACGACGTGGCGCGCCGCGAGCTCACCCTGCGAAGCCTCGCGCCGGACCGGCGTCTCGCCCTGGAAATGGCGGTCGACGAGCGTGCCGAGCTGGAGGAGCTGGAGCGTCAGTGGAAGGAGGCCGAGGAGATCGCCGAGATCGCCGACGGCATGCTCAGCTCTGACCCGGGGATCGACGAGGAGCTCCGGCGGCTGAGGGAGCGGGCCGAGCGAGAGAAAAAGCGATCCGGTTGACCCGATCAACCGTATGGTTGAAATTTCGTCGACGCGGCTACCCGACCCCCCAGGAACTCGCTATTTTGTGGCTAGTTATGGCCACCCCTCCCCTCGTCCAATTGCAGCGTCCGCGTCCTGCTCATCCAGTCGATCGCAAGCCGCCGTGGCTCAAGGTCCCCGCTCCCGGCGGGCCCAATTACGTCGCTCTGAAGCAGCTGATGCGAGACCACGGGCTTCATACCGTGTGCGAGGAGGCCCACTGCCCCAACATCGGGGAGTGCTGGGAGCACCGCGCGGCCACGTTCATGATCCTGGGCGACGTGTGCACGCGCAACTGTGCGTACTGCGCGGTCGCGCACGGCACGCCCGCCGTCCTGGACGAGGACGAGCCGCTGCGGCTCGCCGCCGCTGTGGAGCGGATGGAGCTCAAGCACGTCGTCATCACCTCCGTCGACCGCGACGATCTACCTAACGGGGGCGCGGAGATCTTCGCGGCGGCGATCGCGGAGATCCGGCGGCGCGCACCGGACACGTCGGTCGAGGTCCTGATCCCGGACTTCAAGGGCAGCGACGCCGCTCTGCGCATCGTCGTCGACGCCCAGCCCGACATCCTCAATCACAATCTCGAAACGATCGACCGGCTGTATCGCCTGGCGCGCCCGGGGGGCCGCTACGCCCGGGCGCTCGAGCTGCTCGCTCGCGCCAAGCAGCTTCACCCGGGCATGCTGACGAAGTCCGGCATCATGTGCGGTCTGGGTGAGGAGTGGGACGAGCTGATCGCGGCGATGCGCGACCTGCGCGGCCACGGCGTGGACATCCTGACCCTGGGCCAATACCTGCGGCCCTCACGCGACCACGTGCCGATCGCCCGCTACTATGCTCCCGACGAGTTCGCCGAGTTGCGCCGGCTCGGCCGCGAGATGGGGTATCGCCACGTGGAGGCGGGTCCGCTGGTGCGCTCGAGCTACCATGCCTGGGAGCAGGTGGAGCGGGCGACCGCATAATGGCCACCGCTACCGCCCGGACCGCGAACGCGAGCGCCCCCCCCCCTCCCCAGACGGAGCTGGAGCGGCGCATGCTGCGTCAAATGCTCTTGATCCGTCGGTTCGAGGAAAAAGCCGCCGAGGCGTACGCGCTCGGCAAGATTGGCGGGTTCTGCCATCTCTACATCGGGCAGGAGGCCGTCGCGGTCGGCTCGCTCGCGGCCTTGCGGGACGACGACTACGTGATCTCGTCGTACCGTGAGCATGGTCAAGCCCTGGCGCGCGGCGTGCCGGCCACCGCCGTGATGGCCGAGCTGTTCGGCAAGGCGACCGGCTGCTCCAAGGGCAAGGGCGGCTCGATGCATCTGTTCGACGCCGGGCGGCGGTTCCTGGGCGGGCACGGGATCGTCGGGGGGCACATCCCACTCGCCGCGGGGATCGGGTTCGCGATCCGCTACAAGGACGGCGACCAGGTCTGCATCTGCTACTTCGGTGAGGCGGCCGTCAACATCGGCGCCTTCCACGAAGCTCTCAACATGGCTTCCGTCTACAAACTCCCCGTCATCTTCTGCTGTGAGAACAATCGCTACGGCATGGGCACCGCGTTCGAGCGCGTGGCGGCGGTCACGGACGTGGTGGAGCACGCTTGTAGCTACGACATGGCGGCGGAGGTCGTGGACGGGATGGACGCGCTCGCCGTGTACGCGGCGACCGAGCGCGCGGCGGAGCGGGCCCGCAAGGGAGGCCACCCCACCCTGCTCGAAGTGCGCACCTACCGCTTCATGGGGCATTCGATGTCGGACCCGCTGCACGGCGTGTATCGCACCAAGGAAGAAGTCGAGGAGCAGCGCAAGCGCGATCCGATCACGCAGCTCGCGCACAAGCTGAAGGAAGCAGGGGCGCTCGACGACGCAGCGCTCGACGCGCTCGACGCCGAGGCACGGGCTCAGACCGACGAGGCGGCCCGTTTCGCCGAGCAGAGCCCCGACCCCGACCCCGCCGAGCTGATCACGCACGTGCTCGCCGACTGATGGCCACCCTCACGTATCGCGACGCCCTGAACCAGGCGCTGCGCGAGGAGATGCAGCGCGACCCGAACGTCTTCCTGATGGGTGAAGAGGTCGGCGTCTACCAGGGCGCGTACAAGGTAAGCCGCGGCCTGCTCGAGGAGTTCGGGCCCAAGCGCATCGTGGACACGCCGATCGCCGAGCTGGGCTTCGCCGGGATCGGCGTGGGCGCGGCCATGGCGGGCCTCCGCCCCGTGATCGAGTTCATGACGTGGAACTTCGCCGTGCTCGCGCTCGACCAGATCGTCAACTCCGCCGCCAAGATCCTGTACGAGTCGGGCGGCCAGGTGCCGATCCCGATCGTGTTCCGCGGGCCGAACGGCGCCGCGCTGCAGCTCGCGGCCCAGCACTCCCAGGCCTGGGAGTCCTGGCTATCGCATATCCCCGGCTTGAAGGTCGTCGCACCCGCGACCCCCGCAGACGCCAAGGGGCTCCTCAAGTCCGCGATCCGCGACGACAGTCCCGTCATCGTCCTGGAAGGGGAAATGCTGTACAACATCAAGGGCGAGGTGCCGGAGGGAGAGCACATCGTGCCGATCGGCCGGGCCGAGGTGAAACGGCCTGGGAACGACGTCACGCTCATCTGTCACTCGAAGACGGTCACCGTCGCCCTCAAGGCGGCCGAGCAGCTGGCCGAGCGGGAGGGCGTGTCGGCCGAGGTGCTCGACCTGCGGTCGCTGCGACCGCTCGACGAGGCCACGATCGTCAAGTCCGTGTCGCGCACCAACCGCGCCGTCGTAGTAGAAGAAGGGTGGCCCCAGTGCGGCATCGGGGCCCACGTGGTCGACGTGATCCAGCGAGAGGCCTTCGACCAGCTCGACGCTCCCGTGCTGCGCGTCACCCAGGCCGACGTCCCCATGCCGTACAACAAACAGCTCGAGCGCCTCGCGAAGCCCTCCCCCGAGCGCGTGGTCGCCGCCGCGCGCCGCGTGCTCTACCTGGACTGACCGCCCCTCCCGTGGCCACCAACGTCTACATGGAAGCGCTCTCTCCCACCATGGAGGAAGGGCGCGTGGCCAAATGGCACAAGCGGGAGGGTGACGCGGTCAAGGCGGGAGAGACCCTCGCCGAGGTCGAGACCGACAAGGCGGTGATGGACCTGGTCGCGCGCGCGGACGGCGTGCTGCGGCAGGTGGCGGTGGCCGAGGGACAGACGGTGCCGGTGGGGAGCGTCGTCGCCGTCATTGCGGCGCCGGGCGAGGCGGTCGGCGCAACGGCAGCCGCCGCTCCCCAGCCAGCGCCAGTCCCGTCGGGAAGCGGGATGCGGGATGCGGGAAGCGTGGGCATCGCGACCGCGCCAAAGGCCGTAGCTACAGCCACACCCACGCCTGAGGCGGGCAGACCGAAAGCGTCACCGCTCGCGCGGCGCATCGCGAAAGAAGCCGGCGTCGACCTGAAGCTGGTCGTGGGCTCGGGGCCCGGCGGCAGGGTCGTCAAACGGGACATCGAGGGGACGGCTCGCAGCGTTGAGGCGCCCGTGGCAGCCGGCGCGGCTCCGCATCCCGCATCCCGCATCCCGTATCCCGCCCCGAGCGGCGCTCCGTACGAAGACGTGCCGCTGACCCAGATCCGCAAGACCATCGCTAAGCGGCTCGTGACGTCGCTCGGTCCCATCCCCCATTTCTTCCTCACCAGCGAAGTGGACATGGAGCGGGCGGCCGAGGCGCGCGAGGCCCTGAACAAGCAGCTCGGCGACCAGGGGGGGAGCAAGGTTTCGTTCAACGACATCGTCATCAAGGCTACCGCCCTGGCGCTCGTGAAGCATCGCGCCTGCAACGCCTGGTTCCAAGAGGACCATATCCGCTACTGGAACGAGGTCCACATCGGCATGGCGGTGGCTGTGGAGGACGGGCTGATCACGCCGGTAATCCGAAATGCGGACGTGAAATCGCTCGCTGAGATCGGCCGCGAGGCGAAGGAGCTCGCCGACAAAGCCCGCAGCCGGCGGCTCCAGCCCAGCGAGTACACGGGAGCCACGTTCTCCGTCTCGAATCTGGGGATGTTCGACATCGACCAGTTCACCGCCGTCATCAATCCCCCCGAGGCGGGGATCATTGCCGTCGGCTCGATCGTACAGAAACCGGTCGTGCTGGATGGGCAGGTCACTGCTCGGCGTCGCATGCGGCTCACGATGAGCTGCGATCACCGGGTGATCGACGGAGCCACCGGGGCCGCGTTTCTGCAGACCCTGAAGCAGATGCTCGAGAACCCGCTGGCGATGCTACTGTGAATGTGGAATTCGGAGTGCGCTCAAGTGCGGAATGCGGAGTGCGGAGTGCGGAATTGAGGGGCCGGCGTCGAAGCGCGCCCTCCGGGTTCGACGCCAACACTGACATTCCGCACTCCGAATTCCGCACTCCGCACCAGGGGAGGGGGACCATTGGCGAACGTGTTTGATGTGATCATCCTGGGCGGGGGGCCCGCCGGCTACGTCGCCGCCATCCGCTCGGCTCAGCTCGGGATGAGCACCGCCGTGATCGAGAAGGAGAAGCTCGGCGGGGTCTGCGTGAACATCGGGTGCATCCCCACGAAGGCCCTGCTCCACTCCGCCTACATCGCGAGGCTGTTACGGGACGCGAAGGAGTTCGGCGTCGAAGCCGGCACCGTGAAGACCGACTACGGCGTCGCGATGCAGCGCTCCCGCAAAGTGAGCGACCAGAACTCGAAGGGCGTCGAGTTCCTGATGAAGAAGAACAAGGTCACCGTCGTCAAAGGCAGCGGCGTACTGCTGCCGGGGCGCAAGGTGAAGGTCGGGGGCGATACGTACGAAGCGAAGAAGGCCGTGATCATCGCGACGGGATCGCGCGTAAAGGGCCTGCCGCAGATCGGGCTGGAGATCAACAAGACGACCGTCATTTCCTCGGACGAGGCGCTCTTCCTCGAGAAGGCGCCGGCCTCGCTGGCGATCATCGGCGCGGGAGCCGTCGGCATGGAGTTCGCCGACATTTTCAGCGCGTTCGGTACCCCCGTGACGCTGATCGAGGCATTGCCGCGGATCCTGCCGCTCGAGGACCCTGAAGCGTCGGACGCCCTGGCGAAGAGCTACAAGAAGCGCGGCATCGAGGTGATCGCCGCCGCCAAAGTAAAGAAGGGGACGGCCGCCAAGGACAAGGTGACCCTCGAGGTCGAGGCGAACGGCACGACGCGCAAAATCGAGGTCGCAGCCGTGCTCATGGCCGCGGGTCGCGCGGTCAACACCGAGAACATCGGCCTGGCGGAGTGCGGCGTCCAGGTCACGGAGCGGGGCTTCATCAAAGTCGATGCCGGCCTGCAGACCAGCGCGGCCGGCTATTACGCCATTGGCGACGTGGCGGGGCCGCCGATGCTGGCCCACAAGGGAATGCGCGAAGGAGTGACCGTCACCGAGCTCATCGCGGGCAAGAAGCCGCATGCCATCCGCTACGACAACGTGCCCAGCGTGACGTACTGCCACCCCGAGGTGGCCAGCATCGGGCTCACGGAAGACCAGTGCAAGGAGCGGAAGCTCGACTACGTGGCCGGGCGGTTTCCGTTCTCGGCCAACGGCCGGGCGCGCGGCACGGGCGAGACGGAGGGGTTCGTGAAGATCCTGCGCGACAAGAAGTACGGCGAAATCCTCGGCGCCCACATCGTGGGCGGGCACGCCTCCGAGATCATCCATGAGCTGGCGGTGGCGCGCGAGAACGAGTACACGGTGGAAGAGGTCGAGCTGGCGATCCACGCGCATCCCACCATGTCCGAGGCGGTGGCCCAGGCGGCACTCGATTCGCTGGGCCGCGTGGTGGACATGTGAAAGACCCCCTCTCGATCGGTCTGGGCGGCCTGGCGTGTGGCACCGGGTTTGGAGGCGGGACGATCGTAGCCGCGCTCGTCATCGTGCGCACGCTGGAGCATCACGTGAGCGGCCCCGGCACTCAAGAGAGCGCCGCCGATCCGGTCCTGGCGGGGACGCTCGCCGGCCTCGCCGTCGGGGCGGCGTTCGGCTGGCATCGCAGCCGCACGTTGGACAGCGTGTGGCAGCGGGGCGTCATCGGGGTGCTGTCGGCCGTCGGCGCGTTGCTGGTGGCCTTCCTCGCCTGGCCGATCGATCATCTGCTCGGCATCCCCGGTCTCGCCGCCTGGGGCGTCGCCAGCTTCGTGCTGGGAGGCGCGGGGAGCGCCTGGTCCGTGCGGGGAAGCCGGGATGACGCATTGAAGGAGCGGGAGTGAGCCGGCGCCGCGTGCAGCTGGTCGAGGCCGGCCGCGTCCCCTACGACCGGGCGCTCGACTGGCAGCGTACGCTCGCCGCGGCGCGGATCGACGGTCGGCTCGAAGCAGACGTGCTGTTGCTGCTCGAGCACCCACCCGTGGTCACGCTGGGCCGCACCGCGCGGGAGGCCCACGTGCTGCGGTCCGACGATCTCGAGGTGGTCGAGGTGGAGCGCGGCGGCGACGTGACGTTCCATGGACCCGGGCAGCTCGTCGGCTACCCGATCTTCGACCTGCGCGGCCCCCCCTACCGGCAAGACCTCCACTGGTATCTCCGCACGCTCGAGGACGCGCTTATCGTGGCACTCGCGGAGCTCGGCATCCCCGCCGAGCGCAACGCGGGCTACACGGGCGTGTGGACGCGGGGCCGCAAGATCGCCAGCATCGGCGTTCACGTGAAGCAGTGGGTCACATGGCACGGATTTGCCCTGAACGTCACGACCGATCTCGCCCAATTCGAGCGGATCGTGCCGTGTGGCATCGAAGGCGTCGAGATGACGTCTGTCGAGCGGGAAACGAAAGCGCCGGTTGCCGAGGACTTGTGGGCCCACGCCTTGGATGCGGTGGTGCGCGGCTTCGAGGATGCCTTCGGCGTCAAGGTAACGGCGTCACGGGAAGGCGTCACGGAACTGCGTCCGCCTGCACCCGTCGCGACGCTCTGAGCAAGACGCCTCTCCGCGACGCCTTTCCGTGACGACGTCCCGCGACGCCTCTCAGACCCGCGTCCCTCCTGGCCAGGTCATCACCAACAAATGGCCCGTGCTGCACTACGGCAACGTGCCGAAGGTGGACACCGCCACCTGGACCTTCGACGTGATGGGACTCGTGGAGCGGCCGTTCGCGCTCACGTACGAGGAGCTGCTGGCGCTGCCGCGGAAAACCGTGATGTGCGACATGCACTGCGTCACGCGGTGGAGCCGACTGGACAACGCCTTCGAGGGCGTGCCGGTGCAGCTGGTGCTGGAGCGCGCGGGGGTGAAACCGGCGGCGCAGTACTGCCTCGTCTCCGCCGAGCAGGGATTCACCGCCAACCTGCCGCTCACCGATCTCGATCGACCCGGCAACCTCATCGCGCTCACATGGAACGGCGAGCCGCTCGCACCGGAGCATGGTTGGCCGGCGCGGCTGCTCGTGCCGCACCTCTATTTATGGAAGAGCGCGAAATGGGTGCGGGGATTGACCCTGCTCGACGCGGATGTACCGGGCTTCTGGGAGCAGAACGGCTATCACATGCGGGGGGATCCGTGGAAAGAAGAACGATACGGAGGCAGGGCGATTACCCAGCACGAGATCAATCGCCTGCGCAACCTGAGCAAGAAAAGCGTCACGTAGAACCGTCACGGAAAAACGTCGCGGGGAACGGTAATCCTACGAATCTCCGTGACGGTTCTCCGTGACGTCTCTCCGTGACGCCGCTACGCAACGCCGCCGGTTCCGAGCAAGTCGTAAAACTTACGAAAGACCTTGATCCCGTCCCAGAGCTGTCTTAAGTCGAGCTTCTCGTTCGGCGCGTGCAACCGGTCGTCGGGCAGGCCGATGCCCGTCAGAATCACGGGAGCACCGCTCTTCCCGAGCGCCGGCACCACGGGGATCGAGCCACCAGCGCGGGCCGGCACGGTGCCACGCCCCACCACCTCTTGGAAAGCCCGGTCGAGCAGCTGGAATGCAGGGTGCGTCACCGCGACGGTCGCGGGATCCGCACCGTGCAGGAAGCGGACCCGCGTCTGGACGTGCTTCGGCGCGAGGCGCTGCACCGCCGCCGCGAGCTGCCGCTCCACGACCTTGAGCTTCTGGTCCGGAACGAGCCGCAAGCTCACCTTGGCGGTCGCCTCGGCCGGGATGACGGTCTTGGCGCCGTCGCCCGTGAATCCGCCGGTGATACCGTGGATCTCGAACGTGGGCAGGGCCCACAGCCGCTCCAGCACGGAATACGCCTTGAGCCCGGTCAGCGCCTTGGCCTGCACGCGGTGCTTGAGAAACTCGCTCTCCTTGAAGGGCAGGCGTTTCCACGTGGCGAGCTCCCGCTTGGAAGGACGCCGGACCGCCGTGTACAGGCCGGGCACGTGGATCTTGCCGTCGGGAGTCTTGAGCCGGCCGAGCAGCCGGGCCAGCTCCTCGTGCGCGTTGGGCGCCGCGCCGCCGAACTCGCCGGAGTGGAGATCCGACTTGGCCGTGCGCACGGTGATCTCGGCGTAGCACAGGCCGCGAAGCGTCGTGTACACGGCAGGCCAGCGGGGCGCGACGTACGCCATGTCGGCGATGAGGACCACGTCCGCCCGCGTGCGCTCCGGCTCGCGCCGCAGCAGCTCGAACAACACGCGGCTGCCGTATTCCTCTTCTCCTTCGATGAGGAAGCGAAAATTGACGGGCGGCCCGCCGCGGGTGCCGTTCGCCTCGATCGCCTTGAGCAGGCAGAAAACCTGGCCCTTGTCGTCCGCGGCCCCGCGCGCGAATAGCTTGTCGCTGCGCACCGTCGGCTCGAACGGGGGCGTGGTCCATTCGTCGAGCGGGTCGGGAGGCTGCACGTCGTAGTGACCGTACACGAGCAGCGTGGGTGCGCCGGGCACGTCGGGGCCGACGCCCCATACCACCGGATGAGTGCCGCTCGCCAGGAACTGCACCTCGCGACAGCCGAGCCGCCGCAGCTCGCCCGCGACCCACTCGGCGGCGGCGCGGCAATCGGCGTTGTGCGATGCGCTGGTGGAGATGGAGGGAATGCGCAGGAAATCGCGCAGCTCGCGGAGCAGACGGTCGGTATCCATGGCGGGGAGAGAATCTAGACACTCCGACGCCTAGGCGGCTAGGCGTCTAGCCGTCTCGCCGTCCAGCCCTATATTCGCACGCCATGCGGACGACCGCTTCCTTCGAGCTGTTTCCGGACGCACCGAGCGAGCGGGTCATGGCGCGCGCCCGCTACCTCGCCCGCGAAGGACGGCTGGTCGACGCCGAGCAGGCGTACCGTGCGGTGATTGCCGATCATCCCGACCTGAAGGGCGGCTGGGCCGAGTGCTTCGAGCTGCTGCGCAGTCAGGGGCGGCGCGAGGATGCGCTCCGGCTCGCCGAGAGCGCGCGCGCCCAGTTCGGCGACTCCGCGTTCGCCTTGGCGCTCAAGGGAGCGGCGCTGATCGAGCTGGAGCGCTACCGCGAGGCGCTCGCCACGCTCGAGCAGGCGGTGGAGGCGGACCCCGACCTGGCGCTGGTATGGCACGAGCTGGGGTACGCCGCCTTCCGGCTGGGCGACGGAAACCGCGCGCTGCTGGCGCTCGATCGCGCCTTCGGGCTCGAGCCCCATACGGAGACCCTCCGGCTGCGCGGCCGGATCCTGCGGGACGCCGGTCGCTACCAGGCCGCCGAGGTCGCCTACGAAGGGGCGGCGCAGGCGACCGAGCATCGGGAGCAGCGCGCGTCGGCCGAGCGGGAGATCGCCGCGACGCGCCGCTATGCGTTCTATGCCCCGCGTCGCCCCGACGAGCTGACGCCGGCGGAGCGGTGGTTCGCCGAAACCGGCACGGTCGTGCTCGCGTCCGACGACGCCAGCGACGCCCCGGACGACGCGACGCTCGCCGCCGCGTTCCTCGACCTGGCGCGCGATTCCGGGTGGCGCTTCGGCCAGATCGTCGCGCTGGGGCCGGCCCTCCCCGTGTGGCGCACCCTGGCGGACGGGCTGAGCGCTCCGCTGGTCACCCGCACCGGCTTCGACCCCGGCGCCTGTCCCCTCGTCGTGGCCCAGCGTCCCCAACCCGCGGACGCCGGGTGGAGCACCATCACCGCCGCCGTCGCGGAGCACGCCACCGGGCTCGTGTTCGTGCTGGAGCACGCGCCCGACCCGGCCGGGGGCGCCGACGTGATCGGCGTGCTCGCCGACGCCGGCGGGCGTCGCACCCGCCAGGTCAACGCCGGGCACGCCCTGTCCGAAGCACTCCACCCGGCGGGTCGCCTGGCCGGCCGCCGCCTGGCGGGAGGATAGTGGACGTCCGCGAGGTCCCATGACCGGCACCGCGCCATCCGCGCGCACGATGTCCGGGAAGTCCATCGTCGCGAGCCAGTTCGAGCGTGCCGCCAACCTGATCAACCTCGAGCAGTACATGCGACACGTCCTGATGCATCCGTTCCGCGAGGTCCAGGTAGAGGTACCGGTGCGGATGGACGACGGCCGCATCGAGGTGTTCACCGGCTACCGCATCCAGCACAACGGCGCGCGCGGACCCTGCAAAGGCGGCATCCGGTACCACCCGGACGCCGACCACGACGAAGTGCTGGGCCTCGCGGCGATCATGACGTGGAAGACCGCCCTCATGGACATCCCCTTCGGAGGCGCCAAGGGCGGCGTGACCGTGGACCCCAAGAAGCTGTCCAGGCTCGAGCTGGAGCGCCTCACGCGCCGCTTTACGCAGCGCATCTCGATCGTGCTCGGCCCCTACCGCGATATCCCCGCCCCCGACGTCAACACCAACGCGCAAGTGATGGCCTGGATCTTAGACGAGTACTCGAGCCGACACGGCTACACGCCCGCCGCCGTGACGGGCAAGCCCATTTCGCTGGGCGGCTCGCTGGGCCGCGAGGAGGCGACCGGTCGGGGCGTGATGTACGTGATGAGCGAGTACGCGCGGGACTTCGGCATTCCCCTGCGGGGAGGCCGCGTCGTGATCCAGGGGTTCGGCAACGTCGGCGGGAACCTCGCACGGCTGCTGCACGCGGAGGCGGGCGCGAAGGTGGTCGCCGTTTCGGACGTGTCGGGGGGGGTGACGAACGAACACGGGCTGGACGTCCCGGCGCTGCTCGCGCACACCGCCGGCGGCAAGCGCGTGTCCGACTGGCCGCACGGCCAGTCGATCACGAATCAGCAGCTCTGGAATGTCCCCTGCGACTGGCTCGTCCCGGCGGCCCTGGGCGGCGTCATCACCAGGGAGACGAACGCGCAGACGATCGACTGCAAGGTGGTGGTCGAGGGCGCGAACGAGCCCACCACACCCACCGCGGACCGGATCCTCGAAGAGCGCGGCATCGCCGTGATCCCCGACTTCCTCGCGAACGCGGGAGGCGTCACGGTCAGCTATTACGAGTGGGCGCAGAACCTGCAGCAATACCGCTGGACCCACCAGCAGGTGAACGACGAGCTCAAGGCGACGCTCACGAAGGCCTACGTGGGCGTGCGCGACCTGGCGAAACAGAAGGGGGTGACGTTCCGGACAGCGGCGTATGCGATCGCGCTCCAGAGGGTCGCGGAGGCGGAGCGACTGAGGGGGAATTAAGTGCGGGGTGCGGAGTGCGGAGTGCGGAGTGCGGAATTGATGAGCTCGCTTCGGAGACCGGTACTGGTGATTCGACCCCGGCACTGACATTCCGCATTCCCCACTCCGCAGTCCGCACTGCTTTTCTCAGTCCGCCGCCAGTCCCGGTCGCGAATACAACGCCTGATAAGGATCCTGCCCTGGCTGCGTGAACACGCGCACCTGAATCGCCCGGATCGTCTCCCGCAGGTTCGCGTTCGCATGGACGTACACTTCTTCGAACAGGTTCAGGTTCATGCGATACAGGCGCTGCGCGATCACCACCGCGTTGTTCACGGGCGCCCGGGCGAACCAGCGCCAATCGTAGGTCTCGAGCGACTGCCCCACCGGCCCCGTGAGCTGGGTCCGCGCCCAGCCGAACACCGTCGCGCGGGCGCGCTCGAGCGCCGCGCCCACCGGGCCCGCCGCGTAGGCGGAGTCGAGGCGCCGGGCGAGCTCGGCATACAGCACGTCGAGTGTGCGCTCGTCGCGCCACCGCGCCACGGCGCGCCTGGCATCGGTCGAGTCGTGACGCGAACGGAAGAACGCCTCCGCCCCGCGGTACCCCACGAAGCTCGCGAAGCTCTCGTTGAAGGGAGTCTGACTCTTCAGGTACAGCGTGTTGTGGGCCAGCTCGTGGATGACGGTGGCGACCAGCTCCATCGTGTCGCGCTCGATCACCGTCGAGAGCAGCGGGTCCGCGAAGTACCCGAGCGTCGAGAACGCCCCGGCCGGACGGAGGTAGGTGTCGTATCCATCCCGCTCCAGATCCGCCGCGGCGGCGCGCGCCTGCGCGAAGTCGAAGAATCCCTTGTACGGCACCGTGCCCACGATCGGGTACTGCCACGTGTATCCGCGCAGCCGGTCACGGCGCGCGGCCGAGAGCACGAGGAGCAGGGTGTCCCGGCCCACGTCCACGTAGCTCGTGAAGGTCTCCCCCACCAGCAGCCCGAGCGAGTCGCCGGCGAAGGCGCGGGCGGCAAGCACGAGCGCCAGCCGCTGGCGCTGCTGTGGAGCCGTGTGCGGATCCGCCACCAGCTTCGCGATCGCGTGGCGCTTGAGCAGGATGCGCGCCTCCTCCACGCCAGCCCGCGCGAGGTAGCGCGCATCGGCGCTGGTCGCGAACGCGACGACGAGCACCGTGGGAACGCCGATCCCCCCCCACGCGAGCAGTCTCCGCGCCACCCGGCCCCAGTTGGGCGGCCGGCGCTCGACCTGCCCGGGCTGTCCGCTTATGGGGTCCATCGCAGCCCCATGCGCTGGCGCGCGCCGAGTGTGTCGTCCGCCCGATAGGCATAGTCGAGGTGGAGGCGCCCCAGCTCGAGACTTCCTCCCCACGT
>Ga0209056_10000365_pt1 | contig 50495 bp, 53 predicted proteins | sample GraSoiAngelo_114_FD_185876 | JGI IMG/M metagenome (GOLD analysis project Ga0209056, IMG submission 185876) | Grasslands soil microbial communities from the Angelo Coastal Reserve, California, USA - 14_0903_13_40cm (SPAdes) (version 2) | ecosystem: Environmental > Terrestrial > Soil > Grasslands...
CGCGATGCTGTGGAAAAAGACGTTCACCAAGTGATGCGCGCCCGGGTTCACGCCGAACAACTGACAATCGAACATGTGCGACATCGTCGTGAGCGGGTGCCAGTTTTGGGAATGAACATGAGTAAAAGCCCATGCGATCCCGCGCCACGTTAGCCCTGCTCGCACGTGCGCGTTGTCGAGCACGTAAAGCGGATCGTCGTAATTAATGAACTGGTAATTACCCGTTTGACCGAACACCGCCCACGTCAGTGCAAACAGGAAAATGGCGATCCCCAAGACTGTCACGCGCGAATTGTTCATGCTGTCGATCTCGCAATTCAAAGACGGCTCAACGTTTTTCCAAATGAATCTTCGCTTCATCCTCTCGGCCATTCTCCAAAAGCGCCTGGCCGAGGAAATCATCAGCGTCTGGATAGCCGGGCTGGATCGCGAGCGCCTCTTTATAATGCACTATGGCTTCGCTGAGGCGTCCCTGCCGGTGCAATCCGACCGCGAGATTGTAATGCGCCAGCGGGCTGTGCGGCTGATGCCGCACAACGGTTCGATAATGCTCAACAGCTTCCTCGATACGTCCCGCCTGCAACAGAACGTTACCAAGATTTGTCTCCGCCTGCGGATCCTCCGGCAGCAGTTGTAGCGTCCTTTGAAAATGGCGCATCGCCAAATCGAGTTCGCCTTTCTCCATGAAAGCCGAGCCGAGTTGGAAAAGCACATCCGGATTGTTCGGATGCGCGGCAAGCGCAATCTGGAATTCAGTAATCGCCTCATCGAGTCGATGGGTCCTGAGGAAAAATTGGCCAATGGCGAAATGGGCATAGTCGTTCCTATTTGTCACTGCCAGTGTGCGGTTCCAAAGCCGCTCGGTGTCGTGCCAATAGGAAGTTTGAACCCAGGCCCGACAACCAAAAGCAGCAATAATAATTGGTCCGACAACACCGAAAAATTCGCGGCGCCATCGAAACCGACAAGTAAGATCGACAGTTGCCCACGTGGCTGCGATGCAGAGCCCGATCTGTGGCAAATAACTGTAACGATCGGCGTGCGCCTGGCTGCCAACTTGAACTAATCCAATCACCGGCAAGAGCATGGTCACGTACCAAACCCAGCCCGTAAGGAGATAAGGAGCGCACCGCCGCAGGACAAAGACGCCGGCGGTAACCAGAATAAGAACTGCGCCGGCGCCGGTGGTTTCCCAAAGTGGCAAATGACCCGGATGCGGATAAGCCAACGCGAGATTCGCCGGCCAGATCGTTTGCCAAATGTAGATCAAATAAGCCGAGAGTGCGTTCCCCACACGCCAACTAAGCGGCACAAGCTCGATCTCCACGATTGCGCCACTTTGCGCGATCAACGTTGCGATTACTGAGCCTGCCGACAAAGCGAATAACGGGATTTTTTCCGCAATCAATCGTCGCGCGCTCGTATTTGGAAATCTTTGCAAAGGCCAATAATCCAGCAGGAGCAGAATAACTGGCACGGTCACCAGCATCGGTTTCGTCAACAACCCGCACGCGAACAAGGTCGACACTGTCAGGTAGCGACCCACCGTCTGTTTTCGAGAGTAATGAACATAGGCGAGCAGCGTCAGCAGGAAGAAGAATCCACTCAGAACATCCTTACGTTCCGAAACCCATGCCACCGATTCGACGTGCAGCGGATGAATGGCAAAAATCGCGGCGACGAACGCGCTTGCCCAAACCCGCGAAGTCATCTGCGCCAGCAAAAGAAAAAGGAGAACCGTGTTTGCGCTGTGCCATAGGACGTTCTCAAAATGATGCGCACCGGGTTTATCCCCGAAGAGCTGGTTGTCCAACATGTGCGACATCGTCGTTAGCGGATGCCAGTTGTTGGAATGAACGTGAGTAAACGCCCAAAGAATATTCTGCCAGTTTAGCCCCGCCTCGATCTGCGGATTTTCACTGACGTAAAAAGGATCATCGAAATTGACGAACTCGTGCCCCAGCGTTTGTCCGAAAACCACCCACGTGATCGCGATTAACACGGCGCAAATCGCGAATTTCAAAACGAGCTGGGCGCGCACAATTTCGGAGGAATTAAGTTCACCCCGACCGGAGTGCAAACAAGTTGTCGATCTTGCCCAGTTCCGGCGCTAAAAGTAACCGTGTGTTCACCGGATTGATCGAGGAGGTAGGTCGCGTGCTTTGGATTCGGATGAGCGACCGGGGCACTCAATTGCAGCTGACGGCGCCAAAGCTCGCGGCTGCGGTTGCGGTCGGCGATAGCGTAGCGGTGAATGGTTGCTGTCTAACCGTGAGCGCGCATCGAGGCGACCAACTTACATTCGACCTTCTCGGAGAAACGCTCGATCGCACCAACTTAAAGGGACTACGACAGGACAGTCCGGTAAATCTCGAACGCGCACTCATCGCCGGGGCGCCGATGGGCGGTCACTTTGTCCAAGGCCACATCGATTGCAGCGCCAAAGCGATTTCGTTTGAGAGGACCGGAGAAGATTATCGGCTTGAGGTGGATCTACCGAAGGACTTCGCGCATTATGCGGCTTACAAAGGCTCGGTCGCGATCAATGGAATCAGTCTCACCATCGCGGAGCTTTTAGCGAAGAGCTTCGCCGTCTGGATCATTCCCCACACCAAGCGGCACACCAACATCGACAACGTCGAGGTCGGCGACTTGGTCAATGTTGAATTCGACATTCTGGCCAAGTACGTCGAGCGGATGCTTGCGCGCCACACGCCGGATGATTAAGCGAGCGCCGTCCGCCCGAATTCTGTCTCTATACTCTATATATAGTACGTGGAATCGGACCCGCGCGTCACGCGGTTCGGCGGTTGGCTGCGCCGAACGAGCTTCGACGAGCTGCCGCAACTTCTGAACGTGCTGATGGGCGACATGAGTTTGGTCGGACCACGTCCGTTGCCAATGAGCGGCGATTGATAAAAACCTTGCAGGTCGAGCAAAATCGGGCCGAACGCCATGATCGGAATGAGCAGCCAGGCGTAATTACTTTGCGGATCGACGCTCTTGCTCAGATTAAACCAGAATGTGCTGTAATAACGCAGGGCATAGGCAGCCCATAACGGCAGCGCCAGTAGGAACGCGTCGATTAGGACTTGCAGCCGCGTGTTTAGTTCCTGTCGTCGCGCGAGCATGCTACAAAAGGAGCAACCATCGCTCTTTCCTGATTTCCAGAATCGCTAGTATATGACAATGCGCAGACCGGTCAAAGAAGCACGGCCACAGTTGGTCGGCGTCATCGCTTCGCCAGCTGATTTTCGTTTTGCCGTTACTATGTTGGAGCCGCCTGACCTTTTTGAGCTTCGACTCGACCATCTCCGCGGCATGATTGATCAACTCGAACGCAAGATGTCGATCTTGAGTTCGCCAGTCATCATCACCGCGCGCGATCCACGAGAAGGCGGCGCCAATAATCTCTCCCAGAAGGAGCGCCACGATTTGCTCCTGCGTTTTCTTCCTCGCGCCAAATATGTCGATGTTGAGTTGCGCTCGGCGCGCGCATTTAAATCCTTGCTCGCTCACGCGCGAAAACAAAATGTGCGCCGGATTCTTTCGCTCCATGATTTCAAATCCACACCATCGGCGCGCATCTTGCGTGCCAAAGCGTCGTTGGCAAAAATGCACGGCGCCGACATTTTCAAAATCGCGACGCGCACCGACACACCCGCACAGCTTACTCGACTCATCGATTTCGTAACGGATAAAGGTGTCGATTTTCCAGTGAGCGCGATGGGCATCGGCAAGCTCGGTGCACTATCGCGCGTTATCCTTGCGCAACTGGGCTCGGTTTTGATCTACACCTCAATGGGCCGGCCGAACGTCGAAGGGCAGTTGTCGATCCGGCAATCGCCCTCCGCCCTCTCTGCGTTAAAGATTATTTAGGGATGCTTCGGAAACTCGGCGGCCGACCCAGCCGGCACACTCTTCGCGTGCCGGGCCGTTTTAATTTTCATTCGGATCTCTGTCGCCAATAGATGGCCCACAGCATAGCGAACGCCGCCACGTTGAAAATGGCCGCGCCTAACGAAATGGGGCGGACCACGAGTGAGCGGCGCATCCACGCGTTCACGAAATTGAGCACAGCGGGATCAAACAGGGCCAGGTTCAGCAGAAAGGTGACCGATAGCACAATGAAAGACACCCACAGCCGCCGGTCCGCCGGCAGCGCGAAAGCGAGCAGCGGGATCACGGCCATACCATGATTTTCGTGCAGCTCCGTGCTGAACAGGAAAAAGGAAAGTGCGGCAATGACCCCAGCGAAGAATGTTCGTGGCATATCGCGTCTAGCGCCCAGACGCCAGACGAGGAGCAAGTTGCAAGCAATCACCGCCAGCAGCCCGAGCGTGCGCGGCGTAAAGATTCCGAGATGAATGGTGTCGGGATGTTGATAGCCATTGCCGCCGGCGATCAGCCACCAGACGTTGTTCGCGTTGCACGAGACGAACGGTTCGCCGCCAATGGTTGAACGCCAAATCGCAACCACCGACGCGGTGAGAGTACCGTGAATTATAAATGGCATGAAGACAAGGAATACAACGCTAAAAGCCACCGCCGCCGCCTGCATGATCCGGCGTAGGGGAAAATGCACAAAACCGAGCATGAGAATGAGCGGGGCGAATGCGACCGCTTGCGGTTTCGTTAGGCCAGCAAGCGCATAGGCGGCCCAGCCGATCTCAAGGTGTCGGCGAAGGATGACAAGTAAGCTAAGACAAACCAGACCCGCCGCGATGGCGTCGTGTTGGCCCCAAAATGCAGTGTCAAACACGATGCCGGGATTGAGACCATAGCCTGCCGCGGCCGCGAGCGCCGCCTGCGGTTTCATGCGCGTGCGCAATAACAGCGCAAGTCCAAACGTTATCGCTGCGTCGGCCAGAATAGCCGGCAGCTTGAGCGCCACGGTGAAGCCGCGCGTGGTTAGAAGGCGTGGCATCAAATCCGTTTGCGCCAGCTCTACGTAATTGAGGTTCTCGCTCCACGAATCGAAGCCAGCTGGCGAGAATACGCGATAGAGCGCAACTGGAATGTAGCGCAGATAAAATATTAACGGCGGCTGGTTGGTAAAATAGCCACCATCCCATTGGCGTCCGCTGAGTGCCGGATCGTTGCGGGCACTCGGCAGATAGACTTTGTCAATCCCTTGCGTCAGCGCGAGGTGCATAGCTTGCTTGTGCTCGATGAGATCGGAATCGAGTCCCTCGTAGCCGAGGCTGGGTGCAATCACAAGCCGGACCATGAGCGCCGCGAGCGCTATCACCAGGACCCAACGCACAAATGTTCCGTATTCCATCGCCGAACCCTGGTTAACGTATCTTGCTCGCTATTAGAACGCGCAAGATACGAGCGGTCGGGTCAAACCGTGTTGAGTTTTCCAAACAAAATCGACATACCCGAAAGCGCGGCTATGTCGCCCTGTGCAAAACATTCGCTAGGAAATAGATGCCTGTCGCGAGGACGAAGATAGTGATAGCAGGTCCAGCGCGTTGCCAAGGTACATGCCAATCTGGCGTGGCAAGTGCAACGTCGAAGCTACGGCCAAAATATGCGAAACAGAGCCAGAGCGCGAAGAGGACCACGTTGGCCTGGGCATTGACTAGCGTCGCGACGAATCCCACCAGGGAAACATCGCCGCTCATCTCGTCCGCAATCCACCCGTAGCCGAGCGACCGGTATCTCTTAACGATCTCATCTTGCGGCTCTTCCACTTCGGGCAGCTGAAAATGCGGGCCAGGTACATGTCGCCGGGAAATGTTGTCCAGAAATGGATCGTGCAGCAACATGTTGGCAAAGAGGGTGATCGTGAGCGCGATCAGAACCGTCCTCGGCCATCGCAAATTAGCGGCAAGTAATGCTATGAGTGGCAATGCAATAAATAAATGGTTCTCGTGCATTCGTGTTGCTAGAATGAAAAATCCGAAGCCGGTTGCGGCCGCCGCCACGTATAACGCGCGAGGTTCCTTCGAACGCCAAAGGCGCACGAGAGTCGTCGCAAAGAACGCTCCAAACAGGACGAGCGATAGCGTATTCCACGAGATGCCAAGTGGGTGGGCGTTCACCTTTGTCCAAGGTAAACCTCGGCCGACGATCCACCATAAATTGTGCGCGTCGACGCTAATATAAGGCATCGCGTCGATCTGCGAGACCAGAGAGCACACCCCGTCGCCGAGTCGGCCGATCCAGGCAAACGGTGTGAACACGATAGCCGCAACGAGAGCGGCCGCTGTCGCGCTTGAGAACGTCCGATACACACCGAAACGTTTCGACGTCTCGAGCAGGATGAGTGGCATGAATGGATAGGCCAACGGTTTCACCAGCGCGGCGCAAGTAATTGCGACCCACGACCATTCCGGCCGGCCTCGAACAAGCAACACGACCGCGAGCACAATTAGGAATGTACAGGGGGCATCGGATTGTCCCCAATAAGCAGTGTCGAAGATTAGAGCCGGGTTGAGTGCGACGAGAGCGCAAATTAGATCCGCCTTCTGGGGAGCGACCCGTCGCGCCTCCAAGTAGACGAGAAGGGCGGTGAGCAGAACGCTAGCGCAAAAAGGGAGGCGAATCAGAAAATCGAGAAGCCGATCGTTGTGCAGCAACGCCTCCTGCGAGACCGCGCCCACACCGCGGCCAATCGCCCATAGTAGGTACGGCACGAGCGGTGGATAGTCTAGGGCGAGGGATTCTTGGGATTCCAGCGACACGCTCGTCGGCCAGTAGGCAGCAGCGAGCCCCTTTTGCGCCAGCGTGCGTGCCCAGGTGTGATATTCGAGGAGATCACCCATTGTGTCCGGCTGCCAGGAAAGGGCGACTTGGATCACGGCGGACAAAGCGAGGATAGCAACTGCCCGGCGACTTATGTGCATCTGTCAGTGTACCCGATCATGTTCAGCAGCCCTCTCATTCTCCGCGATAAGAGAGCCGTTACCGAAGAGCTTTTCCGGACGGGCCGCTTTCCGAAGGACAAACATTGCGCGGGCTCGTTCCACAGCGTCAAGCCTTTTCGGGCTAGAGAATGGTCGACATACGTAAAGGAATCCGGTGCGAAGATACCGTAGAAAAGTTTGGGGTATGTTGGCGAGTAGACGGCGCGCACATTTTACAAGTTGCAACGCTGTCGATCCGGCAATTGCGCTCCGCCCTCTCCGCGTTAAAGATTATTTAGTGATCGACGGTTCTGTAACTTTGCCGGCGCAAGTGCCGGTGATGCCGTTGCCGGGGGCGGTGCTTTTTCCGCACGCGCTACTGCCGCTTTACATTTTCGAAACCCGCTATCGCGAGATGCTCGAACACGCGCTCCAACGCGATCGCATGTTTAGCGTGACGCTGATTAAACCGAGCTGTCCGGAATGGCACGCGCCGGAAGATTTTTTCCATTTCGCCACTGTCGGTCTCATCCGGGCCTGTGTCGGTCGCGGTGACGGCACTTCGAATCTCGTTCTCCAAGGTTTGCATCGCGTCCGTTTCTCAAGTTTCCGACAAGAAACGCCGTTCCCGATTGCCAGGATCGACATCATCGAATCGCGCAACGACACCGCGACGGTTGAGACGGAAGCACTCGGCGAAAAAGTTCTCGAGCTTTATCGCAAATTAAAGCGGGCCGAGCGCCGGCTCCCGCCAAAAGTTGACCGCTATCTTGCCCAGCTCGGCGATCTCGAAATGCTCGCCGATTTGGTTGCTTCAACTTTCGTCGACGATCCCCTCCGGCGACAGCGCATGCTGGAAGAATCCTCCCTCAACCAACGGCTGCGGCTGTTGATCACTTATTTGCAGGACGAAATCGGCAGCGCCACGATTTAAGGCAAAGCGCCCCGCTCGCCCGAAATTCGAGCGTATTCCTCCATCAAATAACGGTCGGTCATTCCCGCCACGTAATCGCAAACCGTGCGATGCAAACCTTCCTGATCGATCCGCTTGGTTGCGACTTCGCCGAGCTGGCGCGGATCGGCCAGGTAGCTCTCGAAAACTTTTCGCAACATCTCACACGCGCGCTGGTTCACTTTCGCCACTCGCGGATGGTAATAAACGTTGGCGTAAAGAAATTTTCGGAGCGCGGCGTTCGCTTCGTGCAGCTCTTCACTGTAACGAATGAGGGCCGCTCCCTGCCTGCGCACGTCATCCGGACTTTCTGGATTCGCCTTGGAAATTGAGGTCGCACTTGTCCCGACAACGTCTTGCACTTGTACGTCGATGATGTCGCGAATGATCAATTTATACAGCTCCGGCTCATGCGCGTCCGGATAACGCGAGAGCACATTGCGTTCGCTCTGTTGCCAAACCGCGTTTTGCTCGAGCTGCTCCGCATTCAGAATTTCAAAATCAACCGCGTCGTCGAGATCGTGACTGTGGTAAGTAATCTCGTCCGCCAGATTCGCGATCTGTGCTTCGAGCGACGGGCATTTATATTTTTGTCCGCCCGGTGACGTTGCTTCGTAAAAATCCTGATGCTTTTGCAAACCTTCGCGGACCTCGAAAGTTAAATTCAATCCCGGGAATTCCGGATACGCGTTCTCGAGCAATTCGACTACCCGCAAACTTTGCCGGTTGTGTTCGAATCCGCCGTGGTCGCGCATGCATTCGGCCAAAATTTCTTCGCCGGAATGGCCGAACGGCGTGTGCCCGAGATCATGCGCCAGCGCGATCGCTTCGGCCAAATCTTCATTCAGCGCGAGCGCGCGGGCAATCGTCCGGCTGATCGACGCGACTTCAATTGAATGGGTCAGCCGCGTGCGCAAATGATCGCCGGTGCCGTTCAAGAAAACCTGCGTCTTATATTCGAGCCGGCGAAATGCACGCGAATGAATGATGCGGGCACGGTCGCGTTGAAACTCCGTCCGATAGGCATGGCTCTGTTCGGGATATTTTCGTCCGCGCGACTCGCCGGACTTTTGCGCGAACGGCGCGAGGGTGGTGCGCTCGGCCGCTTCCATCTCCTCTCGCGTTCTCCAACCGTCTTTCACTTGGCGATTAATCCTCTGATGTCGATCTTGTCGGTGGCTCGCGAGCCGCTTCCAATTTTTCGCGTAATGCCCGCTCCGCTCGCCGCGCTTCCAATCGCAGCACCAGCAGATCGAAGAGGGCGAGCAACAGAGCCGTAAAAGTGAGCCAGATGCAGACGATCCAAAATAAAATGACGCGCCACGGATGTTCCCGCGGATTCAAGCCCGGCGCCAAAATTGTAAAACCTAAAATCAGCAACAGCAGCGCGAGCGCGAGCAAAAACAGCATCGCTTTCCGGCGGCTGTTCCGATCGCGAATCACTCCGCGGGTCGCGTGCACGACAAACGACGTTGCCTCCAACTGTTTTTCGTCGGGCGATTTTTCCATCAAACAATTTGCCAGCGACGCGCGCTAGCTAGCTACTTGTCGATCTTACAATTCAAAAAATTCAAGACAATCGACTTCTCAGGAACAATTCGCAGTGCTTTGATAGCCCGGGATGAGAAAAGCGAAGAAGAAAACGGGATCACGCACAAAGAAACCCGCGGCAACGAAGGAAAACCAAAGCCCAGTCTTAAAAGAGCGCCTCGAAGCGGAGTTCGCCCAGGCGGTGAAAAGCGCGAAGACCTACGTCGGAAATCCTCAACGGTTGCAGTCGCTCTTTCAGGAAGCGGCCAAGCAGGCCGCGTCGATGCCGAAGGATCCGTTTGCAGAAACGTGGCCATACTTTCAGGCCATGTTGCGTTTGATTCGCGCTTATTCCGAAGGCAAATACCGCGACGTCCCCGAGAGCACGCTGGTCGTGATCGTCGCGGCAATCATTTACGTCGTAAATCCGCTCGATGTAATTCCGGACGCACTTCCAGCACTCGGTTTTCTTGATGACGCGACCGTTCTGGCACTGGCCGTTCGTCGAAGCCGCCAAACTTTGGACGATTTCATGGCGTGGGAAACCGCCCCCTGATAGGCAGGCAGCGGTTGTCCAGTTTCGCCAAGAACACAGCCATTGCGAGTGTGCCAAAACTGGCTCTCACTATAAAAGGACATGAAGCGCGCCCGACAACCGAAGTCACGAACGGAAAGATTATCAGCCCCAAAGAAGGACGACGTCTCTCCAAAAAGGGCGCCTCGCAGTCCTGCTTTCTCGCAAGCTCTAACCAACGCTCGGTCCTATGCCAAAGATCCGGAACGATTACGTCAACTCTTTAAGGAAGCAGTAAAAAAAGCTCCGACGATACCGAGAGACCCGTTCAAGGATCTTTGGGCGTACTTCCAGGCGATGTTGCGTTTGATTCGCGCCTATTACGGCCGCGAATACCGAAATGTCCCTCTACAAAACCTCGTGATGATAGTCGGCGCGATCATTTACATCCTGAATCCGTTCGATCTTATCCCCGATTGGATTGCCGGCCTCGGTTTTGCCGATGATGCAGTTGTCCTGGCGTTTGCGGTCCGACAAACACGGCAGACGCTGGACGACTTTATGACATGGGAAATCGCCTCGCGCGAGCGGCCTGCGCTCTGATTTCTGCATTATACCAACAACAGCGCCGGGTTTTCGAGAAGGTGGCGGAGTTCTTTCAAATACTCCGCGCCGAGTGCGCCGTCGATCACGCGATGATCACAGCTCATCGTGATCGACATCCGATGGCCAGCGACGATCTGATCGCAATCGTCGATCACTGGAATTTTCGTCACGTTGCCGATAGCGAGGATGAATCCTTGAGGTGGATTTATGACCGCACTGAATGAATCGATTCCCATGCCGCCAAGATTTGAAACGGTGAACGTGCCGCCCTGAAATTCCTCAGGCTTCATTCGCTTGTTCCGCGCCCGACTGGCGAGGTCTTTTACCTGCTCACTGATTTCACGAAGCGATTTGTTTTGCGCCGCGCGAATCACTGGCGTGAGCAATCCATTTTCGATCGCAACCGCAACACCAAGATCGACATCAGCATATTGAATAATTGCATCGCCATCGAATGAAGCGTTCACTCGCGGAACTTTGACCGCCGCCTGCACGGCCGCTTTCAAAACAAAATCGTTCACCGTGATTTTGGCCGTGTCCGCGCCTTCGCCGGCGGATTTCAATTCTTCGCGCGCAGCCATCAGTGGCGCGGCATTGATCTCGATCGTAAGATAAATATGCGGAATCGGCCCGAGGCTTTCGACCAAACGCTGCGCAATAATTTTGCGCATCCCGGAGAGTTGAATCCGCGCGCCTTCACCGGCCTTGATTAAAGGAGCGGGTTTTGGTTGGGCTTTTGCACCGCTGCGGTCAGCGACCGCGGCTACAGATTTTGCTGCCGCGCGGACATCGGTTTCAGTGACCCGACCTTCGGGACCCGTTCCCTTCACGCTCGCAAGGTCGACACCGAGCTCGGCCGCAACCCGCCGCGCGACCGGTGACGCTTTAACTCGAGCCTCTTCGGTCCGAGCCGGACTGGCACTTGCCTCCACCGGTTTCTTCTTTTCCTGTGGCGGTGCCGTTTCCTTTTCTTTTTTCTCAGCCGGCGCGGGCTTTTCCGTTTCTGCTTGCGGCTTCTTTTCCGTTGTTACTTCGGACTTCTCTTCTTTTTTTACGGGTTCCTTTTTTTCTTCTTTTTTCGGAGCTTCTTCTCCTTCGCCGCCGATAAACGCGATTTTATCGCCGACGTTCACCTTCCCCCCTTCTTCGACGTAAATTTCGGTGAGCGTTCCGTCCTCGGGCGATTCCCATTCCATCGTCGCCTTGTCGGTTTCGATTTCAGCAATGACTTCGCCGGTCGAAACTTTGTCGCCCTTTTTCTTTTTCCACGAGACGAGCGTCCCCTCGGTCATGGTGTCGCTCAATTTCGGCATTTGAACTTCGGGCATGGGTCGTTAGGCGTAGCAGACTTTTTTCACCGCGGCCATTAACTTGTCGGCATTGGGCAAGACAAATTTCTCAAGTCGCTCGTTGTAGGGCATTGGCACATCCTCTTGAGAAACGCGCATGATCGGCGCGTCGAGCTCATCAAAAATATTTTTCTGGATGCGATAGCAAACTTCGGCGCCCACACCGCAGAAGGGACGATCTTGTTCGACAATCACCGCGCGGTGGGTCTTGGACACCGAATTGAAAATGGTGACCTCATCGAGCGGCTTGATCGAGCGAAGATCGACAATCTCCGCGGAAATATCTTCCTCCTCCAGCTGCGCGGCGACCGCGATCGCAAGTGGGACAGTTTGGGCGTAACAAATAATCGAGACATCGCTACCCTCGCGTTTCACTTCGGCCTGGCCGAGTGGAATGAGCAACTCTTCATCGGGTGGTTCGACCATTCCTTTCGAACTGTAGAGAAGCTCCGCTTCGAGAACGAGAACCGGGTTGTCGTCGCGCACGGCCGTTTTCAATAAACCCTTGGCGTCGCGCGGCGTAGCTGGCGTGCAAACCTTCAGGCCGGGCGCGTTGGCATACAGAGATTCCGTCGCGTGCGAATGGGTCGCGCCAAGTTGGTGCGCGGGTCCATTCGGGCCGCGGAATGTAATCGGGATATTGAACTGGCCGCCCGACATCATGAACATGTTTGGCGCGTTGTTCACCACCTGATCGAAAGCGACCAGCGAAAAGCTGAAAGTCATGAATTCGATAATTGGGCGCAAACCGACCATGGCTGCGCCGACGCCAAGTCCGGCGAAACCGTTTTCGCTAATCGGAGTGTCGATAATTCGCTTGGGTCCAAATCGTTCGAGCAACCCCTGGCTTACTTTGTAAGCGCCGTGATATTCGGCGACTTCCTCGCCCATCAGAAAAACATTCGGATCGCGCGCCAATTCTTCGGCCAGCGCTTCGTTCAATGCCTGACGGTAAGTGATCTCTCTCACGACTCCGCCTTTGGAGCTGGCGCGCCCTCGCGCCGTTTCCACTCCGGTTCGATCGGTCCCTTGAAGTAGGCGTAGTTGTAAACTTTCTCGACCGGCAACTCCGGGCTGCTCTCAGCAAATTTCACCGAAGCGAGCACAGTCTCCTTCGCCTTCTTGTCGAATGCATCAAACTGTTCGTTGGTCAGTTTGCCCTCACGCGTGAGCTGGGCGCGCAGACGAATGATCGGATCGTCCAGCCGATATTTCTCCAGCTCTTCCTTGGTTCGATAACTCGCGGGGTCGGACATCGAGTGGCCGCGGTAACGATAAGTTCGGATCTCAACAAAAGCGGGATGCGGATCTTTACGGATCGAAGTGACGATTTCGCTCAGTTTGTCGCGCACTTCGCGGAAATTCATCCCGTCGACGATGTCCCCGGGGATGTCGTAGCCTTCGGCGCGATCGACGATTTGCTTCAGCGACGTCGATCTTTTCACCGACGTGCCCATGGCGAAGAGATTGTTTTCACAAATCAGGACGACCGGCAGTTTGTAGAGCGCGATCAGATTCAACGCTTCGTGGAAGGAACCTTGATTGATCGCGCCGTCGCCGAAGAAGCAAAGTGTGATGCGATCTTCCTCGCGATATTTCGACGCGAACGCCATTCCCGCGGCAAGCGGAACGTGCGCGCCCACAATCGCGTGCCCGCCGTACATGTGATTTTTCTTGTCGAAAAAATGCATCGAGCCGCCGAGCCCTTGGGAACAGCCGGTTGCTTTGCCAAAAAGTTCGGCCATGCACGCATTCGCGCTCGTGCCGCGGGCAAGCGCGTGGCCGTGATCGCGATAAGCAGTAATGATGTAGTCGTCGTCGCGAACGGCGGCGACTGCGCCGACGACCACAGCCTCCTGCCCAATGTAAAGATGGCAGAAGCCGCCGATCTTCTGCGCTTGATACTGCGCGCTCGCGCGTTCCTCGAAACGCCGAATCAAGAGCATCAGCGCGAGCATCTCGACCTCGTCGCGTTGCTCGGCCCGCTGCATCGAAATTTAGGCGACGCGAGGCAATCCAGCTCCAGCGCGCGCCCGGCTGGTTTTTCGCCCGAAGTGCATGCAAGCCACGAAAAGCAGCGTGAAGAACAAATCACTTACGAGGGAATTTCGGAAAAACATCCAGGTCGGCGTCGAGCTGTATTCAGGCAAACCAACAGTGAGGGCTTGAATCAATCCGCCGAAATTTTTTACGTAGCCCGGATCGCTCAGCCACGAGAACGAGTTGGTGATCAGATAGAAGACGGTCGATCCAAGAACCGAAGCCGGAAGCAGCGTTTTGAATGACGCACGATCTTGCAGCGCCAACCCAATTAATCCGACGAGGGCGAGGGCGAGATACCGACCAACGATGTGCGGCTGAAGCAGGGTCGCTCCATAATAGTAATTCAAAAATAAATCGGAAATGAAAAGCGCACCCAGCGGAATCGAAAACTTGAATCTCGACGGAAAATAAGCCGCCCCACAAAGCGCGATCGCCGCGAGCGGTGCGAAATTCGACAACGAGGTCGCGCCGGAATGAATTAAGAGCCCCGCCGCCAAGCGATAGGCGACGGCCGACAAAATAAGAATGAGCGCCGGAATCATCGGAAGAAATCTAGCCGTCCTGTGAGAGTTGCAAAGCTGATTCGGATCGAGCCGCGCAATCGGACAACGGTTGTCCGGACGAGTTATTTTTTGACGCGAATCAAAGCGTTAAGCCGCGTTTTGCGTCGATCGGCGGCGTTACGATGAATAATGCCGCGTTTGGCGGCTTTATCGAGTGCTGAAATCAGTCCCCGAATTTGTTCTGCGTCAGGGTTGGCCGCACCGCGGACTCGCTTTTGTAACGTGCGCAGCCGCGTTCGCACAATGCGGTTTTGGTTCGCGCGCGCGACTGATTGCCGGGAACGTTTGGCTGCAGATTTCGTATTGGCCATGGCTTAGTCCCGAAAATTTACGGGGCGTGGACGGTCGCGCAGACCGCGAAAATGTCAAGATGTCGATCTTGGATCAGGCCCGCGGACCGGAGGCAACTTTGAGCTGCGAATCTTTCCTCAGGCCCGAGGCCGAAGCAGGAACGTCAAACCCGTAAATTTCGGGATCGGCCATCTTGGAAGCTTTTGGCAATCGATCCTGAACAATTTCAACTGGAGTTCCGAGCGGAAGCTGGTTGTAAAGCGCGGTCACGTCGCTCGACCTCATCCGGATGCAGCCGAAGCTGGCCGGCCGGCCAATCGTTTTCTCTTCGTTCGTCCCGTGAATGTAAATGCAGCGCTTGAAAGCATGTGCATTTGAGACTTGCAATCCGCGCAGCCAAATAATGCGCGTCATCACCGGATCGCGGCCCGGAGTATCCGGCTGCAGAATCTCGCCCGTCCAGCGACGATTATGGAAAACCGCACCAAATGGCGCGTTGTCGCCAATTTTTTGCGCGACCTGCAATAATCCCAGTGGAGTGGCGAGACTGCCCCAGCCGTCCCCCAATCCGTACTTCGATGTCGAAACCGGGTAGGTCGCTGCAATCGATCCGTTCTCGATCAGCATCAGCTTTTGGTCCCGCACGCTGATGATGACGCGAGTGGAAAGAGTCGGGGCCGGCACAGTAATGGCGCGAAGAGGGAAAGCGCACGAAATCAGCGCAACAACGAAGACGAAGGAACGAAACATCCGCGCTCTCTTACTCAGAAAACGCGTTTTGTCACGCGGGAATTGGAGAAGCGGTGCGGGAGGCGCCGAAGCTGATTCTCGGCGACCAAGGCAGAAGCGACGAAAGGGAGACATAGAAAAACCCGCCTTGAAACATGAGCAGGAATGGTACCGACAGGAACTGCCGGTGGGCGACCGCGAACCAGACGAAGTAGCTGAAGTAGATGGCGAAGGCCAGTTCTGCGATCGGCAGCGCCGATTTCAGCGGCCTATATTTGCAACTCCGCCACGCCTGAGATTTTCGCTCGATCCCGTACTTCGGTGTCCGCGTAAAATCCGATTTGTGATTGAAGATCGCTTCCAGGACCGCGCGCGCGTTGTTGAGGGAAAGACCGATGCCGAGCGCAAGCAAACATGGAAGAAGCAACATCTGTTTCATCCACGTGCGCGGGTGAAGCTCGCGTTGCGCGCAGACATAAAACATTGCCACCGACACCGACGCGGTAAGAAAAATCGGAATGTCGATCAAGAGAGTGCGCATCCAGCCGCTCTGTGGCCCGCCCGTCGATGGATGCAAGAGCACACACAAACAGGCGAGGAGCAGATACGCAAAGTTCGAGACCAGGTGACCGGTCGCTTCAGCCTTAATCGCGAAAGACAGCTCGCTGCGCCAGATCCGGGGCAAGAGTTTCTTGCAGGTCTGAATGGAGCCTTTGGTCCAGCGATGCTGTTGGGACTTGAAACCATTCATGTCCACTGGCAACTCGGCTGGCGTCACCACGTCAGGAAGAAAAATGAATTTCCAGCCAGCGAGCTGAGCGCGATAGCTCAGATCGAGATCTTCACAGAGCGTGTCGTGCTGCCAGCCCCCGGCCTCCTCGATGCAAGAGCGCCGCCAAAGCCCGGCTGTGCCGTTGAAATTAAAAAAGCGTCCGCTCCGGCTGCGTGCCGTTTGCTCGAGCAAGAGATGGCCGTCCAAAAACATGGCCTGCATCCGCGTGAGCAACGAGTAGCCGCGATTTAAATGACCCCAGCGGGATTGGATCATGCCGATCTTTGGATCGGTGAAAAAATGGATCGTGTGCTGAAGTAAATCTGGCGGCGCAACGAAATCGGCGTCGAGGATGCAAACAAACTCGCCCGCGGCCGACTCGAGTCCGGTCGCAAGGGCACCGGCCTTGAATCCGGTCCGATCAACTCGATGAATCAGCTGAACATCGAAGCCGCGCTGCCGCAATTCTTCGGCGCACGAAGCAGTCACTTCCCGCGTATCGTCGGTCGAATCGTCCAGGACTTGGATCTGCAACAATTCTCTCGGATAATCGAGCTCGCTGACCGAGCGCAAAAGGCGCTCCACTACGTAAATTTCGTTAAAGATCGGAAGCTGAACGGTCACTCGCGGCAGCTGCCGAAACCGACCCGCCGGAACTACCGCGCGTTTGCGGTTCTTAAGGAAGAGATAAATGATGAAATACCGGTGAACGCCGTAAGCAGAGAGGCCGATGAGCACGGCGAGGTAACACGCCGTCCAAATCACATAGCCGAGGCTTCCTTGCATAAGGTTGGCTGCCAGTTATTAAGACAGCAGGTGCGCATGATGGCGTTTCCGTCGCCAGCGTCAAATCAAAAATGGCGTGATTGCCTCTGCAAAACAGAGCCAAAGCGCGTCAAAATCCGCACGGTGTCGATCTTGGTCGCGCTGACACTGGTGCCAGCAGCAATTAGCGAGAATCAAGAAGAACCAACCGAAGACAGGCAACACGAACGGGAAGAGCTTGGCGTCAATGCCTACACCGCGCCTTCGATCGAAAGGATCTTTGCCCAGCTCGACCAGCTTCGGCCACTACCCTTCGATCAATTGAAACGGGAGCTTCCGCAATCAATCGTCGCCGGTCGCGAGCATAAAGGATTAGTTTTTGGCGGATTGATTGCCGATGGCTTTTTGATTGTCGAGGCGGAAAGGAAGAATCTGGTCGAAAATTTCGGACGCGTCTTGATGGAACAAGCGCGCGCCCTGGGCGTAGGCGACCGTGTGATGCGCCACAGCGCGAGCCTGACTGAGCTCGGTCGGCGCGGTGAATGGCAGCAAGTGCGCCAGGAACTGATCTCGACCCAAACAGATGTCGAACAAGCAATGATCGAATTGCGCGACGAGAAGATGGCACACCTGATCAGTCTCGGCGGCTGGTTGCGCGGATTGGAGATTTCGGCGGGAGCTGTGGAAATAGAATTCTCTCCGCCGCGCGCGAAGCTTTTGGCGCAGCCGGATTTGGCCGACTACTTCGGCGCTGAATTGAAAACGCTGCCGCCAACGCTTGCCCACTTGCCGCTTTTTGAAAAGATTCGCGCCAGCATAAAGAAATTGCAGCCGATCCTGGGCAAATCGCCCGAGGCCCTCACCCGCGCAGATATTGGTCTCATTCGCATGGAAGCAAGCGGATTGAACGAGGCGATTCGACGGGGCGAATAATCAGGTTTCAGTCAGGTAAGCGGCAAGCGCTCTGCTCATATGCTATCTTGGTTACCCAGCGGTATGCCAATGCGATACCTCCTGAAGAAAGCCCGGCACGATCGGTTTGAACGCTTCAACATCGTCGTTTCGATCCTTTTGGCCGGATGGGTGCCTTCGATCGTAATACTCTTTGTCTCTTACACCGTCCTTGGCCCCAGACTCGAGTCGAAAATTTTGCGCGACCGCCAAACCTTTGTCCAGCTTATCAGCCGCCTCGTCGGTGATGACCTCAGCCGGACTCAGGGGATCATCGATTACTACCAAACGCTTCCTGACGTCTCGCGGATTCTGAATTCATCGAATCAGCAGTCAGCGGCCCAGCAATGGATCGGCACAACTTTTTATTCGCACCCGCGGATCGATGGAATGTTCCTGACCGGTCGCGACGGACGATTGATCGGTTCAATTCCTTATAACCCGGCGATGATCGGAAAGGATTTGGATTCGAACCTGTGGCGGCCTGAAGCGGATAAAACTTCAGTCGCGTTCGTTTCGCCGGTCCATCCCCGTTTTTCCGACAAGCGAATCGTCACTGACATCGTAGGCGCGGTGCGCACGCCCGATAAAAATATTGCCGGCTATCTCGGTGTCTCGGTCTTGGTCGAGCGAATCGGCCGCCGTCTTTCCACCATCCAATTCGCCGACCAATCAACCTGCCAGGTCATCGATCAAACCAGGCAACCGCTATTTACGAACGACTTTCGGCCAAACCCGGGGACATCCTCCGGGGCGGAATCGATTGTGCCGAGAGAGATCAGCGAAACTAGAAATGGAAACCTCGAGCTCGCCGGCAATCTCTATTCGTTCAGTCCAGTCGAGTCGACCGGATGGACCGTTGTAGTGCGACAACCCAAAGCCGTCGCTTACAAACCGGTGCACGATCTGACTGGCAACATGGCCGTGCTGGCGGGCTTGCTCATGGGACTTGCTGCAATCTTTGCCTGGCTTGGTGGGATTTTTTATCGCCGCCAAATGGAGGCCGCCCGCAGGATCGAGCGCGAAGTTATTTTCAGCGAAAAGATCCTCGCCAACATGCCGGTCGGCATCGCCTTTGTTGATCCGACCTCGAAGAAATTTTTGCAGGCCAACGAAGCATTCAGCCAAATGGCACAACGCTTCGGCGGTTTAAGCCAGAACCGTGAGATCGTCGGCGCGACCTACGACGATGTGAAGATTGCGCCGGTTGATGCGATTGAGCGGGTTCTCTCTTTCGGCACGCCATTTCAGTTGATCGAGCAACCATTTCGGGACGAAGGGGACATGACTCACTTCGTCAACGTTACACTTTTGCGTTTGCAAGCGGCCGACCAAACGATTCAAGGCGTCCTTTACTTGGTGGAAGACCGGACTCGCGATGTCACTCTCCGGCAGGAGCTGATTAACGCGAACGCGGCCAAAGATCAATTCCTCGCGCTTCTTTCGCACGAATTGCGTAACCCTCTCTCCCCCGTGATTGCGATGGTCGGCGAATTGGAAGCCACCGCCCCCCATTCGCCCAAACTGCGGGAAGCTCTCGAAGTGATCCGGCGCAATGTCGAGCTGGAAGCCCGCTTGATCGACGACTTGCTGGATGTGACGCGCATCGCCAAAGGCAAATTGCAACTCAGTTTTGAAGTTGTTGACGTGCACGAAATCCTGCGGCGGGCCTACGAGATTTGCCGCGAGGACCTGGCCAAAAAATCAATCGAGGTAAAATTCGAACTCGACGCTCAAGGCGTCCATGTGGAGGGCGACCCGGCGCGACTGCAGCAGGTGTTTTGGAATCTGGTCAAAAACAGCGTCAAATTTACGCCCGCCAACGGCCGAATCACGATCATGACGTCGAACATTCTGCCGGATGAAATTGAAGTTCGTATCACCGACACCGGGATCGGGATCGAGCCGGAGAAGGTCGAAAAAATCTTCAACGCTTTCGAGCAGGGACAAACTTCTATTACCCGCCGCTTTGGCGGCCTTGGACTTGGCCTCGCTATTTCTAAGGCGATGGTAGACGCCCACCGTGGAAAAATTCATGTCGAAAGTCCAGGGAAAGACAAAGGCTCGACTTTCGTGGTCCAGCTGACAACAGTTGCTGCGCCGGTTCGCGCGGAAAACGGCGCGGATGGCGAGCGCCCAACCGTCCCGGACAAGAAGAAACCCATTTCACGTCGCCACCGACTCCTTGTCGTCGACGATCACGCCGATACCTGCACCGGAATGAAAATGATGCTCGAACGCCGCGGCTACGATATAACCGTTGCATACTCCGCAGGCGCCGCCTTAGAAAAAACGGAGCAGGAGGATTTCGACTTGCTGATTAGCGACATCGGCCTGCCCGACCGAAGCGGTTACGAGTTGATGAGCGAATTGCGAAAAAGCAAAGGCTTACCTGGAATCGCGCTCAGCGGTTTCGGAATGGAAACCGACGTGAACAAAGCGCGCGAGGCCGGATTTTCAGAACATCTCACCAAGCCGATCAATTTCGACCAGCTCGAACAGGCCATTCGTCACCTTCTCGAATCGACATCTTAAGGTCGCCACCGGCGAAGATGTCGATCCTGCCGCAATTTACTGACCGTTGGGCCGCGTCGTCGCCGCCGGAGCTTTCTTGGCCGCGGCTTCCTTTAATTCGCGGGACAATTTTTCGACGCGCTGTCGCATTATCTTGCCCGCCTTGAATTTCACGGTCGCGCGCGATGGAATGACGAAACTACTACCCGGTTGATTTGGGTTTCGTCCCACTCGCGGTTTGGTCAATCGCGGTTGGAAAATTCCAAAGTTGCGCAGTTCGACCGGAACGTTGTTGGCCAAACTGTCAGTAATTTTGTCGAGGGTGCGCTGGACAATGTCGAAGACCTGGTGTTGCACCATTCCGGTCTGGTTGCTAATCGCAACCACAATGTCACGTTTCGTAAGTTTTGCCATATTTCCAAAGGATGAATCGTTCGCCAGGGCACAATCGCGGGCACAATTGGCGAAGAAAAGTAAATTCTTTGGCCTGAATAGCCTAAGGCCCGGGCTGATCCGGCTCAGCGCGCCGTCGCCGGACGCCGTAACAGGCGGTTCAGGTAATAACTGAGCGCCGTCTGCTCGGCCAAATCCTTGCGTCGCGCTTTAAGCTGGCCCTGCATCAAACCGAGTTTTGTGAAAACGCCGTTCCAATCCGTTTCCAGCCGGCGAACTTCCTCATTGGAAAGATCCCGCACGCCACGCATCGAAACACCGCGTTGCAAAACGCTCATTGCTTTGCCCGAGACCTCCGCAACCATGTTCAGTTCGCGAAAAACGTACTCGATTTCCTGCAACAAATTGCCGCGGATTTCCGTAAACTGGCGTTCTTGCTCACTGGATATGATCGGCTTCGCCTTATCCAGACCGTAAGTGACGAGGTCGTGGAGTTTCTTCCAGTTCTCCAGCTGCAATGTGACCAAACGCAGCTTCGTTTCGAGATCCTTGTCGCGCATGGGACGCTCCTAAACACTCACGAGCTCTAGGGTCTCGTCGAGCTTTTGCAGATTATCGATCAGCAGATGCGCCCAAGGCCGGTTCACCGTTTGTTCCTGGCTGATGATTCCCTCTTCAAAATAGAATCGGCCTTGTCGCCACCGGAAAATCTCGGCCACCGCCGCCTCCCCTTCGACTGAACCAAACACTGCATGCCGCACCGAACCCTGCTGGAGATAAATCTCGCTGTTGCCGCGCCCAGACTTAAAAGTAAAACGTCCGCTCCGCTGGCTTAAGCAGCTCATTTGCAAAATCTCGGCCGCCGAAAATTGATTAAGGTTTCCAATCAGCGAATGGCAGGGATCGATTCCTTCCGAAGCTGCGCCTGCTTGCGAATCGAGCGACCGAACAAAACGCGCCAAAGTCGCTCCCAACCGTCGATCGCTCCGGGCTCCGGACAGCAATTCGATATTTTGCTCCTTTGCCCTCAGGCTGACGTCTGAGCGGCGCCCGCTCTGAAGCAAACAAGCGATGGTCAGAGATGGAAAATGCTGCCGCAGATTTGTCGCCTGCTCGACAGCCAGCGCCGCATCGCCTTCAATGATTAGGCCGTCGAAATTCTCCTCGAGCAATGCTTGAACCGCCTCTGACAGATTCCGCACAACCTGGGTCTCCAAAGGCTCGATCTGGTCGAGAATGGCAAGCGCCCGATCTTGGAAGACCGGATCAGCGTTTAAGGCCAAGAGTCTAGTGTCCACAATTCCCAAACAGGTGGAAAAAACTATAGCAGGAACCTTGCCCACCCTCTTTTGACTGCCCAACCTACCCTACTTTCGCCACTCTTCCCGTGGTGGTGGCTCCGCAAAATGCTCAGGCGCGACCGCGTGTGCGGTCCGAAAATGGACTTTCGCTACCTGCCGCAGAATCTCCGGGCCCTTTCCCTCCACCAGCCTTCCAGCCGCGACTTTTACTGCCGGCGAGACCCCCCGCTCTAATCGCACTCCCAGATTCCTTCCTTCCCGGTCAAGCCAGTTAATAAAGGCCTCCCGGGCCAAAATCGAGGCCGCCGCTACCGCGATGTCGGATTCGGCCCGTGGTCGTTGCTGGATGGCGATCTTGCGGCCGTGACGAAGCAACGATTGCTCGATGACCCGCGCATCGGCGAACTGGTCGGACAATGACCGTGGGCAGTCCGGTTTTTTGGCCAGCAAGTTTTCGATCACTCGCGCGTGACCCCAGGCCAGAAGCTTGTTCAGGTTCCCAAACCTCTCATACAGTTCGTTGTATTTCGCGGGACCGATCAGGACGACTTCCACCAAACCCATCGAAGTTTTTCGGATCTCATCGGCCAGCGCACGGATCCGCGCATCGGACCCGATTCGTTTGCTGTCTTGCGCGCCGGCGTCAATCAGCCTGCGCGCAATTCCCCGATCTATATAAACACCCGCGATCACGAGCGGCCCAAAAAAATCGCCCTTTCCGCTTTCATCCACGCCAAAATGCGGCTCGAACATTTCCGGCGCGTGCACTTCCTCATAGCCAAGCTTCGCCTCGCCCAGAATCTTCGGCTCCAGCTCAAACTGCACGAACTCTTCCACGCCCTTGCCCTGCACCAGCACCTTTGGCCCTTTCTCGTAAACAGCGACGCTCAGTTTATTTTTTTGACCAAAAAAAATTGTGTATTCCTTCGGCGAGAATTCAAATCCGAGCTCATCGAGCAACGCGCGAAGCTTTGTTGCCTGCTCGTTCGTAAGCGCGTGAGAGTATGAATTCATTTCTATGAAACAGAAACGTTCAACGCTGAACGCTCAACGTCCAACTCCGAATTCAGCATTGGACGTTCGGCGTTGGGCGTTCGACGTTCGGCTTTGTTTTGATATCGCGACAAAACGCCAGCAGCTTTCGCCGTTCTCTGTTGCGGTGGTATCATCGTTCCGGGCGCCATCTTCCCTGGCGCCGGACACGAGACCCGTACGCCATTCTCGTCTCCGAGTTCATGCTCCAACAAACGCAAGTCGGCATCGTCTTGCCATATTATAAAGACTGGCTCCGACGATTCCCAAATTTTGCGGCGTTGGCTCGCGCGTCGGAGGCCGAAGCGCTACACGCCTGGCAGGGTCTTGGTTACTACAATCGCGCTCGAAATCTTCATGCCACCGCAAAAATCGTCGCAACTCGACATTGTGGCCATTTCCCGAAGTCGATCGAGCAGCTGCAACAACTTCCCGGAGTCGGGAAATACACCGCCCACGCCATTGCCACATTCGCTTTCGATCGGCCGGTGGCCATTATCGAGGCGAATACTTCGCGCCTTTTATCACGTCTGCTCGACTTGCGAATTCCGATCGATTCGACTGCTGGACGGAACGCACTTTGGAATGCCGCCTCCACTCTCACTCCAAAAAAGGCCCCGGCCGCACATAATTCAGCGCTTCTCGATCTTGGTGCGCTAGTTTGCCTGCCACGCCAACCGAAATGCGGAGTTTGCCCGGTTAAGAAATTCTGCCGCGCGAAAAATCCGAAGTCGTTGCCAATAAAACGACCGCGTCCTGGAACAAAGCAACTGGTCGAAAAACACGCGTTCGTTGTTGAACACGACAAACTCTTGCTGGAGAAATCGCCCGCGCGCTGGCGAGGGATGTGGATTTTGCCGCCGGTTAAACTGGACCGCTTAAAGCCGTCAAGTTTGCCGCACCCAATTTACACCGCAGTTTTTCCATTCACCAATCACCGGGTCGCCCTCAAAGTATTTCGACAGCGGCTGCGCAAAATCGACAATGGAAAATGCTGGTTCCCATTCCGCAAACTCGATTCGATTCCAATTCCCTCCCCTCACCGGCGCGCGATTGACGCGCTTCTGGGATTGAACGTTTCTTCTGTTCATGCCCAGCGCTGAAACTGTTCCAGACGCCCGCGGCCATTTCGGCCCCTACGGCGGAATGTTTGTGCCCGAGACACTCATGTCAGCGTTGCACGAACTGGCCACCGAATACGATCGCGCCAAGACTGATCGGGAATTTCAGAACGAATTGTCTATCTTGTTACGCGATTTCGCCGGCCGACCGACGCCGCTCTATCTCGCTGAACGCTTAACCAACAAGTTCGCGGGCCCGAAAATTTATTTGAAGCGCGAAGACTTGCTCCACACCGGCGCGCACAAAATCAACAATGCCCTCGGACAGATTTTGCTGGCGCAGCGAATGGGCAAGCGCCGCATCATCGCCGAGACGGGTGCCGGCCAGCATGGCGTCGCCACCGCCACGGTCGCCGCTCGCTTCGGGTGCGAGTGCGTGATTTACATGGGCCAGGTCGATATGGAACGCCAGGCGCTCAACGTCGCGCGCATGAAATTTCTCGGCGCGAAAGTTGTTCCGGTCACAGCTGGGCAGGCCACGCTTAAGGAAGCGATCAACGAAGCGATGCGCGACTGGGTCACGAACGTGCGCACCACCCATTACATATTGGGCTCGGTCCTCGGCTCACATCCTTACCCAATGATGGTCCGTGATTTTCAAAGCATCATTGGCGTTGAGGCGCGCCATCAAATTCTCGAACGCGAAGGTCGGCCGCCGGATTTGCTTGTCGCCTGTGTCGGCGGCGGCAGCAACGCCATCGGCTTGTTCCATCCGTTTCTGCACGATCGACATGTTCAAATGGTCGGAGTTGAAGCTGGTGGCGAAGGCATTCGCAGCGGAAAACATGCCGCCCGTTTTCAAGGCGGGCGCCTCGGCGTCTTGCAGGGGACGAAGACTTTTCTGCTCGCCAACGAAGAGGGCCAGATCGAGTTGACCCATTCAGTGTCCGCCGGCCTCGATTACGCCGCAGTCGGACCGGAACATTCTTACTTACGCGATCTCGGCCGGGTAGAATATACTTACGCGACTGACGATGAAGCACTCAATGCGTTCGGCATCCTTTCCGAAACCGAAGGAATTATTCCCGCGCTCGAAACCGCGCACGCGATTGCCTACCTTGTCAAGAATGCGCCCAAGATGAAGCGCGAACAGATTGTTATCGTGAATTGTTCAGGTCGCGGCGACAAAGATGTCGATGCGGCGGGGCGCGCGCTTGGCTTCAAGCAAAATTCACAAGCATGAGATCGATGACCGGATACGGCCGCGGCGAGACCGATTACAACGGCACGAAGTTCAGCGTCGAGCTCAACTCGGTGAACCGGAAGCAGAGCGACGTCGTCATCAATCTGCCGCGCGACCTGGCCGCGCTCGAGCCGCATATCCGTCAGACCATTAACGAAAACATTTCGCGCGGACGGACCAACGTCGTCGTGAGTTATCACAATGGCTCCGCTGGCACGCGCAAACTCGCCCTCGATACCGAGCTGGCGCGCTCCTATCACGACGCGATGCGAGCCTTGCAAAAAACTCTCGATGCGCCGGGGGAAATTACGATCGGCGCAATTTTGCAGGCGCCGGGTGTGATGCGAGCTCCGGAAGAAGCGATTGATTCGAGCGCGGTCTGGCCGGCAATTGAGCGCGCGTTACGCGCCGCGCTCACTGACTTAATCAAAATGCGGGAGCGCGAAGGAAAACATCTGGCCAAAGATTTGATCCGCCGCTTGAAAGCGATGCGCAAACAAATCAAGGAAATCCGCGGACTGCATCCTGATGTCGTCAAAAAATATCGGGCGGCGCTGCTCGAGCGAATTCACAAGGCGGGCCTTCCGATTTCGAGCGATGACGAGCGGCTAACGAAAGAAATCACATTCTTCGCCGATCGCGCGGACGTTGCCGAAGAGCTGACTCGCGTGGAAAGCCATCTCGCGCAGTTCGCACATCATCTTCGCCGACACGAACCGGTCGGTCGCACTCTGGAGTTCATCACCCAGGAGATTTTTCGTGAATTGAACACGCTCGGGGCCAAAGCGAATGACGCCGCGATTTCGCAACGCGTCGTTGTCTGCAAAGCCGAGCTGGAAAAAATTCGCGAGCAAATTCAAAACCTTGAGTAGCCGCTTTAGCCGTTACGGAATTCTGTTTGTTCTTTCCGCACCATCCGGTGGCGGCAAAACCACGCTCGTGGACGCGCTGCGAAAAACCTCCGAGTTCATTTACTCGGTTTCGTGCACGACCCGACCTGCACGCGCCGGCGAAGTTGACGGCGAGGATTACCGATTCCTGTCCGAAGCCGAATTCAATGCTCGCGCCAAAGCAGGAGAATTTTTGGAGCGTGCGACCGTTCACGGACACCATTACGGCACGCTCCTGAAACCGATTGTCGAACATCTGATGAACGGCCGCGATGTCTTGATCGACATCGATACGCAGGGCGCGGCCACGATTCGTAATTCCAAAGACAAATTCATTCGGGACGCGCTCGCAGATGTTTTCATTATGCCCCCGGACGTTGAAGAACTGCGCCGGCGGCTAACCAAGCGCGGCACCGAAACAGCCGAACAAATCGAAGCCCGCCTGACCACCGCAATTTGCGAAATGGAATCGTGGCCCCAATATCGCTACACCGTCATTAGTCGAACGACTGAGGAAGATTTGCAGAAATTTCGACACGTCATGAATGCCGAGCGATATTTAAGCCGGCGTTTGATCCAAAAGTGATTGTTGATCCATTCGACTAACGCTCAGGACAAGCCTTACATGAGAAAGAATTCCAACCGGCGACCCGAAAAAACTGGCGTGCGCAAAGTTGTGCGGTTGCGCGGCGCCGGCAAGACAATCGTTCTCGGCGTTACCGGTTCGATCGCCGCTTACAAATCCGCCGAGTTGGCAAGTCTACTGATAAAGCAAGGCCACCAGGTTTTCGCGGTCATGACGCACGACGCGACCGAGTTCATCACGCCGCTCACTTTGCAAACGCTTTCCAAAAATCCGGTGATGACCAGTTTTTTCGACGAAAAAGAAAATTGGCGACCCGGGCACATCGAATTGGCTGATCGCGCCAACCTTCTTTTGATTGCACCGGCGACGGCGAACACCATCGGCGAGCTCGCGCACGGCTTGGCGAACCATCCGCTCGCAGCGATTGCGCTCGCCACCCGGGCGCCGATTTTGATCGCGCCGGCGATGAACGGAAAAATGTGGTCGCATCCCGCCACGATCGAAAACGTCGAGACATTGAAATCGCGCGGCGTCGAATTCATCGGGCCGGAAGAAGGAATGCTGGCCTGCGGTTACGAAGGACTCGGTCGTCTTTGGAAAGTCGACGACATCGCATTTCGCGCCGAATTTCTGCTCGCCCGCCAAGAAAATCTGATCGCGTGAGATTTCTCATCACGGCCGGGCCCACGCGCGAGCCGCTCGATCCCGTTCGTTATCTCAGCAATCGTTCGTCTGGAAAAATGGGCTACGCCATCGCCGAGGCGACGCTCGAAGCCGGCCACGAAGTCGTCTTGATTTCCGGCCCGGTCGGCATTGGTCGGCCCCGCGGCGCTGCGGTGATCGCAATTTCAACAAGCGACGAAATGTTCGACGCGGTGCATCAACAAGCGCGCAACTGCGACGTTTTGGTAATGTGCGCGGCCGTTGCCGATTACAAGCCAGCCAAAGTTTCCAAATCCAAAATCAAAAAGCGCGGCGCCAATCTTTCTCTCGACTTAATTCCGACCCGCGACATTCTCGCGTCGCTGCCAAAAGACCGAAAATATATTGTCGTCGGCTTCGCGGCCGAAACTGAAAACGTCGAAGCAAATGCGCGGAAAAAACTTGAGGAGAAAGATTGTGACGTTGTCGTGGCGAATGACGTCAGTCAGGCGGATTCGGGAATGGAAAGCGACGAAAATGAAGTCACGATTTTGTTTCGGGGCGGTGAAATAAAAAAAATTTCACGCGCTCCGAAGAAAATTGTGGCGCGCGAGCTCATAAAAATATTTGCAAATGTTTGCGAAAAACGTTTGACAAAAAAAATCGCGTGATTACTTCGTCGTTAAGTGAAGTCATTCCCAACTCTTCACGAATTTCCGCGAAAGCGGATTGAAAGGGGGGAATAGAAGTCGATGGCTAAGAAAAAAAGGAAAGCAGCAAAAAGAAAAGCGAAGAAAAGAAAGAGGCATTGAGGCCCGTCGCTTAATTAACGACTTCGAAAGTTTTTCGGAGTCACAACTCCAAACTTCAACCCGGGAGGAGAATTTATTTTCCTCCCGGTTTTTATTTGAGTTAAGACGTTGAGGTGTTGAGACGTTGAGAGGAAACGCTATTCTGCCTCAACTCAACCAATCAACCTTTCCATGAAGCATTATCTCGACGCGGCCGAGAATGCTGCGCGCGCGGCGGGCGATCTTCTTCGCAAAAATTTTCACCGCTCGCAACATGTGAACGTGGCTGAGGCGCACGATATCAAACTCGCGATCGACGTTGAGACACAGGAGCTGATCACTAAAGCACTGCTGAAACAATTCCCGGAACATGCGCTTTACGGCGAAGAGGGAGTTGTCGGCGACCAATCGAGCGAGCATCAGTGGGTGGTCGATCCGCTCGATGGCACCGTGAATTATTTCTACCAGATCCCGCACTTTTGTGTTTCGATCGCACTGCGTTTCAAAGGCGAAATCATCGTTGGCGTAATTTATGATCCGATGCGCGACGAGATGTGGAGCGCGCAGAAAGGAGAGAAACCGCGTTTGAACGGTCAACATTTTCGCGTGAGCGCTCGCACCGATCTGGCCGAAGCGGTCGTTTCGGTCGGGCTCGCCAAAACGGATCGCTCGATCGATTCGAATCTGCCGCTGTTGGAGGCAATGATTCACCGCGTGCGCAAGTGTCGCGTGCTCGGCAGCGCCGCCCTCGACATGGCCTACGTCGCGTGCGGACGCTTCGACGCTTACATCGAACGCGGAATCAGTTTGTGGGACATCGCGGCTGGATGGATTCTGGTTGAAACTGCCGGCGGCCGGGTCGACTTGCGCCCGCGTAAAGATATGAAAGACAAATACAGCATCGTCGCTTCTAATGGCGTAATCGATTTAAAATTGTGAGCACGACTCGTTGCGGAATCGGTTACGACATTCATCGGCTTGGCCAGAATCGAAAATTGATTTTGGGCGGTGTCGAAATTCCGTATCTACTCGGCTTGGAAGGACATTCCGATGCCGATGTTTTATCGCACGCCATTGCGGACGCACTTCTCGGCGCGATTTGCGCCGGCGATATCGGACAACATTTCCCGGACACCGACGAATCAATTCGCGGCATCAGGAGCATCGAAATCTTGAAGCGAGTGAGCCAAATGCTCGCCCAGAAAAAGGCGCGAGTCTTGAACATCGACGCTACCGTGATCGCAGAAGCGCCGAAGATTGGGCCGCAGATTCCAGCGATGCGAAAAGAAATTGCCGCGGCGATTGGCGTTTCCGACACGCAGATTAGCGTCAAAGCGACGACCAACGAGCGCCTCGGTCCGATCGGCCGCGGCGAAGGCATCTCTGCGATGGCGATTGCGACGGTCGAACAGAGTTAAGAATGCCGCTGCGCTTCTTTAACACTTATTCGCGGCAGCTCGAAGAATTTCAGCCGCGGGATCCGGACAATCACAAGATCGACATCTACACCTGCGGACCGACGGTTTACAGCCGCGCGCACATCGGAAATTTTCGCGCCTACATCTTCGAAGACCTACTCCAGCGCCATCTCGAAGCCCGCGGATTCAAGGTTCACCGCGTGATGAATATTACCGACGTGGATGACAAAACGATTCTCGGCGCGCATGAGGCAGGCGTTCCGCTCACGAAATTTACGCAGCAGTTCAAGGACGCCTTCTTCAAAGACGCGGATATGCTTCGGATCAAACGCGCCGACGAATATCCGGCCGCAACCGATCAACGCTACATCGACAAAATGATTTCGATGATCGGGACGCTGATTGCGAAAGGTCTCGCTTATCAAGCCGACGACAAGTCGGTTTATTTTCGAATCAACAAATTTCCGAATTACGGAAAGCTCGCTCACTTCAATTTGGATGAGCTTCAATCAACCGGCCGGGTGAAGCACGACGAGTACGACAAGGAACACATCGGCGATTTCGCGCTCTGGAAAGCGTGGGACAAAGAAGACGGCGATGTGAAATGGGATTCGCCGTGGGGACCTGGCCGTCCCGGCTGGCACATTGAGTGCAGCGCGATGGCGACCGCGCTGCTGGGCGACCAGATCGATATTCACTGCGGCGGCGTCGACAATATTTTCCCGCACCACGAAGCCGAGATCGCGCAGAGCGAGGGCGTCACCGGCAATCAATTTGTGCGGATGTGGCTGCACTGCGCCCACCTGCTGGTCGACGGCCAAAAGATGTCAAAGTCGCTCGGAAATTTTTACACGATCCCCGATGTCTTGGCCAAGGGCTACACCGGTCGCGAAATTCGTTACGCGCTGATTCGGGTGAATTACCGGACCCAACTCAATTTCACCTGGGACGGAATGAAAGAAGCGCGCGAATCGTTGGGCCGAATCGACGATTGGCTTGAACGTCTGCGCGAAGTCGCCGGAGATAAAAAGGGCAATACTAAGATCGAGATGCAACTCGGTCACGAATTCGAAGACGCGCTCGACGACGATCTGAATATTTCGGCGGCGCTCGGTTTCCTTTTCGAAACGATCCGCCAAACGAATCGCGCGATGGATGAAAGCAAGCTCGACGGGAAAACGGCGGCCGGGTGGTTGAGTTGGTGGAATCGAATCAACCAGGTCCTTGATTTTGAAAGCGACGGAGCGGAGCTGCCGGAGGAAGTGGCGAAGCTGGCTGAAGCGCGGGCGCAAGCGAGGCTTGCAAAAGATTTTCGAAAAAGCGATGAATTGCGCGACAAGTTGAATGCGCTGGGCTGGGAAGCGCGCGACACCAAGGACGGACAGAAGATTACGCGACGCGCCGGCGCTTAACGAAATGTTTGCGCCCGCACAATTCCTCAATCTCGAACACACGGCCCACCCGAAACTGTTCGAAGATCAAAGCTACGTCTGGAACGCGCTCAAACAGATCGCGAGCTATTTGCAATTTCGTTTGAAACCGGGGGTACTCGGCGAGATCGTCGGTCGTCCGTTCATCAGCAGCAATGTGTTCGTTGGCCGCGGCACGATTGTCGAACAGGGCGCGGTTCTGAAAGGACCGGCCTGGATCGGCGAGAATTGCCAGATCCGCAGCGGCTGCTACGTGCGCGAGAATGTCGTCGTCGGCAATGGCGTCGTTATGGGCAACTCGTGTGAATTCAAGAACAGTATCATTTTCGACGAAGCTCAGGTGCCGCATTTTAATTACGTCGGCGATTCGATTCTTGGATTTAAAGCGCATCTCGGTGCGGGCGTGATCTTATCGAACGTGAAACTCGATCACGGCGAGATTAGCGTAGTCGCAGGCGAAAGTCCGATCGCCACCGGTCTCACCAAATTCGGCGCGATCGTTGGGGATCGAACAGAGATCGGCTGTAACGCGGTGATTAATCCTGGCTCGGTTCTCGGACGCGATTGTTTGGTTTATCCAAACGTGAATTTTCGCGGCGTGTTGCCGGACGGAAGTGTCGTGAAGCTGCGGCAGGAATTCCAGATTTTAGAGCGACGCGATCGCGGGAAGTGAACTGGCTTGCCAAGCCGTAGCCTTGGAGCGACGTCGACGCAATGTTTCGAAAAGTGAGGCCAGCCTTCGTTTCACTCCGGCGTGGCAGCCTTCGCTTTTGCGCTTCGCTCCAAGCGAACGCTGGCGGATGGGGAGGGATTCGAACCCTCGGTGCCTTTCGGCACACACGCTTTCCAGGCGTGCACAATCGACCACTCTGTCACCCATCCCGACGGATCGAGGAATCGTAAGATCGACAATCAGAGTTGCAAGCGGCGGAACAATTCGTCGAGCGGCAGTTGAATGCCGATGAAAAACTCGCCGAAGTCGGCGTATTCCGCGCTCACCGGATCGAAGCGCATCTCGTAAACGATCGCTTTGATCTGGAAGGTGTCTCGCGCAAACAAGGTCACGCCCCATTCGGCATCATCAAGTCCGGTTGAGCCGGTGATGAGTTGTTTCACTTTCCCGGCGTATTGCCGGCCGACTGTCGCGTGGCCTTTCATTAACTTGCGGCGTTCATCGTAAGGCAGCGCGTACCAGTTGCGCTGTTCGCCGCGGCGCTTGCTCATATTATAAAAACAAACGACCGGCCAATCGGGCAGCGTCGGATAAACACGCTCCTGCCGGTAATGTTTCATTCGCTCGCGAAAAATGTTTAACGCCTCCTCCAGCTTTGCCGGGTCGCGCTTCGTCTCCGGATCGAGGGTCGCGACGTATTCTTCTTCGGTCGTGATGTATTCGCTTTCTTCGGTGAGCGACAAATAACTGTAGACCGGAGTGAGCACATCGGCGCCCAAGGACAGCGAAAGTTGCTTCTCGATCTTGTTCGCTGTTTGCAGATCGGGCGTGATCAACATGAAGCCGAGATCTGCTTTCGGCGTGACGACACTGAGGGTGAGCAACTGCGTCGAATCCATCGCGCGAACTTCCTGCACGATGGTTGCAAGATTCGTTTTCGCTGAATTCTGCTCCTCACGGTTGAGCAATTGCCATTGCCCGTACTCGACGTGATAAAACAAATGCAGGCAGTGCCAACCCTGTTCGGGAATGAGCGTCGCGTTCTTGTCGGTCATCGCTCGTAGTGTCCGCTCTGGAGAATTGCGGTCAAGCTGGTAGGGGCTATTGACTCAATCGATCCGAGCCGGATTGGCCTTTGCGGGCGGTTCGGTGAACCGCCCCTACCTCCGATTTGCGGTTTGCGCGGACGGCAGGTGCGCCACGCAATATTCTTCGCCATCGCTTGCGACACGGAAGTCTAGATTGGGATCCGATAACTCGGTCGCACCGCAAACCGCGCATTTGTGAAGCGGCTCGGTCTCACTGCGGGCCTGATCCTCATAACGTTTTCGACGACTGGAGACCTCGTGCCGATGCCGTGCTCGATAAATAAATTCCGGTCCGAAGAAAATTAGGTAATTGGCCAACGCCGCGACCAACGCTGCTCGATACGAGTTCGAATTGGTAAAAAATCCAAACAACAAGAACGCGCCGGCAATCCACGCCAGCCATTTGATTCTGACCGGCAGAATGAACAGGATGTAGATGATTTCCTCCGGGTAAAAGTGGGCGAAGGCGAGGAACAACGACATCAGCAGCATCGAGTTGGAAAAATTGCTGCCGAAGAAAAATGCGGCCACGGTGGTGCCGATCATCCCAACCAAAAAATAAAGGGTGAGGCGGAACGATCCCCAGGCGCGTTCCAGGCCTTCCCCGACCCACCAAAGAAACCAAAGCGCAAACAGGACCCATAACGGGCTGGTCGCTTGCGGAATGAAAATGTAAGTGATGAGCCGCCAAACTTCACCGTGGCGAATCCGAACGGGATCGAGCATGAGCATGGACGTGAAACCGGGAAGCAGCCAGGTCAGGCCGAAGACGAGCGCTGCGAAGCCGACAAGAATGCGCGGTAATCCTCGAATCGCGAGAAAACCGAAACGGCGTTCAAATTTGTCCAGCCAGTTCATCTCCCGCGCACGGTAACGGCGGAAGGTGCGCCTGCCAACCGCATCAGTGGGCGATTGAGGTCAATCGCCCCTACCTATGCTAGGCTTTCACTCGTGACCGAAGCTGCGCAAAAAAAGACGCCGCTGTATGACGAGCACGTAAAACGCGGCGCGAAGATGGTGCCGTTCGCCGGCTGGCTGATGCCGGTTCAATACACAGGCATCGTCGAGGAACATCAGGCGGTACGAAACAACGTCGGCATCTTCGACATTTCGCACATGGGACAATTCGTCATTAGCGGTAGCTGCGCTGCCACATGGCTGAACACGATGCTGACCAACAGCATCGAGAAATTGGACGTCGGCCAGGGTCAATACACGTTCTTGCTCAACGATGCCGGCGGAATCATCGACGATTTGATCGCGTATCGCATCGGCGACACTAAATTTCTGCTGGTCGTTAACGCAGCGTGTGTCGAAGAAGACTTTGCGTGGCTGGACCGACATCGGAGCGAGAATGTCAACCTCGGGGATCGCAGCGCGCATTTCGGCGGAGTCGCCATTCAAGGTCCGCGCGTTGCCGAACTCTTCGTCAATCTTCCGGCGCGAAATCATATTGTCGATGTCGAGATGGAAGGAATGTCCGTTTCCATCGCGCGAACCGGTTACACCGGCGAAGACGGGATCGAAGTTTTCTTTTCCGCGAAAGACGCGGTCAACTTTTGGAACACAGTGCTCGAAAAAGGAAAAGATCTTGGGATCAAGCCATGCGGCCTCGGTGCGCGCGATACATTGCGCCTCGAAATGTGTTACCCGCTGAACGGTTCCGATCTTTCGCCGAAACGAAATCCGATCGAGGCCGGCCTCGGTTTCTTTGTCGATTTGACGAAGCAGAAATTCGTAGGGCGCGACGTTTTGCTGAAAACAAAAGAAAATGGCCCGACTGAAAAACTGGTCCCATTTAAAATGCAAGACAAAGGTCCACCGCCGCGTCCGCACTACTCAGTTTTCGAAAATGGCAAGCGCATCGGTGAAGTGACCAGCGGCACGCAGTCGCCGAGCTTGAATTGGGGCGTGGGTATGGCTTACATCAAAGCGCCGCACGCGAAAATCGGAAACGAGATCGACATCGAGATTCGCGGACAGAAATTTCCGGCTACGATCGAGAAAAAACCGCTCTACAAAAAATCATGAACGTCCCAGACGATTTGCTGTACACCGAGAGTCACGAATGGATTAAGCGCGAAGGCGATAAGGTCCGCGTCGGCATCACTGATCACGCCCAATCGGAGCTAACCGACGTTGTTTACGTTGAGCTCCCGAAAATGGACCGGCAGGCAAACGCGAAGGAAGCGATTGCGGTGGTGGAATCAGTCAAAGCCGCGAGCGACATTTACGCGCCGGTCAAAGGCACTGTGGTCGAAGTAAACAAGGCGCTCGAAGCAGATGCGGGATTGATCAACCGCGAACCTTTCGGGCAAGGGTGGATCTTCGCCCTCAAGATCGATAACGCCGACGACCTCAAGAATCTGAAAGACGCGGCGGCTTACAAAAAACAAATCGGATAGCTTTATAGGAGACTAATGAGTCTCATCGTCGGCCACGCCGCGCCAGATATCGGTTTTCTTGTCGCAGATACATTACTGAGCTTCCCGAATGGACTGAATTTGGAGGGCGTCTCGTGGTAGCAATTCAAAAGGCCGTTTCGGCGAGACGCCGAAACCAGCACGCGAGGCGCGCGCGCTCCCCAGAGCAAATCGTTTATCCGCGTTATCCGCGGTTCGGAATCAGTCTTTGCCGAAGAGGAGCTCGTCGACGCCGCGGAGAACTTCTTCGACGCGAATGGGCGCGGCGAAGAAGCTGTAGCCGCTGAGGATTCCGCCGGAAACCATCTGGCTTTCCGGGCGAAGATTACTGAGCGAGAGGACCGGCGTGTCTTTGAGAGCAGCGTCGGTATGAATTTGGCGCTCGATGTTGCGACGGTCCTGGCCGGCGGTATCGACCAGGATGAGATCGGGCTGGAACCAACGGGCAGCGTTGAGCGCCAGTTTATCATCGTGCTCTTCGCGAATGAGATATTTCCCGGCGCGTTCCAGTGCCCGCCGGATGAGACGAGTGACGCCGGGTTCGTGATCAATTAAGAGAATTTTTTTCGGAAACTTCATAGTGGTTAATGGTTGATTGGCGCACTCACGAGCATTGGATGTGCCACGGCCAAGCGGCCCGCGAAACCGCAGCAGCAATTTCACCCTCACCTCAATCCTCTCCCTGAGGGAGAGGAGGCCGCGTTCAGAATCGTCAGCTACACGAAGCTCTATCGCCAATCCTCCCTTTCATCTTTGGGCTGCTGTGCTTAATTTTGCGTTTGCCGATGAGCAGCAAAACCAAACCCCCTGGCGCCGAATTGAATTTTGAGAAGGCGATGGACCGACTCGAGGCGATTGTCGAACAAATGGAGAGCGGCAAATTGCCGCTGGAGGATTTGATCGTACGCTACGAGGAAGGGATGAACCTGGTGAAGGTTTGCCAGGAACGATTAACCAATGCCGAAGAAAAGATCGAGATCATTGCCCGCAACCACGCGGGCAAGCCGACAGTTAAGAACTTTGAGCCCGTTGGCGAATCGTCGAACGATAACAGGGCGGATGAAAAGGAATTAAAAAATGACGAAGTCAGACTCTTCTGAGACAACAACAACTGCGCCACGGCGCCTGCTGGATGGGATCCATTCGCCGGCGGACATCAAAGCGTTGCGGGAGCAAGACTTGCCGCAACTCGCGCAGGAAGTGCGCGACGAGTTGATCCGCGTTTTGTCGCAAACCGGCGGTCATCTTGGACCGAACCTCGGCGTTGTCGAATTGACGATCGCACTGCACCGCGTGTTCAACACTCCGCGGGACCGGTTCGTGATGGACGTGAGCCATCAGGGTTACGTCCACAAATTGTTCACCGGCCGGCTCGATCGATTCTCAACGATGCGCCAGTTCGGCGGATTGAACGGTTTTCTTTTGCGGACCGAGAGCGAGCACGATTGCTATGGCGCGGGACACGCTGGCACCGCCCTCTCCGCTGCGCTCGGCATGGCGGTAGGACGCGATCTCCGCGGCGGTGACGAAAGCATCATCGCTGTCGCGGGTGATGCGGCTTTTACGTGCGGGATTAGTTACGAGGCGCTCAACAACGTCCGCGTGCAGACGAAGCGCTTTATCGTGATCTTAAACGACAACGAATGGTCGATCGCCAAAAACGTCGGCGCGATTGCAAATTACTTTAACCGGATCGTGACCAGCGAGACCTACGCGCATCTGCACGATAAAGCCCGCAGTTTTGTGCAAGCGATTCTTGGCAAAACCGGCGTCCAGATTGCGCACAAAGTCGAGGAAAGCGTTAAAGGTTTGGTTTTGCCGAGCGTCATCTTCGAAGAACTCGGACTGCGCTACTACGGACCGATCGATGGGCACGACATCCCGCTACTGATCCGCACGTTTGAATTCTTGAAAACGCAGGAGGAGCCGGTACTTCTGCACATTCTAACCAAGAAAGGCAAAGGCTACGAACCGGCGATCAAACAACCGGACAAATTTCACGGGCTCGGCAAATACAAGATTGAGAGCGGCGAGACTGCGCCGACGCCTACGCCAACGTATTCGGAGATCATTGGAAAGACGCTGGCGAAATTTGCCGACAACAATCAAAAGGTGGTCGCGATCACTGCAGCGATGCCAAGCGGCACCGGTTTATCGCATTTCGGGAAAGCGCATCCGACGCGCTACTTTGATGTCGGAATTGCGGAAGAACACGCGGCGCTTTTCGCCTGTGGCATCGCGACGCAAGGATTGACGCCGTTTCTCACGATCTACTCCACATTTTTCCAACGCGCTTACGACATGGCCATTCACGACATGGCCATTCAAAAACTGAACGTCCGGCTCTGCATGGACCGCGCCGGATTGAGCGGTGACGACGGACCGACGCATCACGGCTTGTTCGACATCGGTTATTTGCGGCACATTCCGAATTGGGTGCACATGCAGCCGAAGAACGAAGACGAGTTCGTCGACATGCTTTGGACGATGGCAAATTACAATTCGGGTCCGATTGCCGTTCGCTATCCGCGCGGTTCCGGCACCGGCGCGCAAATCAAACCGGAACCAAAGCTCCTCGAGATTGGCAAAGCCGAAGTGGTAAAGCATGGCCGTGATGTCGCGATCTTCGGACTCGGAAACATGTTCGAAGTTGCGGAAGAAGCGGCCAAGAAACTGGAGGAAAAAGGAATTTCAGTGGCGCTGGTTAATCCACGCTGGATCAAGCCAATGGATACCGGCACCCTCGAGTTTTTCGCGCGCAGCGTGGAAGTCGTCGCCACCATCGAAGATCACGTGCTGCATAACGGATTCGGTTGCGCAGTAATGGAACATCTTCATTCGCAGCAGATCAACACACCGGTTGCGCGGGTTGGTTGGCCGGATGAATTCATCGAGCACGGAGCGGTTCCGCTTCTGCGAAAAAAGCATGGCATCACTTCGGATGCGCTAGTCGACAAGGTTTGGTCATTGTTGAAGAAAACGCCGGCGGCGAAAACCAGCGTCGCGTAGTTGCGTCGCAGATCGACAGATCGAATGTCGATCTAACCCATGAGCGCGATTGAGGCTCGCGATCTAACCAAGATTTACCGCACTTACCGCAAAGAAGGCGGATTGTGGGGCGCGGTTAAGGGGCTCGTTAGGCGTCGTTACGACGAAACGCGCGCCGCGGATGCGGTTACATTTCAGATCGAGGAAGGCGAATTGGTCGGGTTTCTCGGTCCCAATGGCGCAGGGAAGACGACCGTGTTGAAAATGCTCTCTGGTTTGCTGAATCCAACCTCCGGCGATGCGCGCGTGCTCGGATTTGTTCCATGGGAACGACGCAACGAGATGAAGCGGCAATTCAGCTTATTAATGGGCCAGAAAAACGCGCTTTGGTGGGACCTGCCCGCGCAGGAATCACTCGAACTGAACCGCGCGATTTATGGAATCGATCGCGATCGTTTCAACAAAGTCGTGGGCGGTCTGGCCGAGCTGCTCGAAGTCACTGACAAAATGAACGTGATGGTGCGTGAACTTTCGCTCGGAGAACGGATGAAAATGGAACTGATTTCCGCGCTCATCCACGAACCGCGGGTTTTATTTTTAGACGAGCCGACCATCGGCTTGGATGTCGTTAGCCAAAAACGCGTCCGCGAGTTTCTGCGTATTTATAACGAAGAACATCGCATCGTGACGCTGCTCACGAGCCATTACATGCAGGACATCGAGGAACTTTGTCATCGCGTCCTGGTCATTGATCATGGCAAAATTTTCTTCGACGGTCCGCTCGACGAAATCATTGACCGCTTCTCCGGTCACAAAATTCTCAGCCTCACTTTCGACAAGCAGGTCACGCGGGATTTTTCCCGGTTCGGCGAAGTGATCGAGCAAACGCTGATGTCGGTGCAACTGAAGGTGCCGCGCGCGAAAGTGACCGAGACCTGTCGCGAACTCTTGCAAGCCTGTGATGTCAGCGACATCAACGTTCAGGAAGTGCCGGTCGAGGAAGTGATTCGGCAACTTTTCGGCGAGCGCCGCGTTCAGCACCCGGCGGCGACGCCCGCGGCCACCGTAAACGCGCGTTAAAATCAGGTCCGAATTAGCGCGCGTTTAAGCTCGTGGGTGTAAGCGGGGTTTAATTCGAAGGCGGTCACCGGCATTTCCGCAAGTTGAATCTGTTCAGAGTAAGGAATGCTCTCGACAAATCCGGCGGCCATAAGGCTGTTGAGCGTGTCGGTAACATCGTCCGACTCCATCCGCACGAAATCCTGGATTTCGGCGCCGAGCATCGATTCCGTGAACCCGATCGCCCGCACCACCGAGGCTTCCCGGCCGGTAAGTTTGACCTGACGCATACGATGAAAAAAATAGCAGCTTCCATACCGGTGTTTCTGTCCGCGAATGCGGTTTTATGCGCCCTCGTGATCGAACGTCAGGAGGACGCTTTTTTCCATCCCTTCGGCGAAGTTTGGATAGCGCGGCGTCCAGCCAATCGCTCGCAGTTTCGCGTTGCTGACGCGCTTGTCGCTGTCGCCGCGCTTCCGTTTCGATGCCGATCTTGCAATGGATCTTCCGGCCACCGGAACGCGCCGATCCAATTTTGTGGCCAGCCAGCGATAACATTCGCTCAGTAAAATCGGCTGGTTATCAACGACGTTATAGATTTCGCCGGCAGGCCTGGGTTGCTTTAACAAGAGTTGTATCGCAGTCGCGGCATCGTCGCGGTGGATCTGATTCAGAAAACGGTCATGTGACGGATCGATAATCGCGTCGCCGTGGAGAACGTTCTTAAGCAATGCCGAGCGGCCTGGGCCGTAGATGCCACCAAGTCGGACAACGTTTGCACCGCCAGCGCGAACGAAAACCTCGGCTTTCCGCAGAATTTTTCCGGTTTCATGCTTCGGCTTGGCCAGGCTTTCCTCGAAGACCCAGTCGCCGTCGTTCTGACCGTAGACACTCGTGCTGCTAGTAAAGAGAATCCGCGATGCACTAAATCGGTAGAGTAGATTTCGCGCCCCATCAAAATAAACGCGCCGGTAAAGATCGACATTTCCGCGCGTGCTGGCGCAGTGGATCACCGCATCGAAATCTCCTGTCTGTGCAAGAACCTGTTTTTCCTGCGAAATATCGACTGCGCGAACCGAATACGATTTCCCGGAAATTTTTGCGGCCGACTCAGCCGACTGCGTCCAGCCCTCAACTTCCCAACCATCGGCGACTAACAAACCTGCTACTGCCTGGCCAAGATAACCGCACCCGGCGATGAGCACGCGCGGCATGACGTCAATCTTAGGCCGCGCTCGCGGCGATCTGGATTTCGTCGAACATCTTCGGCTGGAGCGCGCGCACCTGATTCAAGCGGATCAACTCGAGCAACGCCAGGAACGTAACGACAATCTCAACCCGCGAGACGATCTGGCCAAACAGTTCTGAAAAACGGACCGGGGTACCGTTGCTCACTCGCTCCAGGATCTTTTCAATCTTGTCGGACACGCTGAAACGCTCACCAAATATTTCGTGTAAATCCTCCCGCGCCTCGACCCGTTTGATCACTTCCTGAAAGGCATGGATCAGCTGAAAAATCCCAACTTCGCGCAACGGTAATGGCGCATCCGACGGGGGGCTGCCGCCGTCGCGAGTGAAGAGTCGCTCCTGCTCGAGCGCGCGGTCGTGCAATTGCGCAGCCGCTTCCTTGAACTTTTTGTATTCGATCAGTTGGCGGATCAGGTCCCAGCGTGGGTCGTCCTCTTCGGCATCTTCCTCCGGCGGCTGTTGATCAAGTGGGAGCAGACTACGGCTCTTGAGATAAATCAGATTGGCCGCCATGACGACGAACTCGCCCGCGATGTCGATCTTCAATTCCTTGAAAGCCTGGAGATACTCGAGGTATTGTCGCGTGATTCGTTCGATCGAAATATCGTAAATATCGATCTCATCCCGTTTGATCAGGTAAAGCAAGAGATCGAGCGGTCCTTCAAAAACTTCGAGCTTAACCTTGTAGTCGGTCTCCATGTCTCAACGAATTGTAGATGGCACGCGCTCGAAGTAAATCGCGACGACCTGGCGGCGACGATGTCCGATCCTCGCCCGACGGTTATGTGACTTCGTGTCGATGAACCCAGACGCTGTTCACGACACCAAGCGCGAACATGATCATGAGCGCGAACGAGCCACTGTAGCTAATGAGCGGCAAGGGGACGCCGGTGATCGGCAAAATGGAAATCGTCATCCCGATGTTCTGGAAGATGTGGGTGAAAATGAGCGCCGTGATTCCGATCACAAGGAGTAAACCAAATTGGTCCCCGGCAACGAATGCAACGAAAAGGCAGGTCAAAAGTAGCAAGGCAAAGGCGCCGATGAGAAACACTCCGCCGACAAAGCCCCATTGCTCGCCGATTGCGGAAAAGATGTAGTCGTTGTGCACGGCGGTCGCCGGTAGAAAGCCGAGCTCGATCTGGGTATTCGCTGCTTTAAAGCCTTTGCCCGACCAACCACCGGAGCCGATGGCGATGAGCGATTGATTAATTGCCCAGGAAGAGCCCTGCTTATCGATTTCGGGATGGGCGAATGCGGTCAGCCGCGCCTGTTGATAAGGCTTGAGCACCAGGTTCGCCGTGATTGGAATCATGGCGAACAGAATTAAAAGAATGCAGATCAAGTAGCGCAACGGCATTCCGCCGACGAAGAGCAAGGCCAGCAGCACCGGCACCCAGATGATCACCTCGCCCAAGTCCGGTTGCATCAAGATCAAAAGGCAGGGCGCACCGGCAATAGCGCCGCAAACGAGCAGGCGCAACATCGGGTGCATAGTTTTGAACTGACTGAGAAATAGGGCGAGCACCATGATTCCGGCCACGACTGCGAGTTGGGCGGGCTGAAAATTAAGCGGCCCAAGATGGAGCCAGCTGCGCGCGCCGTAGACTTTTTGGCCGATGAACTTGGTCAGAACCAAAAAGATGATGCCGAGCGCGTACATCGGCAGCGCGCCCCATCGGATCCAGCGGTAATCAACCAGGCTCGCGAGCATGAAAGCGAAAAATCCGACCAAGACCCAGTTCGCCTGCTTGCGCCAAAAATCTGCCGCCACTGGATCCTCGCGCATGTAAGTCGCGCTGTAGATAGCAACTACGCCGAAGACCGCCAGCGCAAGCATGACGACGAGTAAGAGCCAGTTTAGCCCCAGCAACTTTCTTAGAAATGGCGTCATATCGATCTATTTCGGCGCGTCGTGAGCCAATTGCGACCGGTATTTTCGAGTATACGCAAACCGAAGAATTCGCAACCGCGTTTGCGGCGTTTAGCCCTTCGAAAATCGTGTGCCGAACAGGCAGCCCGTCGCCGGTCGTATCCTACCTCACTTTTCCCCAGGTGGTGCGTAAAGAACTGTAAATAAGAGACTTATGTATAAAACGTAGAAAAAAGAGGCCTTTCCTTGTCGGCCCGTTCGAACCCACCTACAATTAGATTCCTTCCAGTCGGGGTCCATTATGGCGAAGAAAACGAAACGCAAAATCGCGTATCGCATGCTGCCAATGCAGCGGCAATTAAACCTTCCGCACGAAGGCAAACATTTCGATCTGAGCGAGATGTTTAATCAATTGAATAAGCGTTACTTTCGCGGACGGCTTCGCAATTACAAAGTGGAATGGGGCCGTCGTCGAAAACATCGCCCGAAAGACCATTTTGTTTTTGGAACGATTCAGGAAGAAGACCGCGTGATTCGCATTCATCCGTTGCTGGATCAAGCTTTCGTGCCGCGGTGGTTTTTGAAATATGTCCTTTATCACGAAATGCTGCACTCCGTCGTTCCGGACAAACCTCTGCGCAACGGAAGGCGGCGTGTCCACACCGAGGAATTCAATCGGCGCGAGCGCCAATTTCGCGGCTATCATCGGGCGCGGCGTTGGGAAGAACAAAATCTTGCCCGTTTCCTGCGTTAACTCCGAAGCCTTCGGAGTTAGCTATTGAGTTAGCGTCTCTGGGTCGCCGGCGGTGGCGAGCTCGTTTCAGACGGCGAGGGAGTCGTTGCTACGTTCTTCTTGATGAGATACCAGAGGGTTGTCGCGAGCAAGAGGGATATCAACTTCGCCCGCCAGTTCTTCAGGAGCAGTCTCTTCATAATGTCCGTGCAATAAAATCTCGCCGATCCGCTGGCGAAACGTTTCCGGCGTGAAATTGCGCTCAATTCGACGGCGATGGCAAATGGAAATCCCACCCGTCTCTTCCGAAACCACGATCGCGACCGCATCCGATTCTTCGGTGATTCCAAGCGCGGCGCGATGGCGTAAGCCCAGACTGCGGTCCAAGGTTTCGCGTTGGCTTACTGGAAAAATGCAAGCCGCCGCTGCGATCCGCCCGTTGCGAATAATCACTCCACCGTCATGCAACGCAGCCTTCGGATGAAAAATACTTAAGACGAGCTCGACCGAGAAATCGGAATCTAGCGTCACGCCGGTCTCTTCGTAAACGCGAATCGAAGTGTCGCGTTCGATCGCGAGTAGCGCGCCGAATTGTTTGTTCGCCAGCTGGGTAACGGCTTCGGCCAGATCATGCACCGTCTCGCGCTTCTCGCTCGTGAGGGAAAAGATAGGATGGCCTCCGAGCTCGGCCAGACCGCGGCGCAGCTCCGGTTGAAAAATCACGACCAGCGCTATCGCGAGGAAAACCGAGAAACTGCGAAGGAGCCAGCCGATCACGACCAAATTCAGCAGCGTCGAGATGAGGGTAAGGGTCAGAAAAACAATCGCCAGACCGGTCAAGACTTTGGCCCCGCGCGTGCCGCGAAAGTAAAGATAGCCATAGTAAATCCCCACACTGAGCAAAATGATCTCGATGATGCTCCGCCAGCTTTTGAACCAGAGTTGGACAAGTTCCTGCATCATGGCAGCACCGCCTCCGCCGCGCGAAGCGCAGCCACGTTTGCCTTCACGTCGTGGACTCGCAAAATATCGGCGCCTCGAGCACGCAGAATTCCCGTCAGCGCAATCGTTGGCGCCTCGCGCGCGCTCATTTCCGAAGAGTTCATCAGTTTCCCCAGAAACGATTTGCGGGAAACGCCGACCACGAGCGGGCGATCGTGCACGCGTAGTCGCTCGAGATTCTTGAGCAGTGTCAAATTATGCTCCAGCGTTTTACCGAAACCAATTCCGGGATCAAACGCTATCGTCATGGGATCAACGCCGCACTCTAGGGCGCGGCCATATTGTTGTCTAAAAAAAACAGCCACTTCCGTGACGACATCTTCGTAATGCGGATTTTTCTGCATTGTTAGCGGCTCGCCTTGCATGTGCATAAGCACAATCGCTGCCTTCCGTCTCGCCGCGAGCGACAACATCTTCTCGTCACCGCGGCCGGCCGTGACGTTATTGATGATTTGCGCGCCTGCGTCCAGGGCGGCATTTGCGACTTCGGACTTCGAAGTATCAATCGAAATGGAAATATTGATCTTAGCACGCAGTTTCTCGATCACCGGGACCACGCGTTGCAATTCTTCTTTCACCGAAACAGGTTCGGCGCCGGGGCGCGTCGATTCTCCGCCCACGTCGATAATGTCGGCTCCTTCTAATGCCATCTTTATTCCACCCGCAATCGCCGCGTCAGTTGCGAAGAATTCGCCGCCGTCCGAAAACGAATCGGGCGTGACGTTGAGCACTCCCATGATCATTCCGCTCTTGGAAAGATCGACGCTTTTATCGCCGATTTTCCAAATTCGCGCGCCCATCAAGAATCAGACTAACACGATGGGGAGCTTATTCGAAGTTAGCGTGAATCAATTATTTCTTTGAATAGCGGCCCATTAATTCGCCCTGTCCGATCACGTGCCCGCGTATGGCAGCGTCGACCTCCCGACGTTTCGCGCCGGATTTGAGATCGAGCATCCGGTCCAGAGCAAAGATCTTGAAATAGTAGCGGTGCGTACCAGAAGGTGGTTGCGGCCCACCGTAGCCAAGATTCGGATAATCGTTCGTGCCCTGGACTGCTCCGTTTGGCGCGCTGCTCTCCGCAATCTCGGTTGTCTTGGGATCGATGTTCCAAACTAACCAGTGGGTGAAGAGTCCGACCGGTGCATCCGGATCGTCCACGATGAGCGCCAGACTTTTTGCCTCGGCTGGCGCGCCTTCGATTCGCAATTCCGGACTAACGTTCTGCCCATTTTTGCTGAATTTCTCGGGAATCGTTCCACCTTCCTGGAATGCTGAACTGCTGATTTTCATTTTCGCTCCTCCTGCCGCAAAGGCGACCAGCGCAGCGGCTGCCATCGCACATCCGACAATAATAATTGTTTTCATCCTTTGAACTCAGTCGTTAGATCGATCCGCCAACGGACGGATTCGCCGTGGCGAGCAATCTCCAATATGGTTTCGCCAACATGACCAAAAACGGTCGCACAATTCGAGAAAAGCTCCTCGCCTTGCTGCGGATGCCTGATTATCGGCCAAGCGATAGAAATGAGATCGCGCGGGCGCTCAGACTACAGGGGCGCGACCGCGTTGAAGTTCGCAAAACTTTGCGCGAGCTGGAGCACGCCGGCGAAATCGTCCGCATTCGCAAAAATCGGTACGTCCTTCCGTCCGAAGCCGATCTTGTCACTGGGAAACTGTCGATCCATCAAGCCGGTTACGGTTTCCTCGTCCCGGAAAAACCGGGAGAACAGGACATTTTCATCGCGGCTGAAAATACCGGCACCGCAATGAACGGCGACCGGGTGGTGGCGCGGATCAGTCGCGATGTCCCGCCGCGCCGCGCCAAAGTCCGAGCCGGGCAGGCATCTCAACATCGGAGCGAAGGCCGCGTCATTCGCATCCTCGAGCGAGCGCGCGACACCATTGTCGGAACATTGCAACAAACGCGGAATTTTTATTACGTCGTGCCAGACGATCCGCGACTGGTGCACGATGTTTATGTTCAAGTTCCGCCGCGCGCAAAGTTGCCGAAAACACCGAGGCGTGACGACAAAGTCGTTGTTCGTCTGGAAGCGTGGGAATCGCGCCACGTCAATCCCGAAGGCGAAATCATCGAAATCCTTGGAGCCGCAACTGCGCCCGGAATCGACATGCTGTCGATCATCCGGAAATATGATTTGCCCACTGAGTTTCCAAAGAGTGTTCTCGATGAAGCGAATCGAATTCCGCAATCAGTCGAACAAAAACTCATCCAAGGGCGCGAAGATTTGCGCGATCAATTCATTGTCACGATCGATCCGGATGACGCGCGCGACTTTGACGACGCGATCAACGTTGAAAAGATCGACCAGAACGGCGGCTGGCGGCTCGGCGTTCACATCGCAGATGTTTCCGCTTACGTAACTCCGGAGAGCGCACTCGACCGCGAGGCGCGGCGGCGCGGTAACAGCGTTTATTTGCCCGATCGCGTCATCCCGATGCTTCCGGAGCGATTGAGCAACGGCGTTTGTAGCTTGAACCCGGGCGTGGATCGCCTCACTCATTCGGTTTTCATTGAACTCGATAAGAGCGGACGCGCGAAAAATGCGCGTTTCGCCAAAAGCGTGATCCGGAGCGCGAAACGCCTGACTTACAAAGAGGCCTACACCATTCTGCAAGCGAAACCGAACGGGGAACTGAGTCGCCGACTCCATGCGGCGTGGGAGCTGGCCTCACTGCTTCGACGCAAACGATTCGAGCACGGCTCGCTCGATCTCGATTTTCCCGAAGTAAAAGTGCATGTCGATGCAAACGGCAAGCCGACCCGTTTGGAACGGGTCGAGAACGACCAATCTCACCAGTTGATTGAAGAATTCATGCTGGCGGCGAACGAAGCGGTCGCGCGCGAGCTACGGCATCGCTCCATTGCGACAATTTACCGCGTGCATGAAGATCCCGATCCGGAAAAACTCGGAGAATATCGCGAATTCATTCTCAGCTTTGGTTACAAAGTCGGCGATCTCTCGCACCGCAAAGAAGTCCAACGATTTCTGGCGTCGATCAAGGGCAAGCCGGAAGAGCAGGCACTCAAGATCGGTTTGCTCAAAAGTTTGAAGCGGGCGAGATACGCGGCACAACCCCTCGGACATTATGGTTTGGCCAAAGCCCATTACCTCCATTTCACCAGTCCAATCCGACGCTACGCCGATTTCGTGGTCCATCGCACGCTGGCTGAGCGCAATTTGCCGCGACGATCCAAGATCGACATCGGCCAAATCGAATCCTTGGCCAACCACATTTCCGATACCGAACGAAACGCGGCCGAGGCCGAAATCGAATCGGTTCGCCTAAAGAAGCTTCAGTTTTTCGAGCAACAGCTCAAGGAGCGCAATCCGGAGGTCTTTCGCGCCGCGATCATGGATGTTCGGAATTATGGCCTGGTGGTCGAGCTTCCGGACGCTCTCGTGACCGGCGTCGTGCATGTTTCCACGCTGAGCGACGATTTCTATCGCTTCGACGCAGCCCAACGCTGGCTGGTTGGCCGCCGGACAAACCGCCGATTTTCGGTCGGGGATGAAATTCGCGTTTTCGTTGCGCGAGTCGACACCTTTAAACGTCAAATCGACTTCGCCATCGCTGATCAGAGCACGAAAGGACGCCCGCGACGGCGTTAATCGGTCGCGAGGCGTTCTCGATTAAGCTGTTGGAGGGACGTTTTTTTTCCAAAAAATCTGCTTCCCTTTTTGATGTCAACCGGCCTAAACTCCGCGGTTTTTGCAGACATGGATAATCTTATCGAAGCGAGGGAGCTGCAGATCGAGCGTAAGCATTTTCACGTCGAATTTCGTGAGAACGACCGCGGCAAATTCCTTCGCATCACCGAGGAAGCACACGGTCGCCGCAACACGATCATCATCCCGAGCACGGGGGTGGATGAGTTTACCGCCGCGATAGACGAAGTAATCGACCACGCCGAGCACGCGCCGGCGTAAGAAAAAGCGCCCCGACGGGCTTGCCGTGGCCTTCACGCCGCTGCGTTGACACCTCAACCTGCGGAATTAGTTTGGCCCGTTTCCCTAATCGGGAAGATTTCATGGCAACAAAACGGAAATCGATGAGCCGAGCTTCGCCGCGGACTGGTAAATCGGCGCGACGATCGACCCGCCTTCGGTCGCCGCGGCGACCTACGGCGCGGCAGGCATCCGCAAGGCGCACGGCGTCAAAAAAATCGAAAACGCCGCAGTACGTCTATTACTTCGGCGATGGCCATGCCGACGGCAGCGGCAAGATGAAGCCGTTGTTGGGCGGCAAGGGCGCGAACCTGGCCGAAATGACACGAATCGGCTTACCTGTGCCGCCAGGGTTCACGATTACCACCGAAGTATGCAGTTATTTTTACGCGCACAACCGCAGCTATCCGCCGCAGCTCAAGGCCGAAGTGGAATCGGCCCTGGTCAAAGTTGAAAAATCGGTCGGCAAAAAGCTTGGCGACAGGGAACAACCGCTTCTCGTTTCCGTTCGTTCGGGCGCGCGCGATTCCATGCCCGGGATGATGGACACGATCCTCAATCTCGGAATGAATGACGAAGTGGTGGAGATAGTTGCCAAGAAAACCCGCCACGCCCGTTTTGCATGGGATTCGTATCGCCGGTTCCTGCAAATGTACGGCGATGTCGTAATGGGCGTGCAAAAGCGCCAGGGCGAAGATCACGAGCCGTTCGAGAGCGAGATCGAACATTTGAAGGACCAGCGTTACGGCAAACACGATTTCCCCGACGTAAAGTTGAGCGTCGCCGACTTAAAGGAGCTTGTGAAGCGATTCAAAGCGCTGATCAAGGAGCGCACCGGCAAATCGTTTCCACAAGATCCGAAGGAGCAGATGTGGGGATCGATCAGCGCGGTGTTCGGTTCGTGGATGAACGACCGCGCGATTGTCTATCGGCGAAAATACGGAATCCCGCATGATTGGGGCACGGCCGTGAACGTGCAGACGATGGTATTCGGAAACATGGGTGAAACGAGCGCGACCGGCGTCGCGTTTACACGTGATCCGGCCAGCGGCGAAAAAGTTTTCTACGGCGAATATCTGATCAACGCCCAAGGCGAAGACGTCGTCGCCGGCGTGCGCACGCCCCATCCAATTGCCCATCTGGCGAAGGAAATGCCCGCCGCGCACAAAGCGCTGATGAAAGTCCGTGAACTTCTCGAGCGGCATTTCGAGGACATGCAGGACCTCGAGTTCACCGTGGAAGAGAACCGGCTCTACATTTTGCAAACGCGCAATGGAAAGCGCACCGGTCACGCCGCCGTCCGCATCGCCGTCGACATGGTCGCCGAAAAACTAATTTCGAAAAAAGACGCGGTCCGCCGCATCCCTGCCGATTCACTCGCTCATCTGCTCGCACCGATCTTCGATCGACAATCAGCGAAACAGGCAAAAAAGATCGGTAGCGGGCTCGCGGCCGGTCCGGGCGCGGCGTCGGGTCACGTCGTCTTCAGCGCCGAAGAAGCGGTCGCCCGTTCAGCCAAAGGTCAGAAGGTCGTTCTCGCGCGCATTGAAACCTCGCCGGAAGACTTGCGCGGAATGATCGCGGCCGAGGGAATCCTGACCTCGCGTGGCGGCGTTTCTTCACATGCCGCGTTGGTTGCGCGGCAAATGGGCAAAGTCTGTGTCTGCGGCGCGAGCGGGATCCAGATCGATTATCAAAAGCGCACGCTCAGCGCCAACGGCACCACCTTGGCTCAAGGCGATTACATTTCGATCGATGGAACCGCGGGTGAAGTTTTTGCCGGCGAAGTGACAACTGCACCATCGGAAATCATTCAGGTGTTGGTCGATCGATCGCTCGATGCAAAAAAAAGCCTTACCTACCGCGAATACGCAAAGCTGATGATCTGGGCGGACGAATTCCGAAAACTGGGTATTCGGACAAATGCCGACACGCCGGAACAAGTGGCCAACGCGGTCGCGTTCGGCGCTGAAGGAATCGGACTTTGTCGAACCGAACACATGTTTTTCGAAGGCGACCGGATCGATGCGATGCGCGAGATGATTTTGGCCGGCACCAAAGAAGAGCGATCGCGGGCAGTAGCTAAATTACTTCCTTATCAACGAAAAGACTTCGTCGGAATTTTCACTGAGCTGAAAGGATTGCCCGCCACGATCCGGTTTCTCGATCCGCCGCTTCACGAATTTTTGCCGAACGATCACGCCCAGCAAAATGAGC
>Ga0209056_10000366_pt1 | contig 50339 bp, 38 predicted proteins | sample GraSoiAngelo_114_FD_185876 | JGI IMG/M metagenome (GOLD analysis project Ga0209056, IMG submission 185876) | Grasslands soil microbial communities from the Angelo Coastal Reserve, California, USA - 14_0903_13_40cm (SPAdes) (version 2) | ecosystem: Environmental > Terrestrial > Soil > Grasslands...
TCCATGATCCCCACCGACGGCTTGAGGTCGAAGCGGGGACGCCCCGCCCCACCTGGATTCATCACGGTCACCGTCTTGTCCACGAGTTCGAGCAACGGCTTGTGGGTGTGTCCGTATACAATGATCTCGGCTCGTGGGAACGCCTCGTGCAACTTCGCCGGTGTGGGGTGTCCGAACTGGTCACCGTGCGTCACCACGATCTCGAAGCCGTCTAGCTCGAGGGTCGCGACCTGAGGCAGGCGCGAGCGGAGCTCGGGAGGATCCGCGTTCCCGAATACCGCCGTCACGGGCGCGATCGCTTCCAGGTCGATCAGGATCTCCCGCTTGCCCACGTCCCCGCCGTGGAGGATGTGGTCGACTTCGCGGAATACGTCGAACACCTCGGGTTGGAGCAAGCCATGCGTGTCCGAGATGACGCCCAGCCTCACTTCCCGTCCCAGCGCTTGACCAGATTGATCTCGAGCCCGAGGTGGTCGAGCACGCGCTGCACGACGAAGTCGACCAAGTCTGACACCTTCTGCGGCTTGTGGTAGAAGCCGGGCGCCGCCGGGAGCACGATCGCCCCCGCTTCGGTCGCGAGTGTGAGGTTCCGCAGGTGCACCAGCGACAGCGGCGTCTCGCGCGGCACGAGAATCAGCTGGCGGCGCTCCTTGAGAGTCACGTCCGCCGCGCGCTCGACGAGCGAGCGGCTCGTGCCGTGCGCGATGGCTGCGACGGTGCCCATCGAGCAGGGGCAGATCGCCATCCCGGCGGTCTTGGCCGAGCCCGATGCCGGCTCCGCGCCGCGATCGTCGTCGTCGAACACCCGCACGCTTACCCACTCGCCCCCCGTGGCCTGGCGCAGTTCACGGTCATCCTTGATGCCGCACTCCTCGGTGAGCAGCCGCCACCCGTGGCTCGAGATCATGAGCCAGGTGGGGACGTGATGCATCGCGAGCAGCTCGAGCAGGCGGACGCCGTACGGCGCGCCCGAGGCCCCGGTAATCGCAAGGATGACGGGGAGCTTGCTCACTGGGGCCTCCGGCGATCAGGGGTGTCACTGGGGCCGGCCCTCCCGCCCCCCCGCCCCCCTGTCACCACGACGATGACGCGGTCCAACTCGCCCGCGGTAGGCCCCAACGCGAGCGTCACTCCCGCCGCCGTCTCCGCAACCGGCACCGCGGCCCTGCCGCGCAGCAGGTAGGCCGCGCGTGCTCGAGCGCCGAGCGGCGGCAGCGCCAGCAACGGGTCGGGCCAGTCGAGCACGTGGACGAACACCGTGTCGCCGCGGCGCGTCGTCGCGCCCCAGCTGCGGGGCGGCACCGGCCCGCCGCGCGTGCCATAGATCGCCGTCCCATACACGCGCAGCCACTCGCCCAGGGAATCGAGCCGTGCGGTGAACTCGGCGCCGATCGTGCCGTCGGGCCGTGGACCTACGTTGAGCAGCAGGTTGGCGCCGTTGCCGGCGGCGCGGACCAGGTAGCCCACCAGCGTGCGCACCGACTTGAAGTCCTTGTCGGTGATGTTGAAGCCCCAGGAGTCGTTCATGGTGAGCGACGTTTCCAGCGGCACGTCCGCGCTCACGTAGCTCGTGTTGAACCCCGCCGTGTTGGCGCCGGGCAGGTCTTGCTCGAACGTCTGCGCGTCTTCGCCCGAGCGCGGTGGCTGGTGGTGGTTGGGGATGACCAGCGCCGCGGGCTGGAGCCGATGGATCAACGTGTAGGTCGAGTCGAGTTGCCAGGGGGCGTCCGGCTTGTCCCACATGCCGTCGAACCAGATCCCGCCGACCTCGCCGTACCGCGTCAGCAGCTCGGCGAGCTGTGCGTTCATGAACGTGAGGTAGCGGCTCCAGTCGCCGTGGTCGGGGCGGCCGTTGTCCCACGCCGTCCGGCCGCGCGGCCAGTAATCCGGGTGATGCCAGTCGAGCTGGGAGTAATAGAAGAAGAGCTTGACGCCGGCCGCATGGCAGGCGTCCGCGAGCTCCTGCAGCGGATCGCGCCGGAACGGCGTCCAGTCCACGATGTTGTAGGGCGTCTGCGTCGTCTTGAACATCGAGAAGCCGTCGTGGTGGCGCGAGGTGATCGTGATGTAGCGGACGCCGGCTCGCTTGGCGAGCGCGACCCACGCTGCGGCGTCGAACTTGGTCGGGTTGAACGTCGCGGCGAGCGACTCGTAATCCGCGACGGCGATCTTGCGGTTGTGCATCACCCACTCGCCCGCGCCGAGCTGGCTGTACACGCCCCAGTGGATGAACAGCCCGAACTTCGCGTCGGCGAACCAGCGGCGCGCGGCGAGCCGCTCGGGCGGCACCGACTCGCCCGCCTGCGCCAGCGCGGGAACACCGCCCGCGGTCAGCAGCGCTGCGGCGGTGAGCGCCACGCGCAGCCGGTTCAGCGCCCCCTCCGGTTCGGCGTCGGACTACGCTTGGGGTGCGCTGGCGGGCGCGGCGGCGGTGGGGAACGCGGAACGCGGAACGCGGAACGCGGAACGGGGGTGCTCGGAGTTCGCCCATCTGTTCCGCGTTCCGACTTCCGCGTTCCGCGTTTCATAGGATCCGATCAATGAGGCCGCGTGAAAGGTAGAGGCAAGTGAGCGGGGGTAGCAACGCGGAGCTGCGGAGCTACCTTGGGAGTCTGGAGCCTCCCATGCAAACCAATCAGCTGGAGCGCCTCAACGCCGCCCTCGCCGGGCGCTACGCCGTCGAGCGGGAGCTCGGCAGCGGGGGGATGGCCACGGTCTACCTCGCCGACGATCTCAAGCACCGCCGGCAGGTGGCCGTCAAGGTGCTCCGACCCGAGCTGGCGGCCGCCATCGGGCCGGACCGGTTCTTGCGAGAAATCGAGATCGCCGCCAAGCTGAACCACCCCCACATCCTGGCGCTGTACGACTCCGGCCGGGCTGACGAGTTCCTCTTCTACGTCATGCCGTACGTGAAGGGCCAATCCCTCCGCCACAGGCTCCACCGCGAGAAGCCCCTTCCGATCGAAGAGGCCATCGCCGTCACGCGCGACGCCGCCCTGGCCCTCGACCACGCCCACGCTCAAGGGGTGATCCATCGGGACGTCAAGCCGGAGAACATCCTGCTTTACGAAGGCGAGGCGATGGTCGCGGACTTCGGGATCGCCCTGGCGCTGAGCGCCGCGTCTGAGGGGGGGCAGGGGGGGCAGCGGCTGACAGAGCGGGGGGTCTGGGTGGGGACACCCGAGTACATGAGCCCGGAGCAAGCCCTGGGTGAACCGTCGCTGGACGCCCGCAGCGACGTGTATAGCCTGGGGTGCGTCCTGTATGAGCTGCTGGCCGGGGAGCCGCCGTACACGGGACCCACCGCGCAGGCGGTGATCGCCAAGCGCCTCGCCGGTCCGGCGCCCGGGGTGCGGCGACTCCGGGCCACGGTCCCAGGGGGCGTCGAGCAAGCGCTCCTCAAAGCGCTCGCGACGGTCCCAGCCGACCGGTTCGTTTCCGCGGCCGCGTTCGCGGAGGCGCTCACCCAGCCTCGAGCGGTCCGTCCCACGCCCAGGTCCATCGCCGTGCTGCCGTTCACGAACCTGAGCCCGGACGCTGAGAACGAGTACTTCGCCGACGGGATCACCGAGGACGTCATCGCCCAGCTGTCGAAAATCCGCGCCCTCAAGGTGATCTCCAGCACGTCGGTGATGCCCCTCAAGAAGCGGGAGCAGAGCCTGCGCGAGATTGGAGCCCGCTTGGAGGTCGCGGCGGTGCTCGAGGGGAGCGTCCGGCGCGACGGGGATCGGGTGCGCATCGTCGCCCAGCTCATCGACGCTGAGACCGACCATCACCTCTGGGCAGAGACCTACGACCGGCAGCTGACCGACATCTTCGTGATCCAAACGGACGTGGCGTTGCAGATCGCCGCGGCGCTCAAGACGGAGCTTTCGCCGGATGAGCGAACCCGGCTGCGGAGAGAGCCCACCCGGGACCTGCAGGCCTACCAACTCTATCTCCAGGCGCGCCAGTGCTCCTTTCGCTATACCCAGGAGGGGATCCGCAAAGGGATCGAGTACTTCCAGCAAGCGATCGTGAAAGACCCGGGCTACGCCCTCGCCTACGTCGGCCTCGCTCTGGTGTACGCGGAGCTCGGGCTCGGCCACGGGGCGGGAGCGTTGAAGCCGCGGGCGGCGTATCAGCAGGCCCGCAAGGCCGTCGCGAAGGCGCTCGAGCTCGACGCCGGGTTGGGGGAAGCGCACGGTATGCTGGCCTTCCTCAAGTTCGTGTGCGACTTCGATTGGAGCGGCGCCGAACTGGAGTTCAAGCGGGCATTCGAGCTGAGCCCCGGCAGCGCGGACACTTATGACCTCTATGGGCTCATGCTCGCGGCGCTCGAACGCTACGACGAAGCGATCGACGCTCTGACTCGTGCCCAACAGCTCGACCCGCTGGCGCATCGGTCCGGCCTCGCAGCCACGCTCCTCCGGGCGGGACGGTACGATGAGGCCGTACGGGCCGCGTCTCTGGTGATCGACCTCGACCCGCACTACTCGATGGGGCACGCCACCCTGGGGTGGGCCCACCTGAAGAAGGGCAGGTACGCGAAGGGGCTGGCCGAGCTGGAGCGGGCGATCTCTCTTGCCCCCGGTAACACGCTTTTCGTGGCTCAGCTCGGTCAGGCCTGCGCGCTGGTGGGAAAAGTGGAGCAGGCCCGCGACGTGTTGGGGCGACTGCAGGAGCTGTCGCGACGGCGATACGTCTCACCCTACCACATGGCCTACGTCCACACCGGCCTCGGCGAATCGGACCGGGCGATGGACGCGCTGGAGCAGGCCTACGAAGAGCGGGCCGGCGGGGTCTACGGAATCAAGGGCTCCTTCCTGTTCACCCCGCTTCGCTCGCACCCCAGGTTCACGGCGCTCTTGAGGAAGATGAACCTGGTTTCATGACGTGATCCGATCCACGAGGGCGCCGAGGAACACCACAACACTGACCACGCCGTTGGCACCGAAGAAAGCGGCGTTGAGGCGCGAGAGATCTCCCGGCTTCACGAGCTGGTGCTCCCAGGCGATGAGCACGGCCCCGATCGCCACCCCCACGTAGTAGGCGCCGCCGAGCCCCGCGCCGATCCCGAAGAGCACGAGCGCGACCAGCGCGAGCCCATGCAGCAGCTTTGCGGCGAGGATCGCCTGCCGTTGCCCGAGGCGCACGACCAGCGACTCGAGCCGCTCTGCGCGGTCGAAGTCTTCGTCCTCGAGCGCGTAGAACACGTCGAACCCGCCCACCCAGAATGTCACGGCTAGCGCGCCGGCGAGGAGCAACCACCACGGCTCGCTCCACCGTCCCGTGACGGCCAGATAGCCCGCCGGCGTGGCAATCCCGTCCGCCAGGCCAAGCCACAGGTGCGACCAGCGGGTGAACCGCTTGGCGTAGCTGTACGCCGAGATAAACACCAACGCGACGGGCGCGAGCGCGAGACAGAGCGGGTTCAGCGCCCACGCCGTTGCGAGAAACAAACCGGCCGCGACGAGTACCGCGGCCCACGCCTGCGCCAGCGTGAGCCGCCCCGACGGGAGTTCCCGGGCCCGGGTGCGCGGGTTCTTCGCGTCCAGGTCCCGATCCGCGATCCGGTTGAAGCCGAGCGCTACGAAACGCGCGCAAGTGAACGCGAGTACGACGAGCGCGAGTACTCGCCACGTGACCGGCTGCTGCCGGGACGCCACGAGCAAGCCGAGCAGCGCGAACGGCAGCGCGAACAGGGTGTGAGGAAACTTTACGAAGTTGACGTAGCGGACGAGGAGGCTCTCCCCGGTGAAAGTCTGGCCCTCGCGCCGCAGCTCAGAGCTCGATGCCAAGCTCCCTCCACATCGCGTCCACCTTGTGCTTCGTGTCCGGATCCATCACAATCCGGTTCGGCCACTCGCGCGTGAACCCCTCTTCCTTCCATTTGCGGGTCGCATCGATGCCCATCTTCGAGCCGAAGGTGAACGCGCGGCTCGAGTGGTCGAGCACGTCGATCGGCCCCATGGTGAACCGCACATCCCGCTCGGGGTCGATGTGGTTGAGCGCCACCCACCACGCCTCCCGCGGATCCTGGACGTTCACGTCCTTGTCGAACACGACGATCACCTTGGCGAGCGACATCAGCCCCTGCCCCCAGAGACCGCTCATGACTTTGTACGCCTGGCCGGGATACTGCTTGTCGATGCTCACGAAGACGAGGTTGTGAAAGATCCCCGCCGCCGGCATGTGGATGTCCACGATCTCGGGGATCGTGAGCTTCAGGAGCGGCAGGAAAATGCGCTCGGTCGCGTGCCCGAGCCAGTAATCCTCCATCGGCGGCCGGCCGACGATCGTGTGGGGCCAGATCGGCTCGCTGCGCATCGTCACCGCCGTGACGTGCACCTTGGGGTAGTAGTCGGCGAGCGAGTAGAACCCGGTGTGGTCCCCGAACGGCCCTTCGAGCACCAGCTCCTCGCCCGGATCGATGTAGCCCTCCACGACGACCTCGGCCTCGGCCGGCACCTCCAGGTCGGAGGTCACCGCCTTAGCGAGGCGCACCGGCTCTTTGCGCAGGAAGCCGGCGAACAGGAACTCGTCGATGCTGGGCGGGAGCGGCGCCGACGCGGCGTAGATCGACGCGGGGTCGCCCCCCAGGGCGATCGCGACCGACATCTTCTCGCCGCGCGCCGCCATCTCGCGCCAGTGCGCGGCACCGACTTTGTGACGCTGCCAGTGCATCGCCAGCTCGTTGCGGCCGAGTACCTGGACTCTGTACATCCCCACGTTCCGGACCCCGGACCCCGGATCCCGGGTGATGACCCCCGGCAGCGTGATGTACGGCCCGCCGTCCTCGGGCCAGCACACCGGGATCGGGAAGCGCGACAGGTCGACGTCCTGGTCCCGCAGTACGACCTCCTGACAGGGCGGCCTGCCGCCGGCCGTCTTGGGCGGAAACTTCGCCACTTCGGCAAGCTGCGGCAGCATCGCGAGCTTCCCGAACAGGCTGTCCGGAATCTTCAGGTTCAAGAGCGTCGCGATCCGCTCGCCGATCTCATCGAGACATTCCACTCCGAGCGCCAGCGCCATGCGTCGTTCCGACCCGAACAGGTTCACGGCGACGGGATAGCGCGAGGGACCGCCTTGCAACAGCGTCGGGTGCTGGAACACGAGCGCTGGCCCACCGCCGGGCGACTTCATGCAGCGGTCCGCGATCTCGGTCATTTCCTTGTCCACGGAGACGGGCCGCTCCACGCGGGCGAGCTCTCCGGTCCGCTCGATCGCGCCGACGAACGCGCGCAGGTTATCGAGTGCCATAATGGACAGCGCAGATGCCACCGCTCAGCAGCTCGTAACGGACATCGGAGAACCCAGCGTCCTCGAGCCGCCGCGCGAAGGTGTCCGGGTCGGGGAATTCGCGCACCGACTCTGGCAGGTAGGTATAGGCGTCTCTATGTTTCGACACCGCGCGACCGATGGCAGGGAGCACCCGTCGGAAATACCAGAGGTACGCGGCGCGCAGCGGCGCAAAGCGCGGCGTCGTGAACTCGAGCACCACGAAGCGGGCGCCGGGGCGGAGCACCCGGTGCGCCTCGCCGAGCCCCGCGTCCAGGTCCGCGAGGTTCCGCACCCCGAACGCGACCATCGCGCCGTCGAAGCGGCGATCGACGAAGGGCAGCACGAGCGCGTCGGCGGCAACGGGACGGGTGCGCGGCGCCTTGCCCTTCCCCCGCTCGAGCATCGGCACCACGAAGTCCGCGCCGATCACGCTGCCCGTGAAGCGCGGCTCGTGCGCCAGCGTCGCCGCGAGGTCCAAGGTGCCCGCGCAGAGATCGAGATAGACACCGTCCGGTCGTCGCTCCCAGCCGAGCCGCCGCACCGCGGTCCGGCGCCAGCGGCGGTCCAGGTTGAGGCTGAGGAGATGATTGAGAAAATCGTAGCGCGGCGCGATAGCGGCGAACATACGACGCACATAGGACCGCTTCGCGTCACCGCCCGCACTCACAGCCACCTCGCGCGCGGGAGACGGGGGGGCGGGGGGGGACGTCATAGGCGCGAAAGATAGGCCGGGCAACCTGACGGGCGCCAGCGACCAGCACGTCGTGGCGTGGGCGAAGCAGGGTCACGAGGCGGCGTTCCGCGAACTGGTGCGCCGCTACGAGCGGCCGCTGTTCTCGCTGCTCTACCGCATGGTACACGACCGGGCGCTCGCCGAAGACCTGGCTCAGGAAACCTTCATCAAGGTCCTGAACGGGATTGGCTCGTACAATCCGCAGTTCAAGTTCTCGTCGTGGATCTTCAAGATCGCGAACAACGCGGCGATCGATCACCTGCGCAAGCGCGACCTCGATACCTTGTCCCTCGACGGCTCGCCCCACGCCACGACCCCGGAGCAGATGCACGCCACCGCGTTGCAGCTGGGGGACCGCGGCGAATCACCGCTGGCGGAGCTCGAGGCGCGCGAGTTGGGGGGCGCGATCGAGCGGGCGATCGCGCGGCTCCGCCCCGAGTACCGAGCATGCATCCTACTGCGGCACGTGGAAGGGTTCAGCTACGAAGAGATCGCCGCGACCCTGGACCTGCCGCTGGGCACCGTGAAGACCTATATCCACCGGGCCCGCAACGAATTGCGGAGCTATCTCGAGGACCGCCGCGAGTGAGACCACGAGCCTCAGTCATACGCATCCGTCGTGTCGGCGTCACGGCGCTGTTCGTGGCCGGGATCCCGGAATTCCTGAGCTCGCAAGCAGCGCGTGACACCTCGGGCGCCCCGCCGCGCGACACCGCCGGCGTCGCCCCGCTCACGTCCGAGACCGTCATCAGAGGAGATTTCCTGCGGGCGCTGCCGGTCGACGATTCGCGCCAGGCCCTGATCCTCGCCCCGGCGGTGGTGCTGCGCGGGGGCGATATCGGGATCGGCGTCGCGCCCGTCATTGCGATCCGCGGGTCGCGACTCGGCGCGGCTGCCGTGTACGTGGACGGCGCGCCGGTGCGGTTCCAGGCGTTTGGCACGCAAGCGATGGCGCCCGGCACGCTCGGCATCGATCGGATCTCGGTCACGACCGGCGTGCCGGCGGCCTCGGTCCTGGACGCGGGCGGGGGCGTGATCAGCTACGTCACGGCCGCGGGCGGCCAGAGGCTCACGGGAATCTGGCGCACCGAGACGGACGAGCCGTTCGGCGACGGAAGCACCGTCGGCTACAATCGGTTCGAAGGATGGGTGGGTGGCCCCGTGCCGGGCGTGGCGCGGCTCTCCTGGGCGGCGTCCGGCACGCTGTACGGCCAGCGCTCACAGTACTACGGCCGTGGGGCGGCGGACCAGCCAGCGTACGTCCTCGGCGGGCTCGACACGCTCGTGCAGTCGACGGATGCGAGCGGCTCGACAGTGACCGTACCGCTGCCGCGGTTCGTCCAGTGGAGCGGGTCGTGCAGTGCAGTGGACAACAACGGGTTCGACTGCCAGGGGTTGCGGCGGCCGATGGACTGGTCCACGGTCCGCCGCGGCCAGGCGAAGCTCTCTTACGGCTACGGGTCCGGGGCGAGCCTCTCGTTCACTGCCCTCGTGCTGGATGTGCACCAACGGGTCTTCCCCGGCAGGAACATCGCCGACCCGGCGCTGGACCGCGGAGCCAGCGGGACGTCCCGGCTCGGCGTGCTGAACTGGAGCCACCCCCTCGGGACCTTCCGGGGCGGGCCGCTAAGCGTCAGCGCGAACCTCTCGCTGGCGAGCGATCAGCTGATCGACGGCCCGCTCACCCCGGCGTCGGAGCTCGCGACCCGCGACCCCGGGCTCGGCGTCGACTGGCAGACGCTCGAGTTCACCGGCGCGGATAGCGTAGCGTTCCCGGTCAGCGATGCGGTCATCCGGAGCGCCCGCACGGGTGGGTTGCCGGTGCCGTTTCCGAACCGCGCGGACTTGAATCTCACACAGGTTGGTCGCCTGAATCCTTATGGATTGCAGCGCGGGTGGCCCACGAGCGGCCTGCGTAGCGCGCTGATTCGGGCGTGGGAGCACAGGCTCGACGGCCGTGCCCAGCTCGAGTGGCAGCCGGGCACGCGCCATCACGTGACGCTGGGCGGCGACGCCGAGCGCGGCGACGTGTCGCTATACGGATCCGACTTGATCAGTTTGATCGGCTTCGATGCCGTTCGCGCGAAGCCCTCGCGCTTCGGCCTGTTCGCGAGCGATCGCCTCGCCCTCGGCGCGGTGGTGCTCGACCTCGGGGCTCGCTACGATCACTTCACGCCAGGAGGCGACTTCCCGAAGACTCCCGGGTTTATTGGCAGCGATCCGAACTGGAATCCCGCCGCCGGGACCGACGACACGGCATACACGAACTCGGTGGCGCGTGTGTTCACTCGTGGAAGGGGGAAGAGTCTCGTCTCGCCGCGCATCCGGGCGGCGTACGCCTTCTCGTCAAACACCAGAGTTCGGGCCGCTTACGGGCAACAGGTCGAGGTCCCCGCGTTCATCGATCTGTTCGCGAACACGAATAGCGACCTGTCCTTTACGAACACCGCCGACGTATTCGGGCGGGACGTCGACTATGCGAAGTCGGAGCTGATCGAGCTGGGCGCCCAGCACGCCTTCGGCCCGCACCTCTCTGTCGATCTCTCGGTCTACCGGAAGAACAACCTCGCACCATACGCGTTCCGGATCCTGCCATTCGCGAATCCGCGGCAGACGTCGGATACAATCTTCATCAATGTGCTGACGAAGGTGGATGGCGGGCACGGAACGGGCGTGGATGCGCACCTCGATTGGCATTCAGGAACAGCACTCAGCGCTTCAGTCTCCTATTCTTTCCTGACGACCAATACACACGCCGACACTCACGCTCTCTATGCCCTGGCAAACCTCGCGGTGCCGGATCGGTGGAGGGCGGGCACGACGCTGGGGGCGCTGGCCCGAGGTCTCGGCGCGGTCGTCACCTTCCGACTTGCGACAGGCGTTCCGTACACTCGGCTTGTCAATAACGGCGATGGCCAGGTCGCGCCGCAGCTCGGGCCGGCACTCGGAGGCCGGGCCGCCGAGGACTTAAACGCGTCTCGTTTGCCGACCACGAAGACCCTCGACCTGCGACTCACGAAGAGCTTCCAGGCAGGAGGCCGCGCTCTGCGGGCGTACGCTGACTTTCGGAACCTGCTGAACCTCACCAACGTCGTCGCGCTGTACGCCGAGACCGGTGATTTCGTAAATGTGCTACACAAGGACAAGCTGCTGAGTCCTGAGCTCCAGTTCCTGCAGAGCGAGGCGAGCCAGTCAGGCGCCCTCCGGCCCGACGGCTCGATCGACCTGAGCGGCAATTGCAACGCGTGGGGAATTCCATGGGACTGCGTGGCGCTGCGGCGGGTCGAGGCCCGGTTCGGCAACGGCGACCTGCTGTACACGCCCGCCGAGCAAACCCGGGCATTGGACACCTATTACAACTCGCTCTTCGGCCCCTGGCGCTTCCACGGGCCGGCTCGTACGGTGCGGGTTGGTGTGGAGGTGGCGTTCTGAAGTCCGGTCAAGACCTATATCCACCGGGCCCGCAATGAATTGCGCGGTTACCTCACGGCGGGAGTGAAACCGCGGCTGCGGGCGCTCCGTAGGACGGCACAATGACCGACCTCTTGTTGCAACACCTCACCGCCGATGAGACCGAGCTATGGGCTCAGGGACTGCTTCCCGCGGCGCGGGAGCTGCACCTCGCCCAGTGCCCGGAGTGCCGCGGCGTGGGCGACCGCGAGCGGAAGCTGTTCCGCGCGCTGGCGCAACTGCCCCGCTTCGCGCCCGAGTTCGGCTTCGTCGAGCGGGTGATGGCGAAAGTGCAGATCCCGAAGACGGTAGAGGACGGTCCAAGACGGTCGAGGTAAGACCCCCCGACCGTCTTCGACCGTCCTGGACCGTCTCCCACCGCCCTCACGCACGCACCTCCGCTCCCACCCCGACCCCCAGCATCCGCGCCGCGCTGCCGTCCCGCACCGCGATCTCCACCGTGCCCCCGCTCCCCACCAGCGCGACGAGCTGCCCGCGCGCCACGTCGCCGAACGTGCGCACCAGCGTACCGACGGCCGTTCCAGCCACTTTGATGCGCACGCCAGGCTCCACCTGATCGCCGGGAATGTTGGAAACCAGCGTCCCGAACCGATCGACATAAAGCACCTCGCCGACGACCGCCGCGCCGTCGTGGCGGGCCACAGGGAGGGGAGAGCGGTACGGATCGGTGATCGCGTGACCCAGGTGCGTGAGGGAGGCGCCGATGGCGAGCTGGGCCGCCGCGCGGGCGAACACATCACGGGCGTGAAACGTGGGCGCGGCGCCGGGCGGAATCGGCAGCGACACGTAGTGGGCATCGCCGGGGAGGCACGACAGGAGACCATTGTCGGGCGCGACGAAGAAGTGCCCTGCGGCGCCGGCGGCGAGGGCGCGCCGCGTCGTCCCTACGCCGGGATCGACCACGGCGAGGTGCACCGTACCCTGGGGAAACCGGTGCCACACGCGCCCCAAGATGTACTGGGCCGCCCGCAGATCGCCGGGCGGCACCTGGTGGGTGATGTCCAACAACGCCGCGCCGTGCACGTGCGACAGCAGCACGCCCTTCACCTCGCCGACATAGCTGTCGGCGCTGCCGAAGTCGGAGAGCAGGGTGATGATGGGGGGCATCGGCCGTCAGCAGTCAGCCATGAGCCGTCAGCTGCATCATACAACGGCCCGCCGCCAGGCGCCCGAGGTCCAGAACAAAGCCATGGCGACGCCGCGCGCAATCGCGGTCACTGAGAGGGCCAACCAGATACCGAGCAACCCGATCGTGGCCGACCACCACGCTGCCAGCGGCAGCCGCAGGAGCGTCAGCCCGGTGCTCACGGTCTGCGGCCAGAACGTGTATCCAGCGCCCGCGAGCGCGCCCTCGAGAATGATCTCGAACGTCTGGCCGATCTGCGCAAACGCGATCACCCGCAGGTAGAGACTGCCGTCGGCGATCACCGCCGGGTCCGTCGTGAACAGTGCCACGAGCGTTCGCGGGATGGCGAGAAACGCGAGCGCGGTCGCGGTGGTCACGAGGAGGCAGTAGGCGACCGTCATCCGCACCGCCTGGCGGGCGCGCTGCTCCTGGCGGGCGCCCAAGTTCTGGCCCACGAGCGCGCTGGCCGAGAGGGCGAACCCCGAGATCGCCATGAAGCCGAGCCCCTCGACCTTGTGCCCCACGCCGAGGGCGGCGAGCGCGGGGGTACCAAACTGCGACGTGAACCGCGTCAGCCACATGTAGATCAGGCTCAAGAGCACGCCCGCGAGCGAGAGCGGTGCGCCCACGCGAAAGATCGTGGGCACGGCGCGCCAGTCGGGGGCGTCGAGCCGGACGAGGCCGCGTCGCAGCGCGATCACCACCCCGATGAGGAATCCGCCGCCGCGCACCATCACCGATGCCGTCGCCGCGCCCTCGACGCCGAGCCGGGGGAACGGGCCCAGCCCCGCGATGAGCAGCGGGTCGAGCCCGACCGACAGGAGCACCGACGCCGTCAGGATCAGGAACGGCGTGCGCGTGTCGCCCGAAGCGCGGAAGGTCGCCTCGACGGCGAAGAAGCCGAACACCAGCGGCCCGCCGAGCAGCCAGGTGTCCAGGTACGCGTGCCCGAGTTGCGCCACCTCGGGCGGCACGCGCATGAGGCGGAACAGGTCGGCGGTGAGGGCGAAGCCGAGCAGGCTCACGGCCGTGCCCGCGGCGAGCGCATAGAGCACGGCGGCGCCGGCGGCCCGGGCCGCGGCGTCCGGCAGCCCCTCGCCGTGGCGCCGCGCCGCGACCGCGATCAGCCCCACTTCGACCATCTCGCCCAAGGACAGGAGCACCCACACGTAGAACCCCGCCGTCGACACCGCGGCGAGCGCCGCGGCGCCGATGAGCCGGCCCACCCAGATCGAGTCGATGAGGTTGAAAGAAAAGTGGCACGCCATCATCGCCACGGCGGGCGCGGCGAGCCGCAGAATCACCGGCCGCAGCGGCCCTACGGTGAGCGAGCCCGGCGGGCGGGCGACGGTCGTCACGCTCGGAAAGCTACCGGAGCGCGGGCCGGGCGGGCAACGAGCGACAGCTGGAGATCAGTTGCTGACCGTGATCGTGACCCCCGCGGAGGTGGTAGTGTGGCCGGCGGCGTCTCGCGCGATGGCCGTGAGCGTGTACGTCCCGTTCGGCACTCCGTGCGAATCCCACGCCAGCGTGAACTTCGTGATCGGCGAGTCGGTCGTCACTTCCGATCCGATGTTCTGCCCGCTCACCTGGAACTGGACCCCGGCCATGGCGCGATCGTCCACGGCCGTGGCTGTGAGGCTCACGGTCCCCGTCAGCGTCGCGCCATCGGACGGCGCGAACAGGGAGATGACCGGCGGCCCCACGTCCGGCAACGTGGTCGGGTGATTCGCCTTCCACTGCGCCACCGCATTGTTCCAATACTGGAGACCGGCGGCCCCCGTCATCACGGTGAAGCAGCTCGGCAGGGTCTCCGGGAAGGGACCGGGACCGAGCCAGATCATCACGTTGTTGGAGCAGTCCGCCAGCTTACCGGGCGGCGGCGCCAGGAACTCGTCGTGATCGTTCGAGTTCTGATCGACGCGGAAGACGTCGTTCTGGAGCGACAGCTTGGGAGATGTCGCACTCCACTCATAGAAGCCGCCGTGGCCGGGAGCGGTGCCTGTGAAGACTCCGTCCATCGGCTGCAATCGAATCAGCGTGTTCTTGATCGTGATGACGTTATTGCTGCCGTCCTGGGCTGTCGTATACGGCCGCGAGGCAAACCCGATGAAGCAGCCGTCCAGCAGCGCGTCGTCGACCGTGCCGGAGAACACGAAGTGATTCTCGACGCAGCCGTCACGCGCATAGTGGATGTAGGCACGTCGCAGCGTCCAGTTCGGAACGTTCTTGCCGAATGCGACCCCGTCGCCACGATCGAACGTGCGAACATTCTCGACGATCACGTTGGGGCCGTCAGGCACCACGGAATAGTGTGCGAGCGCGCTGCTCCAGGAAGTCGCAGGCGGCAGGTCGCCGATGCTCTCTCCGCCTGAGAAGCAGGTATTCGAACCGCCGCCCAGCCGGATCGAAATATTGTCCGACGTCAGGAACTGAGCCGTGGAGGCGTCGATCTGAGTGTTATCCGGCAAACTTATGTTGGCGAAGGCCGACGTCTGCACCCCGCTCAGCGTGATGGTGGGACTCGTAAGACACGAGATAGCAGTCGGAGCAGTGACGCTAATCGCCGAGCTGCCGCTCTTGCCTTCCGAGGTCGCGGTGATCGTCGCTGACCCGGCCACGAGCCCCGTCACGAGCCCGCTTCCATTCACGCTGGCCACCGCCGCGGCGTTGCTGGCCCACGTCACGACCCGCCCCGACAGCGCATTCCCGCTCGCGTCTTTCGGTGTTGCCGCGAGCTGCACGGTTCCCCCGACGGTCAAGCTCGCTGACGCCGGCGTCACCGTCACCGACGCCACCACCGCGTTCACGGTGATGGCGGCGGACCCGGTCTTGCCTTCGCTGGTGGCCGTAACCGTCGCCGGGCCGGCACTCACGCCGGTCACCAGGCCCGTGGTCGACACCGTCGCCACTGTGGGGGTGCCAGAGGTCCATGTCACCACGCGCCCCGTGAGCACGTTCCCCGCGGCATCCTTCGTCGTGGCGGCGAGCTGCACCGTGCTACTGACGGCCACGCTCGCCGACGCCGGCGTCACGGTCACCGACGCCACAGGGGCGGTCACTGTGATGGCAGCGGACCCGGTCTTGCCCTCGCTGGTCGCCGTAACTGTCGCCGTGCCCGCGCTGACGCCGGTCACCAGCCCCGTGGCCGACACGGTGGCCACGGTTGGGGTGCCCGAGGTCCATGTTACCACGCGCCCCGTGAGCACGTTCCCCGCCGCATCCTTCATCGTCGCCGCCAGCTGCACGGTGCCACTCACGCCTACGCTCGCCGACGCCGGCGCCACGGTCACTGACGCTACCGACGCCGTGATGGTGGCTTTGAACACCGCGAACGTCAGCGCCTGGCCCGTGACGTTGTCCACGGCCCGCGCCTCGACGCGCTGACTGTCGGCGGGATTGGTCCCAAGCGTCCACCGCTCCTGCGCGATCCCGCTCACACTCGTGAGGGCTGCGCCGGCAAACACACTGCCGCCGCCGCTCGTGACGCGGAAGTTCACGAGCTGCCCGCTCTGTGGCAGCCCGTTCGCATCCACCACCTTCACGACCAGCGGATTCGGGAGCTCCTTGCCGGGCGGACCGGACTGGAGATCGCCGCTCACGACCTGCACCGACACGGGCGCGCTGGGCTGCAACGGCGCGGCCGCCTGCTTCTCGCAAGCGTACACCAGCAAGCCCGCGCTCAGCAGCAACAACGCGCTCGACAGGGGCTGCGTCAGACTCTTGATGCTGGCCATGAACCCACCCTGGAACGAGGTGGAACCGGTAGGGACCCGCACTGGGCGGGAGACGCTGCATATCGCGTGCTGTCGAGTTCGTGATTTGTTCGACGCAATACTCTCCGGCGGCGACACTTAGCCGACGCCGCCCGTTCAGCTTGAAACGGACCGGTGCGATTATGTAGTGCATCAGCAACGGAATGCGGCGCTGCGCACTCAACGGGTCAACGCGCTCGAGCTTTGGAGCGTCGCCGCGCCTTGCTGTCGTAGAGTGAGCGGTCCGCCGCGCTGAGGAGCGCTTCCAACGAGTCGCCGTCCCGCGGGTATACCGCCACCCCTACGCTGACAGAGAGCGGGGGCTTCTCGCCATCCCGCGCCACCCGCTCGGCGACGCGCCGGGCGACGTGCCACGCCGCCGCGTCCCCCGTCTCGGGCAGCACCACGGCGAATTCATCGCCGCCGAATCGGGCGGCGGTATCCATCGCGCGGCACGACCCGAACAGCGTTTCCGCCACGCGACACAGCGCCAGGCTGCCCACCAGGTGGCCGAAACTGTCGTTGATCTTCTTCAGGCCGTCCATGTCGAGGAGCACGACGGCAAACGACCGCTCGGTCCGCTGGAACCGCTTGATCTCCGCGTCGATCGCGTAGGTGAGCTGGCGATAGTTGGCGAGGCCGGTCAGCGGATCGCTCACCGCGAGCTGGCGCAAGCGGTCCTCCACCTGGTTGCGCTCGGCCACCAGGGCGGCGAGCGCCAGGGTCATCACCGACGTGACGCCCATGAACGCCTGCAACAGCAGAAGCGACTCGTTGTGCGTCGCCCGCACGAAGGGCCCGAATCCGTGCAGCGTGCCCCAGATGGCGATCGCCGACAACACCACGACGGCGCTCGCCGCCTCGCGCTGCGCGAAGCGGAACGCCGCCCAGATGAGCAACGGGACGCACAGGAACTCCAACGGATAGTTCTTGACCCGGGACGGAAACAGCCCCCCGAAGACGGTGAGGCCCACGACGATCACCCACAGCAGCAGCGCCGCGGCCTCGATCAGCTTGGCCCGTAGCCACGGGCGGCGCGGCGTCACGAACCACAGCATTAGGGCGGGCGCAACGACCAGGTCGCCCGCGGCGTCGCCGAGCCACCACGTCCACCAGATCGACCCGTACTCGGCCCAGCGCGCGTATCCCGCCAGCGAGATGGTGGTCACCCCCACAGTGGCGCTCACGCTCGTGCTGACCATGGCGGCGAGCGCCGTGAAGACGAAGACGTCCTGCGGGCGATCGAAAGCACGGCGACCGCGGGCGAAGCGGTTGACCAGATACGCCCCCACCACCCCTTCCAGGGTGTTCCCCAGCGCGATGCCGATGGAGGTCGCCACCGAGCCCGTGGTTGTGAGGTTCACGAGAAAGGCGCTGGCGAGAATCGCGGGCCAGACGTCGTAGCCGAGCAGGACGAAGGCGACGAGGGCGATGCCGGTGGGAGGCCAGACCGCAGTCGCGCTGGCGTTCACGAAGGCAAGCCGCAGCCCGAGCTTGCCGGCGATGAAGTACGCCGCGCCGAGCGCAAGCAATAGCCCCACACGTCTGAGCAAGCGCGACTGGATCATCCAGTCCCCGATGTATCAGGACGGCGGGGCGCGCGCCCTTACTTTATGCAAAGACTCAGCTGGTCGAGGTGAAGTCACCCCCGGACCCAGCTCCCCTACCTTATAATGGTCCTGGCGCAATGCCAGAGTGGCGCCGCCGCAACGGCCCGAAAGGCTCATGGCGGCGCGGCGGGGACCTCCTCGAGGAACCGCTGGAACACCGGATTTCCGGGGTAGCGCGCCGCCAGCCGCCGCACGTAGCCGCGGGCTTCACGCTCGAGCGCGGCGCGGCCGCCGGGGTCGCGCGCGGCCTCGCGCACCAGCGCCGCTGCGAGCACCCAGTTCGCCTCCACCCGGGCGAGGTCACCGTCGCGCGCGACGCGGCGCAGATAGCTGATGCCGAGCTCGGCGCTCCCCGACCCGAGGCCGATCAGCTTCGCCACGAGACGCGCGAGGGCGCTGGCCCGCGCGAGGCCGTATTGGTAGACGCCGAGCCCCAGGTAGCAGTCGACGCAGGTCGAGTCCGCTTGCAGCACGCGCCGGTAGGCGTCCCGCATCGCTTTGCCGTCTTTCGCCGCGCCCCACGAGTGGCCCTGCAGGTCGCGCTGGCGCGCGCGGTAGCCGAGCGCGGTGGCGAGCCAGAACTCGCGCGTGGGGCCGGGGGGCTGCGCGGACGCCCGCGCGAGCGCGACGCTCAACAGCGAGTCGATGCGCCGCGCCTCGTACGCGTCGTTCTCCAGCGCCGCCGCCCACCAGATGTAGGCGCCCGCCTCGAAGATCAGCGGCGCGGGGTCGGCTGGGTCGTGCGTGGCGAGGGTGGCGAAGTACGCGGCGGCCGTGGGGAAGCCGCCCGCGTACAGGGTGTCGAGCCCGGCGCGCAGCTCGGGCCGATCACGGTCGGGAAGACCGGCGCCGCTCTGCAGCAGCAACAGCGTGGCGACGACGAGCGACACGTCAGTGAGCGAGCGCGGCGAGCTGCTCCGCCACGTGGCGGGCGACGTCGCTCAGCGCCTGCGCGGCCGGTGAGTCCGGTTCGGCAGCAACGATCGGGCGCCCGGTGTCGGCGAGGTCCGCCATGTGCGCCTGGAGTGGCACCTCACCGAGCAGCGGCACGCCCAGCTCTGCGGCGAGCCGCTTGCCTCCGCCCGTCAAGAAGATCTCGGTGCGCTCGCCGCACTGCGGGCACGCGAAGTAGCTCATGTTCTCCACGACACCGATCACCGGAACGCCGACGCGCTCGAACATCTTGGCGCCGCGCAGGCTGTCGCCCACGGCTACCTCTTGGGGGGTGGTCACGATGATGGCGCCGCGGATGTGGAGCGTCTGGGCGAGGGACAGCTGGGCGTCGCCGGTGCCGGGCGGGAGATCGACCAGGAAGTAGTCGAGCTGGCCCCACTCCACGTCCCGCACGAACTGCTGGATCACCTTCATGATGATCGGCCCGCGCCAGATCGCCGGCGCGTCGCGCTCCACGATCAGCCCGAGCGACATGATCTTTACGCCGTGACTCTCGAGCGGCTGAATCTTGCCGCCCCGCACCTCGGGCTTCTGGTCCACGCCCATCATGCGGGGAACGTTGGGCCCGTAGATGTCCGCATCCATGAGCCCGACGCGGTGCCCCTGTTGGGCGAGGGCGACCGCGACGTTCGCCGAGACCGTGGACTTCCCCACCCCACCCTTGCCGGACGAGACCGCGAGCACTTTGCCGAGGTGCGGCAATTCGACCGGCGTGGGCGGTGGCGGCACCGCTCCGGGGCCGGGCCGGCGAGCGGCTTCGCGGGGAGTGGTCCCTGCCGGTCCGGCGCCGGCGTCGGTGACGTTGACCCGCACGGCGGTTACACCCTCCACGGCCTGTACCGCCTTGCGAGCCTCGCGCGCGAGGGTCGGTGGGTCGGCTTGCGTGAGCGTGAACGTGAACGTGACCTGCCCCGCGCCGTCCACCGCCACGTCCTTCACCATGCCTGCCGAGAGGACGTCCTTACCGAGGCGGGGGTTCTGGAGCTGGGCGAGGGCGCGCTCGACGCGCGCTTGCAGGGTGTCGGAGGCGGGCACGGGCGGAAAGCTACGCAGGAATCAAGCAGGGGGGCAACGAGCCGGCCGAATCGCCGGTCCGCATCCCTTAGAAGGCATAGGGATTGCACGGGGGGGAGGCTGGATCACGCGCCTATGCCCGACGACCTGAGCACCGTGCGCCGCGCCGAGCACGCAGGGGCGCGGTGGACTACGTACCTCCTATTCGCCTGCCTGGCGCTCGACGCGATTGCGATCGTGTCCGGCTTCTCGCAACGCTCGTTGCTCGCCCGCGCCATGGCGGGCGCGCAACTTGTGCCCGGCGAAGCTGCGGCGAGCCCACCACGACCGGGGCCTCTCGGCATGCTACAGCTGGCGGCGTTCGCATGCACCGGCATCGCGTGGCTCGTGTGGCTGCATCGAGCGTACGGTAACCTTACGCTGATCGGCTCGAAGCGGTCGCGCTTCAGTCGGGGCTGGGCCATCGGCTGTTGGTTCATTCCCGTCGTCAACCTCGTGCGCGCCTACCAGATCATGAGGGATCTGTGGCAGCGGAGCGAATCGATGAACGACCGCGACGGGTATGACGGCCTGCCCGCCCCCGCGCTGCTCGCGACGTGGTGGGGGGTGTCCCTGACGTGGGGAGCACTGGGGGTGGTGGTGGCCCTTCTGGCACGGGACGCCTATACGCTCGAGCAGCTGACCAACGTGACCGACTTGGGGCTGTTCGTCCACGCCGTCGGACTGGTCGCGGCGGTGCTCGCCATGATGGTGGTGCGACGAATCGACCGTCACCAGCAGGGGTTTCGACAGATCGGCGTAGCGGCGTGATTCAGCCGCGGGCTGAGAGCCCGCGGTGTGCCCTCCGACGGTGATGTCCAGAACCTTCTGCCGCAGACGCTAACGTGCATCTCCACGGTGCGCGTGCGGATGTCGGGCTGCTCCTGCCAGACCATCTCCACTCGCGGGGCCAGGATTTCGCGGGCTAAGAGCCCGCGCTCGGCTCCAAGGTGCGCCCCGTAGGGGCGCATGCGCGCGCCGAGCGTGCTCTCTCAGGGTGCGTTCCAAACGATGCGGCCGTGCGCTTCCCGTCCCTCGGCGCTACGAGATCCCTCATAAGGTCGTCCCACGTCGATGACCCACGACTCGTTTGATGCCGCTCGACTCATTCAAGGATTGACGGCGGCTAGGGTAGGGATTGAAGGTTGCTAGGGATTGAAGGCGGCTAAGGTAAGGATTGAAGGCGGCTAGGGATCGAAGGCTGCTACTGCGCGATTGATTTTACGCGGGCTGAGAGCCGGCGCTCGGCTCCAATGTGCGCCCCGTAGGGGCGCAGGTGCGCGCCCTCTTACCCCACGCCACGAGGGGCTCTATGATGGAGATCATCCCCCGCCGGGACCCTCTTCTTGGCCGACGCTCTGACGCGCCTGCAGGCTGCCCTCGCCGGCCACTATATAATCCAGCGCGAGCTCGGCCGCGGCGGGATGGCGACCGTGTACCTCGCGCACGACCTGAAGCACGATCGCGCAGCCGCCATCAAGGTGGTCGACCCGGAAGTATCGAGCGCGATCGGGGTCGAGCGGTTCTTGCGGGAGATCCGGCTCGCGGCCCAGCTGCAGCACCCCCACATCTTGCCGCTGTACGACTCGGGCCAAGCCAGCGGGTTCCTTTATTATGTCATGCCGTTCGTCGCCGGCGAGTCGCTGCGCGAGCGGCTGGAGCGTGAGAAGCAGCTGCGCCTGGACGAGGCGCTCCGGATCACGCGCGAGGTGGCCGAAGCGCTCGACTACGCCCACCGCTACGGCGTGGTGCACCGCGATATCAAGCCCGCAAACATCCTGCTGGCCAACGATCAGGCGATGATCGCCGATTTCGGCATCGCGCGGGCGTTTGCCGCCGCGGGCGAAGACAAGCTGACGCAGACGGGGCTGGCGGTCGGGACGCCCGGCTACATGAGCCCCGAGCAGGCGAGCGGCTCGACCCGGCTCGACGGCCGCAGCGACATCTACAGCCTCGGCTGCGTGTCGTACGAGATGCTCGCGGGGAGCCCGCCGTTCACGGGATCCACGCCCCAGGCGATTCTGGCGCGCCACTTGAGCGATCCCGTGCCGCCGCTGCGCACGGTGCGGCGCAGCGTGCCGGCGTCGGTCGAGCAAGCGATCTTGCGCGCGCTCGAGAAGGTGCCGGCGGACCGGTTCGCCACCGTCACGCAATTCGCGGACGCGCTCGAGGCACCGGCGGCGGCTCGCCCGCATCTGCGGCCGTGGCTCGGTGCCGGGGTCGCAGCAGTGGCGGCGGCTGTGGCGCTGTACTGGGTGTTTGCGATCCGGCCGTCCGGGAGCAACGGGGCCGCTGCCGCCGGCTGGGCCGACACCTCACGCTACGTGATCTTGCCATTCGTGCATGCAGGCGCCGTCACGCCCCTTAACGAAGGCGAGCTGCTACAGGACGCGTTGACGCACTGGAGTGGCATTGCGGTGGTCGACCCGTTCCAGGTGCGGGACGCCCTGGCGCGGCGGGAGGGCCGCGCCCTGAGCGGCAGCGACGCGCGGGCTGTGGCCATGGACTTGGGCGCGGGCCGCTACCTGCGCGGGGAGGTGTCGCACATCGGCGATTCAGTCAGGGTGTACGCGGCGTTGTACGACGTGACCCGCGGAGGCTCGTTCGTGCGGGACGGCACGGTGAAGCTCGGGAGCAACTTGGCCAGATCCGAGGCGGCCTTCGCGGCGCTGGGCGAGCGGCTGCTGTTCGGGAGCGCGGGTCCGGGCGCCCGGGTCGAGAGTCAGACCGGCACAAGCTCGTTTCCAGCCCGCCAGGCGTACGCGCAGGGGCACGCCGCGATCGAACGCTGGGACCTAGCGGCAGCGGACTCCGCCTTCGCAGCCGCGACCCGCTTCGATCCGCAGTACGCTCAGGCCTTTCTGTGGTTGGCACAGACACGGTCATGGATGGCGCAAGGCCGGGCGTGGAGCGACACACCCGTGGCCACCTGGCAGTCGGCGGCGGAGCGAGCAGCCGCGGGACGGGCGCGGCTCTCCAGCCGCGACCAGCTACTCTCGGATGCCTTGCTTGCTCTCGGGCGAGGAGAGGTGGACCGTGCCTGTCGCGTCTGGACCCGGCTGACGGTCGTCGATCCTTACGACTTTGCCTCGTGGTACGGACTGGGCAACTGCCTCAGCCGCGACGATGCGGTGCAGCGCGACCCCACCACTGCATCGGGGTGGCGTTTCCGCAGCAGCTACCAGCAGGCGATCAGAGCATATGTGCACGCGTTCCAATTACTGCCGTCCATACACAGGGCGCTGCGCGGCGACTCGTACGAGTCGGTGCGGCAATTGCTGATGACGGGGGGAAACAACGTGCGAATGGGTCGCGCGGTCGCGCCGGACACCACCGTCTTTGCAGCCCGGCCCATGTGGCAAGGGGACACGCTGGCGCTCCTCCCCTACCCTCGCGAAGCGCTTGCCAGCCCCGAGATCGTGCCCAAGGCGGTGACTGTGGCTGCGCGCCACCAGCGCGAGCTCTTCCTCGAGGTCGCCACGGCTTGGGTGACGGCCTTTCCGCGTAGCGCCGACGCCCTGGAAGCACTGGCAATCGCTCTGGAGATGCTCGGCAATCCCGCCGCCCTCGACACGCTCCGGCGGGCCTCGGCCCTCGCGACCACGCCCGGCGAGCGCGTTCGCATCGGCGTTGGCGAGGTTTGGATGCTAGTCAAGTTTTCCGTCCCCGCCGATGTGGCGGGGCTGCGCGCCGCGCGGGCGTTGGCGGATTCCGTGCTGCGGGCCTATCCACCGCCCAAAGCACCCGAGCCTCTCTTGCTCGCGACGCTCGCGGCGCTCACAGGGCACGCTGAACTCGCGGCTGCGTACGGCCGGGAGCCGCCCGCCGCCACCGAATGGATCGTGCCCGCGCCGTTGGCCCAGACCGCCCTGCCTCTCGTGCTACTCGCTTCGCTAGGCGGGCCAGCCGACCGCCTGGGCACGTTGGAGCAGCAGGTCGACTCGGCCATCGACAATGCGCTGGCAGCGCCGCTGCGCCAACAGACGCGCCTCCAGTGGCTCGCGCGAGCAGCTACGCTCGCGTTTCCAGACTACCGATTCAAATCAATTCCCAGGCTCGCCGGAACGGGGGATTACTTGTTGGACGGACAAGCGGCGTTCCTGCGGGGCGATACGGCCGCCGTCCGGCGACTATTCGCCGAGCTACAGACAGCGCGTCGCCATCTCCCACCGGCACAGTTGACGCTCGATGCGCTCTATCCGGAAGCGTGGCTGCTAGCAGCGCTCGGTGACGAGAAGGCGGCGATCACATGGCTTGATCCAACACTTGTCTCCCTCTTGTCGACGCCACCGGAGGTTTTCACCGACCCTGCCAGGGCTGGATCCCTGGTTCGGGCGATGGCCCTGCGAGCGGACCTCGCCGAGCGGGTGGGGGACCATGCCGTCGCCGCGCGGTGGGCGGCGGCTGTCGCGGCTTTCTGGTCCGATGCTGATCCGTTCTTGCAGCCCCTGGTCCGCCGCATGCGGCGCCGGGCTGGGTGAGCGTGCGCGCTGGGCTCTGTACCTCAGAGAAGAGGAGGTGACCATGAAGCGGCAAAGCGTGCAGGCCCTGGTGCTGGCTTCGAGTCTCGTCGCGGGCGCGATCGCCTGCGAGACCACACTCTCAGGTGGTGCGGCTACGCCTACCATCGGGCGTCCTGAGTGCCCGTCCGACTCGTTTGCAATCAGCGTGGTCGACAGCGTCCGCACCCCGAGGGGCGTTGTGACTCGTCCACGGACCATCACGACGATTCCGCTGGCTGGCCCCATCAGCAACGTGCCAGAGTTCCACGACTGCCAAGAGCTGATCAAAGACAACCGGTACCTCTCCCTTTATGCCATCTTCGCCAGTTTCCGGTTAGACTTGCTGGCCGACAGTCTCGACACGCTGAAGTACACGACCACGAAGCGGGCGTTTCCCGCCGCCGAGATCTACAGCAGCGACACCCACGAGTACGCGCCGCTTGCCATTAAGCCCTACTTCAACTGTCTGTACTTCTATCGCGATGGGTCGCAGTGGCGGGCAAACATGGTGCCGATCGGAAAAGACGAAAAAGACTGTGGCAAGCCCCTGGTCGATCCTGCCACGGCCGGCACTGAGCTAAAGGTTCTCCCGGTCAGCCCCAAGTCGAATGACGACGCATATCCTCCGGTCGCGCGGTGGGACTGGGACCCGGCACACGGCGAGCAATACATCGGCATCAAGTGTGGCGTCGCGTGGTGCGAGGTCGGAAGTCAACAGTTCGCACCGGCCTCCGCACTGACGGCTGGCCCGTCGTTCGACCCCATCACCGGCTTCACCACGACCACAGGGACCGACCAGGTGTATGCGATCAAGGGCTGGTACGACGAACAACAACTCGCGGTGCCGGCTGCAGCTGGCGGTGTTCAGCCGGGCGCGGTACACGGAGTCATCATTCCGAACCCCGTCTTGGGCCACCTCAATCAGGCGACCGACTTTCACCCCACCTCGAGCAAACCGTGGGTGCACGTCGCCACCGCAAACGTCACTGGCCCCTACTCAAGCAAGCTGCACCTCCGGAATGGCGACAACAAGATCTACCTCTGTTATGGCACGGCGATCGAGTGCCACGTGCCGGGCCCGGTACCCACTTGTCCACCATCAGCGGACGGCAAGTGGTGGGCGAAGATCGAGTCGCCTTACTGGCTCTGGCCGTTCTGGCTTTCGCACAAGGCAACATACCGTTGCGTGACCCAGCGCCCGCACCCGAGCGTCAAGATCCCAGGGACGGTGCGTTGGCGTTGGACGGTGGACGACGAGACGGGCTGGATACGATGCACCAATGGCTGCTGTCAGGTTAACTGAGTTACGACGGCCGCCCGTCCCGGCTCGACCCCCGAGCCGTTCGTTCGCATCACAGCAGCGCGATGTCGAACGCGGAGCTCTCGGCGCTCTTAAGCCCCGAGGCCGTGACCTGCAGCGTGTAGCCGTTCCCGAGCTGGTCGATGCTCAAGTCGCTGAACCGCGCGACGCCGTTCACCGCCCGCACCATCTTGGTGCCCGACAGGACGGCGTTCCCGAGCAAGCTCGCGTCGTGCCCGAGCGCGATCGTCACGTAGCCGGTGAAGCTCGTGACGCGGTTGCCGAGGTCGTCCACCGCCGTCACCTCCACGGCCGGCGTGATCGTCGCGCCGGGCGGCGTCTTGCTCGGCTGCACCGTGAACACGAGCTGGGTCGCCTGGGGCGGCGGCGGCGCGGTGATGTTGAACACCGCACTGGTCGCTCCCGCGAGCCCAGCCGCGCTGGCCGTCAAGGTGTAGCCGTTCCCGGCCAGGTTGATGCTCAGATTCGAGAACGTCGCCACGCCGTTCACCGCGGGCACGCTCAGCGTGCCGGCGAGCGTTCCGCCCGCTTGGTTCGCCCCGATCGCCACAGTGATGGTCCCGGTGAAGCTCGTGACGGTATTCCCTGACGCGTCGAGGGCGCTCACTGCGACCGCCGGGGTGATCGTCGCCCCAGCCTCGGTGTTGCTGGGCTGGACGCTGAAGCCGAGGTGCGTCGCCGGCGGCGGCGGCGGCGGTGGTGCCGTGATGTCGAACGGATCGCTCGTGGCGCCAGTCAGGCCTGGGGTGGTGGCGCGCAAGGTGTAGCCGTTGCTGGCCTTGTCGATGCTCAGGTCCGAGAACGTCGCGACACCGTTCACGGCGTCGACGATTTTCCTTCCCGCGAGACCGGCGCCGCCCGGGTTGGCGTCGAGCGCGATCGTAACAGGCCCCGTGAAGGCCGGCACGAGGTTCCCGGCGTCGTCGAGGGCCGCTACCTTCACCGCCGGCGTGATGGCCGAGCCGGCTTGCGTCGGCTGCGGCTGCTGGGCGAATCCGAGGTGCGTGGCTGCAGGCGGCGGTGGCCGTGGGGCGGTGATGTCGAACGGATCGCTGGTGGCACCGGTCGCGCCCGAGGTGGTGGCGCGCAGCGTGTACCCGCTGCCGGCCTTGTCGACGCTCAAGTCGGCGAACGTCGCGACGCCGTTCACCGCGTTCACCTGCGCCGTGCCCAACAAGGCGGCGTCGCTCGGGTTCGCCTCGAGGCCCACAGTCACGGGCCCGTTGAACGTCGTGGCCGGTTGACCGGTCGAATCCTGCACGGTCACCCGCACGGCCGGCGTGATCGGCTCGCCCGCGGGCGCGTCGCCCGGCTGACGGGTGAACGCCATCCGCAGGGGAGTTCCCGGGCCGCCACCCGGATCGTGCAGCAGCTTGTCGATGCGGCAGGCCCCTACGAATCCTGCCATCGCCGCGAGCAGGCCCCAAGCCGAGGTAATGCGCAGTCGCTTCATAGCCTGCGCGGGCAGTGTCGCAAACATCGCACCGTTTCGCTCGGCTATGGCGACTCGAAGCAACGCTCTGCGCCACGTTGCTTCAAGTGTCGAGTGCACGCAACGGTATGTGGAGTGGCCTCCGTGTTGCAGATCACAAGCTTTGCGCCCAAGCTGCATTGGAGCCGCAACCGTGGTGGCGGACTTGACGGATCCTCCTCGGTGGCCCATAATCGCACGCCGCCGGAGAGTCGCGCCCCTCTCCCTCACACAGGGAGCGACGTATGCCGCACCTCCGCGTTTCCCGCCGCGCCGCAGTCCTCGCCGTCATCGGATTGGGCGCCAGCCTCTGGACCGGCTGCTCCGACCGCTCACCCGACGCGCTCATCGGGCCATCGGCTCAGCGACACTTCGCCGGGGATCAGTTGCAGGAGATTCACGCCGTGCTCGCCGTGCACAAGCGGCACAGCGCGGCCCTCTTGCGCCTGCCCGGCGTGGTCGGCACCGCCGTGGGCCTGCTGCCGAACGGCAAGGCGGGCCTCAAGGTCCTGCTGGCGAGTCCCGATGTGCGCGGGCTCCCGAGCGCGCTCGAGGGCATTCCCGTAGTCACGCAGGTGACGGGCATGCTGGTGGCGTTCAGCGATCCCACGACGCGACAGCGTCCGGCGCCGCTGGGCTTCTCGGTGGGCCATCCGGCGATCACTGCCGGCTCGATCGGGGCGCGCGTCGTGGACGGCTCGGGCACCGTCTACGTCCTCAGCAATAACCACGTGCTCGCGAACTCGAACGATGCCAGTATCGGGGACGCCGCGCTCCAGCCGGGACCGTACGACGGCGGCACGGCTCCAGCCGATCAGATCGGCACGCTGACCGCATTCAATACGATCGACTTCTCGGGCGGCGACAATACCATCGACGCCGCTATCGCCCGCTCCACCACGAGCAACCTCGGCAACGCGACGCCCACAGACGACGGGTACGGGGCGCCCAGCGCCACCATCTTTGGCGACGCGAATAGCGATCACGTGTTCGACGACGTGGCTACGCTGCTGGGCCTCAACGTGGAGAAGTACGGCCGCACCACAAAGCTGACGCATGGGCAGATCACCGGGATCAACGCCACGGTTACGGTGTGCTACGAGGTGTTCTTCGGCTTCTGCATCAAGGCAGCCCGGTTCGTGGATCAGCTAGTCATCGAGCCCGGGACCTTCTCGGGCGGCGGTGACTCGGGCTCTCTGATCGTCACCGATGACGGCAACAAGAACCCCGTCGCCCTGCTGTTCGCCGGCAGCTCCACCCAGACGATCGCGAACCGCATCGACCTGGTGCTGAACCAGTTCGGCGTGACCGTGGACGGCGGCAACTCGCCTCCACCCACACCCATGACGGACGTCGCGATCACGACCGTCAGCGCACCGACATCCGTCACTCAGGGCGCTACGGTGAACGTGGCGGTCACGACGAGGAACGTGGGCAACCAGAACGTGCCCGCTACGTTCGACGTGACGCTGCAGGACGCGACCGACGGCGTGACGATCGGGACGCAGAGCGTGGCCGGTCTCGCGCCGGGCGCGAGCGCGACGCGCACGTTCAGCTGGAACACGACCGGGAGCACGATCGGGAATCACACGCTCACCGCGAGCCACAGTCTCACGGACGACAACGCGGAGAATAACCACGCTTCGACCACCGTGACCGTGAACGGGGCGTCGAGCGTGATCCACATCGGCGACCTGGACGGCTACCCGTCGCGCAACGGGTCGAACTGGTCGGTGACCGTCGAAATCACCGTGCATGACGCCAATCACGCTCCGCTCAACGGCGCGACCGTGGTGGGACACTGGAGCCAGCTGGGGCAGAACTCGAACACCTGCACCACCGGGGACCTGGGCGGTAACGGGACGTGCACCGTGCTGTTCCCGTCGCTCAAGCGGAGCGTCAGCTCGGTGAACTTCACGGTCGTGAGCGTGACGATGCCGGACCGGATCTACGATCGGACGCTGAACCACGACGTGGACGGCAGCAGCAACGGCACGACGATCAAGGTGTCCAAGCCATAACGGTGACCTCCAAGACGATCCGAGAAGTGCTCGCCGCCCACACCGACACACTCATGGCGCTGCCGGGTGTGGTGGGCACCGCGGTCGGGCTGCGCGACGGCGTCGCCTGCATCCGCGTGTTCCTCGCTGACTCGAGCGCCGTGGCTCGGGGGAGCATCCCGGCGCAGCTGGAGGGCTACCCGGTGAAGGTGGAGGTCACGGGTCCGATCCGCCCGCGACGGCCCTAAGGTACGCGCCGCACCTCCGCCACCACACCCGGATACGCGTGCAGCAGCTCGGCGCCGCGTGCGTCGTCCAGCACTGTGAGCGCCGTCGCGAGACCGTCGGCCGTTAGGCCGTCCTCGGCCACGACCGCCGCCTGGCGCCGGCTCGTCAACCCGACGCCAGTGCGCGGATCGACAACGTGCGAATACCGCACCCCAGCGACGATCACGTACTGCTCCGTGTCCCCGGAGAGAGATAACGCGGCGTGTGCCAGTGCCCCGGCCCGCCCCCGCACCGCCTCACCGCCTCCCGGCACTGCCACGCGCCAGCCCGCCCGGCCCGGGGGCGGATCTCCCACCACGATGTCGCCCCCGGCCTGGATCAGCGCCCGCGTCACGCCGTGGCGGCCGAGCACCAGCAGCGCCTGGTCGAGGATGTACCCCTTGGCGATGCCTCCTAGATCGAGCCCCATTCCCGCGGTGTCGAGCCGGATCGAGCGGGTCACGGAATCGGCACGGACTTTGCGCCACCCCACGCGCCGGGCGGCGGCGTCGAGCTCGGCCCGGCTGGGCAAGCGGCCGGTGCGCCGCGCCCGGCGCCACAGCGCGACGAACGGCCCGACGGTGGGATCGAAGGCGCCGTCCGACAGGCGGGCGAGCTCGAGCGCCCGCGTCAGCACGACGAACAGGGGCTCGCTCACGGGCACGGCGGCGTCCGGCCGCTCGGCGAGGCGCCGGACCTCGCTCTCGGCGCGGTAGTCGCTCATGATGTCCTCGAGCTCGGCGATCCGCGCGTACGCTGCCCGCGCCGCCGTACGCGCCGTCCCGTCGTCCGGGGCATACAGCTCGATCCGCACCGCGACGCCCATGTGCAGCTCGGCGAATTCGCGGCGTACTTCCTGAGCGCGCGCGTCGCCGGTCGAGCCCGCCAGCACCGTGACTGTGACGAGGAGCCGCGTCCGCATGCACATTGCAGGCAAGATATCGCTGCTGCTGCTCGTCCAGAACGCGCCCCCGCCCCCTCCGAATCGTGACTCGATCCCCGGGACGCTGGTCCGCTTCGAGACCGTCCCCGTGCCCGCCGGACCGGTCACCGTGCCGACGTCCCGCGGTCCGCGCAGCGTTGCGGTCGGCCCGTTCGCGATCGGGCGGACCGAGGTCACGTGGGACGAGTACGACGTGTGGGCGTTCCGGCTCGATCTCACGCCCCAGGAGCGGAGCTCCGGCGTCGACGCGACGGCCCGACCCAGTCGCCCCTACGGCGCCCCCGACCGGGGCTTCGGCCACCACGGCTACCCGGCGCTCGCCATGACGTACTTCGCCGCGCAAGCTTACTGCGCGTGGCTCTCGACCAAGACCGGTAAGCGTTATCGCCTGCCAACCGACGCCGAGTGGACGCGCGCGGTGCTGCTCGGGCTCGGCGGGGACTCCGCCCTCACTCCTGAGCGTCGCGACGCACTCGGCTGGCACGCCGGCAACGCGGCCGCCAAGGCCCACGCCGTGGCCGCCAAGGCCGCCGATGCCCTCGGCCTCCACGACATGCTGGGCAATGTGGCCGAGTGGGTCACGGGCATGGACAGCGGGCGAGGAGGCGTCGTCCGCGGCGGCTCGTGGGTCGACCGGCCGGAGCACGTGGGACCGAACGCCCGAGCCCGGCAGACGCCCGCCTGGAACGAGACCGATCCCCAGTTTCCCAAGAGCCGCTGGTGGCTCGCGGATGCGCCATTCGTCGGCTTCCGCATCGTCCGCGAACCCTGAACCGAGAGGAGCTACGAGCCATGAGTCGGAGCCGCAAACCTGCGAAAGACTTGAGCCGCCGTGAGTTCGTCCACGTTACCGCGGTCGCGAGCGCCGCGCTCGCGCTCCCCGGCGCCCCGGCGTTGCTCGGGCGCGCCGACACGCTGCGGATCGGTTTGATCGGCTGCGGCGGGCGTGGTACCGGCGCGGCGAAAGACTGTCTTACATCCTCGGAGCGCGTCGAGCTGGTGGCCATCGGTGACCTGTTCCCGGACCGCGTCAAGGAGTGCCGGACGAATCTGGCCCGCATGGCCACCGAGGACACCACCGGGGGACTCAAAGCAAAGATCAGAGTGGACGACGCCCATGCGTTCGCGGGGTTTGATGCCTACCAGAAGGTGATCGCGAGCAAAGTTGACGTCGTGCTGCTCGCGACGCCGCCGGCGTTCCGGCCCCGCCACCTCGCGGCTGCCATCGAGGCCGGCAAGCACGTCTTCATGGAGAAGCCCGTGGCCGTGGACCCGGTGGGCGTGCGCTCTGTAATGGCGTCGTCCGATCGCGCGGCCCAAACAGGGCTCGCGATCGTGGCCGGAACGCAGCGCCGCCACGACGCCGGTTACCAGGCGGCGATGCAGCGCATCCACGACGGCGCCATCGGCGACATCGTCGCGGCCCAGGTCTACTGGAACCAGGGCGGGTTGTGGATGAAGCCGCGGCAGCCCGACTGGTCCGACGTCGAGTGGCAGATCCGGAACTGGCTGTACTTCACGTGGTTGTCAGGCGACCACATCGTGGAGCAGCACATCCACAACATCGATGTGGCGAACTGGGCGCTCGGCGCGCATCCGGTGAAGGCGATCGGCGTGGGCGGGCGTCAATGGCGCACTGATCCCGCGTACGGGCACATCTACGATCACTTCGCGATTGACTTCGAGTACCCGAATGGCGTGCACGTGCTCTCCATGTGCCGCCAGATCGACAGCACGGCGTCTCGCGTGGCGGAGCGTCTGGTCGGCACGCGCGGCACATCGGACGCGCACTCCGTCATCACGGGCGCGGCGCCGTGGAGCTGGGATGCGCAGACCCCCAGGACCAACCCCTACGTGCAGGAGCACGCCGACCTGATCGCGAGCATCCGCGCGGGCAAGCCACTCAACGAGGGCCGGCAGGTGGCCGAGACCACGCTCAGCGCGATCATGGGACGAGAGGCCGCCTACACCGGGAAGGAGATCACGTGGGACGAGCTCCTGAACGCCGAGCAGGACCTCGTGCCGGCGGACGTGAAGTTCGGGCCCATGCCCGTGGCGCCGGTGGCGATGCCCGGGCAGACCGTGCTGGCGCGCAGCTGGCGGAGCGCGTGACCATGGAACGGCGGGCCCCGGGGCATCGCCCCGGGGTCAGCCGCGCAGCGGTCAGCGATTGAGTCGCACGCTGGGGCCGAAATGAATGCCCCAGTTCCCGTTGTAGAACGTGAAGAGAGTGTTGTCCGCCGTGTGGAACATGACGTCCAGGTCGGCGCCGAGTCGGAGCCACACCTGGCTCCGCAGGTGATAGCGGAGCCCCAACAGCAGCGAGAGGCCCTGGTCGGCGGCCGAATAGGGCGCGCCGTACCAGTTCCGGACGTACCCGCCGCCGACCAGGGCGTCGAGGCGCGGGCTCACGGCCCCGATGTACACGGCCCGCAAGTGCAGCGGGGTGTAGGTGACCGAGCTCTGGGATGAGCGCGCGAGGTCGAGCTCGACCGCGAGCGCGGGCTCCAGGTACACGCCCACGCGTCCTCCGACGCCCATGTCGTCGCCCATCGGCAAGGTATTGTCGAAATCGACGTAGCGCGCGAACCCGCCGACTTCGATGGTGCCGGCCCGCTGGGCCGCCACCGGAACCGCGAGGACGAGCGTGGCCCCCGCCAACAACCGCATCACGCGAGCTAGCATGCTGATCCCTCCTAACGAGCCCGTTTCGTGGTAATGACGATCACCCCGTTGGCGCCGCGCGAGCCGTACTGGCTCGTGGCGCCAGCATCCTTCAACACGTCGATCCGAGCGACGTCGTTGGGCGCGAGGTCGGCGAGCGCTGCGGCACCGGCCGAGCTCGGCACGCCGTCGATCACGATCAGCGGGTCGTCATCGCCGGGGTTGCCGCGGATGCTGCGGTGCCCGCGGATGCGGATCTGGTAGGCGCCGTTCGCCAGGGCGGTCACCTCGAGCCCCGGCACGCCGCGCAACAGCTCCTCCACACGGCTCACACGCGCATCGGTTTCGCTCGGGACGACGGTGACCACTGCGCCAGTGCCCGGCGTGACGCTGCGCGGCGACGACGCCGCCGCCCGGCCGCACCCGGCGGGCAGCGCGAGCCCGATCCCCGCGAGCGCGGCGAGCGCGCTGCCCTTGCGTCCCCCGATCGTCATGGTCAGTCCCTCGCCCCTAGCCCCTAATATCCCGGGTTCTGCGTGAGCAAGCCGTTGCGGTTCAGCTCATCCAGGCGAAGCGGCATGAAGTACATCTTGTTGTCCCAGGCCCGCGCTTGGACCGTGTCAGGCACGTAGCGGTAGTTCTTCCAAGTCGTCGGGTCGCTACGGCTCTTCCCGTCGAGGAAGATGTTGATGCCGCCCGCGGGCTTGCTGAACACCGTTGGCGCGATCATCCAGCGGCGCACGTCGAAGAAGCGCTGCTCTTCGAACGCCATCTCGATGCGTCGCTCGTTGCGGTACTCGTCTCGCAGGGCGGCCTGGTCCAGCCCGGCGGAGAAGAGCGGCATCCCGGCGCGGCGCCGGATCTGGTTCAAGACGTTGACCGCGTCCCCCAGCTCGTTGAGCTCGATTGAAGCCTCGGCGTAGTTCAACAGGATTTCCGCGTACCGGAAGAAGATCCACGGCACCTGCTGCCGGATGAACTGCGCGTTGAGGGAGGGATCGATGAACTTGCGGACATAGTAGCCGGAGTAGGCGCCGTTCCAGTTCTCGACCGGGCTGTCGCGCGTGTCGAGGCCGGGCACCATCGTGGTGTCGACCTTGGGCTGGCCGTTTACCATCGTGGTGTCGATGATTCTGAGCTGACGAAACGTCTGGATGACGCCGATCGAGTCGAGCTTCTTGACGTCATCGGGACGCTGTCGCCACGGGGCGCGGTCGTACAGGATCGAGCCGTAGAAGCGGGGATCGCGGTTCGCGTACGGGGCCGCGGCATGCGCCGGGTTGTTCCAATCGAACTTCGAGGCGTCGGCCATGCGATAGTCGTCGATCAGGTTCTGGATCGGCGTGTTCCCGCCCCAGGTGTGATAGCCGTTGGGGCCGTTGTCACGGTTGGGATAGGCGCCGTCGTCCCGCGTGGTCAGGAAGAAGCGGCTCATGATGGCCTCGGTGCTGGTCTGCTGCAGGAACAGGTCGGCGTAGTTCTGCGCCGCTTCCTGCGGGCTCGCCGGGGTCGGGCGGTAGAGACTATAGATCCCGAGATCCATCACCGCCTGCGCCGCGTTCTTCGCGGCCCGCCAGAGCGCGGTGCGATCCTGAGGGGTGGTGTAGCCGGTGAACGCGTTGGCGCTCGGGTTCACGCTATAGAGATCGCTCGCCGCGTACAGCAGCACGCGCGCCTTGAGCGCGAGCGCTGCTCCCTTCGTCGCTCGGCCGACGTCGGCTCCCGTGTACGAGAGGGGCAGGAGGTTGGCCGCCGAGTCGGCATTGGCGACAATGAAGTCGACCGTCTCCTTGAAGCTGTTTCGCGCGACCTGGTAGTCGTCGTTCAGGCCGTACACCTTCGTGATGAGCGGCACGCCGCCGTACATCCGCATCAGGTTGTGGTAGAAATACGCCCGCAGGAAGTACGCTTGTCCCTTCAGCCGCTGCTTCAATGCCGGATCGAACGTGGTCCCATCGATCTTGCCGAGGAAAATGTTCGTCTGCCTGATACGGGAGTAGTTATTCGCCCAGTTGAAGTGACCGAATCGGCCGTCCTCGAGGGCGCCCCGGTCGCTCGAGGTGATGATCGACTTGACGATCTGCTCCGTGTTGTAGTTATGGATGAAGTGCGTCTCGTCGCTGATGGAGGCCAGCATGATTTCGTATAAACCATGTCCCATGCCCCGATACATGTCGTTCACGAAGGCTTGGGCCAGGTTCGGGTCGGCGAAGACCGCCGCGTCCGACAACTGATCCTTGGGCGTCACGTCCAGGACGTCGTTACAACCGGTGAGCCCGAGGACGAGCAGCGCCGCTATGCTGAGGTGGATATGGCGTCTCATGGTCTCGCTAGCTCCATTAGAACGTGACGGACGCGCCGGCATTGAACACGCGCTGCTGCGGGTAGTACTGGCCCTGCGAGTCCCGCGTCTCGGGGTCCAATATCCTGAACTGGTCCCACAGGAAGAGATTGTATCCGCTGGCGTACAGCCGCACGTCGTGCACGCCCATGCGAGCCGCCATGCGACTCGGCACGTGGTATCCGATCTCCACCGACTTGAGACGGATGAACGACGCATCGCGCAGGAAGTAGGTGTTGGCGTTCGCCACCCAGTATTCGTCCGTCCGGTTGAAGGTGCGCGGACCCGGGGCGTTGGGGTTGTCCGGCGTCCAGCGATTCGCCGCGTACTCCGCGGTGAAGTTGCCGATGTCGCCTGATTCCGTCCGGAAGTACTGCACCGCGTCGAACGCCGCGTGGAAGAACACGCGGAAGTCGAAGCTCTTCACCTGGGCGGCGAGGTTGAGGCCGCCGGTGAAGGTGGGGTCCCCGTTTTGATTGATCCGGATCCGGTCGTTGGCGTCGATCTTGCCGTCGCCGTTGACGTCCTCGAAGATGAGGTCTCCCGGGCGGGCGCCGGCCCAGTGCGGGTACGCGTCAACTGCCGCCTGGTCCTTGAACACGCCGATCGCCTTGTAGTACAAGCCTGTGCTCATCCTGAAGCCCGTCGACTGCTGCCACGGGGGCGCCCCCGGGGCCTCGTCCCAAAACAGGATCTTGTTCTGGGCATAGCCGCCGTTGAACGTCGCCTCGAACGAGACGTCGCTCTCCAGCTGCTGGCGCCAACTGATCGATCCGTCCCAGCCCCGGTTGGCGACCACCCCGATGTTCTCGCGCGGCAGGCTCAGGCCGGCCGTCTGGGGCACCGACGCATTCCGCCAGTACAGAATGCCGCTCCGCCGTTCGGTGAAGCGGTCGAACTCGAAGGAGAGCCGATTGCTGAGCAGGCGACCTTCGATCCCGAAGTCGAGTTGCTTGGCGACTTCCCAGGTGACGTTCGGGTTGGGTGTGCGCGTCTGATAGATGCTCTTCACTTCCTGATTGCCGCCGAAGATGTACCCGCCGCCGAAACCGTAGCTCGCCACGTACTGCCACTGGTCGATGCGGTCGTTCCCCGTCTTGCCCCACGAGGCGCGCAGCTTCAGGTCGTCGAACACCGGGACGTGATTGCGGAAGAACGGCTCTTCCGAGATGCGCCATCCCGCCGAGACCCCGGGGAAGAAGCCGAAGCGCTTGTCGGTCGGGAAGATGTACGACCCGTCGTAGCGCGCGACGAGCTCGAGGAGGTACTTGTCCTGGAAGGCGTAGTTCAAGCGGGTGAAGTAGTTTTGCCGCGCCGCCACATACTCGGTGCCGTCGTTGTTCTTCCCGACATCGCTGCCCGCAAAGATCTGATCGACCTGATCCGAGACGAAGTCCCTCCGGAACGCATTGATATACGAGCTGTCCGCCGTCTGGCGCTCGATGCCGCCCAGGATGCCGACGGTGTGCGGCCCGACGGTGCGGCGGTACTCGGCGACGAGGTTGAGCAGGATGCTCGTCCCCCGCCTGTCCGTCTGGTTGAGCTGCGGCGCGTTGAATCCCCGCTTCGCGGGCAGGAGCACGGGCTGGCCGGTCGAGTCGCGCGTCTGGTAGTCCCAGGTGTACAGCGTCCAGGGCGTTCGCCACTGCCGCTCGGAGCGGAAGACCACGTCGTAAGACGCGTTGGCGCGGAGCGTCAGACCGCTCACCGCCGGCACCTTGAAGTCCCCGCCCAGGGTGCCCTGCACGTAGTCTCGCTGGTCCTCGTCGTATCCCGTCGCCGGCGTCCCCGTCACCACTGGGTTGTCGCCGAACTCGATGTCGGGTCCCGGCAGCCCGTTCGGCCAGTACGCGGGCAGGTTGGGCTTGCCGCGCATCAGCGCGCGGAAGATCGAGCCCGCGCTGCGGTTGGGGAAGTTGCGGTCCTCAAGCCGTCCCGACACGTCGAACCGTAGGCCGAGGTGGTCCGTGACCCGGCCGTCGATGTTGCTGCGGAAGTTGTACTGGTTGTACCGGGTGGCGCTGTTGCGGTAATAGCCGTCCTCGGTCAGACCGCCCAGAGAGAGGTAATACCCGATGCGCTCACCGCTGCCACGCAACGCGACGTTCCCTCGGGTCTGGAGCGACATTGGCTTGATGACCGCGCCGAACCAGTCGGTGTTGGGATAGAGCCAAGGATCGGCGCCCTCCCGAGTCTTCTGAATTTGATCCGCTGTGTAGGCGGGTGGCAGGTTGCGGTACAGGTTGATCTCGTTGAGCATCGTCATGTACGTCGCGGCGTCCGCCATCTGGGGGGTCCGGGTGGGGTGGTTGAACCCCTGGTTGATATTCACCGTGAGCTGCGGTGGCTGTGGTGCACCGCTGCGCCCCCGCTTCGTCGTGATGAGGATGACGCCGTTGGCCGCGCGGGCGCCGTAGATCGCCGCCGAGGCATCTTTCAAGACGCTGATGTTTTCGATGTCCTGCGGGTCGAGCCGCTCGAGCCCGCCGACCCGGTCGGCCACGCCGTCGATGACGATCAGCGCGCTGTTGTCGTTCAACGTGTGGTTGCCCCGGATCCGGATGGTCGCCCCGTCGTACCCAGGCTCGCCGCTCTGGTTGACCGTCACCAGGCCGGGCAGCTGACCGCCGAGCGTGTTCGACACATTGACGGTAGGAACGCCCTGGATCTGCTCACCCTGGACGGCGCTGACTGAACCGGTCAGCGTCGCTTTCCGCTGCTCCCCATAACCCACCGCCACGACCGGGTTCAGCTCGATCGCCTGCGGCACGAGGCGGAAATCGGCGGTCGCGGTCTGGCCAGCCGTGAGCACGAGGCTCGCCACTTCCGCCACCGCGTAGCCGATCAGCCGCGCCTGCACGCGGTACGTCCCGGGCGGCACGTCGGCGATGGCGTAACGGCCGTCCGGCCCCGTCACGGCGCCGAACCGCGTGCCTACGACGCTGACGCGGACGCCCGCCAGGGCGGCGCCGGTGGTGTCGGTCACGCGCCCCGTCAGCGTATCGCCTTGCGCCAGCTCCGATCCGGCGCGCACGAGGATGGTCGTACCTCGCAAGGAGACGAACGCCTCCAACCCCGTGCCTGCCAGGACGGTGACCACGGCGTCTTGGACCGTGACCTCCCCGACCTGGAGGGACACCCGGGCCCGGGCCCGCAGCACGTCATCGCCATATGCGATCTCGATACCCCCGCGCCGGCCGATCTCCCGGAGCGCTTGCTTGATGCTCACGTCCTTGAGATCGAGCGCGATCGAGCGCCGCAGCGGCCCCACCGCCGTGCCCCGAGTGGGGACCCAGCTCGAAGCCAGCACCAGGGTCGTCGAGCTGTCGGCGTCCGGCCCTTGCGCTCCCCCGAACGCGGCAACGGGTGAGAACACGAGCGTCGCTCCAGAGGCAACGGCTGTGAGGAGTCTGTGTCTCATGTGATCTGCTCCCTGAAACAAGGCGTTTGGCTCAGCATTACCGCTCGGCTCGAGTCGGGTAGAACGTCACGCTCCGCCCCACCTGCTCGTAACGCGCGTGCGTGAGCAGCGCGATGGCGTCGAGGATCTGGGTGACCGGCTCGCCTCGCACCGACAGCGTGAGGCGCCGGCCAGCCAGCGACGGTGCTGCCAGCGTGAAGTCCACGTCATACCAGCGGGCGAGATCGGGCAGCACGTCCTGCAACGGCGCGTCCAGGAATGCCAAGCGCCCGGCCGTCCACGCCAGGTAACGACGGGTGTCCACGCGTCTGGGGCGGCTGGCCACGCCGGTGCGATCTAACCGGCTGAGTTCCCCGCCGCTCACCAGCTGGGCGACGGACTCGTGCGCTGCGGCGGCGCCCAGGCTCACCTTCCCATCGGCCACGACGACCTCTACGTCCTGCTCGTCGGCATAGGCACGCACTCCGAAGCGCGTGCCGATGTCCCGAATGACGCCCTTCCCCGCGTGCACGGCGAAGGGCCTAGCAGGGTCGTGCGGGACCTCGAAGTAGGCTGCTCCGTCCAGATACGCCTCCCGCGCCGTGGCGCCGTACGTGGCTGGGACGCGGAGCCTCGAGTCCACGCCTAAGAGGATCCGTGTGCCATCGGCGAACCGGATCGCCGCGCGTTGTCCCCGGGCCGTGGTGAACTCCCGCATCGCTGGCCGAAGACGCGACGACTCCAGCCACCAGAGCGCGGCTGCGCCCGCCACGAGCGCCAGGACCGCGGCGATGCCAAATCCGCGCAATCCTGACGCGCGCCGACGCCGAGGCATTGGCTTGGCCTCCTCCTTATCGAGGGCACGTTCGAGCGCCTCGATGCACTCGGCCGCAAGCGGATGGGTCTCGAGCCATTCGAGGACCAGGGTCCGCTCGGGAGGACTGCATTCGCCGGCAAGAAACCGGTCGAGCAGCCTCCAGTACTGTTCATCGGTCACACTTATAGGACGCGGACGAGGGACCGAATCCCCTAGCGGCGGAACAGCGACGTGTATGGGGGAGTCCTGCGGAGCGGGACCGCTCAGCGATGCGGCGCGAGGCTCTGGTAGCTCTCTCTCAGGACCGCGAGCCCGCGGCCCACGTAGATCTCGACGGTCTTCACCGAGATGCCCATCGCGCGGGCGACTTCGGCGTAGCTCATCTGCCGCCGCCACCGCAGCGTGAGCGCCAGGCGACACCGCTCCGGGAGGCGGTGCAGCAGCCGCTCGACCGCTGCCTCAAGCTCAGCTGATTCGAGACGCCGCTCGCCCTCGTTTACGTCGACGGTGGCTGCCGGTTCGCGCCAGCGTCGCTCCACGAGCTGGTGGCGAAGGTGGCTGACCGCGAGGTTGCGCACGGCAGTGTACAGGTAACTCTTGAGCCTGCCCACGCTGAGCCGCGCCCGCTCTTCCCACAACCTGGCGAAGACATCGTGCACGAGCTCCTCGGCGATTTCGGGCGAATGCACGTAGCGGCAAGCGAACTTGCACAACGCCGCGTGGTAGGTACGGAAGGCGCGCTCGAACGCCGCCGCGTCGCCGGCGCGCACCCGCGCAGCCCAGTCCCGCTCCTCGCTGATGAGCGGTGGTGCCTGAACGCGGATGTCCGACGGCACGGGCTGGGACATGGTGGCGCGCGTATGAAGGCGGTGAGCCGCCTGACGGTCAGCCCCCAAGCGCGCAAGCCACATGCCCTGCGGTGAGGCCGATCACGCAGTCTCACCGTGCGCAAGCGATCAAGTCGTTCCGCTTATTTCACTTCGGGAGGAAGTATGTCGGTGGGGCCCGAAAGCCACACCTGTTGTGTCGTCACCTCACCACCCAGGTCCCCTCCTTGTTCATGAGCAGTTCCGCGAGGTCCGGCACTCCCGGTGCGGCGCGTGCGGCAGCGGCCTGCGCGTACACCTCCGCCTCGAACGAGGGCGCGGGGTTGCAGTAGATCACGCCCAGCGCCACCGGGAAGGCGGGTGGCTCGAGGGCGACGAGTAGCTGCGCGAGCGCGCGGTTGGTCTCGTCGTGGACCAGGACGTCGTCCGGAATCACGCTGCTCTCGGACAGGGTGATCACTTCGAGCTCGAGCTTTCCGGGCTTCAGGCGCAACCCGCGGTCCTTCCGGGCACCGAACATCAACGGCTTACCATGGTCGACGTGGAGCTGGGTGTCTGCCGCACCGTCTTTCGCGGTAAAGCCGTCGAACGCCCCGTCGTTGAAAACCACGCAGTTCTGGAACACCTCAACGAACGAGGCGCCGCGGTGCGCGTGAGCTCGCCGCAGCACGCCCACCAGCTGAGCCTGCTGCGTGTCCACCGCGCGCGCCACGAACCGCGCGCCGGCGCCCAGCGCGAAGGCGCAGGCCGACACCGGATAATCGACCGAGCCCTGCGGGGTGGATGGAGACTTCGTGCCGCGTCGCGACGTGGGGGAATACTGGCCCTTGGTGAGGCCGTAGATCTCGTTGTTGAACAGGACGATCTGGAGATCGACGTTGCGCCGCAACACGTGGAGCATGTGGTTGCCGCCGATCGACAGCCCGTCGCCGTCTCCCGTCATCACCCACACGTCGAGATCCGGGTTCGCGAGCTTGATCCCGGTGGCGATCGCCGGCGCGCGCCCGTGGATCGTGTGAAAGCCGTAGGTGGACATGTAATAGGGGAACCGGGCCGCGCAGCCGATGCCGGACACGACCACGGTGCGCTCCCGCCGCGCGCCCACCTCGGCCATGGCTTTGTGGACGGCCTTGAGGATGGCGTAGTCCCCGCACCCGGGGCACCAGCGCACCTCCTGGTCGGACGCGTAGTCCTTGGGCTGGAGCTCGGCGTCGGTGATCGTGGTGACGGTCATGGGGTCTCTCCCGTCGCGCCCGTCGTGTTCCGGCTCTGAAGAGCCGGCTCGGCTCCAAGGTGCGTCCTTAAGGACGCACTCGCGCCGAGAACGGGCTTCAGCCCGTCAAACCACATCGCGGGCTCTCCCCAGCGTAGCCTCAATTGCCTCTGAGATCTCTGAAACCTTGAAGGGTTTCCCCTGAACCTTGTTCAGCCCTTCCGCCGGCACCAGATACGCCGCGCGCAGCAGCTGCACCAGCTGACCGTTGTTCAGCTCCGGCACGACGATCCGGTGAAACCGCCTGAGCAGCTCGCCCAGGTTACGGGGGAAGGGATTCAGGTAGCGGAGATGGACGTGCGACGCGTCGATTCCGCCCTGCCGCGCCCGGCGCACCGCCTGGTGGATGGCGCCGTAGGTCGAGCCCCATCCCACGACGGCGATGGCACCGTGGTCCGCCCCCAGCGCCACGGTCTGGAGCGGGATGCCGTTCGCGATCCCGGCGATCTTCGCCGCCCGGGTGCGCGTCATGCGCGCGTGGTTCTCGGGGTCGTACGAGATGTGACCCGTGTCGTAGTCCTTCTCGAGCCCGCCGATCCGGTGCTCGAGCCCGGGCGTCCCGGGCCGCGCCCACGGCCGCGAGAGGGTCTTCAGGTCCCGCAGGAAGGGATGGAACCCCGCGGGGTCCGTGCGGAACCGGACCGGGAAGCGCGGCAGCCGGTCCAAGTCGGGGATGCGCCACGGCTCGGCGGCGTGGGCCAGAAAAGCGTCCGAGAGCAGGACCACGGGCGTCATGTAGGTGGTCGCGAGGCGGACCGCCTCCATGGCGACATCGAAGCAGTCGGTCGCAGTGGCCGCGGCGAGCACGGCGAGCGGCGCGTCCGCGTTGCGGCCATGCACTGCCTGGAACAGATCCGATTGCTCCGCTTTGGTCGGCATCCCCGTCGAGGGGCCGGCGCGCTGCGAGTTCACCACGACAAGCGGGAGCTCGGTCGCGATCGCGAGGCCGAGCATCTCGGTCTTGAGCGCCATGCCGGGGCCGGAGGTCGAGGTCACGCCGAGCGCACCCGCGTACGCCGCTCCGACGCACGCGCCGATGGCCGCGATCTCGTCCTCGGCCTGGAAGGTGATCACGCCGTACCGTTTGAGGTTGGCGAGCGTGTGCAGCAACAGCGACGCGGGGGTGATGGGGTAGCCTGCAAAAATCATCTTCTCGAGCCCCGCGGCGCGCATGCCGGCGACAAGCCCCCAGGCGATCGCCTCCGTCCCGCTCACCGTGCGATAGACGCCCGGCGTGACCGGGGCCCGGCGCACCGTGTAGCCGACCCCATACTCTGACATCTCGGCCGTCTCGCCGAACGCGTGCCCGGCGTTCAGCGCCGCCACGTTCGCCTGCGCGATCTCCGGCTTCCCGGCGAATTTCTGCTTGAGCCATGCGACTGTGACGTCGCGATCGCGCCCGTACATCCAGAGCATCAGCCCCAACGCCCACATGTTGCGACAGCGGTGTGCTTCCCGCGTGTGCAGCCCGAAATCCTTGACGGCGTCGAGTGTGCGCTTGGTAATGTCGAGTTTCAGCACCTGGTAGGGCGCGAGTGACCCGTCCTCGAGCGGGTGGGACGTGAACCCCGCCTTGGCGAGGTTCCGCTCGGTGAAGGCGCCCGTGTCGACCACGACCGTGCCGCCGATCCGCAAGTCCTTCAGATCGACCTTGAGTGCCGCAGGGTTCATCGCGACGAGCACGTCCACCTGGTCGCCGGGCGTCATGACGTCCACGGCGCCGAAATGGATCTGGAACGCTGAGACGCCGTACGTCGTACCCGCGGGTGCGCGGATCTCGGCCGGGTAGTCGGGGAACGTCGTGAGGTCGTTGCCGGCGAGGGCCGTCTCGACGGTGAAGCGGCCGCCTGTCACCTGCATCCCGTCGCCCGAGTCGCCGGCGAACCGGATCACGACGGAATCGCGCGATTCGCGCGCGGGGGACGTCGCGCTGGTGGTCATCGTACAGGAAACTAGCGTGCCGCTTGCGCGATGGTAGTGGACGCCACGCGTTGCGCCCGCCGCGCGGCGCCGGCAGCTTATCGCCATGCCTCACCTCCCACGTCTGAGCGGCCGGCACTGGCCTGAGAGCGCCTATCGCCGCTCGGAGCTCCCCGAGCGGGTGCTGCAGTTCGGCACGGGCATGCTGCTGCGCGCCGTGTGCGCGGCGGCGGTGGACGCGGCCAATGCGGCCGGCGCCTTCCGCGGACGAATCGTCGTAGTGCAGAGCACGCCGCATGGTCAAGCGAGCACCATGAACGCACAGGACGGCCTGTTCACGCTCGTGGAACGGGGCCTGGAACGCGGGCAGCCGCTCGAACGCACGCGTCTCATCGGCTCGATCTCCCGCGCGCTCCTGGCGGACGCGGAGTGGCACGCGGTGCGGAACGTGGTCGCGCGGCCCGAGCTGCAGGTGATCGTCAGCAACGTGACAGAGGGAGCGTTCCGCCTGGACGCGGCCTTTCCGCCCAGGCTGACCGACCTGCTGTACACCCGCTTCGAGCGCCTACCGGATGGGCCATCGCTCTTCGTGATCCCGACCGAGCTGGTGGACGACAACGGGCCGCGCCTCGCCGCGATGGTCGATCGCCTGGCGGAGGGACTCGCGCGGGGACCCGAATTCCGCGAGTGGTTGGCGCGGCGCGTGCGCTTCTGCTCCTCGCTCGTGGACCGGATCACAACGGGCACTCCCGCCGCAGACGTGCACGCCACGTTGGAGCGGCGTCTGGGATACGCCGACGCCCTGCTCACCGTGACCGAGCCGCATTGCTTCTGGGCGATCGAAGCCGACCCTACTGCGCTGCGGGCGGCGTTCGCGATCGACGCGCTCCCCGGTGGGGTGATATTCGCCCCCGACATCAGCTTTTACCGGAAGCGCAAGCTGCGCCTGTTGAACGGCGCGCACACAGCGATGGCGCCGCTCGCGCTCCTGGCAGGCGTCCGGACGGTGCGGGAGGCCACCGAGCATCCCCGGCTGGGAGCCTTCCTGCGGCACATCTTGTTCGAGGAAATCGTGCCCGGGATCGATCTGCCGGCCGATGCGGCTGCCGCGTTTGCCCGGACGGTGATCGACCGGTTTCGTAACCCGTGGCTCGAGCACGAGTGGCGGGTGATCGCCACGAACCAGACCGCCAAACTGCGGCTCCGCGTCGTGCCGGCGATCGTCGGATTCGCCCGGAAACAGGGGCGCGCGCCGCAAGGGTTGGCACTCGGCTGCGCGGCCTACCTGCGGTGGGTCCGCTCCCGCCTGGCCCACCCCGCGGGGGAGGATGTCGATCTCCCGCTGATCGAGCGGCATTGGCGGGCGGTGGACCCGGACGCCGCTCCTGGCCCCGTACTTGCAACCGCGCTGGAGCGACTCGCCGCCCGCGCCCTGGCCGATGCGGGCCTGTGGGGGGCGAATCTCACCGAGCTGCCCGGGCTGCTCGAGGCCACGACGCGGTGGCTGCTGGCGCTGGAGCGTGACGGAGTGGATGCGGCGCTCGAGGCGCTGCACGGCATGCCGGACTACGCGGCCACCGGCCGCACGTGACCATGACCCACACGACGACGACGCTCGGCGGGGAAAGGGGTGGGCTCGATCCGCTGCTCGAGAGCGGCGTCATCGCGGTCGCTCGGCTGCCCGCGGCGGCCGGGCTGCGCGCCGCCGCGCGGGCGCTCGTCGCGGGAGGCGTGGGCGCCCTGGAAATCACGCTGACGACGCCAGGCGCGATCGAGGCACTCGGCGACCTCGCGTCGGACCGCGACCTCGCGGCCTGCCTCATCGGCGCGGGGACCGTGCTCGACGAATCGGCCGCACGCGAAGTCATCGACGCCGGCGCGCGCTTTGTGGTGAGCCCCACGCTCACCCCGGCTGTGATTCGCGTGTGCCGCGACCGCGACATCCCCTGCATGCCGGGCGCGTTCACGCCGACGGAGATCGTCGAGGCATGGCGCGCGGGCGCCCCGCTCGTGAAGCTGTTCCCGGCGGCGGCGGTCGGTCCCGACTACGTCCGCGACCTGCTCGCGCCCCTGCCGTTCCTGCGGCTCGTGCCGTCGGGCGGCGTGTCGCTGGAGAACGCGGGCGATTGGATCCGCGCGGGGGCCGCCGCGGTGTCCGTCGGCAGCGCGCTGCTGCCGGCGGCGCTGGTCCGGAACGAGGCAGCGGGGGGCGCCGGGGGGGGCGAGCTCACCAAGCGCGCGCGGGCGTTCGTCGAGCGTGTCGCGCAAGCGAGGGCGCAGCTCGCGGGAGACGCGCTGTGAAGGGTGCGGCCGCCCCACGCGTGGTCACGTTCGGCGAGCTGCTGCTGCGGCTGAGCCCGCCGGGTGAAGAACGACTGCTCGAGTCGCCGGAGCTGCACGTCTGCTTCGGCGGGGCGGAGGCGAACGTCGCGGTCGCCCTGAGCCATCTCGGCGTCCGGTGCGACTACGTCACCTGCATTCCCGACAACCCCATCGGAGATGCCGGCGTCGAGACACTGAAGAAGGAAGGCGTGGGCACCCGGTGGATCGTGCGGGGTGAGGGCGGCGAGCGCTTGGGGCTCTATTTCGTGGAGCCGGGCGCGGATCTGCGCGCCATGCGCGTGGTGTACGACCGCGCGGGCTCGGCGTTCGCGCGACTCGACCCGCACAGCATCGACTGGCCCGCGGTGCTCGCCGGGGCCGACTGGTTCCACGTCTCGGGGATCACTCCTGCCCTGGGTGAAGGCCCGGTGGCGGCGCTCGCGGGCGCCATCGCCTGCGCGCGCGCCCGGGGCACCCCGGTGAGCCTCGACCTGAACTACCGCGAGGCCCTGTGGCGCGACCGGAACCCGCGGCCGCTCATCGAGCCGCTCGCCCGGCGGGCGGGTGTGCTGATCGGCAATCCGGCGGCTGTGAGCGCGATGCTCGGCCTCCCGGCCGACGACGCCTCGCTCGCGACTCCCGAGCGGGCGCGCGGTCTCGCCGAGCAGCTCGCGGCGCGTTTCGAGGCGAAGCGCGTCGCGCTCACGCGGCGCGAGATCCTCGGGCCCCGGGAACACGGCTGGAGCGCCGTGCTGTACGACGCGGAGACCCGTGCGTTCGCGCAGAGCCGTCGGCACTGCGTGCAGGTCGTGGACCGGGTGGGCGGGGGCGACAGCTTCGCCGCGGCGCTCATCGCGCGACTGCTCGGCGGCGACCGGCCGGCGCAAGCGCTCGAATTCGCGGTGGCGGCGAGCGCGCTCAAGCTCACCGTGCCCGGCGACTTCTGCCGAGCGAGCGTGGGGGAAGTCGAGGAGCTGCTTCGCACGTGATCCCCAGCTTTCGCTGGTTCGGCCCGACGGACCCGATCCCGCTCGCCTCCGTCCGACAGATCCCCGGCATCACCGGCGTCGTAAGCGCGCTGTACGACGTGCCCGTGGGCGAGCCCTGGCCGCGGGCCCGGCTGGCGCGACTCCAGGAGCAGATCGAATCGGCCGGACTGCAGTTCGCCGTGGTCGAGAGCATCCCCGTGCACGACGACATCAAGCTCCGGCGCCGCGGCCGCGACCGGCTGATCGAGAACTACAGCCAGAGTATCTGCAGCATGGGGGAGCTCGGCATTCCGGTGCTGTGCTACAACTTCATGCCGGTGTTCGACTGGATGCGCACCGACCTCGCCATGCGGCTTCCCGACGGCTCGACGGCACTCGCCTACGACGACGCCGCGCTGGCCGCGATCGATCTGTCGCGCGGAACGGGCGACCTGCCTGGTTGGGCCACGGCGTACGCGGGCCCGGCACTGGCCGCGCTGCTCGCCGCCTATCGCGACGTGGACGCGGAGCGGCTGTGGGACAATCTCGCCTATTTCCTCGAGCGCGTCGCCCCGGTCGCCGAGCAGGCGGGCGTCCGCCTGGCGATTCACCCCGACGATCCGCCCTGGCCCATCTTCGGGCTGCCGCGCATCATCACCGACGCCGCCGCCCTCGAGCGCGTGGTGGGGCTCGTGGACAGCCCCGCGAACGGGGTGACGTTCTGCACCGGCTCGCTCGGCGCAAACCCCGAGAACGATCTGCCGGCCATGGTGCGCCGCCTCGGCGCGCGCATCCACTTCGCACACTGCCGCAACGTGCTGGTCACGGGCGAGCGCCGTTTCCATGAGACGGCCCACCCTTCGGCCTTTGGCAGCGTGGACCTGCACGCGGTCCTGAGCGCGCTGCGCGATATCGGCTTCACGGGGCCGATGCGCCCCGATCACGGCCGCATGATCTGGGGGGAGACAGGACGCCCGGGGTACGGGCTGTACGATCGAGCGCTCGGCGCGATGTACCTGCAGGGCCTGTGGGAGGGCCTGACGCGATGAGCCGGCCGCCCCTGGGGTATCGCTGGACGGTATGCGCCCTGTTGTTCGTGGTCACCACGATCAACTACATCGACCGTCAGGTGCTCGGCATTCTCGCCCCCACCCTGCAGCGCGAGCTGCATTGGTCGGAATCGCAGTACGGCGACATCGTCTCCTGGTTCAGCCTCGTCTACGCCTTCGGATTCCTCGCCGCCGGGCGCGCGCTGGACCGCGTCGGGGTGCGACGCGGCTTCGCCGTCGCGGTCGTGGCCTGGAGCATCGCGGCGATCGGTCACGCCTTCGCCCGCACCGCCGCAGGATTTTCCGCTGCCCGCGCGCTGCTCGGACTCGGCGAGTCGGCCAATTTCCCGGGCGCGATCAAGACGGTGGCGGAGTGGTTCCCCAAACGCGAACGGGCGCTCGCGACCGGGATCTTCAACGCCGGCACCAACACCGGCGCCATCGTGACCCCGCTCGTCGTCCCGTGGATCGTCCTGACGTGGGGCTGGCCGTGGGCATTCATCGCTACCGGCTCGCTCGGCTTCCTGTGGCTGGTGCTGTGGCTCGCCCTGTATCGCAGCCCGGAGGCGCAGCCGCGCCTGACGCCGGACGAGTTGGCGCACATCCGCAGCGATTCGGGTGAGGAGGCGGAGAGCGTCGTCCCCTGGATTCGGCTGCTCTCGTATCGGCAGACCTGGGCGTTCGCGGTCGGGAAACTCCTCGCCGATCCGATCTGGTGGTTCTATCTGTACTGGCTCCCGAAGTTTCTCGACGCGCAATACGGCATCCGGCTGGCACAATTGGCCGCTCCGCTGATCGTCGTATATCTGGTGGCGGACGTCGGATCGGTCGGGGGCGGTTGGCTCTCGAGCGCCCTGATCAAGCACGGCTGGACCGTGAACCGGGCGCGGAAGACGGCGCTGCTCGCGATGGCGCTCTTGATCGTGCCGACGGCGTTCGCGCCGCTGGCGGGGAGCATGTGGGCGGCGGTGGCGATCGTGAGCGTCGCGGCGGCGGCACACCAGGCCTGGTCCGCCAACGTGTATACGCTGGCGAGCGACATGTTTCCACGGGCGGCGGTGGGGTCGGTGGTCGGGATCGGCGCGTTCGCCGGCGCCATGGGCGGCGTGCTGTTTCAGCGCGTCACCGGCCGCATCCTTCAGGCCACAGGGAGCTACACGCCCATCTTTGCGGTGTGCGGCCTCGCCTACATCACTGCTTGGGGCATCCTGCACTTGCTCGCGCCGCGGCTCGAGCCCGCGACGGTCGCCGAGCCCGTCCGCGTGTGAGGCCCGACACCTCGCCCACCCCGGCGCCGCGCAGATACCCGTTCGCGACCGTCGCGAGCTGGGCGACCGCGATCGCGGGACGGGTGCCGGCGCCGCCCGATGCCGTGCGCCGCTCCCTCGCCCGCATCGGCCCCGCACTCGTGCTCGTGCTGGTGGTCCTCGTCTTTGCGCTGCTCACGGAGGCACCGGCGCGCTATCTCTCGCCCTTCAACCTGCGTATCGTGCTCTCGCAGACCGTGATCGTCGCCCTCGGGGCGATCGGGATGACGATCATCATCGTGAGCGGCGGAATCGATCTCTCGGTGGGCGCGACGATCGCGCTGACCGGTGTGGTGGCCGCGCTGGCGATCGGCGCCGGCTGGCCGGCCAGCGCAGCGACGGTGGCCGCCCTGCTCGCCGGCGGGCTCGTAGGGCTCGCGAACGGGCTGCTCATCACGGGCCTGCGCGTCGTACCGTTCATCGCGACGCTGGGGATGCTCGGCATCGCACGCGGCGTCGCGAAGTGGCTGGCGCACGAGCAGACGGTCAACATACCGCCGACGTGGGTGAACGAGCTGCTCGTCACGTTCCCACGCCAGGCATGGATGGTGCTCCCGCCGGGCGTGTGGATCACCCTCGCGCTGGCGGTCCTCACGGCAATTGTGCTGCGGCGGACCGTGTTCGGGCGGCGCGTGTTCGCGCTCGGCTCGAACGAACTGGCCGCGCGGGCCTGCGGTATCGCGACGGACCGGCTCAAGCTCGTGATCTACGCGTCGGCGGGAGTGTACTTCGGGCTGGCCGGCGTGATGCAGCTCTCCCGTCTCCGGCAGGGCGATCCGACAGTGGCGATCGGCACCGAGCTCGATGTGATTGCGGCGGTGGTGATCGGCGGCGGGAGTCTATTGGGTGGCGAAGGAAGCGTATTCGGCTCGGTGGTGGGTGCGCTCATCATGGCGTTCCTGCGCAACGGCTGCCAGCAGATGGGGTGGCCCAACTACATTCAGGAAATCATCATCGGCGCCATCATCGTGCTGGCGGTCGC
>Ga0209056_10000369_pt1 | contig 50236 bp, 51 predicted proteins | sample GraSoiAngelo_114_FD_185876 | JGI IMG/M metagenome (GOLD analysis project Ga0209056, IMG submission 185876) | Grasslands soil microbial communities from the Angelo Coastal Reserve, California, USA - 14_0903_13_40cm (SPAdes) (version 2) | ecosystem: Environmental > Terrestrial > Soil > Grasslands...
CCGGAAGCCGAGCGGGAAGATCAGGATCAGGAAGGCCGGCGAAAAGGGAAACCACGGCGCATTGAGGAGCGGCGAGTAGAACGGCGACAGGTACGGTCCCCACTCGTAGTTCTTGCCGGCCCAGGCCGCCCAAGTGGAGTAGATGCCGAAGCCGCCGAGCACGAGCGCCGTGAGCAGCGGCGCCACCCACCACGCATCGCGCCGCTGCGTCGCGCCCAGGCCGCGCTCCTGCAGGTCTCTCAGCGACGTGGTCATAGCTTCACCGCCCCCATGGTTTCCTTCACCGCGTCGGCCGATTTCTTGAGCGCCGCCTGCTCGTCCGCCGACAGCTTGACCTGGAGGATCTGTTCGAGCCCCCTCCGCCCGAGCTTGCACGGCACACCGAGGTAGCTGCCGGACACGCCGTACTCCCCCTCCACCCACGCGGCGCACGGTAGGACGCGCTTCTTGTCGTGCGCGATCGCCTCGACCATCTGGGTGACCGCCGCTGACGGCGCGTAGTAGGCCGAGCCGGTCTTCAAGAACGCGACGATCTCGGCGCCGCCGTTGCGGGTGCGCTCGACGATCTTGTCGAGGGTGGCCTGGTCGAGCAGCTGGCTGACCGGGATTCCCGAGACGGTCGTGTACGACACCAGCGGCACCATGGTATCGCCGTGGCCGCCCAGCACCATCGCCTGAATGTCCTCGACCGACACGTCGAGGGCCTCCGCCAGAAACGCCCGATAGCGCGCCGTGTCGAGCACGCCCGCCATGCCGATCACCCGCTCGCGCGGGAACCCGGTCACCTGCTTTGTGACCCAGCACATCACATCCAGCGGGTTCGAGACGACTAGGACGATCGCGTCGGGGCAATGGCGCTTGATCTCGAGCGAGACCTGCTTCACGATCTCGGCGTTGGTGCGCACCAGGTCGTCGCGGCTCATCCCCGGCTTGCGGGCGATGCCGGCGGTGACGACCACGAGATCGCTGCCCGCCGCCGGCCCCCAGTCGTTCGCCCCCACCACGCGCGTATCGAAGCCCTCGATCGGCGCGGACTCCCACTGGTCGAGCCCCTTGCCCTGGGGCACGCCCTCGATCACGTCCACGAGGACGACGCGCCGGGCGAGCTCCTTTTCGGCCAGGCGCTGGGCGGCGGTGGCGCCGACGTTGCCGGCACCGACGACGGTGATTTTGTTGATCATGGGGAGTAAAGCTACGGACTCGTTCCCCCTCTCCACAACGTGGAGAGGGGTCAGGGGGTGAGGCCACCCGTCGGAGTGAGCTGCGGACAACCTACGGCAGACGGGGTGCGCCTGGAAGCTCGCCTCCGCTCAGAATGTCGCGGCGAACTGGGCCTTGCGGCTCACGGCATCGAAATACAGCCGCAGCCCCACCGCATTGGAATGCCCGCCGCACGCGGCCCCGGTGGCAGTCGTCCCGATGCGGGTCAGCACCTTGAGAGAAAGAACGTCGGCCACGCCGTCGAACGTTGTGGCCGTAAACGGAGGGAACGCGACGGTCACTGCTTTGGCGAGGTCGGCGTTTCGAGTAATGCCCTGGACGCACAGAGTCTGGCCTGCTGCCACGAGGGTCCCGTTCTTGTACGCCTCGACGCGCAGATCGAAGTTCGTTCCGATGTCGTCGCTGTTCTTCAGGCCGAGCCACACTTGCGCGGCGCCGAGCGCGCTTAGGATGCCGCTGCCGAGCCCCGGAAGACTCGTCCACGTGCCCACGGCCACCCAAGGGTCGCCGTTCGCGAACGCGAGGGCGGGCGAGTCCTGATACTTCGCGGTGGTTCCCGCGGGGGCGACGGTGGATAGAGCGAGCGTCGGATTGGCGTTGCCGCCGATCCCGTGAAAGAAGATGGCCGAGCCGAGCCGGAACCCGAGGTAGCGTGCGTTGGCGGCCAGCAGGCGATGCTCGCCGTCGGTCCACACCCCCTGTTGGAAGCCGGTGTCCACTCGGGCGCCGAACGCCATCAGCGTGTCGCGCGCCGGGCCGGGCTGGTTGGTTGTGATCTGCCCCCTGGCGCTGCTCAGACTGCCAGACAGGGATGTGCAGGCGCTACTCCGAGCGCTTTGGGCAGCAAGGCAGAGGGCCTGGAGCCAGTCGTTCAGCCCGCTGCCGACGGTTGCGGGCGGGGTGGCATCCAGCTTCGGCTGCAGCTCCGCAAGAGCCCGTCCGACGCTTGCACCTACTGACGGATCACTATCGGAGGAAGTGATGTGCCTGAGCACGGGCACGAGAATAAACAAGCTCGCCGCTCGCGCCGTGGTAGCTAGTGCAATCGGAAAAGAGTCTGCCCCCGCCCAAATGCGCTTCAGCACCCCTTGCCGATCCGACTCGCTCAGACCGTTCACCTGCTGCGGCGCGAGCATGCGGCCGAGCGTGACGAGCACGGAGGGACGAGCGCTGCGCTTCGTCGTCCATGCCTCGTCGAGCGCCGCAAGACTCTGCGAGCCGAGGCTTGCCACGAACTCCTGAGCAGCGCGACTCGTTTGGATGCCGAGCAAACTGAGGCCCCGAACGGACGCGGGATCGTGAAACCGCAACACCGTCCTCGTCAGATCGATTATGTACTCGCCATACGTTTCGTACCTGGCGGTGGTATCGGGGTAGGCCACCTGCCCCGTCGCTTCGCGCTCGAGTAACGAGACGAGCGCCGGTCGCGCGGCCACCGGTAGCTGTGCCATGGGAATTAGGCTTAAGCGAACCACGGCATCCGCGCGCACACCAACTGACGGAGAGGTGAGCAGGCGCACAAGCGAGTCGGGATTGTCCGCCTGAGCACCCAGATAGGCAGGCAACGGAGCTAAACCCCAGATCATAAGGCACGAAAGGACAGCGCGCCGTACGCGAGAGGGAGCCGACCCGGGCGGTAGTGCGGGACGTTTCATATGCATTCCGTCTCGATGTGAACGTGGCCCACGCCGCTAGAAGCCTGCTGGGGAATAGCGGGGTCGGGATCGCGCTGCTCGACGTCGAAGCCAGCATCCACCGCAGTGTCGCGCAACAGGTCCCAGTAGTTCTGTGCCTTCTGGAGTTCAGGAAGCGTAGGGAAGACCGGTAGAACCGGAAAGGTCTGTAGGTCGGCCGCGCATCGGTACTGATGCAGACTGTTAGCCGCACCGGATACGTGCCAACGATTGTGCACAGGATTCCGATACAGGCTGTTCACCTGGAGAGTGGACGGACTCCATGCGAGCTCCAGTGCCACAAACGAACCGTCGAAACTCGGGTTGATCACAGCTACTCGGTAATCGCCACTGTTGCCGAAATGTGCGCCGAACATTCCGCGCGCGGGTACACCGCGTGAGACCCCTAGCTCGACATACTCCTCCCGCTCCGTATCGATCTCGTCCTGGGTGACCAGTTTGGTCTCGGACTCCTTGACTAGCCCAGTGCCGTCCGTCACCGTCGCCGTCACTTTGTACGAAAGCTCCTTCGGCTCGAGCTGCAGCGACGCCGCATGGACGGCGGGCCACCGACCAGGGGCGAGCCGCTGCACTGTGAAGGACGCATCGGCACCCTGAGGCGGGCTCGGCGGCCGCGGGCTCAGCGGGTAGTGAGACGGGTCCTCCTCGATGCGCCACGTGACGGCCGAACTCAAGTTGACCGGAGTCACATGGGCTTGCAGCGCGATCTGATTCTCGCCGGGCTTCGCGGTGAAAGAGCCTCCGGGGTTGGGTCCTTGAGCCTTCACGAGCGTCAGGGTGGCTGCCGAGTGGCTGATTTCCACTTCCCCGCCCACAAAGCCGCTTCCAACCCAGCTCTGAGCGAACATCACGCCATCGGAGGGCGGAGCGAAGTCGCATTCCAAGTGATCGGCGCAGGCAGGGACGGCGATGTCGTCTGCGGCACCGGCGGGCCGGAACGACCACTCCGCCGGCAAGCCGAGGGTGACGTTGACCCCTCGGCCTGGAAGTGCACGATCTCTCCAGGCGCCGGCGTCGTGCTCGACGCGTGCAGCGCCAGGGCTACGAAGTCGACGGACAGCGTCTGCTGGCCGGAGAAATCGAACGCGTACACGTCAGTCACCACGGTCGGGTCACAGACGGGGGGTAAGTCGGGATTTTGAAACGGGGCGCAGGTCCCGCCCTCGAAATAGGTCCCCTCCGCATGGAACCCGGCACGCAATACCGTGAAGCGCCCCGGGCCGGTGACACGTTCCACGCGCTCGCCGACATTGTTGCCCATGTCGTTGAACACGAAGCCCAAGCCCTCGGTGGCGGAATAGAACCAGACCCTGACTTCGAGCGGGCAAAGGTCGGCGCACTCGCCCGGATTCATCCCCCGCGGACCTATGACCGTGCCGTCGAGTCCGGTAGGGCCGATGTGGGCGACGTAGTCGGGATTGTCGCTGAGCAGAATTCCGCCAGTGACGCGAACGCGCACATATAGTGACTCGCCTCCCGGAATCGTGATACCAGTCTCCTGCTCCGGGAGTGCACTCCCGTCGGGGCCCGCGCTGTTAGTGGGCGTGGGGATTGCGTAAGAGCCCGCCGGCGGCGGGACGGTGACATCGGCGCGGAGTGGACGATGCGGGGCGGCGGTGATCCGGTCGTCCTCGCAGCTCATCAGAACGATGCCGAGGAGGGCTGGGGTCGCGGCACGTCGCGCGAACCGTACAAAATGGCGCATGGGCGTCTCATCCTTTGGACCGGGCGCCGAAGGATGCTGCGGTCACGCAACAGGTACCAGGGCGAAAATGCGGCATGATAGGGCGAAAAATGCGGCATGATAGGGCGAAAAATGCGACAAATGTGACGACTATCACACGCGTCGTTCCCCCTCTCCACAACGTGGAGAGGGGGTCAGGGGGTGAGGTCACCCACACCCGTGGAGAGGGGATCAGGGGGTGAGGTCACCCACCCCGCGTATGCATCTCCCGGTGGGGATCGGCGCGCAGCGAGTCGATGCGGTAGAGCGCGCCGCGATCCGCGACGCCGAGGCGTTCCTCGGCCCCGCGATCGGTGCGGCCCTGCCACGTCGCCCGGATGAGCGCGGCGAGGTCCTCGTCGCTCGCGCCACCGCGCAGCGGCGCGCGCAGATCCACGCCCTGACCGGCGTACAGGCACGTGAACCACGTGCCGTCCGCGGTGACGCGGCTGCGGTCGCAGGTGCGGCAGAACGGTGCGGTGACCGAGGCGATGATCCCGAAGGTCGTGCCGTCGGGCAGCTGGAACCGCTCGGCGGGGGCGCGGCCGTCGCCGGGAACCGGAGTGATCGGACCGAAGCGTTGTGCCAGCGCAGCGAGCATGTCGCCCTGCGATACCACTTGGTCCATCGACCAGTGCGTCGCCCCCCCCACGTCCATGTACTCGATGAACCGCAGCTCGGCGCCCTCGGCGCGACCGAACTCGACCAGATCCCCCAGCTCGTCGTCGTTGAACCCGCGGATCACCACGCTGTTGAGTTTCAGGTGCTCGAAGCCCGCGTCGCGCGCGGCCCGGATGCCGGCGAGCACGTCTGCGTGCCGTGCGCTCTTCGCGAACGCCAGCATCCGCTCGGGACGCAGCGTGTCGAGGCTCACGGTCACGCGCCGCAGGCCCGCCGCGCGCAAGGCCGCCGCCTGCTTCGCGAGCAACAGGCCGTTCGTGGTCAGCGCCAGGTCTTCGATCTCGGGAACCCGCGCGATCATGCGTACCAGCGCCGGGAGGTCGTGCCGCAGCAGGGGCTCGCCGCCGGTGAGGCGCACTTTGCGCACCCCCAGCCGCGAGAACACCCGCACCACGCGGTCGAGCTCCTCGAACGTGAGGATCGATGCCCGGGGCAGCCACACATACTCGTCTTCCGGCATGCAGTAGCGGCACCGCAGGTTGCAGCGGTCCGTCACCGAGAGCCGCAGGCTCGCGAGCGGGCGAGCGAGCGTGTCGCGGGGCGGCTCAAACATGAGCGGGTCCCCCCTCTCCGCGTTGCGGAGAGGGGGTCAGGGGGTGAGGCGTCGGACGGCCGGACGGGTCGACCCACGTCTCGGTGCCGTCCACCCGCAGCTCTTTCTTCCAGACGGGAATGCGGCGCTTGACCTCTTCAATCACGAAGCGGCAGGCCTCGAATGCTTCGGCCCGGTGCGGCGCCGCCGCCGCGATGGCGATGCTCGCTTCGCCCGAGGGAATCACGCCCAGCCGGTGACGCACGGCGATGCGCGTATCGGGCCAGCGCTGGCCCGCGTTCGCCAGCAGCCGGCCGAACTCCGCCTCCACCATTGCTTCGTACGCCGAGTATTCGATCGCAGTCACGCCCAGCTCCTCGGGTCCGCTGCGCACGGTGCCGACGAATAGGCAGGTACCGCCGCACGCGGCGGACGAGACCTCGGCGAGCAGGGCATCCAGGGAGATGGGGGAGCGCGTCAGGTAGCTCATTTCGTTCAATTCCGCATTCCGCATTCCGCACTCCGCATTGGGTCATCCACCGGCGATCGGAGGGAGTAAGGCGACCTCGTCTCCGTCCTTCACCCACGCATCGAGCTTCACCTGCCGCAGGTTCACGGCGGCGAGCGGGCGCTCGGGCAACGCGCGCGCCGCGGGGATGTCGTCGCGCAGACGGCGCACCACGTCGCCCACGGTGGCGGGCAGCGGCACGGAGACCACCGCCTCCGCCTGCCCCACCAGCTCCGCGTAGCGCGCGAACAACCGCACCCGGACCGTCGCCGTCCCCGTCGCCTTGGCCGTCATGTCCGCTCGCAAGATAGCCGTCGTCAGTTGCCCGTGGAACCCGTCGCGAGGCCGCGCCAAATCTTCGCCTGCTTCGGCGTGGGCGCCGCTGCCGGCGTGAGCGTGAACGACACCGCCGTGCGCTCCCGCACTTGCGTGTCGAGCGTCAGCGGCCTGCCGCCCCGCTTGACGCTGATCGTGAGGGGCTGTCCGTTCTGGCCGCGATAGCGCTCCCGGTAGCGCGCGCCCCAGTCGCCGTCGGAATGAGTCTCGATCTCTCCCACTTTGAGCAGCACGTCCCCGGGCTGGAGCCCCGCGACGTCAGCCGCGCTGCCTGGTACTACGCTCTGCACCACGAGCTTCCCCGTCTCGTCGGGCTGGGCGTTGACGCCGAGAAACGGGTTGGAGGTCGTCCGGCGGGCGACCGCGATGCCCGCCTTGGCGAGCACCGACTCGTACGGCAGCGGTTCCCGGCCGTTGATGTAGCGCTGATAGAACGCGTCGACGTCCGGAAGCCCGCACTCCCGCAGCAGGCCGAGCAGGTCCTGCGTGGTGAACCCCTTCTGCTTCTGGTAGAACCGGGTGTACAGCGCCCGCATCACGTCGTCCAGGCCGTGCCGGTTGTCGCTGGCATCGCGCAGCGACACGTCGAGCAGCAGCCCGGTGAGCGAGCCCTTCGGGTAATAGAGCTGCGAGCTGTTCACGAACACTTCGTTGATCCAGGTCGCGACGCTACCGTCCTCTTCACTCCATGGCTCCGGCGCCGACTCGACCTGCTGCATGTTCTGGGTGGCATTGCCTAGGAACCGCTCGGTGGTCCACAACCCGGAGCGCAGGTTGGCGAGATCGGCGTAATAGTCGGTGACGCCCTCGGACCACCACAAGAGCGGTGTGAATTGCTCGGCGTGGTAGTCGTAGGGCCACATCTCGGCCGGTCGAATGCGCTTCACGTTGAAGAGATGGAAGTACTCGTGCGCCATCAACGGCACCATGAAGTCGCCGAACGTGCCGGCCGCGTCCGCGAACGCACCCTGCGGCATGATGTCGAACTGCGACGCCGCGTGCTCCAGCCCCCCGCCGAAGTTCACCGGCTCGCGGATGACGTTGAAAAACACGGTGTAGCGGTCGTACGGCGGGCCGCCCAGCAGGGCGTTTTCGGTGCGGGCGATCTTCTCCAGGTCGGCGCGCATATTGCGCTGCACCCCGGTCGAGTAGGCGTCGGCCGGCCACACCGCGATCCGAATCCACTTGCCGTCCACCTGGAGCGAATCGAGGCTGTACTTGCCGACGAACGTCTGCGCGTCGGCGAGCTCGTGATAGGTGGACGCGCTGTACGGCCCGTTTCCCGACCCCCCGAGCGCCGTAGTCACCTGCCACCCTGCCGGGAGCGCGAACCGCACCTCGGCGGGCCGGTCGAGCTGCCCCTCTTCGTAGAGAAACAGGTTCGTGCCGAGGAATTCGCCGAACTCGGCCGTGAGCCGCGCCATCGAGAGATCGATCGTGTCCGCGAAGTAGTCGAATTCCACCGTGACGCGCTCGCTCCGCGCGGTCGTGACGCGCCACGCGTCCTTGTCGAAGCGGTCCCAGAACAATGCCTGACCGGCCGGCGTCTTCGCGCCGAAGTGGCGCACGTAGCGCGCGTAATTCTGGATCTCGTAGTTCCCTGGGCTCCAGGCTGGCAGCGACAGGTACAGCGTGTCCTTGCTGCGCGTCGGGAAGTCGGCGCGCACATGGAACAGCCGGGTCGCGGGAGCGGGCACCGAGATTTCGTACTGCACCGGTGCAAGGCGTTGGGCCGACAACGGGACGGCGACGAGCAACAGGAGGAGGTGGCGCACGACGCTGTTCTCCCGCAAGTGTGGGCCTCTTGATTACACCGCGCAAAACAAAGCGGCCCAGACGGTTAGTCCGGGCCGCGCGCACTCGCTCGCGCCACGCGTCAGGGCGTGACGCGCTCGCTCGCCTCCGCGACCATCGCCCGCAACTCCTTGCTGGGCTTGAACACAGGCACCGGACGCGCCGCCACTTCCACCGGGTCGCCGGTGCGCGGATTGCGCGCCATGCGCGTCTTGCGCTGGCGGATCTTAAACGTCCCAAACCCGCGAATCTCAATGTTATGCTGCTCGGCGAGCGCCGCTTTTACGGCGTCGAGAAACGAGTCCACGACGCGGGCGCAGTCCTTCTTGGAAATCAGGGGACCGGCAGTGCGCGCGATTTGTGCGGTGACCTTTTCGACCAGGTCGGCCTTCGTCATCCGTCCCCCTTGAAGGGCCCAAGGGCAGTCAAGACGAGGGGCCAACATACGGGCTTACCTATTGTGTGTCAAGAGCTTGGAGGAACTGTTCGAAGTGCCCTTGGGCGTCGTGTGGGCCCGGCGAGGCTTCCGGGTGGTACTGCACCGCGAAAATCGGGTACTCCCGGTGCTTCACTCCTTCGACGGTGCCGTCGTTGAGGTTAAGGTGGGTGACTTGAAGCGCTTTGGCACCGGGGACGCCGCCCGTGTCGCCGCGCACCGCGAACCCATGGTTCTGCGACGTGATAAGTACTTGTCCTGTCGCGAGATCCCGCACAGGATGGTTGCCCCCCCGGTGGCCGTACGGGAGCTTCACCGTGTCGCCCCCGAGCGCCAGGCCGAGCAGTTGGTGGCCGAGGCAGATCCCGAAAATCGGGAGCGAGCCGTCGGCCAGCTCCCGCAGCGTGGTGATGGCGTAATGCACCGCGGCCGGATCGCCCGGGCCGTTCGAGAGAAACAGGCCATCGGCATCGAGCTCGCGGATGCGGCCCGCCGGCGTGCCGGCCGGGACCACGGTCACGCGGCAGCCGTTCTTCAGGAACAGCCGCAGGATGTTGCGCTTCATACCGTAGTCGTAGGCTACGATGTGATGGCGCGCGACGGGCGGCCCTTCGCTGTACTCGGCGCCGATGGTCGCGTGGGTCGCGAGGTCGAGGCCGTCCATCGACGGGCTGGCTGCGAGCGCGGCGCGCACCTGGTCGCTGGGCTGCTCGCCCAACGCCACGGCGCCACGCATCGCTCCCTGGGAGCGGATGTGGCGCGTGAGCTGGCGCGTATCCACGTCGGCGACGATCGGCACGCGCGCCGTCGCGAGCCACTCCGCGAGCGTCCCCGTCGCCCGCCAATTGGACGGCGTCACGGAGAGCTCACGCACCACCACGCCCGCCACGCGCGGCCGGTCCGATTCCACGTCGTCGGGATTGATCCCGTAATTCCCGATCATCGGCGCCGTCATCACGACGATTTGACCGAGATACGACGGGTCGGTGAAGACTTCCTGGTACCCGGAGAGGTTCGTGGTGAAAACCACTTCGGCGCACGTGCACTCGAACGCGATCGGTGCGGTGCCGGGGAACCAGGCGCCGTCCTCGAGCAGCACGTAGGCGGCGCGACGGTCAGCGATGGGGCGGCGTCTTGTTGGAGGGTTGCGGCGCGCCCTGCGGCGGTGGCGTCGTCGGGAGCGGCAGCGGCGTGGGCTGGACGGGGGCCGGCGCGGGGATGTTCCCTTCGAGCACCGAGCGCGGCGCCGCGCTGTTCGATGACAGGACCGCGAGCACCAGCGAGACGAACAGGAACATCCCGGCGCACCACCACGTGATCTTCGTGAGCAGCGTCGTGGCCTGGCGGCCACCCATGAACTGCTCGGTGCCGGCGCCGCCGCCCAGCGATGCCAACCCGCCGCCCTGCCCCGCCTGCAGCAGGACCGCGGTGGTGAGGATCAACGCGTCGAGGGCCAAGATGAACAGCAGCAGGTTGTACATCGCGCCGGGAAACTACCTATGCGACGCCGCTCTGCACAAGTTGCGCCCAACCCTCGGGATCGAGCGATGCCCCGCCCACCAACACGCCGTCCAGCTCGTGCTCCGCGACGAGCTCGGCGACGTTCTTGGCGTTCACGCTGCCGCCGTACAGAACCCGGGGAGCGGAAGCGCCCCGCCCGCGCAGCCAGGCGCGGATCTCGCGATGCACCGTCGCGGCATCGTGCGGCGTCGCGTTGCGCCCGGTTCCGATCGCCCATACCGGCTCGTAGGCCACGCTGACTCGCGACAGCGTGGGGCCATCGAGACTCGAGAGCGCGCCGGCGAGCTGGCGCACCACCACCGCCAGCGTATGTCCGGCGTCGCGCTCGGCCAGGGTCTCGCCCACGCACAAGAGCGGCACCAGTCCAGCCGCCAGGGCGGCCGCCACCTTGCGACGGGTGTCCTCGTCCGTCTCACCGAACACGTGCCGGCGCTCCGAGTGGCCCACCAGCGCAGCGCGCGCTCCGGCCTGGAGTGCGAGCGGGGCGGACACCGCGCCGGTGAACGCGCCCTTAGGCTCCCAGTAGATGTCCTGTGCGCCCACGAGTAGATCGGTGCGCTCGCGCACCGCCAGCGCGGCGGCTTCGACCGACACCGCGGGTGGGAAAAACCAGACCTCGCGGTCGTCGCGCCGGTTGTAGCGGGCGCGGAAGGTCTTCACGTAGCCGCGGGCGTCGTCCGGGCCGAGGTGCATCTTCCAGTTGGCGGCGAACAGCAGCCGCCTCACGCGTCCTCCAGGGCGGCGACGCCCGGGAGGGGTTTTCCCTCGAGGAACTCGAGCGACGCGCCGCCGCCCGTCGACACATGGGTGAGCTTGCTCTCGAACCCGGCGACGGCGGCGGCGGAGTCGCCCCCGCCCACCACGGTCGTGGCGCCGCGCTTCCCGGCCTCGACCAGCGCCTCGGCGATGGCCCGCGTGCCCTCGTCGAACGGCGGTGTTTCGAACACGCCCATCGGGCCGTTCCAGAAGACCGTCTTGGCTTTCAGGATCCGTGCGCGGAAGTCGAGTCGGGTGGGCTGATCGATGTCGAAGGCGGCGCAGTCGACGGGGATGTGATCGCTCGACACCTCCTGCCGTTCGGCGGCGCGCGCGAGACTCGGCGCCACCACGGCACCCCGCGGCAGGATGAGCTTCGCTCCCGCCTTGGCGAGCAGTCCCTTGGCGACGTCTTCCTTGTCACGCTCGACGAGTGAGCCGCCGACCTGAAAGCCGATGGCGAGGAAGAACGTGCTCGCCATCGCCCCTCCGACCAGAATCTCGTCCACCTTGGGGAGCAGCGCCTCGATGACGTCGATCTTTCCCGAGATCTTGGCGCCGCCCAGCACCGCGACAAACGGGCGCTTGGGATGGTCGAGCGCGTCGCCCAGGTAGGTGAGCTCGCGCTCCATGAGGAAGCCCGCGACGGCGGGCTTGAGCAGCCGGGCGACCGCTTCGGTCGAAGCGTGTGCGCGATGCGCCGAGCCGAAGGCGTCGTCGACGTAGAAGTCGCCCAGCGCGGCGAGCGTTTGGGCGAAGCCGGCGTCGTTCGCTTCTTCGCCGGGCCAGAACCGCGTGTTCTCGACCAGGGCCACGCCGCCGCGCGGCAGCCGGCGCGTGGCGGCGACGCCCGCGGCGGGATCGGGGATGAATTCGACCGGCGCTCCCAGGACGCGCTCCACGTCCCGCACGATCTGCTTGAGCGAGAGCTTGGGATCAGGACCGCTGGGGCGCCCCAGGTGCGACAGCAGCACCACCCGCGCGCCCTTGTCGCGCAGGTAGGCAATGGTGGGGACGGCGGCGCGGATCCGCGTGTCGTCGCTGACCGCGCCGCCCTTCAGGGGTACGTTGAAATCCACGCGCACCAGCGCGCGCCGGCCGTCCAGCGCCGCCGGGGGGAGATCGCGCAGACTGCGCTTGGTCACTTGCCCGCGATGTAGGCCAGCAGATCGACGCAGCGGGCGGAGTAGCCCATCTCATTGTCGTACCACGACGACACATGGAGAAACGTGCCGTCGATCACGTTGGTCGAGAGCGCGTCCACCACGCTCGAGTAGAAACTGCCGATGTAGTCCGTCGAGACCAGCGGCTCGTCGCTCACATCGAGAATGCCCTTGAGGCTCGAGCGGGCGGCCTGCTTGAAGGCGGCGTTCACGTCCTCGATGGTCGTCTTCTTCTGGACTTCCGCCGTGAGCTCCACGATCGACACGTCGGGGGTGGGCACGCGCAGCGAAATCCCGTCGATCTTCCCCTTCACTTCCGGGATCACGAGGCTGGTCGCCTTGGCGGCGCCGGTGGTCGTGGGGATGATGCTGAGCGCGGCGGCGCGGGCACGGCGCAGATCCTTGTGCGGCAGGTCGAGGATCTGCTGATCGTTCGTATAGCTGTGGATCGTCGTCATGAAGCCGTGCGTGAAGCCCCAGTTGTCGAGCACCACCTTCACTACGGGCACGAGGCAGTTGGTGGTGCACGAGGCGTTCGAGAGGACGTGATGCTTCGCCGGGTCGTATTTCTGGTGGTTGACCCCCATCACGATCGTGATGTCCTCGCCCTTGGCGGGGGCGGAGATCACGACTTTTTTCGCGCCGGCGGCGAGATGCTTGTCGGCGTCCGGTCGGTTGGTGAACCGCCCGGTGCTCTCGAGCACCAGCTCCACACCCAGCGCCTTCCAGGGCAGCTTCTCGGGCTCCTTGATCGCCGACACCTTGATGGGCTTGCCGTTGACGACCAGCGCGTCACCCTGCGCCTCGACCGTTCCGGGGAAGCGGCCGTGGACGGAGTCGTACTTCAAGAGATGCGCCAGCGTCGTGGTGTCGGTGATGTCGTTCACCGCCACGAACTCGAGCGCCTGCTGCTTCATGAGCACCGCGGCGCGCAGCACGTTGCGCCCGATGCGACCGAACCCGTTGATCCCCACACGCACTGCCATTGCTCTCCCCTAAGTGAAGTCCGGCACGAGCGCCCGGCCGAAGGTCACGGCCAGCACCGTGCGGGCGCCGGCGCGCTCCAACGCCCTCGCTGCCTCGGCCAGCGTCGCGCCGGTGGTGAAGACGTCGTCGACCAGAGCGAGGGGCCGTTCTAATGCGGAATGCGGAATTCGGAATGCGGAATTGGTCGGCCTGCCTTCATTCCGCATTCGGCATTCAGCATTCCGCATTGCGAACGCCCCCGCCACGTTCGCCAGCCGCGCCTCGGGTGTCAACGCCGTTTGGGTGCCCGTGTCCCGTGTCCGGACGAGCAGCTCCACGACGGGCCGGTTCCAGCGCCGGCTCAGGGCGCGCGCCAGGCGCTCGCTCTGGTTGTAGCCGCGCTGGCGCAGCCGCCCGGCGCCGAGCGGCACCGGCACGAGGCAGGCGGCCTCGCGCCCCGGCAGATCGAGCGACGCCATCGCGGACGCCAAATCGGCGGCGATGCGCGGCAGCCCGCGGTACTTGAGCGCGTGCACCGCGTCGCGCGCCGCCGCGTCAAGCCAGACCGCGGAACGGGCGAGTATCAGCGCGGCCGGCCAGTCGGCGCACAGGCGGCAGCGGCCGAACAGCGGCTCCGGCTGACCGCAGCGCCCGCACCACGGCGCCCGCAGCGGACGCCAGCGGTGGCGGCAGACGTCGCACACGAGGCGCTGGGAATCGCGGAACGACAGCAAGGCTCGGCACTGCAGGCACTCGGCCGGGAGCAGCAGCTGGTCGAGCGCGTTACGCACGCAGCGCTCGGTCCACGGCCGCGCGCATCACCTCCACGGGCGCCGCGCGATCGGGAAAGAAGCGCCTGAACGCGGCGGCTCCCTGCTGCACCAGCACCTCGCGGCCGTCCTGGGCCCGCACGCCGGCCGCCCGCAGGGTACGCACCCAGCGCGTGCCACCGGGCGCGTACACCAGGTCGAGCGCGGCGGCGAGGCGCCGGGCGCGGTCGCCGTCGAGCGGCAGTGGGTCCGCGTCCTTGAGGCCCAGGGGCGTGGCGTTGATGGCGACGTCGGGCTGGAGGGCGCCCCGCGCCGGTTCGGCGCGGGCGCCGCTCGTCCGCGCCCAGTCGCTGAACGCCCGGGCCCGCGCCGCGTCGCGCGACACCACGTGCAGCTCCGCCTTGGCCGTCGCCGCCGCCACCGCCACGGCCCGGGCGGCGCCCCCGGTGCCCACCAGCAGCCAGCGGCCGCCCCCGTCGGCGCCCAGCTGTCGCAGCGCGGTGAGAATGCCCGCGACGTCGGTGTTGTCCCCCACCAGCGCTCCGCGTTCGGTCCAGAACGTATTGCACGCGCCCACGCGCGCGCACAGCTCCGTTTTCTGCGCGATACATCGTTCCGCCGCCGCTTTGTGCGGCACGGTGATGTTCCCCGCCCCCCCCACCGCAGGCAGCACCGACAGGAGGCCGGGAAGCGCGGCGGCCGGCGTGGGGAGGGCGACGTACACGGCGTCCAGCCCGAGCGCGCGAATCGCCGCGTTGTGCATCGCGGGGGAGAGCGAATGGGTGACGGGATCGCCCAGCACCACCAACAGGCGCGTGTCAGCGCTGACTTCCACTCGCGAACTCTTTGACGATGCGCTCCACCGCGGCCTGGATCAGTCCCTCGAGCTCGGTGCACGTGTCACGGTACACGTCCAGGTCGCCGCCGAACGGATCGCTCACCTCGGCCTCGTCACCCTCGCGTCCCGCGTACTCGCCCATCACGAAGACGCGACCCTCGCCGCCGAGCTCGTCCACGCGCGCCCGGTGGTGGCGCGCCATCGTGAGGATCAGATCGGCGCCCTCGACCAGCTCGCGCGTCAGGAGCCGCGCACGGTGGCCCGAGAGATCGAGCCCGCGCTCGAGCCCCACCAGATAAGCTCCCTCCGAAACGGGCGCGCCGTCCCAGGCACCCGTCCCCGCGGACGACACGGCGAGGCCCTCGCTGCCGCGCTCCGCCAGCGCGCGGTCGAGCAGCGCCGCGGCGAGCGGGCTGCGGCAGATGTTGCCGGTGCACACCAACAGGATGCGTTTCGTCTTCGACTCCTCGGGTCTGGCGCCTAGGGGGCGAGCCTCCCCGCCGCGCGTCGCAGCTCGGCGAGCGTGAGCGCTCCTTCGCGGATCAGCCGCGGCGCCTGCCGGGTGCAGTCCACGACGGTCGAGGGAGGCGAGTTGCCCAGCACGCCGCCATCCAGCACGAGCAGCGTCCCCGCCTCCAGCGCCGGCGCGAAATCCCGGACGATCGCCTCCGCCCCGGGCGCCGGCGGCGCTCCAGGCAAGTTAGCCGATGTGGACGTCACCGGCTCTCCTAGGGCGCGCACCAGCCGGGCCATCCCGCGGTGCGAGGTCCAGCGCACGGCGATCCCCCCCTCGGGACCGCGCAGCGCGTCGGGCAGCCGGCCGCTGCCGCCCGGCAGGACCAGCGTCAGGGGACCCGGCCAGAAGGCCCGCGCCAGCGCGCCCGCGGCCTCGCCGAAGGCGAGCCCCTGCTCTTCCGCCATGTCCCGGTCGGCGACCAACAGCAGAAAGGGCTTGTCGGGACGGCGCCCTTTGAGCCGGGCCAGCGCCTGCACCTCGGCGGCGCGCGGCCGCGACCCCAGGCCGTACACCGTCTCAGTCGGATAAGCGATCAAGCCAGCGGCGCGGAGATGGGCCACCGTCGGATCCAGTGCGGCCGTCACCTCCGCGTCGGTACGGAACGGGACCGGCCTCACCGCAGCTCACGAGCGAGCGCCTCGGCGATCCGGAAGTCGTCGGCCGTCGTCACTTTCAAGTTGTAGGGTGAGTCGGGCACGACGTCCACGGGCAGGCCCGCGCGCTCACACAGCTCCGCGTCGTCGGTCGGCGCGGCATCGCCGTTCGCGAGCCCCGCGTAGGCCCGCTCGATCATCGCCCGCGGGAACCCTTGCGGCGTCTGCGCCCGCCAGAGACGGTTTCGCGCGACGGTTTTCGTGATACGCTCCTGCTCGACGTCCTTGACGGTGTCGGAAACCGCGATCGCGGCCACGGCGCCGACCCCCCCACGGGCTTTGGCGACTACCCCGTCGATCGTTTCCCGGGTCACGAACGGACGGGCGCCGTCGTGGATCAGCACGATGGTCACGTGCTGCGGCAAGACGCGCAATCCCGCGCGCACCGAGTGCGCCCGGGCCGCGCCGCCCGCGACGAGCCTCAGGCGCTCACCCACGAGCTTTGCGAGCCACTCGGGGGGCCGCGCCTCAAACCCCGCCGGCAGCGCGACGACCACGTGGCCGACTTCCGGGTGCGACGTGAAGGGGCGCAGCGCCCGCAGCAGCATGGGGACGCCGAGAATGGGGCGGAATTGCTTCGGCTCTCCGGGTCCGGCCCGCGCGCCCGCCCCCGCGGCCACGATCACGACCCCGACGTCAGGCGGCGAGCCGTCGGGCGAGGTCACCGATGCCGTCCACCGCGACCACGTCGAGACCGGGCAGGATCACGCGCGAGCGGGCCGAGAGGAAGGCGCGCCGGAAGCCTTGCCGCACCGCCTCGCCCAGCCGCCGCTCCAGGCCCGAGACGGGGCGAATCTCGCCGCCCAGTCCCACCTCCCCGAGGAACACGGCGTCCGGCGGCAGCGGCCGGTCGTGCACGCTCGACACTAGCGCCGCCAGCACGGCGAGGTCGGTCGATGGCTCGACCAGCCGGGCTCCGCCCGTCACGTTGACGAACACGTCGAGGGTCCCGAAGGGCAGCCCGCCGCGGCGCTCGAGCACCGCCAGCAGCACCGCCAGTCGACGATGGTCGAGCCCCGTCGCCACGCGCTGCGGCGTGGCGAAGCCGCTCTTGGCGGCGAGCGCCTGGATCTCGACCAGCAGCGGTCGCGTGCCCTCCATCAGGGCCGTCACCGCCGAGCCCGACACACCGCTGGTGCGGCCGGCGAGGAACGCCGCCGCCGGATCGGCGACCGGCTCGAGGCCGGCGCCGGTCATGGCGAACACGCCGATCTCGTCCACCGAGCCGAACCGGTTCTTTACCGCGCGCAGGATGCGATGGTCCAGGGTGCTCTCGCCCTCGAAGTAGAGCACCGTGTCGACGATGTGCTCGAGCGTCTTGGGGCCCGCGATGCCGCCGCCCTTCGTCACATGTCCCACGAGCAGCACGGCGGGCCCCGTCTCCTTCGCCAGCCGCATGAGCCGGGCGGCGCACTCGCGCACCTGACCGACGTTGCCGGGAGCGCCTTCCAGCTCGTCGGTGTACGTGGTCTGAATCGAGTCCACGAACACGACCTGCGCGTCCAGGGCGCGCGCGTGATGCGCGATCGCCTCGAGCCGCGTTTCCCCCAGCACGTGGACGGCCCCGGCGTCGAGCGTGAGGCGGTCGGCGCGCAGCCGCACCTGGTCGGGAGACTCTTCGCCCGAGACGTACAGCGTGCGGATGCCGGCGTGCTCGAGGCGCGCCGCGCACTGCAGCAGCAGGGTGGATTTTCCGATGCCGGGCTCGCCCCCCACCAGCACCACCGAACCCGGCACGATGCCGCCGCCCAGCACGAAGTCGAACTCGCGGAGGCCCGTTTGCCACCGTTCCAGACGCGGTCCCCCGCCCAGGGCGGACAGGCGGACCGGCGGACTGCCGGACGGGGAGACGCGATTTCTGTCGGACCGTCCGCGTGACCGCCCGACCGCCTCTTCCACGAGTGTATTCCACGCCCCGCAGGAGTCGCAGCGACCCGCCCACTTCGGCTGCTCTGCGCCGCAGTCGGTACAGCGGAACACCGAATGCGCCCTAGCCACGGCTCGCCTCCGGGGGCGACTCGCGCGGCGAGAAGTTGTCGAACCGCGTGTATTCCTTCTTGAAAAACAGCCGCACGGTGCCGGTGGGCCCGTTGCGCTGCTTCCCGACGATCAGCTCCGCCTGACCCTCTATGCTCTCGTTGGTCTTGGGGTCGGTGGGGCCGTCGTAGAACTCCTGGCGGTAAATGAAACAGACCACGTCGGCGTCCTGCTCGATGGCGCCCGACTCGCGCAGGTCGGAGAGCTGCGGCCGCCGGTGCTCGCCGCCGCGCTGCTCCGGGGCGCGCGACAGCTGCGACAACGCCACCACCGGGACGTCCAGCTCCTTGGCGAGGGCCTTGAGCGAGCGCGAGATGAATGAGATCTCCTGCTGACGGCTCTCCGAGTCGGTGGGCCCCTGCATCATCTGCAGGTAATCCACCACCACCATGCCGATGTCGTGCTCGGCCTTGAGGCGCCGCGCCTTGGAGCGCATCGCCAGGGGCGTGAGCATCGCGGAATCGTCGATCCAGATGGGCGCCGTGCCGAGCAGGCCGGCGGCACGCGCCAGCTTGGGGTAGTCGTCGTCGCGCAACTGGCCGCGCCGCAGCCGCTGGGCGTCCACCAGGCCCTCGGAGCAGAGCAGCCGCTGCACCAGCTGCTCCTTGGACATCTCGAGCGAGAACACCGCCACCCGCACCGTGTGCTCGATCGCGGCGTGCTGGACGATGTTGAGCGCGAAGGCCGTCTTGCCCATCGAGGGCCGCGCCGCGATGATCACCAAGTCGCCGCGCTGGAAGCCCGCGGTGAGCCGGTCCAGGTCGGTGAACCCCGTCGCCACGCCGGTGAGCGCGCCCTGGCTCGTGTGCAGCTGCTCGATCCGCTCCATCGTGGGCCAGATCAGCTCCTTCAGCCGCACGAACTCCTCGGAGCGCCGCAGCTGGGCGACCTGGAACACCCGGTGCTCCGCGTTGTCGAGCACCTCGGCGGACGTGGTCCGACCCTCGTACGCGTCCTGGATGATCGAGGTGGCGGCCTCAATCAGGCGCCGCAGCACCGCCTTGTCGCGGACGATCCGGGCGTGGTATTCGACGTTCGCCGCGGTCGGGACCACGTCGATGAGGCCGCCCAGGTACTCCATCCCCCCTGCCCGGTCCAGGTCGCCGCGACGCATCAGCTCGTCGCGCAGCGTCACGGGATCGATCACGTCGCCGCGTTCGGTGAGCGCCACCATGGCCCGGAACAGCAGCCGGTGTCCCTCCCGATAGAACATGGCGTCGTCGAGGACCTCGGCGGCCTTGAGCGCTGCGTCCTGATCGAGCAGCATGGCGCCGAGCACCGCCTGCTCCGCTTCGTTGCTCCACGGAATCTGGCGACCGGCGAGGTCGGAGTGGCGCTCAGTCGATGAAACGGCGGGCGATGCGGACGTCATCCCAGGTGGGCTTCTTCCAGTTGGGGTTGCGGAGCAGAGCGGCCGGATGGTAGGTGACGATCACCGGGATCCCCCGCAAGCGATGGACCTGATTGCGCAGCGCGCCGAGCGACTGCTTGGTGTTGAGGAGCGTCTGCGCCGCCGTGCCGCCCATGGCTAGAATCACGGCCGGTTTCACCAGCTCGATCTGGCGCAGCAGATACGGGAGGCAGGCGGCGATCTCGTCGTACTGCGGGACCCGGTTTTCGGGCGGTCGGCATTTGACCACGTTACAGATGAACACCCGCTCGCGTGGCAGGTCGATCGCCGCGAGGATCTTGGTGAGCAGCTCCCCGGCGGGGCCCACGAACGGCCGGCCCGTTTCGTCTTCCACGCGCCCCGGGCCCTCCCCCACCACCACCAGGCGCGCGTCGGCCGCGCCTTCGCCCGGGACGGTGTGCCGGCGCGCTTCGCATAGGCGACACTTGGTGCAGTTCGCTACGAGCTGCGCGATGGCGGCGAGCGAGGGCGCCTGCGGGACCGGATCGGTGCTGAACAGGTCGCTGGTGGGCGGATCATGGGAAAGGCCGGCCGGCGGCAGTCCTTCGGGCTTCCCCGCGCTGGCGCCCGGGGTCAGTACTGCGGGGCTTTCGGAAGGGGCAACTGACCCCGGGCGCAAGCCCGGGGTAGGGCCACCCGGTAGGATCACCGGATCCCCTCCCAGCACCCGCTGCTGTTCCAGGAATTCGCGCGCCAGTGCCCGCCCGTCGCTCACGTCAGCGCTTGCTCCACCGCGTCGAGGATTCGTTCCGCCACGTCGCGTTTGTCGAGCAGCGGCAGCTCGATCGGCGTGCCGCTCTTCCCGATGATCGTGACGCGATTCGTGGTGACTTCAAACCCCGCGCCGGGCTCGAGCGCGTTGTTCAGGATGATGTAGTCGAGATGCTTCTCGCGCAACTTCGCCTGGGCTTGCGCCACGCCGTTCCCCCCCTCCGCTCCCGGCGCCTCCAAGGCAAACCCGACCACCAGGCACCCCGGCGGCCGCTTGAGCGAGGCGAGGATGTCGGGCGTCGCTTCGAGCTCGAGTGTGAGCGTGCCGCTCGCGCGTGGGCGCTTGGCGGCCGCGGGCTGGAGGGGGCGATAGTCGGCGGGGGCCGCGGCCATGACCAACAGGTCCGCGTGTTTCGCGAGGCCGTCGACGGCGCGCTGCATCTCCGCCGTCGTCTCGACGCGGTGCGTGGTCACCCCGAACGGGAGCGGCAGGTCGGAGGGTCCCGACACGAGCACCACCTCGGCGCCACGCGTGTGGGCGGCCTCGGCGATAGCGTAGCCCATGCGCCCGCTCGACGGGTTCGTCACGACGCGCACCGGATCGAGGTGCTCCCGCGTCGGGCCGGCGGTGACCACGACCTGCTTCCCCAGCCACGGCGCGCGCTGCTCGAGCAACCGCGCCGCGGCGGCGAGCAGCGCCTCGGGTTCGCTCATCCGGCCGGGCCGCTCGCTCGGCCCCTCCGCCAGCGGCCCGGTCTCGGGTCCGATGAAGTGCCACCCGAGCGCCGCGAGGGTCTTCACGTTGGCACGGGTGGCCGCATGGGCGTACATGGCGTCGTTCATGGCCGGCGCCGCGAGCACCGGCCCGGTCCGCGCCAGGAGCAGGGCGGTGAGCACATCGTCGGCGAGCCCCAGCGCGGCGCGGGCCAAGAGGTGCGCCGTGGCGGGAGCGACGATCGCCAGGTCGGGCTGGCGCGCCAGCGCGATATGCGCCAGCGCCCGATCGGGCTGCCACAGCGAGGTCAGCACGGGACGCCCAGTGAGCGCTTCGAAGGTGACGGGCCGCACGAACTCGGCTGCGGACGCGGTCAGCACCACGTCCACCGCCGCCCCACCCTCGGTGAGCCGCCGGGCGAGCGTGCAGCTCTTGTAGCACGCGATTCCGCCCGACACGCCGAGGAGGACGTGCCGGCCGGCGAACGACATCAGCCTTCCTGCCGCCGCCGCCGGACGAGCTTGTAGGTGAGCCGGCCGCGCACCAGCTCGTCGAACGCGCGGGTGGTGAGCTTCTCCTCGAAATCCACCGAGCGATCGCGCGGGAACTCGTTCACGAAACGGGCGAACTTGGCGGCCACAAGAACGCCGAGGTACTTGTTCTGCGTCTGCGCGGCCACTTCGCTCGGGGTTACGATCCGCATCACCTGCTCCTTCCGGTAGACTGACTCAGTTGGGCTGCCTCGGTCCTCAGCTGCCGCACGAAGGTCGACAGCAAACTCGCCATGTCGCGCGGCGGGTTTGGCGCGACGTCGCGTCCCTGCACCAGCTCGACCACCTCCCGCACCGCCGTGTCGAGGTCGTCGTTCACGAGCACGCGGTCGTACACCTCTCCGATGTCGCGCCGCGCCGTCTCCACCTCGCGCATCGCGATGTCGATGCGCTGCGAGAGCTCCGCTTCCGTCTCGGTGCGCCGCTTGCGGAGCCGCTCGACCAGGACGCGGGGCGACGGCGGAATCACGAAGCTGACCACGGATCCCGGTCGCGGGTACGCCTTCCGCACCTGGCGCGCCCCCTGCACTTCCACGTCCAGCACCACGTGCCTCCCGCTCGCCAGCACGCGCTCGACCTCGCTCCGCAGCGTGCCGTACAGCTCGCCCGCGTAGGGCGCCCACTCGAGGAACGCGCCCGCGTCCCGGCGCCCCAGGAACTCGTCCCGCGTCAGGAAGTGGTACGCTGCGCCGTCCTGCTCCCCGGCTCGCGCCTTCCGCGTGGTCGCCGACACCGAGTACCCGAACAGGTCGGGGTGCCGGGTCACGAGCTCCCGCGCGATGGTCGTTTTCCCGCCGCCGGAGGGGGCGGCGAGGACGACGACGCGCGGCGCTGGCGTCACTCCAGGTTCTCGAGCTGCTCCCGGAACTTCTCGAGCTCGCCTTTCATCGCGATGACCGTCTGGGCGATCACCGCGTCGTTCGCCTTGGACCCGATCGTGTTCACCTCGCGCAGCACCTCCTGCGCCAGGAACCCGAGCTGCTTCCCCACCGCCCCGTCGCCCGCCAGCGCCTCGCGGCAGGCCGCGAGGTGACTGCGCAGCCGCACCAGCTCCTCGGTGATGTCGACGCGGTCGGCGAGCAGCGCGACCTCGACCGCGAGGCGTTGCTCGTCCACCGGCACCCCGGCCGCCAGTTCCCCCACGGCCTTCTTCAGGCGGGCGAGCTCGGCGCCGAGCCGCTCGGGCGCCCGGTGCTCGACCGCGAGGGCGCCCTCGGCGAGCGCGTCGAGCCGGCCCACGAGCTCCGTTGCCAGGGCCGCGCCCTCGCGCGCCCGCATGGCGACCAGCTGCTGTGCCGCGCGCTCGACGATCGGCTCCACCTCGCTCCACTCGGCCGCCGCGCCGTCGCGCTCCAGCGCCAGGACGTCCGGATGCCGCGCCACGAAGGCCAGATCGACCTCGCCCCTGAGCTTGAGCTGCTTCTTGAGCTCTCGCGCCGCCGCCAGCACCTGGCGCGCTCGGGCCAAATCGACCGTGACCGCGGACTCCGTCGCCGGCGGCTCGCTCCAGCGCGCCGAGAGCGTCACGTGCCCGCGCTCGAGCAGGCGGCGCAGCCGCTCGCGCATCTGGCTTTCCGTGCCCGCCAGCTCGAACGGCAGCTTCAGCTGCGGGTTGAAGTAGCGGTGGTTCACCGAGCGGATCTCGATCGAGAGCCGCCCGCCCAGGACGCTGCCTTCGGCCGAGCCGTAACCCGTCATGCTCCGCGGCACAGACTTTAAAGCTAGCCGGTCAATTCGTGAACAGCCATCGCACCCCGTAAAACTGGTAGTGACGCGGGTAGTCGAGCCCGGGCACGTAGCTCCCGGTCGCAAGCGTCACGTTGCGCTCGATCCAGAAGATCGTCACGCCCGCGATGCGGATCTCGACGTTCAGCTCGCCGAACGTCTTGCCGGGCAGCGCCAGCGGCGCGCCGCTCGAGTCGAGCCCCGCCACACCCCGGCTCCACGACTCCGACGCGGCTTCCACGCGGAGCGCGAAGATGCCGCTCCGGTACACGCGCCAGAACCGCGAGTAGAACGTGAGCGACACGCGCGTGTGATACGGCGGCTCGAAGTCGTCGCCGCCCCGCACGATCGGGTCGAAGTACCACCCGGCGAGCTCGAGTCCGGGCAGCAGGCGCACCACCCCGTGGGTCGTGAAATAGCGGGCGCGCGGGGCGGGCCCGAATCGGGCGACCGACCCCAGGCTCACCGGAACGCCGATCGGCGCGAACGCGTCGCGTCGCGTCTGGCCGACCTCCCACGTGATCCAATCACGATGCCAACGCAGCGCGCCGGAGACGTCGACGGTGCGTTGCAGCGTGTCGGCGGTATCGACGGGGGCCTGGAGGTCCTTGGCCCACGCGAAATCGCCGTGCACGGAAAACCCGGCCGGGAGCGTGAGCCCCGCCGCGAGGTGGGCGCGGTCGCCGGTACGCCCCAGGCTGTAGCGGGCGCGGCGGACGTCGCCCCACAGGGTGAGCTGCGGGAGCGGACTCCAGCCGGCGCTTCCCTCGAGCTGCCACGGCCGCGCCTCGTCCTCGGTCCGGAAGACGAGGCCCAGGTGCGCGCGCGGCCAGTCGCTCGACAGCTCGAGGCTTCCCTGCGACACGTGGCGGTCGAGCACGGCCGTGTCCTTGCTGGTGCTCGCCGTCGCGAAGCTCGCTTGCGCGGAGAGCCCCAGCCCGTCGTCGCGCGTCGCGGCAAACAGGCGCACGATCCCGTCGCGCCGCTGGCTGTGCCAGTCGGCAATGGCGGTCCCGGCGCTGCGGTGCCAGGTCGAGCTCTGGACCTGGTACTGCGCCCCCAGGTGGGGGTTGGGCAGATACTCCGCCTTGAGCCACAGGTCGACCGAGTTGAACGGCGTGTTGGAAGAACCGGAGATGCCGTCGTTGTTGTTGTAGTCGGCGACCAGGGAAAGGCCCAACCCCGAGCGCCAGCGGCGCAGGTAGGCGCCGCGGTAGTTCGCCGTACTGACCTCGCCGCTCGCGACGCCGACCTGGGACGTGATCGCCGTGGAGCGCTGGCGCAGCGTGACGAGGTACACGCGCAGCGCGGCCGGGAGCACGACGACGTCCACGCGCTCGAGCGGCGCGAGCGAGATGCGGGCCGGGTCGAGATACAGCGAATCGCGCCCCAGCGGGAGATAGGGGACGCCGTCCCAATAGAGCTCGAGCCCCGCCGGCCCGCGTCCGCCGTACAGCACCGGCTCCGCCGCGCCGTAGATCCCACCCCGCGCCACGTACACGCCGGGAATGTGGGCCAGCAGATCGGACAGCGTCTGGATGTTCGAGAGGGCGAACGAGTCGGCGGTGAAACTGTAGCGCGTGCCGCGGGGGGCGGGGCCGGCGGGAATCCGCGCGGGGAACACCGGGAGGTAGCGGGCGACGGTGTCGGCCCTTGTGCTGTCGCGACGCGCGGTCGAATCGCGGGCGGTGGAATCGCGGACGGTGGTGTCGCGCCGTGCCGTAGTGTCGACTTGCGCCGCCGCCGCGGCCGCGAGCGAGAGCAGAACGGCCGCGCAGCCCAGGCCGCGCGTCACGCCCCCGCGCGCTTGAGGATGAACTCGGTGAAGAGCCGCACACCCACCGCGGTGGGACCCTTGACCTGGTGCGGCCCCTCGCCCTCGGTGTAGGCCGTTCCGGCGATGTCGAGATGCACCCAGGGGAAGCCCTCCGCGAATTCGCGCAGGAACCAGCCACCCGCGATGGACCCGGCTCCCCGGCCTCCGGAGTTCTTCATGTCCGCGATGTCCGACTTGAGCAGGTCGCGATACTCCTCCCACAACGGCAGCGGCCAGCAGCGCTCGCCCGCGCGCTCGCCCGCCTCGCGGACTTCGGCGAGCAGCGCCTCGTCGTTGCCCATCATGCCGATCGCGACCTGCCCCAGCGCGACGACGACCGCGCCCGTGAGCGTGGCGATGTCGATCACGGCCGCCGGCTTGAACCGCCGCACGTACGACAGGGCGTCGCACAGGATCAGCCGTCCCTCGGCGTCGGTGTTGATGATCTCGATCGTCTTTCCCAGATGACTCTTCACCACGTCGCCCGGCTTGACCGCCGTTCCGGAGGGGAGGTTCTCCGTCGACGGGATGACGCCGACGACGTTGAGCCGCGGCTTGAGCCGACCCAGCGCTTCGAATGTCCCCAGCACGGCCGCCGCGCCGGACATATCGAACTTCATGTCTTCCATGTTCTGCGCCGGCTTGATCGAGATGCCGCCCGAATCGAACGTGACGCCCTTCCCCACCAGCGCTACCGGTGGGTCGGCCGCTCCCGCGCCGCGGTACTCGAGCACGATGAAGCGCGGCTCCTGTTGGCTGCCCTGCGCCACCGCCAGCAGCGCGCCCATGTTCTCCTGCCGCATCTGGGCCCGGTCGAGCACGCTGCAGGTGAAGCCGTGCTGGTCGGCGAGCTGCTTGGCCCGGTCGGCCAGGTAGGCCGGCGTGCACACGTTGCCGGGCTGCATCTGGAGGTAGCGGGTCAGGAAATGGCCGGCGGCAATCCCTTCGCCCAGCCGCTCCCCGGCGCCGACGGCCTTGGCTTCCTTTGCGTCGCACGCGACGGCGACCGCCTCGACCTCGGCCTTCGGCTCGTCGGGGGCGGCCTTGAGCTCGGTGAAGGCCCAGGCCCCCTGCGCCGATCCCTCGACCACGACCTGCCCCACGTCGGCGGCGGCGATGCCGTTGCGGGCTTCGGCGGCGAGCGCGAACGTGAATTGCGTCGCGCCCAGGGCGCGGGCGCGCTTCGCGGCGACGGCGGCAGCCCGTCGAATGGCGGCGCGCGTCACTTCCCCCGTCTTTCCCAAACCCACCAGCAGCAGGCGCTGCGGCTTGGCGCCGCTCGGGTAGAGCAGCGCCGTTTCATCACGCTTGCCCTTGAAATCGCCGCTCGTGATCGCGCGTGCCACGACCCCGCCCGCCGCGCGGTCCAGCTCCGCGAGCGACGCGGGGACCGCGCCACCCTGCGCCAGCGCCACGGCGAGCAGCGGCGTCTCGATTTGGGCGAGCGGTGCCGTGAGGGTCGTGCCGGTCATCTTAGACATGCTCGATTATGCCTTCGGCGAATCGCGAGGTCGAGACCTCCGTCGCGCCGGGCATCTGCCGGGCGAGGTCGTACGTGACGCGGCGCGACCGGATCGCGCCGCCGAGCCCTCGCACGATCGCCTCCGCCACGTCGGTCCAGCCGAGCTCCTCGAACATCATGGCGCCCGACAGGATCACGCTCCCGGGGTTGACCTTGTCGAGCCCCGCGTACTTGGGCGCGGTGCCGTGCGTCGCCTCGAACACGGCGAAGCCGTCGCCCACGTTGCCGCCGGGCGCCAGCCCCAGACCGCCCACCTGCGCCGCCGCCGCGTCGGACAACAGGTCGCCGTTCAGGTTGGGGGCCGCGATCACCGAGTACTCGTCAGGGCGCAGCACCAGCTGGGCAAACATGGCGTCGGTGATGCGGTCTTTGATGATCACCTTTCCCGTTTCCCGTTTCCCGTCTCCCGTGTCGGCCTCCGGGATCGTCTGGTCGCCGAACTTTTCTTTCGCGACCTCGTATCCCCATTCCCGGAACCCGCCCTCGGTGAACTTCATGATGTTGCCCTTGTGCACCAGCGTCACCGAGCGGCGGCCGGTACGGAGCGCGTACTGGATCGCCTTCACCACCAGGCGCTGCGAGCCGAACTGCGACATCGGCTTGATGCCGATCGCGCTGCCGGGCCGGATCTTGGCGCCAAACCGCTCCGTCAGAAAGCCGATCACGGCATCGGCTTCCCCGCTGCCGGCGCGGTATTCCACGCCGGAGTACACGTCCTCGATGTTCTCTCGAAAGATCACGACGTCGAGGCGCTGCGGCTCGCGCATCGGGCTCGGCACGCCCTCGAAGTAGTGCACCGGGCGGATGCAGGCATACAAGTCGAGCAGCTGGCGCAGGGTGACGTTGAGCGACCGGATCCCGCCGCCCACCGGGGTCGTGAGCGGGCCCTTGATGGCGACGCGGTGCGCCCGGATCGCGTCGAGGGTCGCGTCGGGGAGCCAGTTGCCCACCTGCTTGAAGGCCTTCTCGCCGGCGAGCACTTCGAGCCACTCGACGCGCCGCTTGCCGCGGCCGACCTTGGCGACCGCCGCGTCGAACACCCGGCGCGCCGCGCGCCAGATGTCGGGTCCCGTCCCGTCTCCTTCAATAAAAGGAATGACCGGGCGGTCGGGCACCACCCATTGGCCGTCCCGGTATTGGATGCGCTCGCCCATCGTAGGACGCTCCTGCGGGGAGTATCCGGTTTCTGTCAGCGGTAAGGTGGGTGGAGTCTACACGACCCGGCCAGGGTTGCGCCAGGCGAAACGCTCACCGTACACTTGAGACGATGCGCAGCGCTCCGAGATCGATACTCTTCACGCTGGCGGCCGCCTGCTGGCTCGCCGCGGGTCCGGGCGGGCTGACCGTCCGGGAGGTGCTCGTGTGCCGCCATCACGCCGCGCACCACACGGCGGGTCACCATCCCGCGTCTCCGGCGGACGGCCCGTGCTTCTGCGACCAGATGGCGGGCGCGCTCGATCTCGCGGTCTCGACGGCCGTTCCCACGCCGCTGGCGCCCCCGTTGAGCATCCTGCCGCCGGTTGCCGCACCATCGCCCCTGTCCCGAGTCCCCAGTCCCCAGTCCCCAGCTTTTCCCCCGGTTCCCCCGCCTCCGAACGCGCTCGGCTGACCTGAACCGTTAGCCACCTACAACCCGGAGAGATACGCATGCGCAGCGCGCCGTGGTGCGCCCTGCTGTGCTGCGTCGCGGCACCCGTCGCGGCGCAGGAGCGCGCGGTGACGTTCGAAGAGCCTCAGCCCGTCGCCGTGACGGGATTCGCCGTCGGGCGCGCCGACTACGACCGAGTGGCCCGCAGCAACAGCTTCACGGCCGGCAAGATAGGGGTCAGTCTCTTCAAGCCCGTGGGGGACGTGTATCTGTTCGCCCAGCTGACGACGGCACTGGAGGGCACGGAAACGTCGACCGAGATCGACAACCTGCTGGTCAGCTGGACTCCGCACCGGGCGAACCAGTGGACCCTGGCGTTCGGGCGGTTCGACGCCGCCATCGGCTTCGAGCGGGACGACGAGCCCCTCAACTTGATCGCCACCAATTCGTTCAACTTCGAGTTCGCTCGACCACGCAAGCTGACCGGCGTGCAGCTGCACTACACCGCGTCTCCGCGGGCCGAGGTCTGGGCGGTGGCGGCCAATGGTTGGGACGCGGCGGTGGACAACAATCGGGGCAAGACCGCGCTGCTGCGGGCACAGGTCATCCCGATCCCCTGGGTCACGGTCGGGGTCACGGGCGTGTACGGCCCCGAGCGCGACTCCACCGACGCGAACCAGCGCTCGCTGCTCTCGGGCGACGTCACCATCGACCGCGGCCGTGTGATCGTCGGCGCCGAGGTGAACCTGGGCCGCGAGCAGGATGGCGGCACTAATCCGACGTGGCGCGGCGTGGCCGTCACCGGATTCCTGCGGCTGGGCCGAAACCTCGGCTTCACGGCGCGCTACGACCAGATGGAAGACACGGACGGCCTGCTCACCGGCACGCCGCAGATCCTGCGGTCCGTGACGGTGGGACCGATGTGGTACTCGAGCAGCGCGCGCGAAGGGATCTTCAGCAACATCGAGCACACCCGCTTTCACGTGCCGCAGATCGCCCTGCGAGCGGCTGTCCGGGCGGATTGGTCGTCGCAGCCGTTCTTTCCCGACGCCGCCGGGGCGCTCCAAGGCTCGGATACGAAGGGCGTGCTCGAGCTGGTGTACGTCTTCTAGCGGAGGAAGCGTCATGCTCTACGACCTCGGACGCGCCGACCTTCGCATCAAGTGGCTGGTCACGTGTCTGCTCGCGACGCTCGGCGTCTCATACGTGTTCGGGGCACTGATGGTCTCGCTGTACGCGGGCTTCACGCCCGAGCGCGTGGCGGCCACGTACGCCGGACGCGAGATGTCGATGCCGATGCCGCCCGAGACGACCATGGTCATGGAGCACGCCATGTCCATGGCCGATTTCGCGAAACCCGAGGTGCACGAGGTCGACACCAACCTGTTGATACAGGACACGCACGTGCATGTCCCGATGTACGGCGTGATCGCCGCCGCCCTGTCGCTCGTGGTAGCGGGGCTGTCGCTCTCGCAAGGGTGGGCGCTCGCCCTCATCACGCTGCTGTTTTCCGCCCCGTGGCTGGACTTCGCGGGGATGTGGCTCACCAAGTTCGTCTCGGCCCGCTTCGCGGCCGTCACTCTGATCGGAGGATGGGCTATGGGCGTGGGCTACCTCGCCGTCACCGCCCTGGCTATCCACCAAATGTGGCTTCGCACGAGAGGAGTCGACCGATGAATCTGCTGCTCCGCGGGGCGGTGATCGCCACCGTCCTCCATATCACCCCCGCCGTGGTCCTCGTGAAGCGGCCCGACGCCGTGCAGGCGCTCCTCCCCGGCGCCGACACCTACCTCGCGCGCGATGTCCATTTGAGCGACCCGGACGCGCACCGGCTGCACGAGCTCGTGGACTGGAGTCCGGAGGACGGCGTGCTGACGTTCTACAGCGGAAAAGCGGACACCACCGGCGTGGGCGCCCTGACGTTCGTCCGAGTCGATACGCCCCATGGCCCGATCGAAGTGGCCGTCGGTTTCACGCCCCAGGGCGCCGTGCGCGGTGTGATCGTCACGAAGGCCACCGTCGAGATGAAGCCGTGGGTGCTCGAAGCAGTGGGCGCCGGTCTGGTCGAGCGCTATCGCGCGCTCAAGCCGGGCGACGTGCCGGCAGGGGCCGCCGCGCTGGTGGGGCATGTCGGCAACCTCGCCGCATACATTGCGGGAGAAGTGGACAAAGGGGTGGCCAGGGGGCTGGCGGCGTACGGGACATTCTATGCGGTCCGCAACGTGGGAGCGTGACAATGCGTCTCCTGAATATGCACTTGGATTTGCGCCACACCGTGGTCGTTGCTGCTGCCGCTCGCCTGCGTGCTGAGTGCCTGCGAGGTGGGCCCGGGTGGACCCCTGGGCCTCGGCGGGGACGACCGCGGGATCGCGATCGGGGGGACGGGCGGCGGTACGGGCGCGGACACCCTCAGCTTCGCGGTGCAGCCGAGCAACGCGACGGCGGGCAACATCATGACGCCGCCCGTTCAGGTCATTGTGCGCGACTCGCTCGGCAACGTCGACACCAGCTTCACGGCGGCCATCACGATCACGATCGCCGTCAATCCCGTGGGCGGGACCCTGTCCGGCACCACCAGTGTGGCGCCCGTGAACGGCATCGCCCAGTTCGGGGACTTGAGCATCAACACGCCCGGCACGGGCTATGTGTTGCGGGCCAGCGCGTCCGGGGCGGCCGGCGTCTCCTCGAATCCCTTCGACATCTTCGCGCCCTAGCGGTCCGCCTGCTTCAGCCGGCGGCGCGGCCCCGCTCGTTCCAGGCGATCTCGAAAAAGCCGTTGCAGCGGTGGCACCGCATGCCCGCCGGCTCGCCCTCGAGGCGAGCCCGGTCGCGACAGTTCGGGCAGACGGCGTAGCGTGTTCCCCACGAGCTGGGGAAGCGCGGCGAGTTTTTGGGGCTCGTCACGACCGACCAGCGCAGCGCGGGCGTGGGTGACAGCTGCAGATCGCCGCGGCGCACGCTCACCGGTTTGCCACGCACGTCCAGGATGGCATCGGCGGGGGTGAGCTTGAGGATGCGGTACCAGGCGCCCCGGCGCAGCGGAGACTTCACGTCCGCCTTGAGACGGGCCCACTGGAATGCCGTCGGCATCCTCGACCTCCCGCCAAAGACGACTGTACGCTGGTAGGTGGGGGGCTCGCCGTCAACCAGTCAGTGGCACGTGCCCGAGCCCTGGTCGTGGAACGTCTCTCCGGGCAGAGGCACGAATTCCCAGGTGTAGCGGTTCGCGTACAACGTGAGCTTGAGGACGCCGAACGCGTCCGAGATCACCTCGCTGTTCGGATGAATGGCGACGGGCAGGGCGGTGCTCTCGCCTCCCGTGCCTACATCGATGGACCGCAGCCCGCGCACTGAGTCCACCGCGCCATCGGGCGTCATGGACGCCAAGCGCTCGTACTGGTGCTGCTGTCCGTTGAGGACCAGGTCCGCGCCGGCGGCGTACAGCCGGTTCCACAGGTTCGTCACCGACTCGTCCGACGTCCACCCGGGCGTGTTGGACGAGAAGAAGCGCGGCTGGTGGAACGCGGCGAGCGTGCACTTTTTCGGATTGGCCGCGAGATCGTTCTGGAGCCACACGTCCTGCGCCGACCCGACGCCATCGGCGACGTGCGTCGCATTCGAGTTGAGCACGATGATGTGCCACGCGCCGAGGTCGAAGCTGTAGTAGCCCTGGCCGCGCGGTCCGGCGCGATCTCCGAAGTAATCGAACGCGCCGTCCGCCGTGCCGCTCTGATACTCGTGATTGCCGAGCGTCGCCCAAGTGCGGGCCTTGTGGCGGCCCCAGGTGGGGTCATAGCAGGTCTGATAGTAGGTTGCATCGGGGAAGACGTTGTCGCCGAGCGTCAACACCGTTCCGGGAATTCCGGCGACGAGGTCGGCCGTGGACTCGGCGCGCTCTTCCGTGCCGCAGCTCGCGATGTTGCCCGCCACGATCAACACGACGCCGCTGTCCACCCCGCCCCCGCCGCTGACGGTCGCCGTGGTCGTGGCCGGCTGACTCGCGAGGGCGGCCGCGTCCGTGACCGTCAAGGTTACAGTGTAGCTGCCCGCGGTCCCGTACACGTGCAGCGGCGTCGCCCCGGTGTCCGTCTGCCCGTCTCCGAAGCTCCACAGGTACGCGAGCGGCAGGTTGCCGTCCGGATCGGACGAGCCGCTGCCGTCGAACCGGATCGTGTCCAGTCCGGAATAGGGGCCACCCGGGACGGCGACCGGGGGCTGGTTGGCCGGCGGCGGCGGGGGCGGCGGCGCCCGATGGCAAGCTGTGGTCCCCGTGTCGGTCGCGGTCTGGCGCGCGACGGGAACGAACCGCCACGTATACGAGCCGTCGGCCAGCGTGAGTTGGAGCACGCCGTACACCTGACTGATGTTGACCTCGCTGTTGGCGATGCGATTCGTGTTCGGCTCGTCGAGCCCCTCCCCACCCGTCCCGATGATGATCTCGCGGATCCCGCGTGCCGAGTCTGCGGCCCCGTCCGGCGTCTGCGGCGCGAAGCGCTCGTAGTCACGGGAGTGGGCGTTGAGAATCAGGTCCGCCCCAGCGGCGTACAGGTCGTTCCAGAGCGGCTTGACGGCGTCGGTCGCGTAGAAGACGGTGTCGGTGTTGGAGTAGAACCGCGGCCGGTGCCACATGGCCAGCAGGCAATGTTGCGTCGTGGCGGTGAGGTCGGCCTTGAGCCATTGCTCCTGCGGCGAGCCCGCGCCGGTGGCGACGTAGGCGCTGTTGCTGTTCAGCACGACGATGTGCCAGGCGCCCAGATCGTAGCTGTAGTAGCCCTTGGTGGGGTCGCCCGCCGCGGCGCCGAAATAGCCGAAGTAGCCGTCCGCCGTGGGGCTCGACATGTAGTCCTGGTGCCCGGGCACCGGAGCGGTGCGGGCGAGATGCCGGCCCCAGCCCGGCCCATAGCAGTTCTGGTAGTTCGCGAGCGTGCCGCCCGGCACCGCGTTGTCGCCCAGCGCGAACACCGTGCCCGGAATGGAGTCGAGCAGCGCGGCGGTCGCCTCGTCGTTCGTGCGATCGCAGCGCGCGATGTTGCCCGCGCCCACAAGCGTGACCGTCGCCGCGGGGGTCGCGGCGCTCTGCGCCGCTGGCCCGAGCGGGGAGGCGGGGGCGCGATGGTCGTCGTCGACGCAGGCGACCGAGATGCACACAACAACCGCGGCTCGATTGAGCCTCAGTGACATGTCCCCGAGCCCTGATCGCTGAAGCTCTGGCCCTGCATTGGGACGAACTGCCACGTGTAGTGGTCCGCGTACAGTGTCAGCTTGAGGACACCGAACGCGTCCGAGATCACCTCGCTATTAGGATGAATCGCCACGGGCAGCGCTGTGCTCTCGCCGCCCGTCCCCACGTCGATAGAGCGGATCCCTTGCACGTTGTCCACGACGCCGTCGGGCGTCATCGGCTTGAGCCGCTCGTACTGGTGTTGCTGGCCGTTCAGGACGAGATCGACGCCCGCCGCATAGAGGCGGGTCCAGAAATTCTTCACCCCGTCGTCGCTGGTCCAGCCGGGCGTATCCGACGAGAAGAACCGCGGCTGGTGGAACGTGGCGAGCGTGCACTTCTTGCTGTTGGCCGCGAGGTCGTTCTGGAGCCACACGTCCTGCGCCGAGCCGGCGCCGTCGGGCACGAAGCTCCCGTTCGAGTTGAGCACGATGATGTGCCACGCCCCGACGTCGAAACTGTAATAGCCGAGGTTACGCGGGCCGGCGCGGTCGCCCCAGTAATCCCACACGCCACTTACGTGGCCGTTGTAGTAATCGTGATTGCCCAGCGTGTTGTACGTGCGTGCCTTGTGCCTGCCCCAGGACGGGTCGTAGCAGGTCGTGTAGGCGCTCGCGTCCGGGACGACAGCGTCTCCCAACGTCAGCACCGTTCCCGGGAGCGTGTCCAGCAGTTGCGCCGTGAGCTCATCGCGCGTGCTGCTGCAGCTCGCGATGTTACCCGCCACGATCAGGGTGACCGCCGAGTCGGTCGGCGGCGGAGGCGGAGCCGTCGCGATCGTGGCCGACGTAGTGCCCGGCGCACTCGACGCGCCGCGACTGTCGGTCACCACCAGGGTCACAGAGTACGTCCCGGCTGCCGCGTAGCTGTGGGCCGGCGTCGCGCCGGTGCCGCTCGCGCCGTCGCCGAACGTCCAGGCATAGGTGAGCGGCGTGTTGCCGTCGGGATCGGACGAGGCGCTGCCATCGAATTGCACCGTGCCCCCCGCCACGCCGGCGTACGGCCCGCCGGCCCGGGCTACGGGCGGCTGGTTGGGCGTCGAGCCGATGGTGGCGGTGGTCGTCGCCGGGCTACTCGCGGCGCCGCGGCTGTCGGTCACGACCAGCGTCACGGTGTAGGTGCCCGTGGCCGTGTACACGTGCGTCGGCGTCGCGCCGCTGCCGCTCGCGCCATCGCCGAAGGTCCAGGCGTAGGTGAGCGGCGTGTCGCCGTCGGGGTCCGACGAGGCGCTGCCATTGAAGTGGATGGTGTCGCCCACGGCGCCCGCGTACGGCCCGCCCGGCCGCGCCGTCGGCGCCTGGTTCGGGGGCGGCGGGGTGGGCGCGCCGTGACCGGCGTGGCACGGGGCCGTGCCGGCATCCGTGAACGTCTTGCCGGCGACCGGCACGAACTTCCACGAGTACGACGCGGAATCGAGCGTGAGCTGCAGCACGCCGAACGTCGTGTTGTTGCGGACTTCGCTGTTCGCCACCGGCGTCCCGAACGGATAACCGGATTCGCTCCCGCCCGTGCCCACCACGAACTCGCGAATGCCGAGCTGCGGGTCTGCTGCGCCCGTGGGCGTCTGCGGGGCGAAGCGTTCGTAATTGTGCTCGTGCCCGTTCAGCACCAGCTCCGCGTGCGCGTCGTACAACACCTGCCACGCGGCCTGCACGGCGGTGGTGCCGCCGTGCGTCGTGCCCGAGCTGAAGCGCGGCAGATAGAAGTAGGCGACCATACAGCGTCCCGACGCCGCGGCGAGGTCGTTCTTCAGCCACTGGAGCTGCGTCGATGTGGCGCTGATATCGATCTGCGAATTGAGCGCCACCACATGCCAGGCACCGAAGTCGTAGCTGTAGTACCCCTTCCCTGCGGTACCGGCGGCGCTGCCGAAGTAGTTGAAGTAGCCGGAGGCACCGGAGGTGTTGTAGTCGTGAATCCCCGGCGTGGGACGGGTACGCGCCTTGTGGCGACCCCAGGTCGGGGTGTAGCAGTTCGTGAAGTCGCTCGAGGTGCCGTCGGGATACACGTTGTCGCCCGCCGTGAACACGGTCCCCGAGATCGCGTCGAGCAGTGCGGCGGTCTGCTCGTCGCCCGTCGAGCTGCAGGTGGCGATGTCGCCGGCGCCCACCAGCACCACGCCGCCCGGTGGGGGTGGCGGCGGAGGCGGTGGGGGCGGAGCCGGATCGTGGCAGCTCCCCGACCCAGAATCGGTGAAGCTCTGGCCGGCGACCGGCACGAACTGCCAGGTGTAGCTGTTGGAGCCGTCGTCGCTCAGCGTGAGCTGCAGCACGCCGTAGGTCGAGCTGTTGCGCACTTCGCTGTTCGCCGCGACGGTCCCGAATGAATTGTGTCCCACGCCGCCGGTGCCGACAACGAACTCGCGGATCCCCGTGGCGGTGTCCGCTGTGCCGTCGGGCGTCTGGGGCGCGAAGCGCTCGTAGTTCTCGTAGTGGGCGTTGACCACGACCTCGGCGGCGGCGGCGTAGAGATCGTCCCACAGCGGTTTCACGTTGGCGTTCTGGCCTGTGCCGGCGGAGAAGAATCGCGGGTGATGCCAATAGGCGAGCGTGCACCGCTTCGAGCTCGCGGCCAGATCGGCCCGCAGCCACTGCTCCTGGGTTGAGCCAGCGCCGGTCGAGATGCCGCTGTTCAGGACGACGATGTGCCAGTCGCCGAGGTCGTAGCTGTAGTAGCCCTTGCCCGGTGTGCCCGCTGCCGCGCCGAAGTAGTTGAAGTAGGGCGTCGCGCCGCCCTGCTTGTATTCGATGTCGCCCGGCGTCGGCCGGGTGCGCGCCTTATGACGACCCCAGGTTGGGTTGTAGCAGTTCTTGAACTTATCGGAGGCGCCGTTGTCGTAGGCGAGGTCGCCGTCCGCGAACACGGTTCCGGGGATGACGTCCAACAGCTTCGCGGTCGCTTCGTCGTTGCTGTTGCCGCAGGTCGCGACGTTTCCCGCGCCGACTAGCACTTGCCCACTGGTGAGCGTGGCGAAGCTGGGAGCCGAGGGTGGCTCGGGCGCGAGCGGGTCTGTCGGGCGATTGTCCTCGCGACAGGTGGCAAGGAGCAGGGCGCTCGTGACGCCGATCAGGGCGCCACGGGCGATGGTACAGCATGCGCGCATGGGCACGGCCTCGGGACGGGCTCGGGTCGAGCCTGGCCTTCGCACGAGTCGTGCGGCCGGAGTTCATTGTGTAACTGCTTATCCGGCGCGACGTTGCCGGAAGGCTGTGGAGCCCCCGGTGCTGCGACGATCCAACATGAATCAGGAGTTGTGGTGCGCGGGGAGAAGCGTGGACGCGACAGTCACTCCACGCGCTCTACGGCCTCGCTCCGTAATCCCGGCCAGGTGGCGCAGGCCTGCACCCAGGCGCGCTTGGAGAGGTAGCCGAGCCGGCCGGCATTGTCCTGCTTGAGCCAGTCGATCGCTTGCGAAGGGGATTCGAGGGCGGCAACGCGGTGATCTTCGGCCAGCCCCGCGCCTTCGCGCAGGGACCACTGGCACACGTGCGCGACCAGCCGCTTGCCGACCGTGAGATAGATGTCGACGTCCATGCCGCTCGTCTCTGGCGCGGCGCTCTTACGGCCCGCGGCGTGACCCAGGCACCACCCCGTGAAGGACAGGTCGCGATCCCCGTTGCGGGGAATGCGGACTTCGCGTGGCGCGCCGAGCAGCTGCTCGGCGGCGCGCGACGCGAAGGTGTAGGGCCAGGGCGCGGTCATGAGGACGCATCCTCAAGATACGCCCTGGTCGGTCCGGCTGACAGGCTGGGATCAGGAGATGACGGGGCGTTGGCGGCGCTGCGCCAAGTCGCGCGCGATCTCGGAGAGCCACGCGGCCGCGCTGCCGGCGCCGGGATTGAAGTGCCGGGCGGCACGCCAGGCGCGCTCCAGCGTCTCGGCCAGCACCTCATCGGTCGCCGCGGCATCGGCGAGCAGCGCGTACACGCGGGCGTACAGGGAGAGCCGGTGGCGATCGCCGAGCTGTTCGTGAGCGCGGCGGTCGCCCGCGGCCATCCGTTCGACCAGCTGCGCGTCCGACAGGCGTAGGTCGGTCATTGGGCAGCCTCGGAAGAGGGTTCCGGGTCGTCTAGGATACTGGCTGCACAAACTGCACAACTTTCTAAGAGTCGCAAGAGCGACACTGGGTAACGACTCACGTGTGGCGTCGACGCCACACTTCGGGCCTATGGTTGCTCGCGATCGCCTGAGAGGCTGAGGCGGGTGCCGTCGGCGAAGACCACGTCCGTGGTCTCCCAAACGAGTTTCATCTTTTCGAGTGGCGTGTCGCGCAGCCGCTGATGGGCGACGCGGAACGGATTGAACCGCACGATGCGGGCGGGCTCGCGCCGCGTCTGCCCGGGCGCGAGCGCCAGGTCGACCTTCAGGTGGGCGCTGTAGATCGAGTCGCCGAAGGTGTCGAGGAAGGTGGCGTCGCCCTGGAACGCGCGCATCGCCTTGGTGCCTTTGTTCTGGTACGCGAAGGCGAGCGAGATGTAGTCCTCGTACTGCTCGGACGCGGGATCCTTGGGCAGGTACATCTTCTTCACGATCGTGACGGCGAGGAGGGGCGCGAGCAGCTGTTTGACGCTGTCCTGGCGCGCGCGCTCGGCCGCCGAGGCGGCCGCGTCGGCCTGCCGCTTACGAGCCTGCTCTTCCCGGGCCCAGGTGACGATCTCGGCGACCGTCATGGTGTCGTGCGGGGCGCGCGCGGCGAAGCCGGACTCGGCCACGACGCCGAGCAGCGAGCGCGCGGCGGCGAGCGGCAGGCGGACGCTGTCGGCGGTCTTGAGGACGGAATCGAGTCGCGCTACCGGAACCCGCCGCGCGAGGAACGCGCGCTCCGGGCCGCGCGAGCCGCAGGCTGTCGCGAGAGCGACGAGCAGGCCGGCACATAGGCTGCGAGTGTTAGGCATGAGGCGCAGTTTCGAGACGATGGAGCACATTTTCAAGGGGCTATCACTTGACGCCCTGCGTGGCGAGGGCCCGCTCGTACTCGTCGAGCTGCCGTTGCCACTCATTGCGATACAACGGCGCTGCCCCAGGGACCGCCAGTGCTTGCTTCATCAGCTTGATCGCCTCTGCAAAGTCTCCGCTGCTGGCATAGGCCCCGGCGAGAATCACGAACCCATGCGCGCCGCCGCGCGACGAGTCCCGCGCGATCGCGTGCTGAATCGCCTCGATGGCTTTGCGCGGGTCGCGACGCGTCGAGTCCGGACACCCGGAATAGACACTGGACTCGAGGCTGTACAGCTCGGCGACGAGATTGTAGCCCTGTGGTGCCGAGGTAGCCGCGAGCGATATGGCTTGGTCAAAGTCGCTCAGTGCCTTATCGCAGGCGTGGAGCGTGTTGTAGTGGCGACCGCGGCGCAGATAGAGAAACGCCTCAAGCGAGTGAAGGCGGATGGCCGCACTGTAGTCTTGCGTTGCGGCGTCGCGCTGATTGAGCGCGTGCTCCGCTTCGGCACGTCGGAGGTACGCGTCCCAGTCATCCGGGGCCCCCTGGATCATGGTGCTGAAGTATGGCACCGCCTGTGACAGCCGTATGACGGAGGTACTGTCGACCCAGCCCGAGTCGCTGCCCGACGTGGAGACGATCCACAGCCGACTCCCGTCAACGCGGGCGACGGGACTGACGAGGTTGATCCCGACCGCGGAACTGACCCTCGAGCCGTCCGCCGAGTGGTGGACCTCACCCATGCCTTTCAGCATGACAATCCGTTGGCCCACCCAGCTTGACTCCGTTTGCCCCACCGTGTCCACCGGCGAGAGCAACCCTGTCGCGGCGAGCAGGAAGCGTGGGAGACTGTTCATTCAGCGGGCTCGGACGGCAATTGCGATCGCACCGATAGCCATCACAACCGCCAAGGTAGTGGCCGACAAGACCCAGATCATTCCGATTCTGCCGATGAATCCCATCATGGCAATGAAGAGGAAAAAGCCCGCGCCATAGATGAGGGGATGCCGCGGTCTGACGGGAGTTGGCTTGAGCTCGGGTAGGCGTTGCATCGTTGGTCGTGTCCGCGCCCGCCTAGTGCTTAGGTGTGCAAGTCCTTGTCCCGTCTAGTGCCCGAGGAGAGAGTCGAACTCTCACGGGGTTGCCCCCGGGGGATTTTGAGTCCCCTGCGTCTGCCATTCCGCCACTCGGGCTCGCCGGCCGGCTCAACTTAGCGCCTCGGCGCCCGGCACGGCAGCCTCGCCTCGCGCTGCCGGAACGCGTCCGAACGGCTCACCTGTGTCCGATGTCACAGTCCGAACCGGTCGCTCTCCGCCATGTTAGGGAGTTCACCACTCGATTGTCGCTCGGAGAGCGGATGCCGCACGTACAATACTGGGCCCGGGTGCGGGCCGGTCAGGACTGCCCGCTGCGCCGCGGCGCTTGGTACCGCGTCGTGGAACTCACGCCCGTCGAAGCCATCGTCGACGTCAACCACCGCTTACTCCACATCCCTCGCGCCTTCGTGCAGGTGCTGCCGCTGCGGCCCCCGGCGTGGACCGTGGTGCCGGGACCGGACGCGGGCGCCCGCGCGGGCCGCAAGTACGGCGTGTGCCCCAGCTGCTGCGCCCGGGCGCGCCTGGACGGCCCCGCGCCCGCGATGCGCTGCCCGCGCTGCGGCGCGCTGGCCGCCGTCGGGTGGTCGGACGCGGACTGGCGCGCGTTCGAGGTACGCACCGGCCGGCCGGCAGCGGGCACGCTCGCGCGGGCGCGCGCCCGTGCATTGAAGGCGCTCGCCGCGGCGTTCGGACTGCGGGCGTAGGGGGTTGATTACCGCGGCGGACGCCGCCGCGGCCGCGCCCGCGGAGCCGCCATGCGCTGCCGCCGCTCGCGTTGTTGTCGCAGCGCGTCGAGGAGACGCGCCTGGAACCGGCGCCGCTCCTCCTGATAACGGGCCCGCTGCACCGGGGTCAGGTAGCCCTGCATTTCCCGATCTTCGTCCCGATTGACCTGCTGCAGCTTGAGCTGATTCTGCTCCCGCTCGCTCATGAGCTGCTTCACCCGATCCTCGTTCGGGGTTTGCGCGGCCAGCTCGGTGTTGAGCGCCTGGTTGATCTGGCGCTGGCGCGCGCGGATCGGCTGGCGCTGCTCCTCGAACCGTTGCTCGGTCCCGTCCAGTTTGGCCGCCTGAGCGTCGCTCAATCCCAGCGTCGTACGAACGTGTTCGGTCCAGCGCTGGCGGATCTCCTTGCGCAGCTGCCGTGCTTCGGCCTGATCCGCCGGCGGTGTGGCGCCGGAGTCGTCGGGCACCTGCGCCCCCAGGGCCGGCGCCACGGCGAGCACGAGGATCCAGGCGAGCCGTTGCATCAGGCCTCCAAGGACGCGAGCAGCGTCCGGAGCTGCTGGGGAGTGAGATCTTCGAGACCGACGTCCTGCGCGGAGACCGGCTCCTGGGCCCCGGGCTCATCGACCGCGTCGAGCAGCTCGCGCAGCTGATCCGAGGACAAGTCTCCCAGGTCGATCGCCTCGACTGGCGGGGCGCCGCCGGGCCCGCGCAGCGCGCGCGCCACGAGCCCCGCTCCGGCGAGCAGGACCAGCGCCGCCGCGATCCGCAGCCAGCTCGCGGGGAGGCGCGCCCAGCGCTGGCGCGGTGCCTGCCGCTCCTCGCGCAGCCGCGCCACTACGGCCTGGGCGGTGCGCTCGACGTCCAATCGCTCGGCCGCCCCGGCGCCAAGCCGGCGCGCCGCGTCCTGTAACATGGCGTCGTGCAACGTGCCGTCTTCTTTCATTTCATATGCTCCTTCAATCGCTTGACCGCGTGGTGATAATGCACGCGCGCGGCGCCGGGCGTCGTTCCTAACGCCGCGGCGATCTCTTCGTACTCGAGCCCCTGCTGCGCCCGGAGCAGGAACACCTCCCGCTGCAACCGCGGCAGCGCGCGCAGCCCATCACGCAGGCGCCCTTCGGCCTCGCCAGCCACCGCATGCTCGTGCGGGTCGCCCTCGGTCGAGCGCAGTTCGTCCTCGAGCGGCACGACGCGGGCTCGCTTCGCCCGCCGATGCGCGTCTTTCAGCACGTTCCCGCCGATCGTGAGCAGCCACGTGCGAAAGCGGCATTGGCCGCGGAACGTGCCCACCGCTCGGAACGCCCGGATGAACGTCTCCTGCACCACGTCATCGAGATCCGCCTCCGGTGCCCCGGCGCCCGCGAGGAAGCGCGCCAACGCGCGCGCATGACGCCGGACCAGTTCGGCCGCCGCCCGCTCGTCACCGCCCTGCCAGGCGGCGATCAGCGCCGCGTCGGTCGGGCTCGGGACGGCGGCGACGGGCTCCGCGGGAGTCATTCGTGTCGGGACGGTAGACGTGGGAGATACGGTGAAATTAAGACGACAATGGCGGCAAAGGCGGCACGGGCGGCAGAGCGGCTCCGTGCCGCCCTTGCCGCCCGTGCCGCCCTCGCATACCTTCCAAATTCGAACGATCGTTCGAACTATGCGCCCCTACGACGAGCGGCTGGACCACTTCCTCTCCCGGGCGGCGAAGGTGTTCGCCGACCAGGGGTACCACTCCACCACGATGCGCGACCTCGCCGCGGCCACGGGGATGTCGCTCGCCGGGATGTATTACTACGTCCGCGGCAAGGAAGAGCTGCTGCACCGCATCCAGGAGCGCTGCTTCACGCGCGTGCTGGCGGGCGCCGAGCGCGCGCTCGCGACCCTGGGGCGCGGGCACGCCGACCCGGTCGAGCGGCTGCACGCCTTCATCCGGCACCACGTGACGTTTTTCGCGGCGAATCTGGCTGAAATGAAAGTGCTGTCGCACGAGGCGAATTCGCTGACCGGCGAGCGCCAGCGCAAGGTGAACGCGATCAAGCGTCGTTACGTGGACCTGCTCGAGGGGCTGCTACGCGATGTGGCGCCCGACGAGCCGGCCGTGGAGCGCAGCGCCGCCGCGTACGCGCTGTTCGGCATGATGAACTGGATCTACAACTGGTACGACCCGGCGGGCGAGATCGATCCCGACCGCCTGGCGGGACTCATCGCGCGCGTCTTCATCGGCGGCTTCGCCGACGCGCGCTCCCCCTCCCCGGTACACGGAGGCTGACTTCCCATGGCGACGATGACCGAACCCAAAGTCGAAAAGCAGACGCTCGTGCACTATATGGTGGAAAGCGGCGTGGCCATCCTCGAGCTGGACGACCCGCCGGCCAACACCTACACCTACGAAATGATGCGCCAGCTCGACGAGGCGATCCTCAGGGCCCGCTTCGACGACAGCGCGCACGTGATCGTGCTGCGCGGCCACGGCGAGAAGTTCTTCTCGGCGGGCGCCAATATCGCGTACCTGAACAGCATCACACCCCGTTACAAGTACTTCTTTTGTCTCCATGCCAACGAGACGCTGAACCGTCTCGAGCACACACCCAAGCTCACCATCGCCGCATTGAACGGCCATACCGTCGGCGGCGGCCTGGAGATCGCCATGGCGTGCGACATGCGCCTCGCGAAAGCAAACGCCGGCAAGATCGGGCTCCCCGAGGTGAATCTGGGCGTGCTTCCGGGCACAGGCGGCACGCAGCGCCTGGCGCGCATCGTGGGAAAGTCCGCGGCCATCGAGATGATGGTCAAGGGGGAGACCTTCTCGTTCGACAAGGCCAAAGAGCTCGGTCTCGTGAATGAGGTCTTCCCTGCCGACGACTACTGGGACCAGGTGATGCTGTACGCCAAGCAGTTCACACCGCCCCACAAGGCCTCCAAGGCGGTCGGGCTCATCAAGCGGTCCGTGCAATCCGGCGCCGAGGTGCCGTTCGAGTCGGGCCTCACGCTCGAGCGCGAGCTGCAGCAGCAGCTGTTCCAGTCGGACGACGCGAAGGAAGGCATCGCGGCGTACGTGGAGAAGCGCGTCGCGGAGTTCAAGGGCCGGTGAAGACCGAGCTCCTGATCGGCAACGAGTGGCGGAGCGCCGCCAAGCGCTACTGCCTCACGAACCCCGCCACCGAGGAGCCGCTCGCCGAAGTCGCCGAGGCAGGCGAGGCGGAAGTCGACGCGGCGGTCCGGGCGGCCCGCGCCTGCCTCGAGTCGAAGGAGTGGCGCGAGCTGCCGGCCCGGAGGCGCGGCCAGCTGCTCTATCGGGTGGCCGAGCTGCTGGAGCAGCGCTCCGAGGAGATCGCCGAGGTCGAGACCAGGAACAACGGCAAGCCGCTGTTCGAGTCGAAGATCGACATCGCCATGGCGATCGAGACCTTCCGCTACTACGCCGGCTGGGCCGACAAGCTCACCGGCGACACGCTGCCCGTGAACGGCAATTTCTTCACGTACACGCTGCGCGAGCCGGTGGGCGTGGTGGGTGCGATCGTGCCGTGGAACTTCCCGCTCAACTTGGCGACCTGGAAGGTGGCGCCGGCGCTCGCCGCGGGGTGCACCGTGGTGCTCAAGCCCGCTCACGAGACGCCCCTCACCGCCTTGCTGCTCGGGGAGATCGCGCTCGCCGCGGGCCTGCCGCCCGGGGCCCTGAACGTCGTGCCCGGCCCGGGCGCGACCGCCGGGGCCGCGCTCGTCCACCATCCGCTGGTGGACAAGATCGCCTTCACCGGGTCCACCGAGGTCGGCCAGTGGATCCAGCGGGAGGCCGCCGGCACGGTGAAACGGGTCACTCTCGAGCTCGGCGGCAAGAGTCCGAACATCATCTTCGCGGACGCCGACCTGCCCGCCGCGGTGCGCGGCGCCCAGAGCGCGATTTTTTACGGAAAGGGAGAGGTCTGCGCCGCCGGATCCCGTCTCCTGGTCGAGCGCAGCGTGCACGACCAGGTGGTCGAGCAGCTCGCCGAGCGGGCCAAGAAGCTCACGCCCGGCGACCCGTTCGACAAGAACACACGGCTCGGCGCGATCGTTTCCAAGCGGCAGCAGGAATCGGTGCTCTCCTACATCGCCGCGGGCACGAAGGATGGCGCCCGGCTCGTGGCTGGCGGCAAGGCGGCCAAGGTCAACGGCAAGGGCTTTTACGTCGAGGCGACCGTGTTCGACGGCGCCGCGCCCGGCATGAAGATCGTGGACGAAGAAATCTTCGGCCCGGTATTGGCGGTGCTCACGTTCGAGAACGAGGCGCAGGGCATCGAGCTCGCTAACCGCTCGCGCTACGGTCTCGCGGCGGGCATCTGGACCAAGGACGTGCAGAAGGCGCACCGCGTGGCGCGCGCGATCAAGGCGGGCACCGTGTGGGTGAACACGTACAACTTCTACGATCCCGCCGCACCGTTCGGCGGCTATAAGTTCTCGGGGTTCGGCCGAGACCTGGGACGCGAGGCCCTGGACAACTATACCGAGACGAAGACAGTCTGGGTCGGACTATGAGTGCGGAGTGCGGAATGCGGAGTGCGGAGCATCAGGGTGAGGTTCAGTGACGGAGGCCTTCATCTGTGCAGCTCTCCGGACCCCTGTCGGAAAGCACGGCGGGGCGCTGGCGAGTGTCCGGGCCGACGACCTGGCCGCGATCCCGATCAAGGCGGTCGTCGAGCGCAGCGGGATCGATCCCCTCGCCATCGACGACGTGATTCTCGGCTGCACGAATCAGGCGGGCGAAGACAATCGCAACGTGGCGCGCATGGCCCTGCTGTTGGCCGGACTGCCGGTGGAAGTGCCGGGACAGACTGTGAACCGGCTGTGCGGGTCGGGACTGCAGGCGGCGGCGAGCGCGGCGCAGGCGATCAAGGCGGGTGAAGGCGACGTGTTCATCGCGGGCGGCGTCGAGAACATGACCCGCGCTCCCTACGTGATGCTGAAATCGGGCGAGGCGTGGAGCCGCAAGGCGCCAGAGACGGCGGACACGACCGTGGGATGGCGCTTCACCAACCCCCGCTTCAAACAGGAATGGACCATCGCGCTCGGCGCGACCGCCGAGGTGGTGGCCCAGCGCTACAACATCACGCGCGCCGAGCAGGACGCATTCGCCGTCGAGAGCCAGCGTCGCGCCGAAGCAGCGCTCAAGGCGTGCGTGTTCACGGACGAGCTGGTGCCGGTGCCCCTGCCCGACGGCACGACGTTCGCAAAGGACGAGTATCCGCGGTCGGGCACGACGCTCGAGAGCGTGGCGAAGCTGAAGCCCGCGTTCAAGCAGGACGGGACCGTGACGGCGGCAAGCTCGAGTGGCATCAACGACGGCGCCGCAGCGCTGCTCGTGACATCTGGGCAAACCAAGCCACTCGCGCGCATCGTCGCGACGGCCGTGGCGGGCGTCGATCCCAGCTGCATGGGTCTGGGTCCCATTCCCGCAACACAGAAGGTCTTGAAGCGCGCCAAGATGACCATCGACCGGATCGACCTGATCGAGCTCAACGAGGCGTTCGCCGCCCAGGCGATCGCGTGCATCCGCGAGCTCGAGCTCGACCCGGCGAAGGTAAACATCTACGGCGGTGCCATCGCGCTGGGGCACCCGCTGGGCGCGACAGGCGCGCGCCTGTTGACGACACTGGTCCACGCGCTCGGTCGGACGCACGGGCGCTACGGTCTCGCGACCATGTGCATCGGGGTCGGTCAGGGCATCGCGATGATCGTGGAGCGGGCGTGATGGCCGCCTACGAGCGCGTGCTGGTGGAGATCGCGGGCGGGATCGGGAGCGTGACGCTCAACCGCCCGGAGAAGCTGAACGCGTTCGATCGCGCCATGTGCGGCGAGCTGCTCGAGGCGCTGCGGCTCTTGAGCGGCAGCGAGGGCGTGCGCGTCATCACCATCACGGGCGCGGGCCGGGCGTTCTGCGCCGGGGCCGACCTGGGAGTGCTGGGGAGCGAGGGACCCGCCCTCGTCGCCGCTGGCAAGGACGTAGCGCTCGCCCTGCGCGCCGCACCGCAGCCCGTGCTGGCCGTCGTGAACGGCGCCGCGGCGGGCGGGGGCGCCAACCTGGCGCTCGCCTGCGACTACCGCATCGCGTCGGACCAGGCGTCCATCGGGCAGGTGTTCCACAAGCTCGGGCTGGTGCCCGATTGGGGTGGGACCTTCTTCCTGCCCCGCCTCGTGGGCACATCCAAGGCGCTGGAGCTGGTGTGGAGCGCGCGCATGGTCCCTGCGGCCGAAGCGCTCGAGTTGGGCCTGTTCGACCGGGTGGTGCCCCACGCCCGGCTCGCGTCCGAGGCGCGTGCGCTCGCCGACGCCTGGGCGGCCCAACCCGCGAGCGCGGTACGCCGGGCCAAGGCGGCGCTGTACCGCAGCGACGAAGGCGCGCTGGAATCGATGCTCGATCTCGAGATCACCCAACAGAATGAACTATTCGCCACCCCCGACGTGCGGGCGCGCATCGCGGGCGGGGCGTCAATCGCGAAGAGGAGCGGCTGATGGTACGCAAGCTGAACAACTTCGACGAGTGGATCGATTATTTCCGCTACTGGCAGGACGGGATCGGTCTCCCCCAGGGCGACCTGCGCAGCTTCAAGTTCGAGGCGAAGTTCGGCGAGCAGGACGTGCCCCACATCGAGTTCGGCCACTATAAAGGCCAGCGCAAGTGGCCCACCGTGATGCACATCCCCGACCAGCGCATCCGCGATGCGCTCTTGAATCTGATCGTGTACCAGGGCGACACCGAGTTCGCCTCGGTGGAGCAGCAGCGCAACCTGCTCACCCACGCCCCGTCGGACTACGATCTGCTGGCGCTGATGCGGGTGATGACCGAGGAGATGCGGCACGGCTGGCAGATGTCCTATCTCCTGTGCAGCCACTTCGGTGACGAAGGCAAGCGTGAGGCGGCGAAGCTCCTGGAGCGGCGCGCCGACGAAGGCGAGCGGCTGCTGGGATCGTTCAACGAGCTGGTGGACAACTGGCTCGACTTCTTCACGTACACGCAGTTCATCGACCGGGACGGCAAGTTCCAGCTCACCATGCTCTCCACCTCGGCGTTCGACCCGCTGTCGCGCTCCATGAATCCGATGCTCAAGGAAGAGTCGTTCCACCTGGGCACGGGCAACAACGGCCTGATCCGCATCGTCAAGGCGGGCAAGATGCCGCCCGACGTGATGCAGCGATTCTTCTATAAGTGGATCCCCACGGCGTTCGACCTGTTCGGCACCGACAATTCGTCGTCGGCCCACTGGGCCTATGTGTGGGGGCTGAAGGGCCGTTACGACGAGCGCGACAACCAGGTCGAGCCGGACAAGGCGAAGCTCAATGAGTACAGCCGCGACCTGTACCGGCAGGAGATCACAAAACTGATCGAACGCCTCAACATGTTCATCCCGGAGCGCGAGCGCTGGCTGCGCGTCCCGGACACGAAGTTCAACCGCAAGATCGGCGTGTACGCCCACCAGCGCTACACGGTGGACGGCGAGCCGATCGACGATGCCGCGAAGTACCAGGAGTACCTCAAGACGGTGCTGCCCCAGCCCGAGCACTACCAGATCGTGCACGATATCGAAAGGGAGCCGGACTGGATCGAGCCGAAAAAGGCGGACAGCTTGCTCAAGTGAGTTCGCCTCGGGCGCTGGTCATCGGGCACCGCGGAGCCTCGGCGTACGAGTACGAGAATTCGCGAGCGGCGTTCCGCGCGGCCCGCGCGCGCGGCGCGGACGCCGTGGAGCTCGACATCCACGCGTCCGCCGACGGCGCGCTCTTCGTCCATCACGATGAGGTCGTGAGCGGCGTCCACATCACGCGCGCGGGCAGTGCGCAGGTGCGCGCGCTGCGCCTCCCCAACGGCGAGTCGGTGCCGACCCTGGAAGATGCGCTGGCGGCGATCGATCCGGCGCTGCGGGTGTTCGTGGAGGTAAAGTCGCTCCCTCCCACGTTCGACGACCGGTTGCTCGCCATCCTTGACGCGAGCGGCGGCCGCTGCGCGGTGCACGGGTTCGACCACCGCATCGTTCGGCGGCTCGGGCTCGCGCGGCCGGAGCTAGCGCGAGGTGTATTGCTCGCGTCCTATCCGCTGCGCCCCCTCGAGCCGCTCCAGGACACCGGGGCGAGCGTGTTGTGGGAGGACCAGGCCCTCATCGACGGTGCGCTCGTCGAGACACTGCACGGCGCCGGGTACCAGATTTACGCCTGGACCGTGAACGCCCCGGACGACGTGCGGCGCCTCGTTTCCCTCGGCGTCGACGGTCTCTGCACCAATGCTCCCGACGTGGCCCGGCAGGCCATGGACGCCGCGTGAGCGCGGGAACGGTCGCGGTCGTCGGCGCGGGAACGATGGGGCACGGCGTCGCGTACGCCGCGGCGGTCGCCGGGTTCGAGGTCCGCCTCACCGACAGCCGGACCGAGGCGATTCCCCAGGCGATCCGGAAGATCGGCGATCTGCTCCAGGGCGGCGTGCAGCGCGGCAAGCTGAGCCAGGCGGACCTGACCGCCGTCGCGGCGAGACTGCGGCCTGCTCCGGAGCTTGCCGCCGCGGTGCGCGAGGCCGACGTCGTGATCGAGGCCGTGGTCGAGGAGCTGGCCGTAAAACAACGGCTGTTCGCGGAGCTCGAGCGGGCGGCGCCGGCGGGGGCGCTGCTCGCCACCAACACGTCGTCGCTCTCCGTCGCGAGCATCGCCGGCGCGGTGCGCGACCCGAGTCGCGTGGTGGGGCTGCATTTCTTCAATCCGGTGCACGCGATGAAGCTGGTAGAGATCGTGCGGCACCCGCGCGTCGCGGCGGCGAGCGTGGAGCGCGCGGTCGCGTTCGCGCGGACGCTCGGCAAGGAGCCGATCGTTGTGAACGACTCGCCCGGGTTCGCGTCCAGCCGGCTGGGGGTCGCGCTCGGCCTCGAGGCGATGCGCATGCTCGAGCAGGGCGTGGCCTCGGCCGAGGACATCGACAAAGCCATGGAGCTCGGCTACAACCATCCGATGGGACCGCTCAAGCTCACCGACCTGGTCGGGCTCGACGTCCGGCTGGCGATCGCGGATTACCTGTACCGCACGCTGCAAGCGCCGCAGTTCGAGCCGCCCGCGATCCTGCGCGACAAGGTGGCGAAAGGGGAGCTGGGAAAGAAAGCGGGGAAAGGGTTCTACCGCTGGAGCGACTGAGGCGGCCGGATGCGAGACTCCGGTCGCCTCAGCGTGCCCGGCCAGGTCAGGGACCCGCGCAGATCGTGGGGCCTGCGGTCTGCGTCGCGATGGCGGTGTGGTCATCCTGCCCGTCGTTCCCCGGCTGATCGTCGCTGTAGGTGATGGACGCCAGGCCGGTCGTCGGGCTGACGGCGATCCCGAAGTCGTCGAACAGGTCCCGGTTGCCGGTGCACGAGATCCCTCCCTCGCACACGCCGCCGAGGTGGATCACCGGCGTGGCCGCCAGCTGTGTGAACGTGCTGCCGACGGCCGCCGCGTTGACGTTCTGGGCGAAGAACACGTACCACGCCGCCGACGCCGGATAGTTGTCCGGGGTCGTCTTCCCGTCGAAGAACGACGTCCCGTACCACACGACGTTGAGCTGACCGGGAGCGCAGGCCACGCTCCACGGCATGATCGCCGTGGCGGAAGGCGCCTGGTTGATCTGGATCGGCCCGGTCCACGTCTGTCCGCCGTCCGTCGAGAAGCTGTAGAAGAGATTGTGGTCGTCGGTGTAGACGACGTACACGGTGCCGGCTCGGTCGATGCTCACGTTGACGAACTGGTGCCCGTACGAGACCGAAGTGTTCGGGTTCACGTACACGGCATGGTCGCTGAAGCTCTGGCCGCCGTCGCGCGAGACGCCGATCCAGACGGCGTGGAAGGACGTGGGCAACGCGGCCTCGGCAACGTTGGCGATGCCGCTGAATACCTGATAAATGGCGTGACTGTTGGGATCGATCGCCAGGTTGCCGATCTCGTTGTCGTCGATCAGGAACGCGTGCGCGACGTCGATCGCCGTGCCGAGCTGGGTGAAGCTGGCGCCAGCGTCGAAGCTGCAGTTGACGTCGATGTTGAACGTCGCGATGTCGTGGTAGGAGACGCACACCTTGGTCGCTTGGTCGGCCGCGAT
>Ga0209056_10000370_pt1 | contig 50197 bp, 35 predicted proteins | sample GraSoiAngelo_114_FD_185876 | JGI IMG/M metagenome (GOLD analysis project Ga0209056, IMG submission 185876) | Grasslands soil microbial communities from the Angelo Coastal Reserve, California, USA - 14_0903_13_40cm (SPAdes) (version 2) | ecosystem: Environmental > Terrestrial > Soil > Grasslands...
TACCGGCGATTCCCGGCCCCGCTCACGGCGTTCGCGTTGTATCTCTGGGTGTTCGTCGCGGCCGCGCTCGTGAATCTGGCGAGCCACGAGCTCTCCGTCGGCAAGTTCTTCCTCGAGATGCTCCAGGCGCTGCTGTTGTTCTGGACCACCGTCAACCTCTTGACGGACGAGCCAGTGCGGATCGGGGCGCTGCGGGCGCTGGCCCTCGCGTGTGGGCTGCGGGCGGTGCTGCAGGTGGCCGGCCTCGCGAGCACGGAGCGCGCCCTCTGGACCGGGGGCTATCGGGTGACGGCGCTGGGACAGAACGCGAACTTGAGCGCCTTGATCCTCACGGCCGGTCTGCTCGCCGCGCTCGCGCTGCCGAGCTCCCGCGACCCGACGCGTCGCTGGCCGGTCGCGCTGCGCTGGCCAATGGTCGTGCTCATCGCCGTGGCGATCGTGCAGACCGGGTCGCGCGGCGGTCTGCTCGCGCTCGCCAGCGGCGTGATGATGTTCCTGCTCAGCGGCCAGACCGCCTGGGCCCGGGTGCGCAATGCCGCCGCCGCCCTGGTTCTGCTGGGCTTGCTCGGTTTCGCCGCGTACCGCTCCGAAGCGATGCGCAATCGGTTCTCCGCCACCTTCGAGGAAGGAACGCTCGCGGGCCGGGAGCGGATCTACCCGGCGCTGCTCGTCATGATCCGTGAGCGGCCGGCCCTGGGCTGGGGTCCGGTGGAGAACCAGTACGAGCTGGAGCGCCGGCTGCAGGACCCCGGCTACATCAAGCGCGACGCGCATAACTTGATCCTCGAGCTGCTGACGAGCACCGGCGTGGCGGGCACGATCCCGTTCTTGATCGGGCTCGCGCTCTGCGTGTCGAGCGCCTGGCGCGCTCGGCGCACCACGCGCGGGGTGCTGCCGTTCGCCATGCTGCTCGCGATTCTGACGGGCACCATGAGCGGCACCTGGATCGCCTCCAAGATCCTGTGGCTGGTGCTCGCGCATGGCGCAGCGGCGGGACGCCGCCCGGCACTCGCGGCGAGAGGCGCCTAGGCCATGTGCGGCCTGGCAGGGCGGTTCCACGCCGCAGCACTGGCGCCCGACCCCGGGTGGGCCGCGCGGGCCGACGAGCTGCTGCGCCATCGCGGTCCGGACGGCGCCGGCCGCTACGCCGACGCGCAGTGCGAGCTGGTCCACCGGCGTCTCGCACTCATCGACCTCTCGCCCCGCGGGGCGCAGCCGATGACCAACGAGGACGGCGGCATCCAGGTCGTCTACAACGGCGAGATCTACAACCATGCGGACCTGCGCGCCGCCCTGGCCCGCCGGGGGCACGTCTTCAAAAGCACCTCCGACACCGAGATCCTGGTCCACCTGTACGAGGAGGAGGGCGCGAATCTGGTGCAGGCGCTGCGCGGAATTTTCGCGTTCGCGATCTACGACCGGCCGCGGCGTCGCCTGCTGCTCGCGCGCGACCGCTACGGCGTGAAGCCGTTGTTCTATGCGGAGCGGGACGGTGAATGGCTGTTCGCGAGCGAGATCAAAGCGATCGTCGCGCGACGCGGCTTCGTCCCGCAGCTCGACCGCCAGGCCTGCTACGATTTCCTCGGCCTGGGCTACGTGCCCGAGCCGGCCACCGGCTTCGCGAACGTGCGCGCCCTCCCGCCCGGCAGCGTCCTCACCATCGCCCCCGAGGGGACGCACCTCGCCGGCTACGACCGTGTGGTCGCCACGCCCCGGCCGGAGCGCCGGCTCGAGGACACCGTCGAGGCGCTCGCCGACCGGCTGCTCACCGCGGTCCGGCGGCAGTCCGTGGCCGATGTGCCGGTCGCCGCGCTCCTCTCCGGCGGCATCGACTCCTCGCTCGTCGTCGCGACCCACGAGCGCGCCGGCCTGGGCCCGACGACCACCTTCAACGTGCGCTTCCCCGACAAGGGACACGACGAAACCGACGCCGCGCTCGCCGCCGCGACCCATTGCCGCACCCGGCACCATACGATCGATCTCGCCGACTCGGCGCTCTCTCCCGACGCGCTGTTCGGCTTGCTGCGGCACTTCGATCAACCGTTCGCCGACACCAGTCTGGTGCCGATGTACTGGATCTCGCACGCCGTCCGGGAACGGGGCATCATCTGCACCCTGTCGGGCGACGGCGGCGACGAAGTGTTCGGAGGATACGCGTGCTTCTGGCGCGCCAACCACCTGATGCGGGCGTCGACGCTGCCGGCGTGGCTGCGGCGCGCCACGCGGCGCACCACCGGCGCCCTGACTCACTGGACCGAGAACTGGGGCCGGCAGGTGACGAAGGCACTCACGCTCGCGGAAGCCGGTCTCAACGACTCCAGCGTGCTACTCGCCGGCCTCGCAAACTACTTGAGCGAGGACCAGAAGGCCGCGCTGGTGCGCGCCGAGGCGCGCGACGGACTCGCCCCCGTGTATCGCCTGTACGACGGCTACGACCCCGCGGCCGCCGGCGACCTGGAAGAGCTGTCCCGCCGCATGACGGAGACGTGGTTCCGCGTCAGCCTGCCGTCGGACATGCTCAGAAAGGTGGACATGATGAGCATGCGGGCGAGCATCGAGGTGCGGGTGCCGCTGCTCGATGAGGACGTCGTCGCTCTCGGCCTCACCCTGCCCCACCGGCTCAAGACCGACGGCCGCTCCGGCAAGCTGGTGCTCCGCACCCTGGCGCGCCGCTGGCTGCCGCGCGAGGTGGCGCGACACCCCAAGCACGGATTCACGATCCCGCTCGACGTGATGGTGGGGCACCGGGTGCACGCGGCGCTCGACGACCTGCTGCTCTCGCCGCGGGCGCGCACCCGCTGTGTGGTGGACGACGCGCTGGTGCGCGGCTGGCTCGACGCGTTCCGACGTCCCCGCCCCGAGAACGGCAGCGGCGGCGGCAGTATCAGTCGCGGCGGCCTGTACCAACGCGTCTTCACGCTGCTGGCCCTCGAGCTCTGGCTCGCCGACCACGGCCTGTCGTGGTGACCCGATGCTGATCACGTTTTCGGGCCTGGACGGCGCCGGCAAGTCCACCCTGGTGCGCTGGCTGCAGCAGACGCTCGAGCGGCAGAACCGGCGGGTCGTCGTATTCCACATGAACGACCACGTGGGCGTGTACGCCTACCTCCGGCGGCTCCGCAACCAGCTCGGCGGCGCTCCGCCCCGGAACGGCGGCACCGGGGCGCTGCGCCGCGTCCGCGACGCCTTGCTCTGGGGCAGGCTCCTGAGACGCGTGATCTACCCGCTCGACCTGCTACTCTTCTTCGTCTATCGTCTGTATCACGAGTTCCTGCGCCGGCGCGTGGTGATCATGGATCGCTATTTCTACGACACGCTCGTGGACGTCGCCGACGGCCGGCACTGGGCCGTGCTGCGGCTGCTCCAATGGCTCACCCCCACCCCTGACCTGGCCGTGCTGCTCGACGTGGGCCCGGAGGAATCGTACGCGCGTAAGCGCGACTATCCCGTCGAGTATCTGCGGAGCCGTTGGCTCGCGTATCACACCGTGTTCCCCTGGGTACGGGGCGCCCTGGTCATCAAGAACGACGACTTGCACACCGCGCAGCAGGCCGTCGCCCAACTGGTGGGGGAGCGGTTGGCCGCATGAGCGCGGTGACGCGCGAGGAGCGGCTCGCCGGGCTCGCGCTCCGCGTGCTGCTCGGAGAGCCCGTGTCCGCGGACCGGCTCGGCGACATCGACTGGAGCCTCCTCGCCCCGCTGGCACAGCAGAACGCCGTCTTGGTGCGTCTCGCCGACCGGCTGGCCGCCGGCGGCGTGCATCCGCCGCCCCGCTTCGTCGCAACGGTGGAGCGGGAGCGGGCGCGCGCCCGGGCAGCGCTCGAGGTGCTCGCCCAGATCCACGCGTCCGGCGTGCGTCATGACGTCCCCTGGCTCCTCCCCAAGGCCTGCGATCGCTTTCCCGACGTCGGGGACGATCTCGATGTCCTGACGCTCGCCGACAACGTCGCCGTCGATCGCTCTCTGCTCGAGGGCCTCGCCGTCACGCCGCAGCGGGCGACCCTCGGCCACCGCCTGGCAGGAAGCAGGGTGTTCGGGGTCGCGGGTACGGACGTGGTGCTCGATATCCGGCACGGCCGGCTCGGCCACGCGGGCCAGCACGCCGCCTATGTCGCCCGGCTGTTCCGCACTCGCCGCACGGTGGCGCTCGACGGGCTGGAGTGCGCCTGTCCCGCGCCGGAGGACCAGCTCGTGCTGCAAGGCGTGGAGAAGGTGGTCGCCCGGCGCGCGTTTCATCTCACCGATGTGGTGTACACGATTGCCACGATCCGCCGGGGCGACCTCGACTGGGACGACATCATCACGACGGCGCGCGCGCTTGGCGTGCGGGGCGGACTCTCCTGCTACCTCCAGCTCGTCCACGATATCCACGCCCGTCTCCTGGGCGGCGAGCTGCTCACGCGCGACACGCGCCGGGCCTTGGGCCCGCGCCTCTCTCGCCGCGCGCGCTTCGATCGCGCAGGGTTTCACTGCTCCGCGCTCTGGGTCACCGGCCGGGTGCACGCCCGGCAGCTGGCTGGGGCGCTCGTCTCCCGAGACTGGGCCGCCGCCCGGCGCCTCGGGCTTTGGCCGCTCGCGGCGCTCGGCGCGCGGCTTCGCCGGCACATCGCCACCTTCCACGCCTGGCCTCAGGCTGCCGCGGCAGGGACCTCATGACTCGCCCGACCCCCTTCGTCTCCGTGATCGTGCCGTGCCGCAACGAGGAGCAACATCTCGGCCGTTGCCTCGAGTCCATCCTCGCAAGCGATTATCCCGCCGACCGGATGGAGCTGTTCGTCGTGGACGGCATGAGCAGCGACCGCACGCGCGACATCGTCGCCTCGTATGCCGCGCGCCACCCGGTCATCCGGCTGCTGGACAACCCGCGGCGCATCGCGCCCTGCGGGTTGAACATCGGCATCGAGGCGGCGCGCGGTGAGGTGATCGTGCGCATGGATGCTCACGTCATCTATCCGGCCAGCTACCTCCCGATCCTGGTGCGCGCCCTGCTCGAGCGCGGGGCGGACAACGTGGGCGGCGTGCTGGAAACGCTGCCCGGCGCCGACACGCCGATGGCGCACGCCATCGCCTTCGCCCTGGCGCACCGCCTCGGCGTGGGTAACTCCTACTTCCGCGTGGGGGCGCGCGAGCCCCGCTGGGTCGACACCGTGGCGTTCGGCTGTTTCCGGCGCGAGGCGTTCGAGCGCGCCGGCCTGTTCGACGAAGAGCTGGTGCGGAATCAGGACGACGAGTTCAACCACCGCCTCATCCGCCGCGGCGGACGCGTGCTGTTGATGCCCACCGCGCGGGCCTACTACGTCGCCCGCACGTCGATCCGGCAGCTGTGGCGCATGTATTTCCAGTACGGCTACTTCAAGCCGCTCGTCGCGCGCAAGGTAAGGCGCGTGATGACGCTGCGGCAGCTCATCCCGAGCCTGTTCCTCACGACCCTGGGGGGCAGCGGCCTCGCCGCCCTCTGGTGGCGACCCGCGGCCGTCGTGGGGGCGGGCATCGCGGCAGCGTATGCGGCGGCGGTGCTCGCCGCCAGCGCGGCCGCGGCGCCGCGCCACGGCCTGCGCGTCGCCGCCGCGCTGACGCTCGTGTTCCCCGTGCTGCACGTCGCCTACGGCGTGGGCTTCCTGCTGGGGCTGCGAGACCACGTGCTCCGGCCGCGCAAGGTCAGCCCCGAGCTCGCGGCGTTACCGCTGTCGCGTTAGCGCGCCCCTAGACACGCGGGTGAGCAGGAACACGTCGAAGTCCGGCAGCGTCGCCGGCGCCGGCGAAGTCGCCATGCCGACCGGCACCGGCGGCGGTCGCACGGTCATCGGGAGATCGATCGTGCCGCCCGAGTAGACACCGCTCACGAGCGGGGGCCCGAACAGCGCCTGGACGCTCCACACGGCGTAGGCCTGTCCCGACTGCAGAACGCCCGCGACGCTCGCGGGAACGCTGGGCAGGTGGCTCCAGTTGTAGACCGCAATCGTGGCCCGGTCCGGCTCGTACGGGTTCCGTCGCACGAAGACGGCGGGTGCCGCCGGCCCCGTCGCCATCGCCTGATCCGTGGCGCCGAGACCCGTCTTAGCCCGCCAGGCCGCGAACGTGTAGGTCGTGTCGTGGTAGCTCCAGGCGGTGTCGGCGGGATCGGTGTAGTACGCGTTCCCTCCCCAGCTGTACCCGGCGGCGTCCGTGGTGCTCGAGTCGTTGAGCCGCACGACCTCGCCTTCTCCCCCGGGGGCGAGCGTGTTGCCGCTCGCCGTGACCGACCGCCACGCGTGCACGTCGAACACGGCGGCGCCACCGACGACGTAGTTGCCGCGGACCTGGAGCGAGCCGTTCACCACCTGCGACTTGGACCACCCCAGCCACATGTTCGGGAACGCGACCCCGGGACTGAAATACGTCATGTTGCTATCGACGACGATGCCGTCCGCGGGGGCCAAGCCGCCCACCAGCACGTTCGAGCCGCTCGGGCTGCCCGACAGCAGCCCGTTGTTGAAGCTGGTGTTCCCTTCCACCGTGATGTTGTTGAGCAGCCCGTCGGTCGCGTCCGTGTAGGCGTGAATCCCGAAACCGAACTGGTCGAACAGCACATTGTCGCGCAGCACCAGCGGCCCTTCATCGCTCTTCACGTACAGGCCGTGCCCGTTCCCGACGCCCGTGACCGACCAGCCGTTGTTGTACACGATGCACCCGGTCACCACGACGTCGCTGCGATTGGGGTAGGTGAAGAACCCGATGCCCCCGTCGTGGAGGGTCAGGTTGACGTAGCGAGTGTGCGACGCGTCGTTCACGAGCAGGTTGGGCCGGCTCGCCGTCCCGCGGTTGAGATCTGAGTCCGTGAACTCGAGGCCCCACAGTACGGTGTAATTGCCGCGTACGATGAAGAAATCGCGGCGCACCGTATCCGACGAGAATGCCGCGGCGTCCAGGACCGCACGCTCCGCCGCGTAGCGCCGCACCACGACGGGCGCGCCCGGGGCGCCGGCGACGCTGCTCACCAGCGGCGCCGTCGGTACATACGTGCCCCCGCGCAGCCAGATGGTGTCGCCCGGCTGCACCTTCCCGCCGGCGCCGGCGAGCGCCGTGGCGAGATCCCACGGCTGCGCGCTGGTCCCGTCGCCCGTGGCCGATCCCGTGGGCGACACGTAATGCACCACCGATCGAGGAGGCGGTGGCGGTGGCTGGACCAAGTTGTCGTGCCCGCAGCCGACCAGGCTCGCCAGCACCACGAGCCACGCAGTCGTCGATCGTCGCGAGTCGCTCATCGTTTCATCACCACGAACACGCCGAACGCCGACCCGGTGAGCGGCGGCGGCTGGGGAGCGCCCCCGATCGGCGCCGGCGGCGCCACGCCCTTCATCGGGATGCGCACCGCCTCGCCGGCGTACACGCCCCCCGCGACCGGGGCCCCGAAGAAGTCCTGCACGTTGTAGACCGCATACCGGTCACCGCGCTGCAGTACTCCCGAGAGCGCGACCGCGACGGTGTCCTGGCGCGCCCAGTTGTACACGACCACGTTCGCCCGGCCGGCCTCGTACGCGTTGGGGCGCACGAACACCGCGGCCTGTGACGGCGGCGCCACAAGCACCTGATTCGTGGCATCGAGCGGCGGGACCGTTGCATCGAGCGCCACCACCGGTCGGGCGCCGGGACCATACAGCGTGTTGTGGCTCACCTCCGAACGCTCCCAGGCGTGGAGGTCGAGCACCACGCTTCCGCCGACGAGGTAGTTGCGTGACAGGGTGAGCGTTCCGTTGCGAACGCCCAGCGCATTCCGCCAACCGAACACCGCATTCGTCTGGGGTACGCCAGGACTGAAGTAGGCCAGGTTGTCCTGGGCCACGATCGCGTCGGCACGCGCGCGCCCTCCCACCAGGATGTTCGCGGCTCCCGACTTCGCCGAGAGGGTACCGTTGTTGAAGACGATGTTGCCTTCGAGGCGGATGTTGTTCAGCAGACCACTGCGCGCTTCGGTGTACACGTGCAGACCGTAGCCGAACTGATCGAATGCGATGTTGTCGCGCAAGACCAGCGGACCAGTATTGCTCTTGGCGTAGATCGCGTGCCCGTTGGCCTGACGCGGCACCTCCCACCCGTTGTTGTAGAAGAGACAGCCGCTCACCTCCACGTCCACGGGCGGGGCGTACGTGTAGAACCCGATCCCGCCGTCGTGCACGATCAGATTGACGTAGCGGGTGTGCGACGCGTCGTTCACCACCATGTTCGGCCGCGTGTCCGTGGTGCGATCCGGATCCGCGTCCATCAGCTCGAAGCCCCAGTACACGGCGTAGTCGCCCGTGACCACGAACAGGTCGCCGCGCCGGGTCGACGACGTCGCGCCCGCCGCGTCGATCACTGCCCGCTCGCCGCGATACTGCCGCACCACCACGGGGGCCCCAGGGGCGCCGTGCACGCTGCTCACCACCGCCCCTCGGTACGTGCCTCCCCGGAGCCAGATCGTGTCGGCCGGCGCGACCCGGCCGCCCCCGCCACCGAGTGCCGTCGCCAGGTCCCACGGTCGCGCCCGCGTGCCGTCACCCGCGCTCGAGCCGGATGGCGACACGTAGTGGCTGCGTGCGCCGCCCCCGACCCCCGTGCTGACGAGCAGCACGAGCCCCAGCGCCGCCAGTCGCAGCGTCATGCGTGGCTCAACACGCTCGTCCACAATTCAACACACATCTCCCACACAGAAGCCACACCCGATCGTCATGATGTTGCGCACACGCCACACCTCCAGCCGGAACGACATACACATCCGGTTGTCGTCGCTTCGCTCACGGGCGCGCAAGTTGGGTGCCGCTTCCGTCGCTGCAACCGCGTGTCCGGTTGGTAGCGGTCGGGAATCCAAGTCCCGAGCGCGCGCAACCGTCGCAAGTGATGGCGGCACGGGCGGCTTCGCGTACCTGGCGTGTGGCCTACCGGCGACAGCGTGGTCTGTCGGGCGCGCGGCCATCGCCCCGGCCCCGCGGCGTAATGATTGATGGCGCAACGAATTAGTACCCAGCCTGCGGGAGGCACGCGATGTCGCAGCCGGGCTGCACGATAGCTGCAGATAAAGCACGGACCGGTACGCGACCGTTACAGGGCGGATCGCGCACGCATCGTTATGGAGAACCGCGTGTCACGACTGAGCAGCGCTCAGCAATCGCTCAAGGAGCAGCTGGTGCGGGAAACCCGCCGCCCCCCCCTCCGGCCCGGCACGGTCAGCGGCCACGCGCACCCGCCACGGCTGGTCCCGGATCGCGTCCTCGTCCTGGACGGCTATTCGAATCCCGCCCTGGCGTGCGTGCGGTCGCTCGGACGGGCGGGCTACACCGTCTTCGTGGCCAGTCACCGCCGCTGGCCGTTGGCCGCCTGGTCGCGCTACTGCGCGGGGTCCTGCTGGCACGCGGAAGAGACGCTCCAGGGATTCGCCGCGGCGCGCGCCTGGGCGCACGCGCACGGCGTGCGCATCGTCCTGCCGCTCACCGAGCTGGCGTGCCAGCTCTGCAACGTGGAGCGGGCCGAATGGGAAGCCCTCGGCATGGTCGTGGGGTGCGCGCCTGAGCCGCTCGCGCTGCGCGCGTTCGACAAAGCGCAGACCCTGCGGCTGGCCGAGGCGTGCGGCGTCGAGATCCCGCCCACGCGCTATCCGACCACCCTCGAGGAATGTCGCTCCGCGGCCGCTGCCGTCGGGTATCCTTGCATCGTGAAACCCCGCTTCACCGCCGCGTGGAACGGCACGGGGCTCATTCCCGACCCCGGGCTGTGCTATGTGGCCAGCGCGGCCGAGCTCGACCAGGCAGTCCTGACGCGCCGCCAGGGCCGGCACTGGCCGGTGATCCAGCGCTTCGTGGCCGGGCAGGGCAAGGGTGTGTTCACGGTGTGCGACCACGGGCGGCCGGTCGCCTGGTTCGCCCACGAGCGTCTCCGCGACATTCGCCCGTCGGGCTCCGGCTCGAGCCTGCGGCGCTCGGTGGCGGTCGAGCCACGACTGCGCTCGCGCGCCGAGCAGCTGCTCGAGGCCATGCGCTGGCACGGGCCGGCGATGGTCGAGTTTCGCGACGATGGCGTCAATCCCCCCTGGCTCATGGAGGTGAACGGGCGGTTTTGGGGGTCGTTGCAGCTTTCGATCGACGCCGGGTGCGACTTCCCCCGCCTCTGGGTCGACCTGCTCGCGGGCAAGCCGGTCGCGCCCCCGCGGGAGTATCGTGCCGGCGTCACGGTGCGCTGGCTCTGGGGAGACGTGAAGCGCTTCCTCTACATTCTCGCCGGGCCGCCCCGCGGCTACCCCGGGGCCTACCCCTCGGTGGCCCGCGGTCTGCAGGAGCTGTTCGGCCGCCAGCCGGCCGGCACGCGGCTCGAAGTGTGGGACCGGCGCGACAAGTGGCCGGCCGTGGCCGAGTGGGTAGAGGGAGTGCGCGACGTGCTCATCCAAGCGTTCAAGCCGCGATGACGAGCAACGGGCGCCCGATCCGGGTGCTGATGCTCACCTGCGCGTGGCCGCCACCGGATCGCCCGGGATACACGACCACGTTCATCCGACGTCAGGTCGAGTTTCTCCAGGCCGCGGGGGTCGACGTGGACGTGTTTCATTTCACCTCCGCCATGCGGCCCGCGAACTACCTGCGCGCCTGGATCGGCGCGCGGCGCCGCACGACGCGCGACCGCTACGACCTCGTGCACGCGCAATTCGGGCAGAGCGGTCTCGTGGCGCTTCCCAAGCGCCTGCCGCTGGTGGTGACGTTCCGGGGCGACGATCTGCAGGGCATCGTGGGGCGGAACCTGCGGATCACTCCGGCCGGCAAGGTGCTGCAGAAACTGTCGCAGCTCGTCGCGCGCGCGGCCGACGCCTGCATCGTCGTGTCGGAGCACATGAAGGCGTTCCTGCCCCGCTCGGTTACGGCCCATGTGATCCCGTCCGGTCTCGATCTGGACCAGTTCCGTCCCATCCCGCGAGAGGAGGCTCGGGCGCGGCTCGGCCTCCCGCTCGACAAGCGCCTGGTGCTGTTCGTCGGCAATCCCGCGGTCGAGCGCAAACGCTACCCGCTGGCGCGCGAGGCGGTAGACATCCTCAAGCGCTCGCTGCCGGCCGACCTGGTGGTCGCTTGGAGCGTGCGACACCGCGACGTGCCGGTCTGGATGAACGCGTGCGACGCGCTCGTGTTCACATCGATGCAGGAAGGCTCGCCCAACGCTGTCAAGGAAGCGCTGGCATGCGACCTGCCCGTGGTGTCGGTGCCCGTGGGCGACGTCGCGCAGCGGATCGGCGGCGTGGCAGGGTGCGAGCTCTGCCCCGATGAAAAGCCCGAGTCCATTGCGGCGGCGCTCGAGCGGGTGTTGCGACGCGGGATCCGGGCGGCCGGGCGCCCCGCGGTGCAAGACTTGGACGAGCGTCGGCTGGCGCAGCAGGTGATCGCTGTGTACCGCTCGGTCCTGGGCGCTGATAACGGCGGGCCGGCGGTGCTCGCGGAGCGTTGCCCGCCCGTCGGCGCCGCGCGAGGCGCGCCATGACGTCGTGGCTCGAGATCGCCGGTCTGGGCTTTCACGACGTCACCGACGATCCCTTCGTCTCGGGCTTTCAGCGTGCCGGTGCCCTGCCCTTCAAGCACACGGTGGCGGGATTTGCCCGCGATCTCGACGCGATCACGACGGCACCGAGCGCGCCGCGGCTCGTCAGCGATATCGATCTCTCCGCCCCCGGTCGCCATCTGCTGCTCACATTCGACGATGGCGGCAAGAGCGCGCTGCACATCGGCGACGTGTTGCGCACGCGGGGCTGGCGCGGTCACTTCTTCATCGTGACCAACCGGCTCGGCGGCCGCACCTTCCTGACCGCCGCCGACATCCGTCACCTGCGGAGCAGCGGTCACCTGATCGGCAGCCATTCGCACACCCACCCCGATATTTTCAACGCCCTGTCGCCACGCCGCATGCTCGAGGAGTGGCACGTCAGCACGGACACGCTGTCTCAGGTAGTGGGGGAGCGCTGTGCCACCGCCGCGGTCCCGGGAGGCGATATCTCGCCGCAGGTGCTCGAGTCGGCCGCAGCCGCCGGCCTGCGCGCCTTGTTCACGTCCGAGCCGTGGCTCGCGCCGCGCCGTGTTCACGGGTGCTGGATCCTGGGCCGCTATATCGTCAAGGCCGCGACGCCGCCCGCCCGCATCGCCGCACTGGCGGCGTTTCGCGGCTGGCGCCGCGCCCTGCTCGTGCGCCGCTGCAAAGTCGCGGCGCGCGCCGCCCTGCCGTCGCTGTACCGGGCCTACGTCGCCCGCACCACGCGCGAATGGGACGCGGTGGCGGAGCGCCCCTGACCACCTCGGGTCCCGCGCGCGCCGGGCGCCGCCGCGCCGTGCGGTTCGCCCCGGAGCACGCACTCGCGGTGCATGCCTTCAATCAGCGACTGGCCCGCGCCGGCGCCCCCTGGCGGTTCCCCGAGACCTCCGTCCCCGACTGGCTGCCTCAGGCCGATGGCGTCCCGGTGTGGCAGGAATACTTCCTGCTGCTCGAGGACGACGCGGTGCGTGGCGCGTACGTGCTCAAGCGGCAAGACGCCGTCGTGGGGCGCGGGACCGGCGGAGCCGCCTTCCGGCGGGTGGGCAGCTTCTATTGGCCGCTCTCCGAAGGCACCATCGACCCCACCTATGCGCTGGTGGCTCCCCGCCTGCTGCAGGCCGCGCTCCAGGACGAGCCGCTGCTCTTCCTGGTCGGCATGGTCGGCCGCGACCGGCCGATCGCCCGGCTCGTCCGCGCGCTCGGCTGGCGCCTCACGTCGGTCCCGTTCTACTTCAAGCCAGTCCGGCCGGCCCGATTCTTTCGCGAGCTGCGCTACGCGCGGCGACGCGCCGGCGCCCGCTGGGCCCTCGACCTCGCGCGCGTGACGGGATTGGGGTGGCTCGGTCTGACGCTCGCCGGCCTGGCGCTGCGGGCTCGGGCGCTCCGGCGCGCAGCGGTGCGAATCGACCTGGTGCCGCGCTTCGACGATTGGGCGGACGCGATTTGGGCAGCCAACGCGCCGCGCTACTCGTTCGTCGGCGGCCGGGACGCGGCGGCGCTGAATGCCACGTATCCGCCCGGGAGCAGCACGTTCACCCGGCTGCGCATCGCGCGTGGCGATCGCACCATCGGCTGGGCCGTAGTGCAGGACTCGCTGCCCGGGTCGAGCGATCACTTCGGCGGGATGCGCGTGGGGACCATCGTGGACGGCTTTGCCGCACCGGAAGACGCCGCGGCCGTGGTGCAAGCGGGCAGCGACGCGCTGGCGGAGCGCCGGGTGGACCTGATCATCTCGAACCAGAGCCACCGCGCCTGGCGCCGCGCGCTCTCCCAGGCCGGCTTCCTGCGTGGCCCCTCGTCGTGGCTGTTCGCGCCCTCCCCGGCGCTCGCAGAGCTCGTGTTCGCCGCCGATCCCGCCGGTCACGCCGTGCACGTGAACCGCGGCGACGGCGACTGGCCCTGGGGGACGGAGCTCGAAGGGCCGGCGCTTCCTGCGACTAGCTGATGCCGAAGGCCCGCATCCACATCTCCAGCGACAACAGGCGGAACAGGCCGAGATAGGCTTCCGGGCGCTGGGCGCGCCCGCCGTTTGCGGACTCCCGGTACCAGCGCCGCAACACCTCGGGATCGACGTACTTCGCGGACTTGAGTGAGTCCTCGATCAGGGCGCTGACGTGCGGCCGCAGCTCCCGCGTCAGCCACTGGCGACCCGGGACCGCGAACCCAAGCTTGGTTTTGCGCTGCCGCACGCTGTCGGGGATGATCCCCTGCAGCGCCTGGCGCATGGCGAACTTGCTCCAGCCGTGCTGGATCTTGAGCCGGTCGGGCAGTGAGACGCCGTATTCCACGACGTGATGGTCGAGCAACGGCACGCGCGCCTCGAGGGAGAACGCCATGGACGAGCGATCCTCCATCCGCAGGAGCATCGGCAGCGTATCGACCATGATGTCGTCCACCTGCATCCGCTGCATCACGGTGGCGCGCGACGCGCCGTCTCCGTTGTGCGACGCATAGCGCCACCAGCGGGTGGCGGGCGTGCTCTCGCCCATCACCGCGCGATCCCAGTCGCCGCGCAGCGCCCGGCGGAGCAGCGAATCGACGCCCAGCACGCGGCGCAGCTGCCGCGGCAGGTAGCGGTACCCGTTCCGGATGTTCAGCACGTAGCGATCGCCCTGCAGCAGGGTCGCGCCGAACTCCTTCGCCAGCCCGATCCACCGACCCGACCGGAGCAGCGAGGCGAGATAGGCGTAGCGGAACTTGGCGTAGCCGCCGAACACCTCGTCGCCTCCCTGACCGTCCAACAGCACCTTCACCCCCGCCTCCTTCGCGGCCCGCATCACGCGCCATTGCGCGTAGTAGGTCATCTCGCCGAACGGCATGTCCTGATGCCACGCCATGCGCGCGAAGGTCTCGAGGAAGTCGTCGGGTGCGGGAAACACGAGGTGCGGGTTGGCGCCGACCGAGTGCGCCACCGCCAGCGCATACTCCCGCTCGTCGACCTCCCGCTGCTCGTAGCACGCCGTGAACGTGTTGAAGCAGTCTCCCAGGGCCCGGGCCGCGTCCGGCTGCTCGCGCCAAATCTTCCCGATCAGTGAGACGACCGTCGAGGAATCGAGCCCGCCCGAAAGGCAGCTCCCCACCGGCACGTCGCTGATCAGGTGCCGCCGCGTCGTCGCCAGGAGCAGGTCGCGCAGTCCGTCGATCCGGGTCGCGTCCCCTGTCCCGTTCTGCGCCGCCGGCTCGAGCCGCCAGTAGGCGCGCGGCGCGAACCGCCCCGTCGCCGCGTCCAGCGTCAGCGCGTGGGCCGGCGCCAGCGCCTTCACCGATGTGAGCAGCGTGCGCTCGCCATAGTCGCAATTGGCGTGCACCAGGAAGCCCACCACTGCCTCGTCGTCGGGCTGCGCGTCGAGGCCCGGGTAGGCGAGCAGGGCTTTGATCTCGGAGGCGAAGATGAACGCCCCCGGAGGGGTCGCGTAGTAGAAGGGCTTGATCCCGAGGCGGTCGCGGGCGCAGAACAGGCGGCCCCGCGGACCGTCCCACACGGCGAACGCGAACATGCCGTCGAGCCGCCCGAGACAGTCCTCGCCCCACCGCCGGTAGGCCTGCAGCAGCACTTCCGTATCGGTGCGTGTGGTGAAGCAATGCCCCAGCGTCTCGAGCTCGGCGCGCAGCTCCTGATGATTGTAGATCTCGCCGTTAAACACGATCCAGACGTCGGAGTCGCCCACCGTCAGGGGTTGCAGGCCCCGGTCGGACAGATCGAGAATCGCCAGGCGCCGGTGTCCCAGTCCCACCGTGACGGGAGTGGCTGCGTCCCACCGGTTGGTGTGGGGCAGAAACGCGTGCCGGAACCGGTTCCCTCCGCCGTTCGGCCACGCGAGCAGAAACCCCTCGCCATCGGGCCCCCGATGCCGTTGGCGATCGTTCATGCGCTGCAGCGCGGCCACGTCGACCGGTCGCGTGAGGCCGACGATCCCTACGATCCCGCACATCGCGCCGCCATCCCCGCGGGGAGCCCGCGGTCGAGAGTGTCCCAGGGTTCGAGTCGGTGCACCATCATCCCAGGGAAAGGGGTCAAGAACTATGCCGACCACCGCGTCCACAGGATCGGACCGGGGCTGTGGCGTGCCCTCCACAGCCGGTCGGCTGGGCCGCAAACGTCCCAACCCAGGAAAGGCTCGCGTCTCGCGAGCTCCCCCTGGGCTGGGCGGTGCGACCCGGGCTCAAGTACGGTGGGTCGGCCAAGGGCCGCCGGTCCCGACCGAGGACGGCGGCCGCCACTTACATCACTTGAACTCGTATGCTCCGATCGTATACCCGCCGGTGGCCGGACGCAGGGCGCCGGTGATGTCGTTGGGCACCATCGTCAACGGCAGGCCGGCCCCGATCGCGGGGCTCCCCGCCTGCACCCGGAAGTCGAGCCCGCCGGCGTTCACGAACTGCGGATCGGTGTTGTTCATGTTAGCCGAGAGTGTCGCACCCGAGCCCGTGCTCGCCACCGCTCCAAAGGCGATGTTGTTGGACACCGTCGCGTTCGTCAGGCCGCCGGTGTCGAGCCAGACGCCGGCCGTCGTCGGCTGGTAGAAGATGTTGTTCGCGATCAGCAGGTTGGTCACCCCCGTCGCGATGATGATCTGACCGTCGCGCCACGGATTCGGGAAGGCGAACGTATTGTTCACGATCGTCAGCCCGGTCGTCACCGCGCCGTTGCCGTTGTAGCGCTGGATCGCCCAACCGTGGGTGAAGTTGTAGAACACGTTGTTGCGGATCACGACGTTGTTGCCGATCCCGTGATAGACCCCGTGGTCATGGTTCTGCCAGTTGGCGTTCGGCTCCACGCAGCCCTGCTCGCCCGGTCCCAGCCGCCCCACGTCGTGAATGACGTTGCGCTCGATGGTGAGGTTATCGGAGTAGGCGTCCACGCCCACGATCCCACCCACATCCCCGGTGCAGATGTGCCCGATGTCGTGGATGTGGTTCTGCACCACGTCGACATCGTGGTTCCCGCCGACACTCTCCGACCCACCATACGCGTCGATGCCGTAGCGGCTGGTGTTGCGCACCTCGAAGCCCTCGACCCGGACGTAGTTCCCGTTGATCTCGATGCCGACGGCGGAGGCGTTGTTCTGGCCGTCGATCACGGCGCCCCACGGGTTCGCCGACCGGAACACGAGCCAGCCCGCGGCGGTGCCGCTGCGACTGATCGTGACGACGTTGCCGCCGCCGGTGTACACGCCATCGTTCACAATGACCGTGTCGCCGGGGTTGGTCACGTCCGCCGCGTGCTGCAACGTGCGCCAGGGAGCCGTGCTGGTGCCCGTGTTACCGTCGTTGCCGCTCGCCACATCGACGTAGTGGCAGACGCTGACGCAGCTGCCGGGCGGGGGCGCGGCCGTCACCGTGATGCCGGCCGTGCCGCTCTTGCCCCCGCTCGTCGCGGAGATCGCGGCGCTGCCCACGGTCACACCCGTCACGAGCCCGGAGGCGCTCACCGCGGCCGCTGCCCCGTTGCTCGTCGTCCAGGTGATTGTCCGGCCGTTGAGCGGATTCCCGGCTGAGTCCTTGGCGGTCGCATTGAGCTGCAGCGTGCTCCCCACGGCAACACTCGCCAACGCGGGGCTCACGGTCACAGAGGCAACTGGTACGACGGTCACGGTCAGTGACGCCGTGCCACTCTGTCCCCCGCTCGTCGCCGTGATGGTGCTCGAGCCCGCGGCCCGTGCCGTCACGAGCCCGCTGGTGCCGACGGTGGCCACAGTCGTGTTGCCGCTGGACCACGCCACGCTCCTCCCGGTCAGCGGGTTCCCCGCCGAATCCTTCGGCGTCGGGGTCAGCTGCACGGTCTGCCCGACAAAGAGCCCCGCCGACGCCGGGCTCACGGTAACCGAGGCGACCGGGACGACGCTCACCGTCAACGACGCCGTGCCACTCTGTCCCTCGCTCGTCGCGGTGATCGTGGTGGAGCCCGCGCCCTGCGCCGTCACGAGCCCGCTGCCACTGACCGTGGCCACCGTCGCGTTGCCGCTCGACCACGCCACGCTTCTCCCGGCCAGCGGGTTGCCGCCCGCGTCCTTGGGTGTCGCAGTCAGCTGCACGGTCTGTCCGACCTGGACCGTGACCGACGCCGGGCTCACCGTGACCAAGGCGACCGGAACGGCCTGCACGGTGATGGCGGCCGTGCCCGTCTTGCCGCCGCTCGTGGCGGAGATCGTGGCGCTACCCGCCGTCACTCCCTGCACGAGCCCGCTCGCGCTCACACTCGCGACGCCCGAGCTGTTGCTCGTCCAGGTGACGGTTCGCCCCGCGAGCGGATTCCCCGCGGAGTCTTCCACCAGCGCGCTCAGCTGGACCATATTCCCCGCCGTCAGGCTGGCCGTGGGGGGGCTGACGAGCACGGTATCCACGGGGACGGCGCCGGGGCAGAGAACGCTCACGCTCGCCAGGGCGTTCTTGCCTCCCGGGTTGCTGGTGGCGGTCACCGTGTAGTCGCCGCACGCGGTCGCGTAATAATGACCGTAATGGCGGCCATGATTGCTGCTCGTGTCGATGGCGCCCCCGGTGGCACTCCACGCCACGGCGATCGACGCCGTGTCCCCCGCGGTGGTCAAGCCGACTGCGGTGAATTCCTGAGTGGCGTTTTGCTGCAGGGTGGCCGTTTGCGGGGTGACGAAGAACTGGGCGAGCGTTGCACCCGGGTCCGTGACCGCGACCGGGCGTTCACAACCGAGCACCGCCACGGCGGCGAGCGCCGCGGCGGGCCACGCGCGGTCTTTCATGAGCGCCAACCGGCACGACAGCTTGTGCTTGAAGGTCATGGTTTCTGCTCCGCGGAGGCGGATGGAGGGGGGGCAGTATGGCACACGCGGCGGGAGGGAGAATCCACGACCGCCGCTTTGGTCAACGAGAGACGATGCGACAGCTTGAATCCAAACGGCATGCTGGGCCCCGGTTGCGTTAGCCTACGTCGGGGTCTCTTTGGGGCTGGCGCATGAAACGGTAGAGCCGCCGCGAGACCTGATGGTCGATTCGCTGGCGGCCCGGCGGACCTAGCGACGTCGCGTCGCCGTAGTCCCGTGACTCTGCGTCACCGTCTTTCGACGGGTTTGCTCTGAGCAGCGATGATGACTGCGCTTTTACGATCAGTGTCATCGTGACACTGTTTTCGTTGCGTCCCCGCATCTGCCCAGCCCCGCCGCACCGCAGCGATAGTACATCACGACGACCGGCGACGCAAGTCATTTTGGGGATTTTTCGGTTTTTAGGGGTTTCAAAAGGGATCGACCTACGCGCGACAGATCTCATCCAACTCATCCAACCCCACCAGCACATCGCGCGGTTTGGACCCATTGGCGGGGCCGAGAATGCCGGCGAGCTCGAGCTGATCGATGATGCGCGCCGCGCGCCCGTAGCCGATGCTCATGCGCCGCTGCAGCAGCGATGTGGAGCCGAGCTGATTCTGAATGCACACCTCGGCGGCCTGACGGAACAGCGAGTCGCGTTCGCCGGGTGTGCCCTCCTCCCCCGTCCCGCGTCCCTCGTCCTCCGCTTTCTCGGCCTCCTCGAGTGCCGCGACCTGCTCGTCGATGCTCGCGCCCGCGGGTGCCGCCGCACGCTCGGCGTGCGCCTTGTACCAGTCCATCAGGCGCTCGGTCTCTTCCGTTGAGATGAAGGCGCCCTGTACGCGCATCGGCTCGCTCTTGCCGGGGGGCAGGAACAGCATGTCGCCGTTGCCGAGCAGCGTTTCCGCCCCGTTCTGGTCCAGGATGGTGCGGCTGTCCACCTTGGCCGACACGCGGAAGGCGACGCGGCAGGGAAAGTTGGCCTTGATGAGCCCGGTGATCACGTTCACGGAAGGGCGCTGCGTCGCCAGCACCAGGTGGATCCCGATCGCGCGGGCCTTCTGCGCCAGCGTGGCGAGGGGAGTCTCGATTTCGCCCTGCACCGTGAGCATCAGGTCCGCCAGCTCGTCCACGATCAGCACGATGTAGGGCGCGACCCCGCCCGAATACTCGCCGTCGAGCGGCAGCTCCTTCTGAAGTCCGGCCTGCGTCGCCAGGGTCTCGCGCGGCCCTTTGAGCGGCTTTTTGTCATCGACCTTCTTGTTGAAGTCGACGATGTTGCGCGCGTGGTTCGCGTGCAACAGCCGGTAGCGCCGCTCCATCTCCCACACCGCCCACTTGAGCACGCTCGCGGCCTTGTGGTGGTTGGTCACCACCGGCAGACCCAGGTGCGGCAGCTTCTCGTACATCGAGAGCTCGACCATCTTCGGGTCGATCATCAGGAGTTTCAGCCGCTCGGGCGGGTGCGTGTAGACCAGGCTCGTGATGATGGTGTTGATGCAGACGGATTTGCCGGAGCCGGTGACGCCCGCGATCAAGAGGTGCGGCATCTTAGCCAGGTCCGCGACCACCGGTTCGCCTTCGAGATTCTTCCCCAGGCCGAGCGGCAGCGCGCGGCTCGCCCGCTGGTAATCGGCGCCCTCGATAAGCTCGCGCACGTGCACCATGCGGGGAATCGGATTGGGCACCTCGATCCCGACCGCCGCCTTGCCCGGGATGGGGGCCACGATGCGCAGCGACGGCGCCCGCATCGCGAGGGCCAGGTCGTCGGCCAGGGAGGCGATGCGTCCGACCTTCACCCCCGGGCCGGGCGCCACTTCGTATTGGGTCACGACCGGTCCGACCGTGCGACCCGCGATCGAGCCTTCCACGCGGAACGTCTGCAGCGTCTCGATGAGCTTCTGGCCCATCTGCTCGATCTGCACCAGCCCGGCGTCGGTGTCCTCGGGAGGGGCGGGGTTCAACAAATCGATTGGCGGGATGAGAACCCCTTCAGCGGGATGCGGGATACGAGATGCGGGAGGCGTGGCTTTGGTCTTGCGGGCCTTGGCTTCCTTCAGCGCCGCGACCCTTCGGTCCCGCTCCTCGTCCGCGGCGACGCGCTGAGGCTTTTCTTGCTTCGTCGCGTCTCGCATCCCGCTTCCTCCATCCCGCTTCCCGATTCCCGTCTCCCGTGTCCGTAACGCGACGAGCGGATGCCACCCGACCGTGAGGATCCCCAGCGCCGAGAGCGCGAACAGGCCGACCAGGGCTCCTCCTGCCGTGCCCACCGCCTGATGGATGCCGTGCGCCACGAGCGCGGGCGCCACGCCGACGAGCCGCTGGGTGGAGCTCCACGCGGCATAGTCCGCCGGGAAGCGGGCGCCGGTGAGCGTGCCGATGCCGTAGGGCAACAGCAGCACGAGGCCCGCGCCGAGCGCGGCCGTTCGGCCCCACGAGAGCCTGCCAAGGCGCTCGAATGCCGCGAGCGCCCACCCGATGCCCAGCAACGGCACCACCGCGGAGCCGGCGCCGAGCGTCCGCCACAACAGCGTGCCGACGTGGTCGCCCCAGCTCCCCGTGATGGGAAGGCGCAGCAGCGTGAGTCCGAGGAACAGGCCGACGACGAGGGCGCCGATACCGATCAGCTCCTGGCGCGCCTTCGCGTTCATGTGATGCGGCGGTCCGCGTAGGTGGGGACGACGCCGAACCGGTCCGGCCGGGCGGCGAAGGCGACGTCCTCTTCCAGATCGACCTCGCCGAGCTGGTGTGCCGCGTCCGAGCGCTCCAGCGCCTCGGTCCAGCTGCTCAGCTCGTCCGTGAGGGCGAGGGCCGCGCGGGCCGCGTCGTTCAGGGCCAGCTTGCGGAGACCCTTCTTCACGGCCTTGATCACGCGGCCCGCCGTATAGGCATCCTCGATGGCGAACTGCTTCTCGCGGCCGGCGCAGATGATCACCAGATCGCGCGGCTCGACGAGCAGCGCGCGGGTGCGCTCGACCAGGGCCTTGAAGTTCACGGGGGCGCCCACCAGCACCGGCTCCCCGCCCTGCGCGGCGACCAGCGCGGGCGTCCCATTCGTGGTGGCGAGCACGATCGTCTTGCCCGCCACCGCCGCCGGCACCATCTCCCGCGGCGAGTTGCCCAGCGCGAACCCTTCGATTTTCACGCTGCGGCGTTCACCGGCCAGGAGCACGCCGTCCTTCTCGAGGTTCGAGGCGAGGCGGACCGCCTCCTCGGAGGTCACGGCGGGGATCACCGCCTTGGCGCCGTTCGCCAGGGCCGTGATGATGGTGGTCGTCGCGCGCAGGACGTCGATGACGACCACGCCCCGGCCGGCGAGGTCCCCCGCGCCGAGGCCGAGCGGAGTGAAGTGGACGTCGATCTTCATGCGGGGGGCTGGAGCAGCTGCGGCTCGCGCTCGAGGAACTTGGTGTCCACGCGGCCCGCGACGAAGTCGGGATGGCGCATGACCCGACTGAGGAAGGGAATGGTCGTGGTCACGCCTTCAATGATAAACGAGTCGAGCGCCTGGCGCATGCGGGCCAGCGCCTCCGCCCGGCTGTTGCCGTGGACGATCACCTTCGCGAGCAGGGAATCGTAGAACGGCGGTACCGTGTAGCCCGCGTAGATGTGGGTGTCGACGCGTACGCCCGGTCCGCCCGGCGGATGGTACGCGGTGATCGTCCCGGGACTGGGCTGAAAATTGCGCGCCGGATCTTCCGCATTCACGCGGCACTCGATGGCATGCCCGCGCAGCCGGTTGCCGTTCATCACGAACGACAGCGGCTCCCCCGCGGCCACCCGGATCTGCTCTTTGACGAGATCGAAGTTGGTGCACATCTCGGTGACCGGGTGCTCCACCTGGATGCGCGTGTTCATCTCCATGAAGTAAAACGCGCCGTCCTCGTCGAGCAGGAACTCGATCGTCCCCGCGCCCACGTAGCCGATCGATTCGGCGAGCCGTACCGCCGAGTCGCCGATGTCCTGGCGCAGCGTCGCGTCCACGGCCGGGCTGGGGGCTTCCTCGACGAGCTTCTGGTGGCGCCGTTGCACCGAGCAGTCCCGCTCGCACAGGTGCATGATCCGCCCGTGCGTGTCGCCCATGATCTGGATCTCGATGTGGCGCGGCCGCGCGAGGTACTTCTCCAGGTAGACCTCGTCCGAGCCGAAGGCGGCCAGCGCTTCCTGCTTCGCGAGCGAAAACGCCTGCGGGAATTGCTCCCCGTCCTGCGCCACGCGCATCCCCTTCCCGCCCCCGCCCGCCGCCGCCTTGATGATCACCGGAAAACCGATCTTCTCGGCCAGCTTGAGCCCCGCGTCGGCGTCCTCCACCGCGCCGGGCGAGCCCGGCACCGTGGGCACCTTGAGCCGTTGCGCCAGCTTGCGCGCCGCCGCCTTGTCGCCCATCTGGCGGATCTGCTCGCCCGTCGGACCGACGAAGGTGATGTTCGACGTGCGCACGATGTCCGCGAATTCAGCGTTCTCGGCGAGAAAGCCGTAGCCGGGGTGGAGGGCGTCCGCCCCCGTGATCTCGGCCGCGGCGATGATGCGGGGAATGTTCAGGTAGCTGTCGCGCGCCGGCGCCCGCCCGATGCACACATCGTCGTCGGCGAAGCGCGTGTGCAGGCTGTCGCGATCCGCCTCGGAGTACACGGCCACCGTCTCGATGGCGAGCTCCTTACACGCACGGATCACCCGCAGGGCGATCTCCCCGCGGTTGGCAATCAGCACCTTCTTGAACATCAGGGCGTGATGTCGCCGCGCAGGCCCGCCGCGGCCGTGGTCCCGCCAAACGACTGGCTATCCCCCGAATCGACCCCCGATACCTTCAGCGCGAACTCGCTCGGGTTCGTGGCGTAGAAGATCGCGCTCTCGTAGCTCACCATGCCCTGCTGGTACCAGTGGAACAGCGATTGATCGAAGCTCTGCATGCCGTATTGCACGGAGCCCTGCGCGATCAGGTCGGGAATAGAGAGCGACTTCGTCAGGTCGCGCATGTTCTCCTGGACGGCGGCGGTGTTGATCAACACTTCCGACGCCGGGACGCGACCCTTGCCGTCCTTGCGCGGCACCAGCCGCAGCGACACGATCGCCTGCAGCGCCGTCGAGAGCAGGTGCCGCACCTCGTCGTGCTGGTGCGGGGGAAAGAACGAGATCACGCGGTTGATCGTCTGGGTCGCGTCGGTCGTGTGCAGCGTCGAAAACACCAGGTGCCCGGTGTCGGCCGCCTTGAGCGCGGTGTCGAGCGTCTCCATGTCACGGATCTCGCCGATCAGGATCACGTCCGGCGCCTGGCGCAGCACGTGGCGCAGGGCCGCATTGAACGACAGCGTGTCGTTCCCCACCTCGCGCTGCGAGATGTTGGACAGGTTGTCGCGGTGCAGGAACTCGATCGGGTCCTCGATCGTGATGATGTTCACCCGGCGGCTGGTGTTGATGTGGTTGATCAGCGCCGCCAGCGCCGTCGACTTGCCCGAGCCCGTCACGCCCGTCACCAGCACCAGCCCGCGCGGCCGCAGCCCGATCTCCTCGAGCACCGGGGGCAGGTTCAAGTCGCGGATCGTTTTGACTTCATACGGAATCGCCCGGAACGCGAACGCCACGGTGCCGCGCTGCTGATACACGTTGGTCCGGAAGCGACCCACCCCCGGCACGCCGATCGCGAAGTCCGCCTCTTTGTGCTCGGCGAACTCCTTCACCTGCCGCGGGGTCATGATCTGCTCGGCCAGCGACTTCAGCTCCTCAGGCTTGAGCGGCGCGCTCTCCAGCGCCAGCAGCTCGCCGTTCACCCGGATCGTCGCCGGCCGGCCCACTTTCAAGAGCAGGTCCGACGCGTTGCGCTGGACCATGAGCGTGATGGCCGCCTTGAAGTTGAAGGTCGGTTGGCCGCTGTGGGGAGCTTCAGGCATGGGGGTCGACTCGGAAAAGGGCCTGTCCGAACTCGACGGGCTGGGAGTTCTCCACCAGCACCTCCCGGATCACGCCCGCCACCTCGGACTCGATTTCGTTCATGATCTTCATCGCCTCGATGATGCACACCACCTGCCGCGGCCCCACGCGACTGCCCGCCTTGACGTAGGGCTCGGCGCCCGGCTCCGGAGCGGAGTAAAACGTCCCCACCATGGGCGACTTGATCTCGAGGAGCTGCGACGGAGCCGAGACGGCGCCCCCCGCCCCGGGAGCAGCCGGCGCCCGCTGGGCTGCTGCGGAGGAAGGGGAGGCCGCCGTCTCCGCGACGGGCGCTTGCGCCACGACCACGTGCTGACCGCCGGCGTTCGCCTGGTGGCCGGCCTTGGTCAGCCGCACCACGGACCAGGACCCGAACAAACCCCGGCGCACCTCGATCGCTCCCAGCTCGGGCGCATCCCTCAGGATCTGCACCAGCTGGGCGATGATGTCGAGGTTCATGTCTCCCGGTCGCGCCGCATAGGGTCCAAAGTTACACGACCTCCACGAGGTCCGTCAGCCCGTCCGACAACAGCTCCGCCGTGCCGCCGTCCGAGGGGAGGTGCACATCGTCCTCGATGCGCACGCCGCCCTCGCCCGCCAGATAGACGCCTGGCTCCACGGTGACCACCGCGCCGGCGGGCAGCGGCTCGACGTTGGTCTTGGACAGACGGGGCGCCTCGTGCACCTCGAGCCCCAGCCCGTGGCCGAGCGAGTGCCCGAACGCCTCTCCCAGACCGCGCGCCGCGATCGGCTCCCGGGCCAGCGCGTCGGCGTCCCGCCCGCTCATCCCCGCGCGCACGCCGCCGCGCGCCCGCCGCTGCGCGTCGTACACCACCGCGTACAGCGCGCGCTGCCGCTCGCTGGCGCGGGCGCCGACGACCACGGTGCGCGTGATGTCGGCGCAATACCCGTCGACTTGCGCCCCGAAGTCCAACAGCAGCCACTCGCCCATCGCCACGACGCGCCTGCTCGAGCGTGCGTGCGGCAGCGCGCTGCGTGGCCCCGAGGCCACGATGGTCGGAAAGGGGTGTCCCTCACTCCCCAGCTGGCGCAGCGCCCCTTCGAGCAGACCGGCGATCGCCAGCTCGGTCATGCCGGGACGCACCTGCGCCAGCGTGCGGCGCAGGGCCTCACCGGCGAGCAGGGCGGCCCCGCGAATCGCCGCGACTTCACCCTCGTCCTTCGCCGCGCGCAGCCGTTCGACCAGCTCGGTGACCGGCCTCCAGCGCCACGGCTTGCCCGCCTCGGCGAAGCGGCGGGCGTCGTGCACCGTGAGCGCGTGCGCCTCGTACCCGATCTCCGTGAGGGGCCCGAGCGTCGCGAGCTCCCGGAAGAAGCGGTCCCACACGCTCGTGCCCTCGACCTCGACGCGCGCCACTGCTCCCGCTTCGGCGCGGGCCTGCTCGTCGTAGCGAAAATCCGTCACGAGCAGCACGTCGCCGCGCGTCACGGCCACGAGGGCCGCCGAGCCGGAGAACCCGGTGAGGTAGCGGATGTTGGCGCGCGACGCGACGAGCAGCCCGTCCAGCCCCTCGGCGGCGAACGCCCGGACGAGCGCCTCCTGCCGCGAGCGCCGCCGGTCAGGCGCCATGGCGGGCCTGGAGATAGCCGACCAGGCCCTCGAGTCCCAGCCGATAGCTCTCGGCGCCGAACCCCGTCACCATGCCCACCGCGGCATCCGCGAGCATCGAGCGCCGTCGCTCGGGCTCGCGGGCGAACAGGTTGGACAGGTGCACTTCGACGAACGGCAGGCGTACCGCGAGCAGCGCGTCGCGTACGGCGAGACTCGTGTGCGTGTACGCCGCGGCGTTGATGACCAGCCCGTCCGCCTTGCCCTTCAGCCCCTGGATCGCGTCGACCAGCTCACCCTCGTGATTCGTCTGGGTCCAGGACACGTCGATGCCGAGCGCGCGCGCCCGCTCGCGCGTACGCGCCTCGATCTCCGCCAGCGTCGTCCGCCCGTACAACTCCGGCTCGCGCTCGCCCAGCAGATTCAGGTTGGGGCCGTTCAGCACGGCGATGTGCACTAGTGCCGTTCCAACGTGCGGGCGTCCCACGACGGGACCGGGTGCCGAGGCGCGAACCGTTGGGACGGCACTAGGACTTGAGGCCCCTGAGCCAGGCCTGGAACTGATCGAGGTCGCCCTCATCCTCCATCGGGGGGCGGCCCCTCGACCCGGAGCCGCGGGCCGGACCGGCAGGCGCGGCGCCTGCTTCGGCTGACGCAGGGGCGCCGGCCGCCGGAGCGGGCGGCGGGCGGAAGAACTGGTCGAACGAAAACCCGCCGGGCGGGGGCGGAGTCGCGGGTGCCGGCTCCACGGGCGGCGGCGCGCTCGCGTCCGCCGCCGCAGGGGTCCGCGGGGCCTCCTCGCCGAACACCGCGTCGAGCGTGATGCTGTCAGCGGCGGGCCGGCTGGCCTCGCCAGGCGCCACGATTTCGGGCGCCGGATCGGGCTCGGGCGGCGCGATGGAGAACGCACCGTCGAGCGGCGAACCCGGGGACCAGAGGGCGGGCAACGGCTGCGGATCGGGCGGTGCGCTCGAGCCCGGAGCCGGCGGCCGGGCTGCCAGGATTCTCCGCAAGAAGGTCGGTACGGACTCCCCCGTCTCCGCGCCGCTCGCTCGCGAGTCGCCCGACGCCAGGCCGGCGACGCGCGCCCGCAGCCGCGGGTCCCCCGGTCGCTGAGCGAGCAACGCCTGATAGACGCGCAGCGCCTCGTCCCGGTGTCCTTGTCGCAGATACAGCTCCGCCATAGTTTCCGTGACGACCGGCTCGGCGCGCGACAACGCCGCCGTGTCGGCCGCGCCATCGTCGTCGGACAGGGTCACGGCGGCCGGGGTCGCGGGAGCGGCGCCCCCCGGAGCAACGGGCGCCCGCTGGGCTGCCGGAACGGGGCCTCCCCCTCCCGACTCCGCGGTCACGTCGTCGGGCATGATCAACGGCAGGTCGATCGTCGGCTGCTCGTCCTCGGGCGGCGGCGCGAGCCCGCTCTCGTACTGGGTGTGCGCCAGCCCTTCGACCACGAGATCCTGCGGTTTGAGCTCCACCTCTTCCTGCACCTCGAGCCCTTCAGCCTTGGCGGCGTCGTGAGCCACCGAGTTGAAATCGAGCGTGCCGTCGTACGTCTCGATCTCGCCGGCTGGCGGAGCGGACTTGGTCGGCACCGCGTCCGGGACCCGGGATTCGGATTCGTGCTCGACCACGAAGTCTCGACGCGGCGGGGGAGGCGGCGGGGGCGGAGGGGGAGTCGCCTTGGGCGTGAACGAAGGCGCGCGCGCCGGCTCGGGCACCAGTCGCACCACCCGCTCGGGCGCGGCCGCGCGGGCGGGTGCCGCGGCCGGCGAGGGGCTCGAGTGGCCGGTGAATCGCGCCGCCCTGCTCCTGGCCCGCGTCAGCGCTTCCGCCGCGTCGCCATTCATCGGGTCGGCCGAAAGCAGCCGCGTCAGCCAATCCACCGCCTCGTCGTAGCGGTGGCCGCGCTCCGCGATCTCCGCCAGGATCTTGAGCGCCAGCACATTTTCCGGGTCGAGCGCCAGGACCTTGCGGAACACATCGGAGGCGCCCGGGTCGTTCTTTTGATCCATGAGACAGCGCCCGAACACGATGTGGGCGCTGACGTAGTCGGGGTGCAGCTCGAGACCCGCCGTACACAGCTCGATCGCTCTATCTAGTTCTCCTGCTTTGCGATAGGCGTCCGCCAGGGGCGCGAAGTTCCGTCCCTTGGGATTCTCGGCCCAACGCTTTTCGAGCTTTTCGATCTCGCTGGTGTAGGCCACGGCCTAAGTGGTTGTGGGAATTGGACGAAGATAGTGTTTGCTCGGGCGCGCTGTCAATTGGAAACGACTCGAATCGCTTGAGTTTTCCCGTTGTCGTTCTTAGACTTAAGCCCCTTCCCACGTGGTCAACTCGGAGTTTTGAGTCCCTATGATGCGCTCGATGCGCGCCATCGTGAAGCCAGTGTTCTACGTGCTGGCCATCTCGTTCATCGCCTGGCTCGCAATCGGTCAGGTCACCGACATCCTGGGCGGTGGCAAAGACGTGGTGCTCAAGGTCAACGGCGAGGTGGTGCGGTCGCAGCCGTTCCAGCTGCAGTACCAGGCGGCGCTCGAGCAGTACCGCCGGCAGCAGGGGGGGGCACGCTTGAGCCGCGAGGACGAGCAACAGGTCCAGAACCAGGTCGCCGACCAGTTCATACACAACATCCTGCTGGAGCGCGCGTACCGGCGGCTCGGGATCACGGTGTCGGACGAGGAGATCATCCGGGCGGCGCGCAGCGGGCCGCCCCCGCAAATCCTGCAGCAGGTGCTGCAGGAGGCCACCTTTCAGACCAACGGCCAGTTCGACATCGCCAAGTGGCAGCGCTATCTGTCGAGCGCGGGACCCGAGTTCACCAGCCAGATCGAGCAGCTGTACCGCGATTATCTCCCTCAGCGCAAGCTGCAGGAATACCTCACCGCGGACGTGTACGTGTCCGATGCCAAGCTCTGGCGCATCTGGCGTGATCAGCACGAAGCGGTGACCGTCGCGGTGCTCGCGATGCGACCCGAAGACGTGCCCGACTCGCTCGCGCCGGTGTCGGACGCCGAGCTGCGGCAGTTCTACGAGGCCCACAAGAACGACTTCAAGCGACCGGCCGCGGCGTGGCTCAGCTACGTCGCGCAGCCGCGCGTCCCGGACGCCCGGGACTCGGCCGCCGCGCTCGCGCGGGTGCGGGCCCTGCGCGCGGAGATCAGCGGCGGCAAGGCAAAGTTCGAGGACGTCGCCAAGAAGGAGTCGTCGGACTCGGGGACCGCGGCCCGGGGCGGCGACTTGGGCTGGATCAAGCGCACCCAACCGGGCTTCGACCCCCGTTTCGTCGCGGGACTCCGTTCGCTCCCGGTGGGCGTCGTGAGCGAGCCGGTGCTGTCGAACTTCGGGTACCATTTGATCCGCATCGATGCTGCGAAGGGCGACTCGGTCCACGCTCGGCATATCCTGGTGGCGATCGCGCCCCAGGGGCAGCATCTCGACGCGATCGACGCGCGCACGGACACGCTCGACAAGCGCGCGGGGGATCAGACCGATGGCCGCAGGCTGGACAGCGCCGCGCACCTGCTCAACCTGCCGCTCGCCCGGGCGCCCAAGCTCGTGCAGGGCGAGCGCCTCGTGCTCCCCGAAGGTCCCGTACCCGACGTGAGCGTCTGGGCATTCGACGCTCGCGCCGGCGAAACCAGCCCGGTGATCGACGGGCTACGGGCCAGCTACGTGTTCCGCCTCGACTCGCTCGACCCGGCCGGCGTGCCGCCGCTGGCACAGCTGCGCGCCCGCGTGCTCGACGAGGCGCGCCACGAGAAGAAAAAGACGTTGGCCCGACAGCATGCCGAGCAGCTGGCGCGGGAGCTGCGCGACGCCAGCGATCTCCCGGCCGCCGCTCGCGCGCACGGTCTGCGCACGCAGCAGGAGGGGCCGTTCACGCGGGTGACCGCCGGGCCCGAGTTCACGCGCAACCCCGTCGTACTGGGGGCGGCGTTCGCGCTGCGCCCCGGCGAGCGCAGTCCGCTCATCGCCGGCGAGACGGGGTTCTTCCTGTTGCAGGGGATCACCCGGACGGCCGCCGATTCGGCCGCCTGGCGGAAGCAACGCGATCAGCAGCGGGAGACGCTGACCCGACCGATCGAGCAGGCACGCATCCAGCAGTACCTCGCCGCCCTGCGCGCGCAGGCGACGATCGTGGACCGCCGCAACGAGATCTTCCGTCCCGCGGCGGCCGCGAGCGAGAGCTAGTCGCTCAGGCGCTTCGGATCGCCACTGGAGGGAACGGACCCCGACGCGGCGGGCGGCTGCACGCTGCGCGGCGGCGATGGATCATCGCCGGTGGCCTCCTTGAGGCTCCGCTTGAACTCCTTGATCCCCTGCCCCAGGGAGGATCCGATTTCCGGAATCCGCTTCGCGCCGAACACCAGCACGAGCACGAGCAGGAGAATCAGGATGTGGCTGAACGACAGATCCCCGAACATAGACGCCTCGCGTCAGAAGATCGACCGGGCGACATAGTACGCCAGCGCGACGCCCACTAGCGCGAGCAGCGATACGTCGAACCCGATCGGCCCGAGCGTGACCGACACCACCAGCAGGTCCATGTGAATCGGTCCCAGCGTGGGGGTCACCGCCCAGGTGAAGATATCCTTCGCCGGCCCCTGCGGCAGAAACCGGCGCAGCAGCGAGTGCAGGAATCCTCCCACCACGAAGCCGGTGGCCAGCACTCCGAAGTAAAATAGCGGCCTGCGCGGGCCTTGCGCCACGGCTTAGTTGCGCCGCTCCACGGCGTACGCAATGCTGTCGCGCAGCGCGTCGCGGGCGGGCGACGCCGGGAGCACCTCCAGCTCCGCCTCCGCCTGCTGCGCCAGCTCGAGCGCGCGCCGGCGGGCGTAGTCCAGGCCGCCGGCGGCGGCCACGCGCCGGATCACCTCCGCCACCAGCGCGTCGGGCGGCTCGGGGGTCCCCATCAGCTCGGCCACGAGCCGGCGGTCGGCCGGCGCCATGTCGCCCAGCGCGGCAATGAGCGGCAGCGTCACCTTGTGCTCCCGCAAGTCCAGCCCCGACGGTTTTCCGGTCACCGCCTCGGCGGCCGTGTAGTCCAGCAGGTCGTCCGCGATCTGGAACGCCATCCCGAGCCGCATCCCGAACCGGGCGAGCGCATCCCGATAGGGCGCGGGCGCGTGCAATGCCCCGACCTCACACGCGCCGGAGAGCAGCGACGCCGTCTTCGCCTTGATCAGCTGGTCGTACTGCTCCTCTCCGTAGGAGAGCTTGTCGTGCGCTTCGAGCTGGCGCATTTCGCCGACCGTCATCTCGTTCGTCACCCGCGCGAACACGCGCAGCGGCTCCAGGTCCTCCAGGCGCACCAGCTCGATGATCGCGCGCGAGTAGAGGTAGTCGCCCATGATTACCGCCACCTGGTGGGAGAACAGCGCGTTGATGGTCGGCATGCCGCGGCGCAGCACGGAGTGGTCGACGGAATCGTCGTGCACCAGCGTGGCGAGGTGAATCAACTCCACCACCGCCGCGAGCGTCACGCCGCGCGGCTCGTCCGCGCCCGCCGCCCGGCTCGCGAGCAACAGCAGCGTGGGCCGGAACAGCTTGCCCTTCATCCGCAGCAAGTGCTCGTTGACTTCCGCGATGACGGGGAAGGCGGCCGCGATGATGCGCCCCAGCTCGTCCGCCACGCGCTCCAGGTCTTCGGCCACCGGACGCTGGATGTCGCCGAGGGTGGCGCGGGCGAGTTGTTGGCTCACGTCACTTCGCCTTGGCGAGCGCCTTCTGGCGCGCGCCCACGTCCTTGAACCGGATGTCCACGGCGAACACCCGCCCGTACAGGTCCCGCGCCTCGACCCGTTTGCCCTGCTCCTCGAGCGCCCGGGCCAGCCAGTACAGGATGCCGAGCCGCTCCTGATCGCCCGAGGCCGGCAGCTCGAGCGCGCGCCGCAGGATCGACTCCGCCACCACGTACGCGCCCTTTTCCACGAAGCACACGCCCAGGGCCTCCGAGCTGCGCAGCTTCCCCTCGGGTGCGCGCAGCGCCTTCTGCAGCTCGGCGATCGCCTCGTCGAGCAGCCCCATCTCCTTGAACGCCACACCCAGGTCGTAATGCGCCTGGAAGTCGGCCTCGTCGATGTTCTCGTCGATGCCCTGCTTGAAGCGCTGCAGCATATCCTGGAAGTCCTGCTCTTCGTCGCCCGTCGGCTCCTCGTCGGCCACCTTCATGCGCGTATCGCGCTCGGGCAGTTCCTCATCCAGGATCATCGCGCTCAGGTCCACGAACTCTCCCGAGTCGACGGCCTCATCACGCACCTTCAGCTTCGCGTCGCGCGCCGCGGTCTTCTGCTCGGCGCCGCGGACCGGCGCCTTCGCCTTGCGCGGCGGCGGCGGCGGCGCCACCGGGGCCAGCATCGCCAGCGCCGCGGTGGCGCGCTCGTTCCCGGGATCGTGCTCGGCCACCCGCTGGTACACGGCACGCGCCTTGTCGGGGAGGTCGCCGCGCAGCAGCGTGTCCGCCAGCTCCAGGTACGCGCCGATCAGCTTGACCTTGTCACCCGACTTGAACGCGAACTCCACCTGCTTCTGGCGGTGCCGCACGCTGTTGGGATCGAGCCGCAGGATCTCGTCCACGAGATCCTGCGCGTGGGGCAGCCTGCCGCGGTTCTCGAACCCCGTCGTGGCGTGGTCCAGCTCCTCGATGCCGCGCTCGCGCTCTCCCGCTTCGATCAGCGCCTCGCCCAGCGCCTGGTGCTCCTCGGGATCGTCGGGATCGTCGGCCACCCGCGCTTCCAGTTCCTCGATCGTGGGCGGCGTCGGCGTCGCCTCGATGTTCGCGAAGACGAGCGAGCCCCGGTCCGTGTCCTGGTTCACCACGCCGTCGAGCCCCAGATCGATCGCGGCGGACCGGCGCCCCGCCGGCGTGATCGACGTGTCGGCCTCGGTCTGGATGAACGCGGCGGGCGTGTCGTCGACGGTCGCCTCGTCGATCGCGAGCGGCTGATCGTCGACCTCGTGCACCTCGTCGGTCGCCGCGGTATCGAAATCCGGCTCCAGCTCGAGGGGCGGGACCTCCACCACCGTCTTGCGACCGGGGGGCGGGGCTGGGGGCCGCTTCGGCACCACCGGCTTCACCTTGGCGGGCTCCGCACGGGGCGGCTCGAACTTGGGGGCCGGCTGCTTGGGTCCGGTCACCCGGGGCGGCGGCCCGACCGCGGGACGGGGCGCAGGCGCGGGAGGAGCTGCGGGAGCGCCGGGCCGCTTCGGCGTCACCGGGGACACGCGCGGGGTCGCTTTCGGGACCGCCGGCTCGGGTAACTCGATCTCGACGTCGAGCAGCGGCTCAAGCTCCTCCTCCACCTCGGCCGCGCTGGCGTCCTCGCTCACCGTCGGCTCGAGCTCCGCGATCGGCGCCACGTCATCGGCGCTCACATCCTCCCGCAGCGAGGGGATGTCGGCCGGGTCCACCCGCACGTCGCCGAATTCCGCGCTCGTTGTCTCGAAACCCTCCAGCGTATCGGCAGGTACGGTCGACTCGAGCCCCTCCCACAGACTGGTGGATTCGATGCCGAGCGACGCATCGGGCTCGGCTGCAACCGGCTCGATCAACCCCTCAACTGGCTCCGGCTCGAGCTCGGGCTCGGGCTCCGGCTCCGGCACGGGCGGGGGCTTCGGCGGCGGCGCCGTGCGCGGCGTGTGCCCGGTTTTGGGCGCCGGCGGCTCGTCCACGTCCAGGAACACCAGGCTCGACGACTTGCGCTTGCCGGACTTCGCGGGGTCGTCCCGGGGCTCGGCCGCAACCGGGACGCTACCGACCGGCCGCCGCTCCGGGTCCCCATACATCCGCAGGTGCTCCTCCAGGAGCTCACGCAGATGAGCGCTCTCGGGCGAGATGTCGGCGAACTCCTTCAGCGCCGCGAAGGCCTGCTGGATCTTCCCCACCTTTTGCATCCGCTCCGCATAGTCGAGGAAGTTCTGCTTCGCTTCGGCCATGAACCCCTTGGCCGCATACAGCTTGGCGAGCTTGAGATAGGTCGTCTGTCGCGCCGGCGCGTTGCGCAGCACCTTGTTACACATCGCGATCGCGTTGTTGTGGAAGCCGAGCTCGGCGTATTTGTCCACCGCCCGGTCGTAGTAGTCGGCCGCCTGGGCGGGGTCCTTGACCTTGAGATACAGGTCGCCGATGCGATTAAAGATAGAGAGGTCCGGGTTCGGCTCCGCCTCTGCGTCCTGTGCCTTCAGCGCTTCCAGCCACGCCTCGATGGCCCCCCGGGGGTCCTTGGTCTCGAGGCTTCTGGCCTTTTCCTTCTGCTTCTCAAGCTTGGACATGGAGCCCTAAAGATACCGGCGCCGGGGAGGGCGGACAAGCGGAACCTCCTGTCCAGACGGCGGTTACGAGATTTTCGCCCAGCCAGTACGCGACTTCACGCCAGTCGGACACGCCGTAGGACACCAGGTCCGCGCGAAAACCCGGCGCGATCTGGCCGCGGTCGCCGGCGAGGCCCAAGGCCGCAGCCGCGTTCACTGTCACGGCCGTGACGACCTCGGCGTGCCGCAGGCCCAGCTGCGAGACGCCCAGCACCATGACCAGAGGCAGGCTCACCGTAGGGGACGACCCGGGGTTGAAGTCGGTGGCGAGCGCCACCGCGGCACCGGCCTCGACCAGCCGCCGGGCGGGCGCGTGCCTGTGCTTGCCCAGAAACGTGAGGGTGGCGGGGAGCAGCACCGCCACTGTGTCGCTCGCCGCGAGGGCCCGAATCCCGGCCTCGGAGATGCCCGCGAGATGGTCGACGGACGCGGCACCGAGGGCGGCGCCGAGCTCGGCGCCGCCTGAGCCGTCGAGCTCGTCGGCGTGCAGCTTCACCGCGAGGCCGTGCCGAGCGGCGGCCTCGAGAATGGTGCGCGTCTCGGCGAGATCGAACACGCCTGGCTCGCAGAACACGTCGCACGCGACGGCCAACCGCTCCCGCGCCACCGTGGGAATCATGTCGTCGCACACCAGGCGCACATAGTCGGCGCGCCCGTCGCGGAACTCGGGCGGGACTTCGTGGGCGCCGAGGAAGGTCGGGACCAGCGTCGCCCGTCCCGACGCCGCGGCGTCACGGATCACCCGCAGCTGCTTCAGCTCGGCGGCGGGAGCGAGGCCGTAACCCGACTTGACCTCGATCGTGGTGCTGCCGTGCGCCAGCAGCGTCGCCACGCGCGCGCGGGTGAGCGCGAGCAGGTCCTCCTCGCGGCGTGCTCGGACGTCACGCACCGACTGAAGGATGCCGCCACCGCGGGCGGCGATGGCCTTGTAGTCTTCGCCCAGCGCGCGGCGCTCCTGGTCGTCGAGCCGGGGGGCGCCGAACACCGCGTGGGTGTGACAGTCCACGAAACCGGGGAAGAGCACGCCCGCCACCTCCACTACGTCGATTGCGGATTGCGGAATGCGGAAGGCGGAATGGAGGTCGCGAGCTTCGGAGCGCGGACCGACCCAGGCGATTCGCTCGCCGTCGATCAACACGGCGGCGTCCTGCAACACCTCCAGGTCCGCCAATTCACGACCGCGGCGGGCGCGCGCCGGGCCGCGGCAGGTGACCACCTGCCGCGCTCCCACGAGGAGGGTGCTCAGTCGCCCGCCTCGCGCATCGGGAGGCGGATCCCCTCGCGGCGGGCAGTCTCGAGGGCTTCGGGATAGCCGGCGTCTGCATGCCGCGCCACGCCGATCCCCGGGTCGTTCGTGAGCACGCGCTCGAGCCGTCGCCCTGCCGAGGCCGATCCATCCGCCACGCTCACCTGCCCCGCATGCAGCGAATTGCCGATCCCCACGCCACCGCCGTGATGGAACGACACCCAGCCCGCGCCCGACGCCGTGTTGAGCAACGCGTTGAGGATCGGCCAGTCCGCGATCGCATCGGACCCGTCCCGCATCGCCTCGGTCTCCCGGAAGGGCGAGGCCACCGAGCCCGTGTCGAGGTGGTCGCGGCCGATCACGACCGGTGCCGCGAGATCGCCGCGCTTCACAAGGTCGTTCAGGGCGCACCCGAAGCGCGCGCGCTCGCCCTGCCCCAGCCAGCAGATGCGGGCGGGCAGTCCCTGGAACGCGACCCGCTCCCGGGCGAGCTCGATCCAGCGCCGCAGGTGGCGCTCCTCGGGGAAGAGCTCCAGCACCAGCCGGTCGGTGCGCTCCACGTCGCGCGGATCGCCCGAGAGCGCCACCCAGCGGAAGGGCCCCTTCCCCTCGCAGAACAGCGGCCGGATGTACTCGGGCACGAAGCCGGGTATCTCGAACGCATCCACGACACCGGCTCCTTTGGCTTCGGTCCGGATATTGTTCCCGTAGTCGAACGTCACGGCGCCACGGCGTTTGAACGCGAGCATGGCCTGTACGTGCAGCGCGATACTCGCGAGCGACTGCTTGAGATACTCCTCGGGGGCGCTGCGCCGCACGGCCGTCGCCGCCGCGAGCGTCAGGCCCGCCGGGACGTAGCCGTTGAGCGGGTCGTGGGCCGAGGTCTGATCGGTTACGACGTCGGGGGCGTAGCCGCGCCGGACGAGCTCCGGGAGCACCTCCGCGCAGTTACCCACGAGCCCGACCGAGAGCGCCCGACGTTGACGCTTCGCCTCCTCGCACCAGCGGAGGCCCTCATCGAGGGATGCGGTAGACCGATCGAGGTAACGGGTTTCCAGGCGACGTTGCACCCGCGCGGGGTCGACTTCGACGGCGAGGCAGATGCCGTCGTTCATCGTGGCGGCGAGCGGTTGGGCTCCCCCCATCCCGCCGAGGCCGCCCGTCAGCACCAGCCGGCCGGCCAGCGAGCCCGCGAAGTGGCGCCGCGCCACGGCCCCGAAGGTCTCGTAGGTGCCCTGCAGGATGCCCTGGGTACCGATGTAGATCCACGAGCCGGCGGTCATCTGGCCGTACATGATCAGGCCCTGGCGCTCGAGCTCGCGAAACACGTCCCAGGTCGCCCATCGCCCCACCAGGTTCGCGTTCGCAATCAGCACCCGCGGAGCCTCGGGGTGCGTGGTGAACACGCCGACCGGCTTGCCCGATTGCACCAGGAGTGTCTCGTCGTCGCCGAGCTTGAGCAGCGTGCGGCAGATCGCGTCGAACGCGGGCCAATCGCGCGCCGCCTTCCCGGTGCCACCGTACACCACGAGGTCCTGCGGCCGCTCGGCCACCTCCGGGTCGAGGTTGTTCATCAGCATCCGCAGCGCGGCCTCCTGGACCCATCCCTTGCAGCTGCGCGTGGGCCCGCGGGGGGCGCGGACGGTCCTCGGCCCCGTCATGCCGCCTCCGGGTCGAACGTCCCGTCGCGCAGTCCCGCGGCGATGCGCTCGATGTCTCCGCTGAGCGGACGGTCGCTGGTGAGCGGCGGCACCAGGCGACGCAGCGCGGCGAGCGTGCGGGCCACACCATGGCCCGGCTTCAGGGGTCGCAGAAACTCGAGCCCCTGCGCCGCTGCGAGCAGCTCGATCGCCACGATGCGCGCCGCGTTGGCCAGAATCCGCTCGGCCTTCCATGCGGCGGTCATGCCCATCGGCACGACGTCCTCCTGGTTCCCCTCGGTGGGGACGGACTGCACACTCGCCGGAGTGGCCAGCACGCGGCATTCGGCGACCAGCGCCGCGGCCGCGATCTGTGCGGTCATGAAACCCGATTCGAGACCGGGATTCCGCGCCAGGAAGGCGGGCAGCCCGGACGACAGGTCGGGGTTCACGATCCGCTCGAGCCGGCGCTCGGCGAGCCCGGCCAGCGTGGCGAGCACGATCCCGATCACGTCGAGCGCGAGCGCTATCGGCTGGCCGTGGAAATTGCCTCCGGAGAGGATGTCGCCGTCGATCACCAGGGGATTGTCGGTGGCCGCGTTGAGCTCCGTCGTCACCAGGCGCTCGGCGAGCGCGAGGCCTTCGCCCACCGCCCCCAACACCTGCGGCGTGCAGCGCAGCGAGTACGCGTCCTGCACGCGCGGGTCGTTCTCGCGATGCGACTCGCGGATCTCGGAATCGGCGAGCAGGGTGCGGAGCAGCGCCGCGGACCGCTGCTGATAGGCGTGGGGACGCGCCTCGTGGATCCGGGCGTCGAACGGCGCCGGCGTGCCGCGCACGGCCTCGAGGCTCATCGCGGCGGCGGCGTGCGCCGTGCGCCACAGGACCCAGGCGTCGTGCACCAGCAACGCCGCCAGTCCGGTCTGCGCCTGGGTACCGTTGACGAACGCCAGCCCCTCCTTCGCTTCCAGCGTGATCGGTTCGAGCCGCCGGGCTCGCAGCGCGGGACCGTCCTCCCCCTCCCCCTCCCCCTCTCCAATCATGGCGAGGGCCAGGTGTGCCAGGGGCGCGAGGTCTCCCGATGCCCCGACGCTCCCCTGCGAGGGGACGCGGGGATGCACCCGCGCGTTCAACATGCCGACGATCAGCTCCGGCAGGATCGCGCGCACGCCGCTCGTTCCGCGCAGCAGGACGTTGGCGCGCAGCAACATCATCGCCCGCACGGCGTCGACCGACAGCGGCTCCCCCACCCCGGACGCGTGGCTGCGGATCAGGTTCAGCTGCAGCTCGCGCGCCTGGTCGGGCTTGATACGCACGTGCGCCAGCTTGCCGAACCCCGTGTTGACGCCATAGATCGTGTCGCCCCGCGCGACCGCGCTCTCGACCGCCCGGCGCGACGCCCCCACACTCGCCAGGGCCTGCGGGGCGATGGCCACGGGTGCGTCGTGACGTGCGACGGCGACGACGTCCGCGATGGACAAGGAGTGGCCGTCGAGTGTGATCGGGGTCGGCATGCGGCAGAAAGATAGCGAGGGGCGAGGGGTCAGGAATGCTTCCCTGATCCCTCGCCCCTGTGCACCGCCCGGCGTCTCGGCGTCTAGGCGTCTATCTCGATGCTACTGCCCGCCCGCTCGTCGCCGGCCGCTTCGGGGGGGCCAGCTCCGGATTCCCCGGATCCGTCTGTACACTCCAGTCGAAAATGACATACTGCCGGCTGACCGCGGTGACTCGCAGCGCGGCGTAGTGATACGCGCCGGCCTCGTTGCGCTGGAAGACGTAGCCGTACCCGGGCACCGCCTGGTACATGTTGCGGGTATAGCCGCCCGCGGGCGCGAAGTCGATCGACGTCAAGTCGGCGACGGGCTGCGTGCTGTAGAGCTGCATGCTGTCGCCGGCGAACTCCGGCACGATCCACAGCGTGGAATCGCTCGCCTGGTGAATCCAGAAGTCGATGTCCGCGCGGTTGCCGTCCTGCACCAGTCCCAGCTCGCCCGGATCGCCGACGCCGTTAACGTTCCCGTCGTTCCAGAACCGGAATCCCGCCTGGGCCGGCTGCTGCTCGAACGCGTACACGAGTACGTTGCGCGCGTCGGGGCGCGGCGTGTCGTACCAGGGGAGTGGCGACCAGAGGCTCTCGTACCCCTCCACGCTGATCGCGGAGCTCGCGAAACACCGCGGCACGCCGTTGGTGAGCTGCGCCGCGAGAAACTCGTGCGACACCGTCGTGCCCTCGAGCGCCCAGTCGGTGCCGCATTGGCCGTTGTCGAGGTTGTAGCTCGCGCTGTACACGCGATACCACTTGAAGCGGCTCGGATTGGTGAGATACGCGTTGTCGGCCCAATCGAGGTGAACGGCGCTGTTGAGAGAGATGGAGCTCATGCTGGACGGCGCCAAGAGCTGCAGTCGCTCGTCCACCGTGATGGTGTTCGAGAAATCGCTCTCGCCGCCGTTCACGTCGACCGCGGTGACGGCGTACTGCAGGTGTGGCACGCCGTTGTCGTGGAAGGTGTTCGAGCTGGTCTCGCCGCGCAGCAGGAACGAGCCCGACAGGCTCGCCCGCGAATACACGCGGTAGCTCGCGAGATCGGAGCTCAGGACGTCGTCCCACACGAGCAGGATCCCGGCCGGCGCGTTGGGATCCCCGCTCGCATCGAGCTGATAGCCGAGATTCTGCGGTGGCGCGAGCGAGCCGGAAACGTTCGTCGTGTTGTTCTGGCACGCGGTGCCGAGAACGCCGGCGACGGCGAGGATGTATCGCGAGGAGCGCGGCATGGAAGCCTCGGGAGGCGGTTTGGGAAGTGCGTAGGCAGACGGCGTGCCGCACGGTAAGTGGCGCACCGCCGGGCACTTGCAGTCGAGCCGCCCGCCGCCGTTGTCATCTCCAGGGGACGCTTAGCGCGTGATCGACTGCTGCTCATAGTTGAACTTGATGTCGGGCTGGTCGAGCAGCGAGACGTAGAAGCTGAACGCGAAACTGCCGGTGGGGGTCTTGTTGAAGGAAAAGCTGGCGTGCCAGCGGTGCAGATCCCGCTCCAGCTGAATCACGTGCATCCCGAACTGGCGGGTATCGAAATCGTAGCTCGAGTTCCACGTCGCCGACCAGTGTGCGGTGGGCTGAAACGAGAGTCGCAGCGTCACCTGCTGGCGCCCGCCGGCGCCGGTCACCGGGGCGATTCCCGTGAGTGCCGACGTGTCGGTAGCCTGGGGGCGCGTCCGGGTCCCCGTGTAGCTCACCGACAGGTTGAACCCCGATCCCGCGCCGCCGGACGGCAATCCGCCTGGTCCGGTGAATCCCTTTTGCCCGAACGCCCCTCCCGGTGGAGGCACGCCCGCCTGCCCTTCCGCGCCGGGTGACGGCGGCGCCGCCGGCTGCTGGCTGGCGGGCGTCTTGCCCCCCAGGCCCAGCAGGCCGGCGATTCCCCGGATCGTGCCGGGCGTGATCGTGAAATTCGCCGAGATGTTGGTCAGAAACGGGTCAAACCGCGCGGTGTCGGTGCCTACCTGACCCCTCCACAAGTCATGGGTGACGCTGAAGCTGAACCCCGGCAGCAGATCGGACGCGAGCGTGTTGTTCATCGCCTGGGTCTGCCAGCCGGTGTGGTGCGGCTGTTTGGCCTGCTCGAAGTTGTACGACACGGAGCTGGTGCTGATGCTGAGGAGGCGGATTTTGCGCGCCGCGCGCCCGCTCGTGTCGCCCGCGGGAGGCTTGAGCTTGGCCTCGAAGTTCTGCGACAGGCCCAGGCTGATCGTCTGCTGCGGATCGCTGCGCGCCCGAAAGTTGCGTCCCGTGGGGTCGACGGCGTGCGCGAACTCGTCGGACACCTGCGAGCCGGGAGCGTACGCGTAGCTCACGATCGGCGAGACGGAGTGGCGGATGCGCTCGATGGGGCCGATCCCCGGAAAGAAGCCGAAAAACGTGGGCGAGAGACCGGCGCTGAACTGCAGCCGCTTGCCCTGCTGCACCCACTGCCCACCCGTGAACTGATTGCGAATCCGGTAGCTGCCCTGCGACGTCTGATTCACGATCGCGATGCCGGGCTGGAGCTTCCAGCTCCCCGTGAAGAGCGACGGCAGGTTGATCCCGGTTTGCCAATCGACCGTGGTGCTGAACGTCTGATAGTAGACCACGCGCCGCACCCCACCCTGGACCGTCGAGTCGAGGATATCGAATTCCTGGCGCGCGTTGCTGATGGCGTCGTTCATCACGAAGCTGTTGTTCCAGGTCCAGCGCCCCAGCCGCAGCGGGGTCTGAAAGCTGAGGCCCGTCTGGCGCGAGTCGGCGAACAGGGTATCGAACGCGCCGCCGGGCAGGAGCACCGGCAGCTCCAACTGGTGGAAGGTCTGCTGGTTCTGGTACGCGAAGCCGGGCGACCACGTGATCGCCGGGGTGATGTTCACCGGCGACGGTGTCAGGCTCACATTGGGAAAGTTCTGCGTGATGAGCCCGCTGCCGATCTCCTGACGCCGGCTGCCGCCGATGTTGAGCGTGCCCCAATCGAACTGCTTGTTGAAGCTCATCTGCGAACCCAGGCTGGCCGTGGCAAGGTACGGGTTGACCGTGTTTTGCTGGATCACGCTCGTGCTGGTGGCGTAGTCGACGCTCGCGTTGAAGCTGGTGCGGGACGAAAAGCTCTGCTGGTGCTGCCAACCGAGGCGGATCGAGCTTCCCGGAATGTCGAGCTGGGCGTAGCGCTCGAACGAGAGGCCGCCGTTGATGAAGCGATCGAGCCAGCGGTAGCGCGTCTGTCCCTTGAGCGCCAGGTAGCGGTCGGCGTACCAGTCGCCCGACACCAGAAAATCCACGTAGTCGTTGACGACGAAGTAGTAGCCGAGGTTCGCCACGTGGCGCTGGTAGCGGCGGGTGGGGCGCACGATGTCGCTGAGCCCGAAGCGCGGCACCAGGATGCCGCTGCGCCGGCCCCGCCGCACGTCCTGAAAGATGAACGGCAGCCACATGATGGGAACGTCGTGGACGTACAGCACCGCTGGGCGCGCCACCATGACGTTCTTGTTGAGCCACTTCATCTGACCGGTGGCGAAGTGGTAGTCGGGAACGGGATTGTCGTCCGAGGTGATCTCGCTGTTCGCGCCGTACACGCGGGTGGAGCCCGAATCCACGGCGAGGTCGCCGCGCACGTACCACGGCGCGGCGCCCTGCTGAACATGGGTGAGCGCGTTGTGCACGGTGCCGCGTTTGACGCAGGTGTCATACGCCATGGCCTCGCCCACCAGCACGGTGGCCTGATCGAACAGCTTCGGGTCACCGATGGCGTCCAGATGACAACTCTGCCGGCGGTACCGGATCGAATCGGACTCGACCTTGGTGCCTTCCCGCTCCACGTACGCCGTGCCCCGCAGGTGGACCGTCTCGGTGTCGCCCCCCTGCACGATCAGGGTGTCCGCCATGTACTGGGTCAGGCGGAATCCCTTGAGCTGCTTGAGCGAATCCATCACGGCATCGGAGGCGGGGAAGCTGCGGCTCGGGCCGGTAGGGAGGCCGAGCTTGCGGGCGGTCGCCGTGTCGAGCGCCCGGCCCTGCACCGTGTCCGCGGTGCGCGCGGTATCGGGGCGGGGCGGCCGCAGCGGCGGCCGTTGCGACGGGATCTGTGCTTTGAGCGACCCCCCCACGGCGAACAGCAGCAGCACGCCGAGAGCGGCGGCGCTCGCGGCCCCTCCCTCGGCCCGCTGGCGCCGCCGCCGGCGCTTCTCGACTACCCAGGCGCACCAGATGCTCACCTCAAACAAGAGCCACAGGGGCACCATCATGAGCAGCATCGAGACCGCGTCGGGCGGGGCGAGCAGGGCGGCGGCGACCGCCGAAATCGCGATGGCGTAGCGGCGGTTGCGGGCCAGAAACTGCGGCGTCACGAGACCGAGAATCGCGAGAATCACCACCACCAGGGGCAGCTCGGTGATGACGCCGAACGCGATGATCAGCTGCGCGGCGAAGGCGAAGTACTTGTCCGCCGTAATGAGGGGGTCGAAGACATTCTGCTGGAAGCTGAGCAGCACGCCCAAGGCGCGGGGCAGCACCCACAGATACGCGGCGGCCGCGCCCCCGAGAAACAGCAGGGCGCCGGCGGACAGGGCCGGGATGATCAGGCGGCGCTCCCGCTCGTACAGCGCCGGCGCCAGGAACGCCCAGGCCTGATACCCCACCACGGGCGAGGCCAGCACCAGGCCCATCACGAAGGCGAACTTCAGGGTGATGAAAAACGGATCGGTGGGACTGGTGACGCGCAGCTTGCCGCCGGGGATCAGCGGCTTGATTGGCTCGATCAGCAGGCCGATGACGTCGATGTGCTCGACGATCACCCAGCCCACCAGCGTGCCGACCACGACGGCGAGCAGGCTGTACAGAATGCGCCAGCGTAGCTCCTCGAGGTGGTCGAGGAACGGCATCTCGGCCCGGCTCTCGGGAGTGTCAGGCACGACTCACGACCGGCCCCGCCGGGCTAGCGCCCCAGGCGTTGCAGCTTGTCGCGCGCGAGATTGGCCTCGTCGGAGCGGGGATAGCTCGAGATGACCCGACCATAGTAGGTACGGGCGGCCGCCTTGTCGCCCCGCTGCTCGGCGAGCAGCCCCAGCTTGTACAGCGCCGAGGGCGCCCGCGACGAGTTGGGATAGGTCCTCACGACCTGCTGATACACCGCGGCCGCCGAATCCGCGCTTTCCCCCGCAAACGTCTCGCCCACGTAGTACAGCGCATCAGGCGCCCGCTCGTGCGTCGGGAACACGCGCAGAAACTCGCGAAACCCGAGTCGGGCGGTGGCGAGGCTGCCCCGGCGGAATTGCTGCAACGACAGCTCGTACATCTGCTCGGGTCCCGGCCCCGCCGGGTTGCCCGAGGACCCGACCGGGACTCCGCCACCGCCGCGGGCGGTATCCGGCACGGGCACCGGCTGACGCGCCTGCTCCTCCAGCTTGCCACGCAGCTCGGTGAGCCGCTGCTGGCTCTGGCCGGTCAGCTCCTGCACCGTCACGAGCTGCTGCTGCACGGCGAGCAGCTCGGTCTTCGTGTCGCCACGCAGCTGCACCAGATACGCCTGCTGCGCCGCGAGCTTCTCCTGCACGGCCGCCAGCAGCATGCGCACGGAGTCGATCTGCAGCGCGCGGGCGCTGTCGCCCCGCATGCGCTCCACGCGCAGCGCCTCGACCTGGAGCTCGACGCGCCGGACGTCGCCCTTGAGGGCGCAGCCGGCCGTGAGCCCCAGGCCGACCAGCGGCAGCCACGCTCGCGTCACGCGCCCGCCGCTCAGGGCTGCTTCAGGGCGTCGCCGCCCGAAAGAACGTCGGTCTCGTCGCGACGGTTCTTGGCCCAGGCCTCCTCGTTGTGGCCAGGATCGATGGGCCGCTCTTCGCCGTAGGACACCGTCTCGATGCGACCCGCGTCGATGCCGTGGCTCACGATGTACTGCTTGGCCGCCGTGGCGCGTCGGTTGCCCAGCGCAAGATTGTATTCGTCGGAGCCGCGCTCGTCGCAGTGTCCGCTGATGCGGATGTGCAAGCCCGGGTTGGCCTGCAGAATCGCCACCTTCTGGTCGAGGACGGACGCGTCACCGGCCCGGATGATCGCCTTGTCGTAGTCGAAGTGGATCATCGTCGCGAGAATCGTCTTCACCGCGTCCGTGGTGCGACCCATCGCGGCCAGCGAGTCGGCGATGTGCCGTTGGCGCTCGGCGTCTTCCCGCGCCCTACGGTCTGCTTCCTCCTGGGCCGCCTTCATGGAATCGTCGTGCGCCCTCTGAGCTCGAGCGAGCGAGTCCGCGTCCGGGCCGGCCGAGACCGGCGCCGGCGGCTCCGGCTTCTTTCCGCCACAGGCGCCGAGCGCCCCGACGACCAGACCGCCCAGCAGCAGCAAGGATACGCGTTTCATCGGTGGGTCCTCTCCGAATTCAAGGGGTCGACGGTGCGGTCTCCGGCAGACGCGGAGACCAGGCCGGCAGCCGCGCGCCGCTCTGCTGCAGCAGCGGGCGAATACGGCCGGGTTCCAAATCGATGATCCAGAGCTGCCGATATCCCGAACGATCCGACACGAACGCCATATGGCGGCTGTCGGGTGCCCAGGTTGGATCCTCGTTCCGCCCTACTGAAGTGAGCTGCCGCACCGCCCGCGTGCGCACGTCGAGGACGAACACCTGTAACGTCCCCGCTACGTCGCGGTGGAAGGCGACGGCCTGCCCGTCGGGTGACCACTCGGGGGCGTTAGACGACCCCGTCGCCCCGTAGTCGAACGGCGCGAACAACTGCTGGTCCGTCCCGTCCGCCGCCATCACGTAGATCTGCGGCAGTCCCGCTCGCGTCGACACGAACGCGATCCGCTGGCCGTCGGGACTGTAGGTCGGTGACAAGTTGTCGTAAAAGCGCCCCACGGTCAAGCGCTGTAAACAGCAGCCGTCCTTGATGTTGACCGTATAGACGTCGGTGCCTTCCTCGATGGCGCGGCTGAACGCGAGGGTCTTGCCATCGGGGGAGAACGCCGGCGTGAAGTCGAGTGCCTGTCCCGTCGTCGCCACCGGCGCTCGCTTGCCCGTCGCGACGTCCTGCACGAACAGGCGCCCATGCCCCTGCCAGAATTCCATGTACGAGAAGCGCCGGCCGTCCTGCGCCCATGCCGGCGACATGGCCGCGTGATCCGTGGACGACACGAGGCGTCGGTCCGCGCCGTCCTGATCGATGACGTACGCCTTCCCATCCATCACGAACAGCACGCGCGTGGCGGCGATACCGGGCGCGCCCAGCGTGGCCTCGAGCACGCGATCCGAGAGCCGGTGCACCGCCATCCGGAAGCCGGGATCGCTGAGCGGCGGGAGCCGGGAGCGCAGCTCGCGCCGCACCGCGCCGCCGGCGACGTCGTGCACCGTGACCACGGCGCTATCGGCGCCGGCTGGCGTCAGCGCGACCGCGAAGTCGGCGCCGAGCGCCTGGTACAGCGGGTAGTTGAGTCCCGCGGCCGACGCGACGCCGCCGCCGGTCTTCCCGCTACCGGTCCCCGCCGCCGGGCGCGCGCCCGGCGCGGCCGCCAGGCGGATGGAGTCGCTGCCCGGCAGCGTGATCAGCTCGAAGCGGTCACTGTAGTCGATATCGCGCGCCATGATCGTGCGCACCGAGTCGAGCCCCGGGGCGCGGCCCGTCAGGACGACGATCCCGGGACGCACGCCCGGTCGATACAGGATGCCGATGCGGACGCCCCGATCGACCGCGGAGGTGTCCTGGGCGGTCAGGCGGACCGACGGACCGGCGGACAGGACTGCCGCTAGCAGCACGCCGGTTCCGACCGCCCGACCGCCCGTCCGCCCGTCCATCCTCATTGGCGCGTCCCGCTGAAATAGAACCGCACGAACAGCACGTCCGACGTCCAGCCGTCGGGAAGCGGGCCGAACGCCTTGCGGCGCCCCGCCTCCTCGATCGCGCCTTGTGCTTCGAGATCGAACCCGAAGCTGCCGGACCGCTTGATGAACTGCATGTCGCTGATCGACCCGTCGCGGTGGATCAGGAACCCGATTTCCGCATCGAGCGGCGTGCTCTGCTGGGGGCGCTGCCACCGGATCGCGATCTGGGCGATGATGTTGTTCGTGTAGGCGGGGAACGGAAACTCGATCCCTTCGGTGGACACCGTCAGCGGATCGCTCCCGGTGGACGGGCGCTCGCCGGGAAGCGGTTGCGCCTTGGGTGTGGTGCGCGGCGCGGCCTCCCGCTTGGTGTTGTCCGCCACCGGTGGGGGCGGCGCGGGGGCCACGGTGCTTTTCGGGGACTTCGCCTTGGGTGCCGGCGCGGGCTTCTCCTCGGCCGGCCGCTCCACCGCCTCGGGCGCTTTGCGCGCATCCTCGGTCGGCGCGGGCGCGGCCACCAGATGGACTCGGTAGGTGGGCGGCGCCGGTTTGCGCGCGTTGGCGGCACCCACCAGGAACACCACCCCGACAAACGCGTGGACGAACACCGTGCCCGCGAGGCCGATGCCGACATTGGCGGGCGCCCGGGGCCGCCGCGTCACCGCTGCACCGTCTCCGGCTCGGCCACGAGACCAACGTCGTTCACGCCGGACGTCCGGATCACCGCCAGCACCTGCACCACGTCCGCGTAGGGCACCCGACCGTCGGCCCGGAGGTACACCCCAGTGGGCCGTTTGGTTCGGACGAAGGCGGGGAACGTGGCGCGGAAGTCCTCGTAGGAGAGCGGCGCCTGGTCCAGGAAGATGCGCCCGTCGCGGTCCAGGGTCACCACCAATCCCGACTTGGGCTCGAGCGGGCGCGCTGCGGCACGCGGCAGGCGGACGTCCACACCGCCCTGCATGATGGGCGCGGTGATCATGAAGATGATGAGCAACACGAACGCGACGTCCACGAGGGACGTGACGTTGATATCGGCGTTCAAGGGCAGCTCGCCGTGTCCGCGCAGACCCCCACCGCCTCCCACCAGGCCGGCCATTTACAGCCTCCCTTCGCGCGCCATGGTGCCGATGATCTCTTGGGCGAAGCCCTCGAGCTCCCCGGCGAACAGCCCCAGGCGGTTCACGAACAGGTTGTACGCCATCACCGACGGGACCGCGACCGCCAGTCCCGCGACGGTGGTCACGAGCGCCTCGGCGACGCCGGGCGCGACGGCGCCGATGTTACCCGACCCCCCCACGGCGATGCCGATGAACGCGTCCATCACGCCGAGCACGGTGCCGAGCAGGCCGAGCAACGGGCTGACCGACCCGAACGTGGCGAGCCACGGGAGGAAGCGGGCCGCCGCATCGCGCTCGGCCGCCACCTCCTTGGCGAGCACCATGCGGAGCGCCTCGAGCTGCGTCATCGTCAGGGCGCTCTGCGTGGCCACGGCCGGCCCGTTCTCCTTCAAGCCGCCGGGCTTGAGCTCGGAGAAGAAGTTGATCCCCTCGCGCAGCAGCCGGTTGTAGGGCGAGGAGGGCAGTCGCATGGCCGCGTGGTAGGCGTCGTCGAGCCGCGGCGCGCGCGCGATCTCCGCCATGAACCGGTCGGCATGGCGGTGCATGCGGCGGAACTGCCACCATTTGAGGAAGATGAGATACCAGGAGACGATGGAGAAGACGACGAGGATCGCGAGCACGAACTTCGTCTCGCGACTGGATGTGAGCACCAGCTCCCACGGCGTCGTCGGAACCGCCCGGCCCACCTGTAGCAGGAGCACGCTGTCAACCCTCCTCAGTTCCCGTACCCGAGCGGGTGCGCACGGTGCCACGCCCACGCGCTCGCGATGATCTCTTCCAGACTGGAGTGGCTCGGCCGCCACCCCAGCAGCCGCTCGGCGCGGCCCCGCGCCGCCACCAGGAACGGCGGATCGCCCGGCCGGCGCGGCCGGGCGACCGTCTTGATGGCGGCTCCGGTCACGCGGCGGGCGGCGTCCGCCACGGCCAGCACGGAGCTTCCGGTTCCCGTCCCCAGGTTGACCGCCACGGCGCCGTCCAGCTCCGCGTCGAGCGCCCGGATGTGGGCGTCGGCGAGGTCGAGCACGTGGATGTAATCGCGCACGGCGGTGCCGTCGGGGGTCGGGTAGTCGGTGCCGTACACCTCGAGGGCGAGCGCCCGGCCCTGCGCCACACGGAGCACGTTGGGAATGAGGTGCGTCTCGGGTTCGTGATCTTCGCCGTACCGCTCCGTGGCGCCCGCCGCGTTGAAGTAGCGGAGACTGACCGAGGCGACGCCGTGCGACCGTGCGGCGGCGGCCAGCATGCGCTCGAATTCCACCTTGGTCTCGCCGTACGGATTGACCGGCGCCGCCGGCGAGTCCTCGGTGATCGGCTCCGCCCCCCGGTGGCCGTAGATCGTACACGACGACGAGAAGATCACCCGCCGCACACCCGCGGCCATCGTGGCGTCGAGCAGCGCACGGCCCGCGACGACGTTGTTCGCGTGGTACTTGGCGGGGTTCGCCACCGACTCGGCCACCAGCGCGAACGCGGCGAAGTGCATCAGCGCATCGACGCCACGACGGTGGAACACGTCCGCGAGCAGGCGCCGGTCCCCCACGTTGCCCTGCACGAACTCGACACCGGGTGCGACCGCCGCGTGGTGGCCCGTGCTCAGGTCGTCCAGCACGACCGGCACGTGGCCTCGGGCGAGGAGCTGCTCCACGACGACGCTGCCGATGTACCCCGCCCCTCCCGTGACCAGGACCCTATGTCCCATCCCGCCGCTCCAAACCGAACAGTCGCTTCAGGGCGTCGAGCAGCCCGTACCCCCGGCCGGCCCGCGCCGCTTCCTTCAAGGCGACGGTGGGTTGGTGGAGGAACTTGTTGAGCAGCGCCTGGCTGAAGTACTCGATCTGGTCGCGATCGTCGGGGCTCAGGTGCGTGAGGCGGCGCAGCGTGCGCTCGAGCTCGGCGGCGCGCACCGCCTCCATCCGCTCGCGGAACTCCCGCAGCACGGGCACCACCACCAGTCCGCCGTACCAGCCCCAGAAGCGCTCGACCTCCTCGGTCACGATCCGCTCGGCCGCGGGGATGTCGCTGCGCCGCTCGGCCGCCGCGTGCGCCGCCACGGCCTGGAGATCGTCGAGATCGTACAGGAACACGTTCTCGAGCTGGGCGACCGCGGGCTCCACATCACGCGGCACGGCGAGATCGAGAATGCACAAGGGCCGTCCGCCGCGCCGTGCGATGGCCGGCGCCACGCGGTCCCAGGTGACGACCGCATGCGGCGCCGCCGTCGAGCAGAGCACGATGTCGCAGTCACCGAAGCGGTCCCACGCTTCGTCGAGCGTGAGCGCCCGGGCACCGAGCTCCTCCGCGATCGCCTTGGCCCGCTCGTAGGTGCGGTTCGCCACCAGGGTGACGCGCACCCCCTCGGACACCAGGCACGTCGCGGCCAGCTCGGCGATGTCACCCGCGCCCAGAATCAGCGCGGAGCGGCCGGCGAGCTGCGTGAAGATCTTGCCGGCGACGGCGACCGCCGCGGACGGGGCGGACGCGGCGCCAGTGGCGAGGCCGGTCTCGCTGCGCACCCGGGCGCCCACCAGCAGCGCGGACTGGAACAGGCGGTGCAACACCGGTCCCGCCAGCGGCTTGGACACGTCCCAGGCGTCGCGCACCTGCCCCTGAATCTGCGGCTCGCCGAGGATCATCGAGTCGAGACCCGCCGAAACGCGGTACAGGTGCCGCACGGCGTCCCGGTCGCGCTGGACGTAGCCGTACTCGCCGGCGCTGCGCCCGACGCCCTCCCCCAGACGCTCCGAGAGGAGCGCCCAC
>Ga0209056_10000371_pt1 | contig 50012 bp, 45 predicted proteins | sample GraSoiAngelo_114_FD_185876 | JGI IMG/M metagenome (GOLD analysis project Ga0209056, IMG submission 185876) | Grasslands soil microbial communities from the Angelo Coastal Reserve, California, USA - 14_0903_13_40cm (SPAdes) (version 2) | ecosystem: Environmental > Terrestrial > Soil > Grasslands...
CAACAGCAGCGGGGCGACGAGGCCGCCCGATGTGCCCGAGCCCAGGCCGATCGCCCAGATGACCGCCTTGACGAGCAGCAGCGCCACGAGCATGGCGCCCAGCAGCCGTCCGTCGAGCAGATCGTGGATGACGTCGTAGCCCACGCCCAGCGCGCGGGGCGCGATCAGGCCGCCCAGGCCCACGAACAGCCCTCCGATCGCGGGCCACCACATCCAATGGATCGGCAGTCGCGCGAACAGATCCTCGCAGCCGTATAGGAGCGCCGAGATCGCCGTCGCCCCGAGCCCGGCGGCGAGGCCCAACCCGAGGGAGGCGAGAAGCGTCGTCCAGGGAAGCGCGTTGTGCAGCGTGACGGGGAACAGCGGACCGGGGCCGAACAGCGGCACGCGCAGCACGCCCGCGACGGCCGCCGAGCAGGCGACGGGGATGAAGCTGCGGGGCTTGAACTCGAACAGCAGCAGCTCGATGGCCAGGAGGACCGCCGTCACCGGCGTGGCAAAGATCGCCGTCATGCCGCCCGCGGCTCCCGCGACGAGCAGCGTCTTCCGCTCCACGGGAGACAGGTGGAACGCTTGCGCGAACAGCGACCCGAACGCGCCGCCGGTGACGATGATCGGTCCCTCCGCGCCGTACGGACCGCCCGTGCCGATCGCGATGGCCGAGGATAACGGCTTCAACACCGCCACCTTCGGATCCAATCCGGCTGCGCCCGATGAGAATCGCCTCGAGCGCCTCCGGGATGCCGTGGCCGCGAATGCGGTCGGAGCCGTAGCGCGCCATCAGCCCGACGATCACCCCCCCGATCGCCGGGATGGGGACCGCCCAGAGCCCGAGCCCGCTCGCGGCCGGCGGGGTGAGCGGCGTGGCGAACCGGTGGAAATAGGCGAGGTTCGTGAACAGGCCGATGAGCCGCACCAACGCCAGCGCGACGAAGGCGCTGATGACGCCGACCGCCGCGGCCATCGACGTCAGGAGGAGAATTCGCCGGTCGGTGCTGTAATCGCCGAGCCGGTCGCGAGAGGAGGGGCCACCCGTCATCACCGTGGGAACGTAACCGCCGTGCCGGCGACGACGCCGTCCGCCTCGCAGTTGCAGACTGCTACACGCCGCCTACGCCCACGGCTCGTCCCCCGACGGCCCGTAGATCGACGGCACCTTGCCGTCCGCCATCCGCAGGTAGACCGAGAATTGGCCGCGGTGATGCACGCAGTCCATCAGCATGAACCACAGCACGTCCATCTTGCGGAGGTCCCCCATCTGCTTCGGCGCCACGAAGAACTTGACCGTCTTGTTCAGGTCTGCGTCGGGCGTCCGCTTGATGCGCTCCATGAACGCCTTGGACGTCTTCTCGAACGTGGCGATGACCTCCGGGAAGGTGTCCGGTGCCTTGGCCATCTTGCCGAATTCGATGCCGCCGTCCAGGGCTTGCTCGCTCGCCCTCTGTTCCGTTACGAACGTCCACGCGAGCTCCTTCGCGGACTTGCATTTGCCGTGCGGCTTGAGGTCGCTCTTGGCCGCCGGATAGGCCTTGAGCACCTTCGTCGTGGTGGGGATCTCCCGCTCGAGCGCCCGCAGGAACTGCTCCTTCTCTGTCATGTTCTCCTCCTCATTGTTTCCTCCAGCGGATTTCTCCTCCCCGCGCGAGCTTGTCAAGGCAGGCGTTTCATCTTGTCTCGAACGTATCTTCAGTGGGTGATCCGCCAACACGGCGGCGTGCTGTGTTATGACAGCCCTCTCCTCATCCCGGGGGTGGCGGTGCGCATCAATGGTTCTCTGGGAGGGCGCCTCGACGCCTGGCTCTCCCGCCTGCCGGCTCCGGCGCTCGTGATCGTCGGGCTTGTGATCGTCGCGGGGCTCGGGTGGGTGGATTTCGTCACGGGTCCTGAGCTCACGCCGCTGGTGTTCTATCTGGCCCCGGTCGTGCTGGTCGCATGGTATGGCGGGCGCTGGCCGGGCGCGACCATCGCGTGCGCGGGCGACCTCGCCTGGATGCTCGCCGACGCGCTGGCGCAGCATGATTACTCCGACTGGTCGATTCCCTACTGGAACGCCGTGCTGCGGCTCGCCGCGCTGGTGCTCGTATCGGAGGCGGTCGCGCGGCTGCGGTTGGCGCACGCGCGGGAGCGGGAGCTGGCCCGTCAAGACGCGCTCACCGGCGGGCCCAATGCCCGCGCGTTCTACGAGGTCGCCGGGGCGGAGATCACGCGGGCCCGGCGCTACATCCATCCCTTCTCCGTCGCCTACCTCGATCTCGACGATTTCAAGCTGGTGAACGATCGCCTGGGCCACCTCGCGGGCGATGCCGTGCTGCGCTCAGTGGCGCGCGCGTTGAGCAGTGTGCTGCGCTCGAGCGACCTTGTCGCCCGCCTATGCGGGGACGAGTTCGTCGTGCTCTTGCCCGAGGCGGGCGCGGCGCCCGCCCGGCTCGCGACCGAGAAGCTGCGCGGGGCATTGGCCGACGTGGTGCCGGCGCACGGCTGGCGCATGACGGCGAGCATCGGCGTCGCGACGTTCCTCGTCCCGCCGGAATCGGTGGACGAGCTGCTCGCGGCCGTCGACCGCCTCATGTACCGGGCCAAGCAGGGCGGGAAGAACGGCGTCGCGCACGAGACCCGGAACGAGGCGCCGGAGAGGAGGGCGAATGTCCCGTAACAACATCGCGAGTGGCACGCCGTGGGAGCCGATCGTGGGGTACTCCCGCGCCGTACGGGTAGGTGCCACCGTGCACGTCGCCGGGACGACGGCCACGGGGCCGGACGGCCGCATCGTGGGCATCGGCGACGCCTACGTGCAGGCCACCCAGGCGTTGCGGAACATCGAGCGGGCCCTGGTCGAGGCCGGCGCCTCGCTCGCGCACGTGGTGCGCACCCGCATGTACGTGACCGACATCGCGGACTGGGAGCGCGTGGGGCGGGCACACGGCGAAGTGTTCCACGACATCCGGCCGGCGACCACGCTCGTGGCGGTGAGTCGGCTGGTCGCCCCCGAGATGCTCGTGGAGATCGAGGCGGAGGCCATCGTCGAGATATAGATTAACCACCGAGGGAGGTGTGCCGTGTCGGTCACCGAAGTCGGCAAGCATGCGACGGTTGCCTGTCCCTTCTGCGCGACCCTCAATCGTGTGGATCTCACTCGCATCACCGACCGCCCCAAGTGCGGCCACTGCGGGCGGCCGATCCTGCTCGACCGGCCCATCGCGGTAACCGACGCGACGCTGGACGGCGTGCTCACGGGCACCGATGTTCCGGTGGTCATGGACGGCTATGCCGACTGGTGCGGCCCCTGCAAGATCATGGCGCCGATCCTGGACGATTTCGCACGCCAGCGCCAGGGGGACGTGCTGGTCGTGAAGCTCGACACCGACCGCAATCCGGCGACGACCCGCCGCTTCGACATCCGCGCCATCCCGACGCTCATCGTGTTCCGTCACGGCGGCGAGGTGGCCCGCCGCGCCGGCGCGATCCCGCGCCAGGAGCTCGACGCCCTAGTCGGCCCGATTGCACCGACCGGGCCGATCGGCCGCTCCTGACCGTGCCGTCGGACGCCGTGTCGCGCTACGCGTCGGCGGAGCCCGACGAGCGGGGGCGTGCCGTGTCGGAGCGCTCCCGCGCCGTGGCGCTGGGGCTCGCGGTCGTGGGCGGAGCGTTCGGGCTGCACCGCTTCTATACCGGTCGCGTACAAAGCGGTATCTGGATGTGCCTCACGCTCGGCGGCTTGGGCATCTGGTATCTGTACGACGTGGTGGTGATCGCGGCCGGTGACTTCCGGGACTGCGACGGGCGACGGCTCGTGCGCTGGGACGTGGCGGGCGACGAGGCGGATCCTCCTCCCGGGGACCGCCGCGTGTCGGACCTAGAAGACCGCATGCTGGGGCTCGAGTCGCAGGTGAGCGAGCTGGCCGAGCGGCTCGACTTCTCGGAGCGGCTGCTGGCGCAGGTGCGCGAGAAGGGCACGTTGCCCAGGGGCTGACGATTGCGACGTGTAGGGGCGCAGCATGCTGCGCCCCTACTGGTATGATCCCGGCTCGCCCACGCCGACGCCGGCCTCGCCGATTCCACACATGGGGGTTGGATGAAGATCGGGGTCCCGAAAGAGACCGCGGCCAACGAACGTCGTGTCGCGCTCGTGCCGGACACGGCGGGACGGCTGGTGAAGACCGGGCTCGAGGTCGTGGTGGAGCAGGGGGCCGGGACGGCAGCGGCGTTCCCCGACGACGCGTACCGCGCCGCCGGCGCCGGGCTGGTGGCGACCCCCGCGGCCGTCTTCGGCGGGAGCGATGTCGTCCTCAAGGTGCAGCCGCCCGCGCCAGCGGAGGTCGCGTTGTGCCGCGAGGGGGCGGCGCTGGTCGCGGTGTTCCAGCCGGCGGCGGAGCGCGACGTCGTCGCCGCGCTGGCGGCGCGCAACGTCACCGCGTTCAGCCTCGCCCTGCTGCCCCGGATAACCCGGGCGCAGCCCATGGATGTGCTCTCGTCGCAGGCGACGGTGGCGGGCTACAAGGCCGTGCTGCTCGCGGCCACCACCGCCGGCCGGCTCTTCCCGATGCTGGTGACGGCCGCCGGGACGCTGCCCCCGGCGCGCGTGCTGGTGCTGGGCGCCGGTGTGGCGGGGCTGCAGGCGATCGCCACGGCGCGCCGCCTCGGCGCGGTGGTGTCGGCCTTCGACGTGCGCCCCGCCGTGAAGGAGCAGGTGGAGAGCCTGGGGGCGAAATTCCTGCTGCTCGAGATCGCCGAGCAGGCGGAGGCCGCGGGCGGCTACGCCAAACAGCTCTCCGAGGAGACCCACCGCCGCGAGCTGGCATTCATCGGACAGCACGTGAAGGACGCCGACGTCGTGATCACGACCGCGGCGATTCCCGGCAAGCGAGCGCCGATCCTGATCACCGCCGATGCCGTGCGCGGCATGAAACCCGGCGCGGTGATCGTCGATCTGGCCGCGGAGACGGGTGGGAATTGCGAGGTGACGGAGCCCGGATCCGAGGTGCGCCACAACGGCGTCATCGTCCTCGGACCGCTCAACCTGCCGAGCACGCTACCGCTGCACGCGAGCCAAATGTATGCGAGGAACGTCTCGAGCTTCTTGTTGCACGTTGTCCGCGACGGTCGCCTCAACCTCGATTTCTCCGACGAGATCATCGGCGAGACGTGCGTCACCCATGCCGGGGAGGTGCGGAAGTCATGATCGACTACTGGTCCATGCTGTTCGTGTTCGTGCTGGCGACGTTCATCGGGCTGGGCGTGATCCGCCGCGTGTCGCGGCTGTTGTACACGCCGCTCATGTCGCTCACCAACGCGATCTCGGCCATTGCCGTGGTAGGATCGCTCGTGGTCGCCGGTGCCGACTACCCGCCGACGATTCGCGTGATCGGGGCGGTGGCGCTGTTCGCCTCCATGACCAACATCGTGAGCGGGTTCCTGATCACGGACCGGATGCTGAAGATGTTCAAGAAGCAATGACGTACGCGATCGCCCAGGCCGCCGCCGTCCTGGCGACGGCGCTGTTCATCTTCTCGCTGCACTGGATGAACGATCCCGCGACGGCCCGCCGCGGTGTGGTGGCGGGCGTAACCGGCATGGTGATCGCGGTGGCGGCGACGTGGATCCAGCCGGAGATCGTCCACCACGGCTGGATCACCCTGGCGATCGTGGCGGGCTTCATCGTCGGGGTCCCGCTCTCGCTTGTGCCCCTCACGGCGGTGCCCCAGCGGACCGCCCTGTCGCATGCGTTCGGCGGACTCGCCGCCGGACTGGTCGGGACAGCGGAATACTTCCTCGGCCTCACCGAACATCCGGCGCAGCTCACCGCCTTTCGCACGAGCGCCATCGTCGCGGAGGTAATCCTCGGATTCCTGACGTTCACGGGGAGCCTCATGGCTGCGGGCAAGCTGCAGGAGGTGAAGTGGATCCCTCAGCGCCCGGTGACCTATCCGGGGCAGAACGTCCTCAATGTGGGCGTGCTGGCGCTCGCGGCGGCCCTGGGCGTGCTGGTCGTCATCCACCCGGTGGCGCCGTGGTCGGGACGGGCCTTCTACGCCATCGTCGGGCTCGCGACGCTGTTCGGCGTCCTGCTCATCATCCCGATCGGCGGCGCCGACATGCCCACCGTCATTTCCATCCTCAACTCCTACGCCGGCCTCTCGGCGGTGGCGATGGGCTTCGTGCTCGACAACAAGCTGCTCGTGACCGCGGGCGCGCTGGACGGCTCGAGCGGCCTGATCCTGTCCATCATCATGTGCCGGGCGATGAACCGCTCGTTCACCAACGTGCTGTTCGGGGCGTTCGGCACAGTGCAGAAGGCCGCAGCCACCGGCGAGCAGAAGACGTGGAAGCAGGAAACGGTCGAGGGGGCGGCGCAGCTGCTGGAGCAGGCGAACCTGGTGGTCGTCATCCCGGGATACGGCATGGCCGTGGCCCAGGCGCAGCACAAGGTGCGCGAGCTATACGATCAGCTGATCAAGCGGGGCATCACGGTCAAGTTCGCGATTCATCCCGTGGCAGGACGGATGCCGGGCCACATGAACGTGCTGCTCGCCGAAGCGAACATTCCGTACACGGCGCTCGTCGAGATGGAGGAGATCAATCCCGACATGCCACAGTGCGACGTGGCGCTCGTTATCGGAGCCAACGACGTCGTGAATCCCGCCGCGCGCTACGCCAAGGGGAGTCCCATCTACGGTATGCCGATCATCGACGCCGACAAGGCCAAGACGGTGCTCGCCATCAAACGGAGCAAGAACCCGGGCTTCGCCGGCATCGACAACGAGCTGTACGTGCAGGACAACACCTGGATGCTGTTCGGCGACGCCAAGGCGGTGATCGGAGATCTCGTCAAGCAGCTCGCGGGCGGGAGCCGCCTGCACTAACGGCGGATCGCTTCAGGTAAGCCCTCCAGCGCCTCGCCGTAGTCCCGCACCATCCGCTCGCGCGAAAACTGCGCGACCGCACGCCGCCGCGCGGCTGCCCCCAGGGTCGCCAGGCGGCCCGGATCGCTCAACAGGTCCGTGAGCTGCCGGGCGAACGCCCGCGGCTGTTCCGGCGGCGCGAGCACCCCGGCATCTCCCAGCAGCTCACCCGTGCCGCCGCCGTCGGACGCCAGGACCGGCCGCCCACAGGCGAGCGCTTCGATCAACGCGAGCGCGAACACCTCATCCGGGCGGGTGTGCACCACGCACGTTGCGGCGTTGTACGCCCCGACGAGCTGGGCCGCGTCCAGCTGACCCACGAACCGCGCGTCCACGCCGAGCCGCCGCGCCAGCGCCCGGAGCGTATCCTCGAGCGCACCGGAGCCGCACAATACCAGCGGCGGCGCCGGCGCCGGCAAGAGCGCCAGGCTCTCGAGCAGCAGGTCCCAGCGCTTCTCCACCTCGAGCGCGCCCACGGCGACGAGGATCGGCCGATCGCCCAGGCCGTGGCGCGCCCGAAACGCCAGCGCCGCCGGCTCGTCCGGACGGAACCGGTCGCAGTCTACGCCGTTCGGGATGACTCGACGCCCGGCGCGGCGCATGAACGGCGCCTCGGCGAGCGCGCGCTGCGCCAGCTGCTGCGTGAGGAACACCGTCAATGCCACGCGTCGGAACGCGAGCCGCGTCAGCAGGTCACGGGGTGGGCGGGGCGTGCTGATGCAATACACGACGGCGAGCGGCGTGCGCAGCGATGCGAACGCGGCCAGGCGGATGTCGCGCGCCCGATCCGCCAGCACGATGTCCGCCGCCAAGTCGCGCAGGCCGCGCCGCAGGGCGCGGGCGCCCTTGAGGGTCGTGTGGCCCACGGGCAGCAGCCGGACGGACAGGTTCCGCTCTCTGAACCCACCAGCCACGGCCTCGTGCGCCACCACCGCCGTCGTGGTGTGGCCGCGGTCGGCGAGGCCGCGCGCCAGCGCGGCGAACACGTCGTTCGCGCCCCGCCAGAACCGGCTGGAGCTCAGGAGCGCGATTCGCAACGGGCGCCCGCAGGACTCCTTGCTTTTCATCCCAGGGATTCCAGTAGCTCGGCGTACTCCCGCACCATCCGGTCCACCGAATAGCGCTCCACCGCACGCCGCCGCGCGGCCGTACCGAGGGCCGCGCGGCGGCCGGGATCGGCGAGCAGGCGCTCCAGCTGGGTCGCAAAGGCGCCCGGGTCCACGGGAGCCGCCAGCACTCCTGCGTCACCGACGACTTCGACCGGACCTCCGCTCGCCCACGCCAGTACGGGTCTCCCGCACGCCATCGCTTCCGCCAGGGCGAGTCCGAATGTTTCGTCGGGGCGAGTGTGGACCACGCACGTCGCCGCATTGTACGCCCCGACGAGCGTCGGCGGTTCCACCTGGCCGAGGAATGTGGCGTTCACGCCGAGCCGCCGCGCCTGCGCCCGGAGCGTGCCCTCGAGCGCGCCCGAGCCGCACAATAGGAGCGGTGAGGCGGGCGGGGCCACGAGCGCCATAGCTTCCAGCAGGAGGTCCCAGCGCTTCTCGGGCGCGAGCGCGCCGACACCGAGGAGGAGCGGCCCTCCAGGCAGATGGTACTGCTCGCGGAAGGCACGCCCCGCTGCTTCGTCCGGTCGGAAAAGGCCGCAGTCGACCCCGTTGTGGATCACCCGCTGCTGGGCGCGTCGCAGGAACGGCGCCGCCGCCAGCGTGTGGCGCGCGTGCTCCTCCGTGAGGAAGACCGTCACCCGCACGCGGCGGAAGGCGATCCGCGTGAAGAGATCGCGAGGCGGTTCGGGAGTGCTGATGCAGTAGACCACGGCTAATGACCGGCCGAGCGACGCGACGGCGGCGTGCCGGATGTCGCGCGCCATGTCCACCAGGATGATGTCCGAGCGCAGCTCGCGCTGGGTGCGGCGCAGCGCTCGCGCCGCCGTGAAGCCGGTATGAGCGACGGGGAGCGTCTGCACGCTCACGGCCTGCGCCGCGAATCCGGCGGCGAGCGGCTCGTACGCGACCAGCGCGGTGGTGGCGTGCCCCCGCGCGGCGAGCCCGCGCGCCAGTGCAGCGAACACGCTGCTCGAGCCCCGCCAGAACCGGCTGGAGGTGAGGAGCGCGATTCGCAGGCGTCGTGCGATTAGCGAGGCCACCCGTTGTTGGAGCGATCGACGTCCGGGTAGATGCCTTTGGGATCCACCACGGCGGCCACGATGCGGCGCGTCGTCGCGAGGCGCGCCGTGAAATGGCTTCCCAGGTTCCACATCTCGACCGGCAGGTCGCGCGTCTCGCGCGAGCCGTCGGCGTAGCGCAGCTCGAGGGTCAGCGGCAGCGCCATCTGCCCCCGGCTCGAAAGGAAGACGAGCGCCGTGTCGCCGGCCGCGGCCACCGAATCGACCGCCTGGTCGAGCCGAGCCGTGGTGTACACCCAGCCGCGCCAGAACCAGTCCAGGTCCCGGCCCGAGACGTTCTCGATGGTCCGGAAGAAATCCGCCGGCTGCGGATGTCGCAACGACCAGCGGCGCACGTACTCGCGCAGCGCGCGCTCGAACGTGTCCTTGCCCAGTACGGCGTCGCGCAGGATCGTCAGCATCAGCGCCGGTTTCTGGTACGCGGTCCACGCCAGGTCGCGCGACTCGACCGGTTTCGTGATGAGCGGCTGCTCGGCCCCTGGGACGGCCGACACGCGATAGTCGGTCAGCAGCTCGCGCCGCACCGTGTCGCCGTACGCGGTTCCCGTGAAGTAGCCCTCCGCCGAGCCGTAATCGATGAACGTGTTGAACCCTTCGTCCATCCAGGGATAGCGGCGCTCGTCCGAGCCTACCATCATCGGGAACCATTCGTGCCCGAATTCGTGGGTGAGCACCCAGTATTGGTCCTCGCGCTTCTCGATCGACGGCACGAAGGTGAGCATCGGGTACTCCATCCCCTCGATCAGGCCTTCGACCGTGGTCGCGTGGGGCCAGGGATACCGGCCCCAGGTCTCGCTGAAGTGCTTGATGGTGAACCACGCCATCTTGTTGGCTTCTTCCCACGGCGTGGCCTCCGGCCGGTACAGCGTCTGGATCAGGATGCCGTGCCAGCTGGAGGCGTCCCACCGGAAGTCGGGCGAGGCGGCCCAGGCGAAGTCGCGCACGTTGGACGCCCGAAAGTGCCAGGTCTTGGTGCCCGGGGTGCGCTGTGCGCCGTGCGCGGTTGCCTCCGCTTTCGTGACGACTTCGACGCGCTCGGCGGAGGCTCGCGCGCGGGCCAGCCGTGCCCGTTCGGTCGCGCTCCACACCGCCAGAGGGTTCTGCACAGTTCCGGTGGCGGCGACCGCAAACCCCGCGGGCAGCGTGAGCGTCACGTCGAAGTCGCCGTACTCGAGGTAAAACTCGCCGGCGCCGATGTAGGGCAGCGGATTCCAGCCGTGCACGTCGTCGTAGACGACCATGCGCGGGTACCACTGGCCGATCTCGTACAGGCGCGTGCCGATCCGTCCCATGCGGCCGCCCCCGTAGGGCGGCACCGGGAAGTGCCAGGCGACCTCGAAGTCGATCGTGCGGCGGGGGGCGAGCGGCCGCGGCAGCTCGACCCGCATCATGGTGCCGTATTCCGTGCGCGCGAGCTCGCGTCCGGCCGCCCGAAACCGCTCGATGGTGATGCCGCCGATGAACCCCTTGCCCGTGAAGTCGAACACCGCGCCGCCTGCGAAATGCAGCGGCGGCTGGTTCAGCGCGTAGGTCACGCTGTTCTTGGCGAAGATGTTCTGCTCGATCTGCACCCACACGAACGCGAGCGGATCGGGAGAGTGGTTCTCGTAGTGAATCCGTTCGCTGCCGTGGATCACCGAGCCGGCGGTGTCGAGCGTCGCCCGGATCACGTAATCGGCGCGCTGCTGCCAGTAGTCGGGACCGGGGGCGCCGGACGCGCTCCGCACCCGGTTGGCCGCGGGCAGCGGGAGGGCGCGGAAGGGTGAAGTGTCGGCCACTGATGCCTGAAGCGCGAGTACGGCCAACAGCGTCAGCATGCGGTGCCTTTCAATTCCGCACTCCGCATTCCGCACTCCGCACGGTCATTCCTGAATCACCGTGATCTTGAATCCGTCTGGATCGGTGATCGCGAAGGCGCGGTCGCCCCATGGCATGTCCTGCGGCGCATGATCCAGGTGGCCGCCGCGCGCCGTGATTCCCGCGGCCAGGTCCTCGATGTCCTGCGTGGTGGCGAGCCAGATGCGCATGCCGTCGCCCTTCTTGCGGTCGCGTCCCTTGGCATAATCATCCTGGTTGAGCATGAGATCACAACTCCCCGCCTTCAGCTGCACGCCGCGCAGCTGACCGCCGTCTTGCCAGCGCTCGCCCACGGTGAAGCGGAGCACGTCGCGATACCAGGCGAGGCTTCGGACCAGGTCGTTCACGGTGAGCGACACCGCCAGGGAGCGGAGCCGCAGCGACTCGGGCTGGTGGCGCTCGGGTCGCCGCGGCGCGGGCCGCTTCTTGGCCGGGCGCCGGGTTGCTTTCTTCGTGGCCATCGGTCGCTCCTCTCGCGGTCGAAGTCACAAGCGTAGCGTCCGGCCCACGCTTCCGCCAGATTTCACGCCTCTCACCATCCGCCAGGAGTCGAGCGATGCCCACGAGTCAAGCCACCGCCGTCTGGGAAGGCAAGCTCAAGGACGGCAAGGGAAACTTCCGCGCCGCGAGCGGCGCGTTCAGCGGGCCGTACAGCTTCGCCACCCGGTTCGAAGGGGCGAAAGGCACGAACCCCGAAGAGCTGATCGCCGCGGCCCACGCGGCATGCCTGAGCATGGCCCTCTCGGCCGGACTGGAAAAGGCCGGCAAGCCCGTGACCCGTGTCGAGACCACGGCCGCCTGCACCATGGAGATGGTCGACGGCGCACCCAAGATCACCAAAATGGCGCTCAGCGTGCGCGGCAAGGTGGCTGGCCTCGACCAGGCGGGATTTCAGAAGGCCGCGGAGGAGGCTAAGCGCGGCTGCCCCGTGTCGAAGGCGCTCGCCGGCATCCCCCAAATCACGCTCGACGCGAAGTTGGAGTAGCGGGCGGGGGACGTGTGGACCGTGTACATGCTGCGCTGTCGGGACGGCTCGCTCTACACGGGCATCACCAACGACCTTCCGAAACGGCTGCGGCGCCACAGGGCGGGACGCGCCAGCGCGTACACGCGCACTCGCCTGCCCGTGCGGCTCGTGTACCACGAGCGCCAGCCGGATCGTCCGGCGGCCCTGCGGCGTGAGGCCGCGTTGCGCCGGCTGTCGCGTGCCGCGAAGCTCGCGCTCGTGCGACGCCCCCGGTGACATCCCTGACCCACGACCGGCGTGACCTCATCGCGCTGGTCGGCGCGCTGCTCGTCGCCGCGGGGTGCGTGCGCCTCGGCATCTGGCAGCTCGACCGGTTGCACCAACGCCGGGCGCACAACACGCTCGTCGCCGCCGCTCGCGCTCGTCCCGAGCTCGAAATCCCAGGGTGGCTCCCCCTCCCGATCGATTCCCTCCGCGACCGCCGGCTGCACGCCCGCGGCGCATACGACTACGCCCGCGAACGCCCGTGGCACGGCCGGAGCTACGGGGGCGTGCCGGGCGCGGACCTCGTCACCCCGTTGCGCTTGCCCGACGGCACCGCCGTGCTGGTCGATCGCGGCTGGGCGCCCTCACCGGATGGGTATCATGTCAACGCCGCCGCCTACCGCGAAGGCGACAGCGCGGACGTACACGGGCTCGGACTGGCCGCACCGCGGGGGAGGGGAGATGTGGACCCGGCGGCCTTGCAGGATTCAGTACCGTACCGGGTCATGCCCGTGGTCATCCAGCAACTGCCGCCCTCTGCCGCCCTTTACCGCCCTCTACCGCCCGGTCTCACCCGCTGGCCCGCGCCCGAGCTGAGCGACGGCCCTCACCTGTCGTATGTTGTCCAGTGGTTCAGCTTTGCGGTAATCATCGTGGTGGGCTCTCTGGTGCTGCTGCGCCAACGCCACGCTCGGGGGCGTCTGAGGGGTACCAATAACGCGCTGTCCTAGCTATATTTAGGTGTATTGGCCCGCGGTGTGCCCAAACCGCATTGCACTCCGTGGGCCATTTCATGTGCCGTTCGAAAGGAGCCCCGAAGCGATGCCAGCAGCCTCGCCCCTCAAGAATCCTGTGAAGGTCAGTTTGCTCCTCCGGCGCCGTCTGCGAGAGCTCAAGCGCACGCCGCGCGAGCTCGCGGAGGCGGTGAAGGTGTCCGAGGACTACATGGCGGACTTGGTGGCGGGTCGCCGCCGCCCTCCGGCGCCGAGCCGCAGCGATCTGTATACGCCGATGACCAAGTTCCTGCGGCTGCACCGTAACGACCTGCCCACCTGCGCCCGCGCCGAGCGTGCCGCTGGGGCGGCGGCGGGACGACCCGACCCGCGGGTGAGTCGTCAACTGCTGGAGCTGTGCGCGCCCGAGCGGCAGCGCGTGGTGCAGCGCCGCCTGGCCCGGCCCGATGGTGTCGCGCTCGAGACCGTGATCGTGGGCCGGCTCTTGTCCGTGGCGCAGGGGTTCGTGAACCGCAAGCTCGAAGACGAGGTGGGGCTGCGGATGGCCGCGACGCGCGACGGCTGCACCTACCTCCAGGCGCGGATGCGGCTGCTCGAGTTCCTCGATGCCGATTCGGCGTCGCTCACGCCGCGCGACTGCGAGGAGTTCTTGCGGCCGCGGATCAACACGTGGGACATCGACCTCGAGACGCACGCGATGCGGATCGTGTTGCGGTAGCGGAACCGGTAGAACGACAACGGCGCCGTCCCGAAGGACGGCGCCGCTTTCATTGCTGCGACCTGGGGCCGGTTTACAGCTTGACCACGTTCTGCGCCGCCGGACCCTTCTGTCCCTGCACGACGTCGAACTCGACCCGCTCGCCCTCGGCAAGCGACTTGAACCCCTGCGCTTGGATCGCGGTGTGGTGCACGAAGCAGTCCTTCTCGCCGTTCTCCGGCGTGATGAAGCCGAACCCCTTCGCGTCGTTGAACCACTTCACGATACCGGTAATGCGTGCCATCTTGCTGGTACTCCTGACTTAATGGTGTTCGCGACGTCGTGCGGACTTCACCTTGCGGCGTGCCGCGGCCTTGTCTTTCCGTCGCCGTAGAGCGCCCGGGCTCTCATAGAAGCGCTTCCGTTTCATGTCCTGAAACAGTCCGGCTTTCGTGATCTGACGGCGGAATTTCTTCAGGACGTATTCCAGTCTGTCGCCGTCGCCTACGGTCACTTCCATCCGGGTCTCCGTGTGAGAGCGCCAGAAACAGTGAAGGACCGGGGCGGCAGCCCAGGTCCTCGAAACAGTCTCTGGTTCGTGTTCGCTCGCGGAGAATGATCGCAGGGGGTACCCGGTTTGTCAACTGGCTACAGTTGTTACGTGACGGGTTTCCTTGACGCTGTTCCGGGACGCCTTCAGCTTTTACGCTCTTTTCTCCCCGGAGTCTCCGTGATCTCCAGGCTACTCGTCGCCGCTCTTCTCCCGTCCCTGTCCCTGGCCGCCCAGCGGCCCGACTCGCTGCCTCTGAAGACCACGCGCAGCGTCGATTTCACGACATCGGAAGGGACGTGGATCTCGCTCGACGTGTCGCCCGACGGACAGACGATCGTATTCGAGCTGCTGGGAGACCTCTACACCATGCCCCTGACGGGAGGCGAGGCGACACGCCTCACCGCCGGTCCGGCGTTCGACTCGCAGCCGCGCTATTCCCCCGACGGCAAGACCATCGTGTTCCTGTCCGACGGCTCGGGCTCCGAGAACCTGTGGCTGTGCGACGCCGACGGTTCTCACCCGCGCGCCCTGACCAAGGGCGACAAGAACCTCTACGCCTCGCCCGAGTGGACGCCCGACGGGCAGTACGTCGTCGCGTCCAAGACGTCGATGCCGATCGGCAGCGTGTACGAGATCTGGCTGTATCACAAGGACGGCGGCAGCGGGGTGAGTCTCACGAAGGACGACAAAGGCCCGGCGCCGGGGCCCCCGGGGCGGGGCACGCAGAACAACGCGCTGGGCGCCGCGTTCGGCCCCGACGGACGTTACCTGTGGTACGCTCGCCATCGGGGCGGATTCGGCTATAACCTCGACCTCCCGGAGTGGGAGCTCGCCATCTACGACCGCCAGACCGGGAAGGTGTTCAACCAGACCGACCTGTACGGCAGCGCGATGCGTCCCGTTCTCTCGCCCGACGGCAAGTGGCTGGTCTATGCGACGCGCCACGATGCGGAAACGGGCCTGCGACTGCGCAACCTGTCGTCGGGTGACGAGCGCTGGCTCGTCTACCCGGCGCAACGCGACGACCAGGAGTCGCGCTTCACGCGCGACTTGATGCCAGGATCGTCCTTCACCCCCGACTCGAAGGCCCTCGTCGTGTCGTACGGCGGGAAGATCTGGCGCGTGGAGGTGCCGTCGGGGCAGGCGACCCCTATCCCGTTCACGGCCAAGGTACACCAGGATCTCGGGCCCCTGGTCCGGTTCGAGACCCGGGTGGATACGGGCGAGGTGCTGGTGAAGCAGATCCGCGACGCGAGCCCCTCGCCCGACGGGAAGCGGCTGGCGTTCACGGCTCTCGACAAGCTGTACGTGATGGACCTACCCGCGGGCCCGCCTCGCCGCCTGACGACCGACAGCGTGCACGAGCAGGTGCCGGCGTGGTCGTCCGACGGGCAGTGGATCGTCTACGTGACGTGGACGGATCAAGGCGGCTATGTCGAGAAGATCCGCGCGGACGGCCGTGCGAAAGCCCAGCGACTCACGCCCGAGCCGGCCTTCTACGATCACCCCGTGTGGTCGCCCGATGGGCAGCGTATCGTGACGATCAAGGGGCCGCGCGCCCCGCGCGTGGCGGAGCACTTCGGGCCGGGCTACGAGCTCGACTGGCTGCCCGCCGCGGGCGGCGCGCCCACACGCATCACGCCGATCTCGGGCGGCGGTCGCCCGCACTTCAGCCGCGACCCGAACCGCATCTACATCTACGAAGCCAATGAAGGCCTCGTCTCGGTGCGCTACGACGGCACCGACCGGCGCGCGCATATCAAAGTGACAGGCTTCACCCCCAACTTCGCGCCCAATCCCGAGCCCTTTCCCGCGGACGAGGTCTTGATCGCGCCGGACTCGAGCCGGGTGCTCGCGACGTCGAGCAACTACGTGTACCTGGTCACACTGCCCCTGGTGGGCGCCACGCCGCCGGCCATCAACGTGGCGGACACGGCGGCCGCATCGTTCCCGGTCCACCGGCTCACCCGCGTCGGCGGCGATTTTATCGGCTGGACGCCGGACGCGAAGACCGTGTACTGGTCGGTGGGGCGCAGCTTCTTCCGGTACAGCCCCGCGCTGGGCGATTCGCTCGGCAAGGCCAAGACCCGGGCCGACTCGCTGCGCGCCGACTCGCTCAAGCAGGCCACCAAGGAGAAGCCCGACTCCGTCGGGAAAGCGCGCGTGGATTCGCTCGCCAAGCTGCCGGCGTACGAGGGCGAGCGCATCGACGTGACGATTCGCGTGCCGCGCGACGTGCCGCGCGGATCGGTGGTGCTGCGCGGCGCGCGCATCGTCTCGATGAAGGGCGACGAGGTGATCGAGAAGGGCGACCTGGTCGTCACCGACAACCGCATCGGGTGCGTGGCCGCGACGTGCACCGCGCCCCCCGGGGCCCGCGTCATCGACGTGGCGGGGAAGACGATCATCCCGGGGCTGATCGACATCCACGCCCATCCCTGGCCCACCTGGGGCATCCACGAGACGGAGGTGTGGAAGTATCTCGCCAATCTCGCGTGGGGTGTGACCACCACGCGCGATCCGCAGACGTCTACCACGGACGTGCTCACGTACGCCGACCAGGTCGAGACCGGCGACCTGCTTGGCCCCCGGATCTATCACACCGGGCCGGGCGTGTTCGGCGCGTTCCTCGAGGAGAACTGGACCAGCCTGGACGACGTCCGCAACACCTTGAAGCGCTACAGCGAGTTCTACCACACCCACACGATCAAGCAGTACATGGCGGGGAACCGCAAGCAGCGCCAGTGGGTGATCATGGCGGCCAAGGAGCTGGGGCTCATGCCCACGATCGAGGGCGGGCTCGACTTCAAAATGAATCAGACGGTGCAGCTCGACGGCTATCCCGGCTCGGAGCACGCGTTCCCGATCATGCCCCTGTACACCGACGCCGTCCAGCTCGCGGCGCAGTCGGGGATCACCTACACGCCCACGCTGCTGGTGTCGTACGGCGGCCCGTTCAGCGAGAACTACTTTTACGAGCGCTACGACATCCACGACAATCCGAAGATCCGGCGCTTCATTCCCCACGAGGAGATCGACCAGCGGGCCGAGCGGCGGCCGTGGTTTCGCGAGAATCAGTACGTGTTCCCGCGCATCGCGGCGTCCGCGGCCGCGGTGCTCCGCGCCGGCGGCAACGTCGGCATGGGGTGCCACGGCCAGCTCGACGGGCTGGGGTGTCACTGGGAGCTGTGGGCCATGGCGGGGGGCGGGATGACGCCGCGCGAAGCGCTGCGCGTCGGCACCAGGGACGGCGCGTACGGCATCGGGATGGACAAGGACCTGGGCTCGCTCGAGCCCGGCAAGCTCGCCGACCTGATCGTGCTCGACGCCAATCCGCTCGACGACATCCACAACACGGAGAAGATCCGCTACGTGATGAAGAACGGGCGGCTGTACGAAGGCGAGACACTGAACGAGGTGTGGCCGCGGACGAAACCGCTCGCTCCGATGTGGTGGTGGGATACGGAACCGAAGGGCGTCAAGGAATAGGCGTCACGGAGAGGCGTCACGGGAAAACGTCACGGAGAGACGTCAAACGACGCTGCGAGACGTCTCTCCGTGACGCCTCTCCGCGACGTCTTTCCGTGACGCCATTGACGTAACTGTGTGGGTTGACTAGCTTCCGTGCGAAGTTGTATAGAAAGAACCGCGAGCTGGCATCCTACCGCAGGACGGCCCCGCTCAGGAGCGGGCCTCACATCTGTAGGCTCATCCTTAGGTTCGAAAAACAAAAGTCGTCCAGGAACGACGTCTCGGAACGACGTCGAGGAGACCCGTCGTGTACGGTGTCCCTTGACGCTGCTCCGCGACGGTTTTCCGTGACGCAGTCAGGAGTAGTATGTCTTTTGATTCGCTGGGGCTCGTTCCCGAACTGGTGCGCGCCGTGGCCGACGAAGGCTACGAGCAGCCCACCCCCATTCAGCTGGAAGCCATCCCCTTGGCCCTGGCCGGACGCGATCTCATCGGATCCGCCCAGACCGGCACCGGCAAGACGGCGGCGTTCATGCTGCCGATCCTGCAGCGGCTTTCCGCGAACGGCACGAAGCACGTGCTCCGGGCGCTGGTGCTCGTGCCCACGCGCGAGCTGGCCGAGCAGGTGCTCCAGAGCGCCCGCGTTTACGGCCGTCACCTGGAGGTGAGCGCGGTAGCCGTGTACGGCGGCGTGGGCATGGAGCCGCAGACCCGCGCCTTGAAGCACGGGGTCGATATCGTGGTCGCCACCCCCGGCCGCCTGCTCGACCATATGGAGCGGGGGCACGTCGATTTCTCGCGGCTCGAGGTGCTGGTGCTGGACGAGGCCGACCGCATGCTGGACATGGGATTCGCGCCGGACGTCAACCGCATCTTGCGCGCCCTGCCGCACAAGCGACAGACGATGCTCTTTTCCGCCACCATCTCTCCCGAGGTGGACGCCCTCGCCCGCAAGGCGCTCGACGGTCACGCATCGGTCGAGATCGGCCGGCGCGCCAAGCCGGCCGAAGGAATCGAGCACGTCGTCGTGGCGGTCGACAAGCTGCAGAAGCGGGGGGTGCTCGCCCGCATCCTGCAGGCCAAGCCCGCCGGTCAGACCCTCGTGTTCACGCGCACCAAGTATGGCGCCGACAAGCTGGTGACGTTCCTCAGGCGCGAAGCGATCCCGGCACACGCCATCCACGGCGACAAGGCGCAAAGCCACCGCACCCGCACCCTGGATGCGTTCCGCTCGGGCCAAGCCGACGTGCTGGTCGCGACCGACATCGCGGCCCGGGGAATCGACGTGGACGGGATCCGCATGGTCGTCAACTTCGACGTGCCGCACGACGCCGAAGTGTACGTGCACCGCGTCGGCCGCACGGCGCGGGCGGGCGCGCGCGGCCTCGCCCTGACGCTGCTGTCGCCCGACGAGTGGCTCTTGATGGGGGACATCGAGAAGCTCGTGGGCCAGACGTTCCCGCGGGAGGTCATTCCCGGGTTCGAGCCCTCGGTAAAACCACTACAGCCCCGGTCGATCCAGCCCGAAGTGCCGAAGCCCGGCCGCTCGGTGAGAATGCGGGCCGGAGGGCGAAAGCGGCGTTAAAGGGAAGGCGTCACGGAACGACGTCACGGGAGAAACGTCACGGAGCGGCGTTTACGTCCTCCCGCGACGTCTCTCCGCGACGTCTTTCCGTGACGCCTTTAGCCTCTATTTTCTATCGGAACGTAGTCCCGCTTATCGGGGCCCGTATAGATCTGCCGCGGCCGGGCGATTTTCTGGTCTTTGTCGAGCAGCATCTCCTGCCACTGCGCCAGCCATCCCGGCGTCCGCCCGATCGCGAACAGCACCGGGAACATGTCGATCGGGAACTTCATCGCCTCGTAGATGATGCCGGAGTAGAAATCGACGTTGGGGTAGAGCTTGCGGGACACGAAGTAGTCGTCCTGCAGCGCGATGCGCTCGAGCTCGACCGCGATGTCGATGAGCGGGTTCTTCCCGGTGACGTCGAACACTTCGTCCGCGATCCGCTTGATGATCTTGGCGCGCGGATCGTAGTTCTTGTAGATGCGGTGCCCGAAGCCGAACAGCCGGAACTCGCCCCGCTTCACGCGGTCGATGTAGGCGGGAATGCGGTCTTTGGAGCCGATCTCGCGCAGCGTCTTCAGGACCTCCTCGTTGGCGCCGCCGTGCAGCGGTCCGTACAGGGCCGCCGCGGCCGCCGCCATCGCCGAGTAGGGATCGGCGTGCGAGGAGCCCACGCCTCGCATCGCGCTGGTGGAGCAATTCTGCTCGTGATCGGCGTGCAGGATCAACAGGACGTCCAGGGCGCGCTCGAGGGTCTTGTTCGGCGCGTACTTCACCTCGGTGGTCTTGAACATCATGTTGAGGAAGTTGCCCGTGTACGACAGATCGTTGTCGGGGTAGGCGTACGGCAGGCCCACCGAATGCCGGTGGGCGAAGGCGGCCAGGGTCGGCGTCTTCGCGATCAGCCGGAAGATCTGGTTGCGGCGCGACGTCTCGTCCTGGATGTGCTTCGCCTCGGGGTAGAAGGTCGACAACGCCGCGACCGTGCTGACGAACATCCCCATGGGGTGGGCGTCGTGATGGAACCCGTCGATGAACTTCTTGATGCTCTCGTGCACGATCGTGTGGTGGGTGACGTTGTAGACCCACGAATCGAGCTCGGCCGCGGACGGCAGCTCGCCGTGGAGCAGCAGGTAGGCCGTCTCCAGGAAGGTGCTCCGTTCGGCCAGCTGCTCGATCGGGTACCCGCGGTAGCGCAGGATGCCCTTGTCGCCGTCGATGAAGCTGATGGCGCTGCGGCACGCCGCCGTATTGAGGAAGCCCGGGTCGTACGTCTCGAGTCCCTGGTCGTCCGCGCCCAGCTTGATCTGGCGGAGATCGATGGCCCGGATCGTCCCGCTCTCGATCGGGAGCTCGTACTGCTTGCCGGTGCGGTTGTCGATCACCGAGAGGGTGTTCTTGGGCACGCGGTGCGCGTCCTGGAAATGGCTCGCGAAAGATAACTGGCGCCTCTACCGCCCTCTACCGTCCTACGTATCTTGCCACCTCATGACCCAGCCCGCCGCGCCCAAACGCCCGCCGCTCTACCCGACGCGCTCGGGGGCGGGGGCCCTGCTGGGCCAGCAGCTCGCGGGCCGCGGCTACCTCGGGTGCATCCTGCTCGGCATCACGCCCGAGGGGGTGGAGATCGCCGCCAACGCGGCCAAGGCGATGGGGGCGCAGTTCGACGTCCTGGTGGCGGCGTTCATCAAGCTGGGGTCCAACCTCGCGCCCATTGGAGCCATCGCCGAGTCGGCGCCGTCGGAGATGGATCCGGACTTTCAGCCCGGGGGCGCCCTGATGGACAAGCTGGCCAGCGCGATCGACGAGTCGCGCGCGCGCATCAGTCAGGACTTGATCCTGTACCGCACGCAGCGGCCGGTGAAGCAGCTGGCCGGCCGTATCGCGGTCATCGTGGACGGGCAGGTGGCGTACCCGTGGAGAGTCCTGGCGGCAGCCAAGGCGGCCGAGCAGCTGGGTGCGAAGCAGGTGGTGATCGCCACGCCGGTCGCGAGTCAGGCCGCGGCGGAGCGCATCGCCGCCCGCGGATACGAGTTCACGTGTCCCACGGTGGTGATGGATGCCGGCGGGCATCCCGCGCCCTACGGCGACGTGTCAGGCGAGACGCCCGAGCGCCTGCGAAGCATCATGATCGCGCATCAGGCGGCGTGAGTTGGGATGAAGCGTTGCCGGATAAAGCGTGGTCGGGTGAGACGTTGCAGATAAGGCGTTGCCGGTAACGCCTCATCCGACAACGCCTCATCCGACAACGCCCTATCCGACAACGCTTCACTCCAGTTCGATCATTCCCCGCTCCAGCCACCGATGCTCCCCGGCGAGCGTCTCCTGGGCCACGCGGTAGGCCCGCATGTCCGCATTGTGACCGAGCTCCCGGAACTTGACGTGCACCCGCGCGCGCGCCTGGCGGCAAAACAGGTCGGCGAGCTCCACGGCGCGGCGGCCGGCGGCGGGATCGTGCCGCAAGAGCCACTGCGCCCGCGCGCACGCGGCCGCCATGGCGAACAGCTCGGCCCCGACGTCCACCAACCGGAACAGCACGGCCTGGCGGTACTCGAGCTTGGGCCCGAAGCGCACCATGGCGTGGAACACGCCCCGCGCCAGGCGCCGGGCGCCGCGCTCCACCGCCCGCAGGTGCCGGGCGAGCGGTCCGAATTCCCCATACTTGGGCCAGAATCCCCAGCCCAGCCAGCGGGACGGATACCACCAGGCGTAGAACAGGCCTGCCCGCACCAGCCCGCGCAGCCGCTGCCCGAGCGCCTTACCCGGCAGTACGACGTCGCCCGCCACCTGGAGGTGCTTGTCCACCGCCTCCCGGGCGATGAACAGGTGCATGATCTCGCTCGACCCCTCGAAGATCAGATTGATGCGAAAGTCGCGCATGATGCGCTCGACCGCCACGGGCCGTTCTCCCCGGGCCCGCAATGAGTCGGCCGTCTCGTAGCCGCGGCCGCCGCGGATCTGGACGGTGTCGTCGATGATGCGCCAGCCCGCCTCGGAGTTGTACAGCTTGGCGATAGCGGCTTCGAGGCGGATGTCGTAGCCGCCGCGGTCCGCCATGGCGCCGCACAGCTCCGCCACCGCTTCCATCGCGAACGTGTTGGCCGCCATGGCGCCGATCTTCTGTGCGATGGCCTCGTGCTTCCCGATGGGGCGCCCCCATTGCACGCGCTCGCTCGACCAGCGGCGCGAGATCTCGAGGCAGCGCTTGCCGGCGGCGACCGACGAGATGGGGAGCGTCAGGCGTCCGGTGTTCAGCGTGATCAGGGCGAGCTTCAACCCCTTGCCTTCGCCCCACAGTACGTTCTCGCGCGGCACGCGCACGTTCTTGAACGAGATCACGCCGTTGTAGATGGCCTTGAGCCCCATGAAGTGGCAGCGGTGCTCGACCTTCACGCCGGGCCAGGTGGTCTCGACGATGAACGCCGTGATCTGCCGCTTTTCCTTCCCGTTGACGGTCTTGGACGGCGTCCGCGCCATCACGACCATCAGCTCGGCCTTGGTGCCGTTGGTGCACCACAGCTTCTCCCCGTTCAGGATCCACGCCTTCCCGTCCTCGCTCGGCGTGGCCATGGTCTCCATCGCGGCGGGATCGGAGCCGACGCCCGGCTCCGTCAGCGCGAATGCGGAGATGGCTCCCTTGGCGAGGCGGGGCAAGTACCGCTGCTTCTGCTCCGCGGAGCCGAACATCTTGAGCGGCTGGGGCACGCCGATCGACTGGTGTGCCGAGAGGAGCGCGGTGATCGAGCCGTCGATCGAGGACACCAGCGCGATGGCGCGCATATACGAGAGCTGCGACAGGCCGAGCCCGCCGTATTCCCGGGGAATCTTGATGCCGAATGCGCCCAGCTCGCGCAGGCCCTGAATCACCGCCTCGGGGATTTCGCCTTCACGGTCGATGCGGTCCGAATCGACGTGCTCCCGCAGGAACCGCTCGAGCTTCTCGAGGAAGGGTTGGGCGCGGCGGATCTCCTCCGCATCCTGCTCGGGGTAGGGGTGCACCAGGTCGAGCCGCAACCGGCCCAGGAACAGATCGCGGACGAAACTCGGCGCGGCCCACTCCTGCTCGCGCGCGGCTTCGGCGACTTCGCGGGCCTCGTCGGCGCTGACCTTGCGGTCGGGTGCGGTAGCGGTGGTGACCATGGTCTCAATCTAGCCTGTCAGCCCTCGGGAGAGCAGGCTAGGCAGAGGCATCGCTCGCCGGCAGAGGCTCCGGCGCTGCGCTCGGCACCCCCAGCGCCAGCAGCGCGCCTACCCGCTTCGGAAGACGCGGATGAGAACTCACCAATTCTGCTCGTCGAATCCAAAAACCGCGGTCGCTGTCCGCCTGCTTGGCGAACTCTTGGGCATTCACGTGCCTGTGGAGCCAGCTCCCGGCCGCAAGCACCAGCAACCCGTCTATCGCGCCGTCCGGTGCGCAGAACGCCCCAACGCGGTCGCAGGTGTATTCGCACGCACGCGAGTAGGCAGGACCCAGATAGGGGACGAAGCGCGCCGGCGCGATCAGCCACCGCCACCGTAGGTGCCCGCGCCAGTGGTGTCCAAGCTCATGGCCGACGACAAAGCTCAGGGCCTCCTGTCCGCGCCGCACCGCCAGGGCGAGGATGTCTGCATTGACGATGACGAACTTCCGCCCAAGCAGCTTGGTGGCGAAGGCGTTGAGGATCCCACCTGATTCCAGAACGTAGACCGTGGGCGAGTAGGTGAGCCCAAGCTGTCGCGCGTGAGCGTTCACCATTTGTTGAAGGAACGGGAACTGTCCCTCAGTCACAAGCACGCCGTTGCCGCGGATGCGCCCGAGAGCGAAGGCGTGAGCAACGAAGCCGCCGAATGCCAGAAGAACGCCGTAAAAGAGGAACACGCCGCCCGTGGACGGATCTGAGAGTGCTAGGGTCACGAGGCCACCGTAGAGCAGCAGGCTGACGAGGAGCATGACGGCGAACAAGACACGTTCTCGCCCGTACACGAGCTCACCTATGGGCAGACGACGGGCTTCCATTGATCCTCCTTGATTGGCATTCGAGTGCCTCAAGCATGACGCCGCCCTTGCGTCCACACTAGGGCGTTTTTGCGGCATGGCCCGGCGGAAATGCGACAAGCGCCGCCCCTGGCGCACGTCTTGACATGGACTTGAGCAGAGGGAGATTCGCCTCGCCCCGGAAGGAGGACCGATGCATCGCGGTTTCGTCCTGTTCGCCACGCTGGCCGTCGCCCCGCCCGCCTGGGCGCAGGCACCCCCACCCGCCCAGGCCGCGCCACCGATCCTGATCAAAGCCGGTCGCCTGATCGACGGCCGCGCCGACGCCGCCCGCAGCAACGTGGGCATCCTGATCGCCGGGGATCGCATCAAGGCCGTTGGGCCCCTGGCCCAGGTGCAGCCCCAGGCCGGGGAGGGGGCCCGCGTGATCGATCTCGCCCAGATGACCGTCCTGCCGGGGCTGATCGACGCGCACACGCATCTGCTGCTGCAGGGCGACCCGACGGCCGCGTCGTACGACGAGCAGCTGCTGTACCAGTCCACCGCCTACCGCGCCATCCTCGCGGCGCGCAACGCGCGCATCGCGCTGGAGCACGGCTTCACGGCGATCCGCGACCTTGAGACCGAGGGCGCGATGTACGCCGACGTGGACGTGAAGCGCGCCGTGGAGCGCGGCGTGATCCCCGGGCCGCACATCTTCGCATCCACGCGGGCGATGGCCCCCACGGGGATGTATCCCATCGTGTCGGACAATTGGGAGCTCGAGCTGCCGCACGGCGTGCAGCCGGTGGACGGCGTCGAGGGCGCCAGACTGGCGGTGCGCCAGCAGGTGGCCCACGGCGCCGACTGGATCAAGTTCTACGCCGATCGCCGCTACTACTTCGGGGCCGACTCGGTGCTGCACAGCTGGGTGAATTTCACCGACGACGAGGCGCGCGCCATCGTGGACGAGGCGCACCGGCTGGGCCGCCGCGTGGCCGCGCACGCCATCGGCTCGGACGGGATCGCTGCGGCGCTGCGGGCGGGCGTCAACACCATCGAGCACGGCGACGGCATGACCGATTCGCTGATCGACGTGCTCCTGGCGAAAGGCGTCTACTGGGTGCCCACCGTCACGGTGGCGCACTACGTCGCTGGGCCGCGTGGCGGGGCCTGGGGCCCCATGGTCGAGCATCAGCGCCAGGCCTTCGCCCGGGCCGTGAAGAAGGGCGTCCGGATCGTGTTAGGAACCGACGTGGGCGGTTTTCCCTGGACCGAGCTCAACGAGGCCAAGGAGTTCACCTACTACGTGCAATACGGCATGACGCCGATGCAGGCGATCAAGTCGGGAACGTCGGGAGCCGCCGAGCTGCTCGGGCAGGCGGACCTCGGCGCCGTCGCGCCCGGCATGGCGGCCGACCTGGTCGCGGTCGCGGGCGACCCCTTGAAAGACATCACGGAACTGGAGCGGGTACGGTTCGTCATGAAGGGCGGAGTCACCTATCTTTCGCCATAGTGCGGCGCGCGCTCGAGATTAGCCTCGCTCTCTTGGTTGGCGCCGTCGGCCCGGTTGCGGGACAGTACACCCCACCCGGCACCGGCGGCGTCGCGGCGTTGGCGGGCGCCCTGCGGCAGCTCGGCGCCACGAAGCGTATCCTCATGATCGGCGCGCACCCCGACGACGAGCACTCGGACCTGGTGGCGCTGTTCGCGCGAGGCATGGGGGCTCAGGTCGCCTACCTGTCACTCAGCCGGGGCGAGGGGGGCCAGAACCTGATCGGTCCAGAGCTCGGTCCCGAGCTGGGCGTGATCCGCTCGGAGGAGCTGCTCGCCGCCCGTCGCATCGACGGGGCCCGCCAGTTCTTCGCCCGGGCCTACGACTTCGGTTACTCCAAAACCATCGACGAAGCGCTCCGGATGTGGCCACGCGACTCGCTGTTGCGCGACGTGCTCGACGTGGTGCGCCGGTTCCGTCCCCAAATCATCGTCTCCGTGTTCTCCGGCACACCCAGCGACGGCCACGGCCAGCACCAGGTGGCCGGCGTGCTCGCGCGCCAGGCGTTCGAGGCGCTGCGCGATTCGAGCTGGGGACCGGTGAAGCTGTACCGCTCGCTGTACTCTGACACCGCTTCCGCCACGCTGCGGCTCGATGCGGGCGCGCTCGATCCGGTGCGTGGCCTCTCGTACCATCAGATCGCCATGGCCGGTCGGAGTCAACATCGCTCGCAGGACATGGGACAGCTCGAGCGGCCCGGACCGGCCGTTGCGCGGCTGGCGTTCATCGAGTGGCGGGAGCGGGGACGAGGGCCGGCGGAGGGGGACGGCGTGTTCTCGGGCGTCGACACCCTGCCTGCCGGTCAGGCCCGCTACGCGGCGCTGATCGATTCCGCCCGGGCGCGCTTGAGCCCGTCGCATCCCGAGGCGATCGTCCCCCTGCTCGCGCGCGCCCGGCACGAGCTCGGCGGCGCCGACTCGGGCCAGCAGACGCTGCTCGACCAAACGCTCGCTGCCGCGGCCGGCGTGGCGCTCGATGGCGCGGCGGACGACGGGATCGTGATTCCGGGCGAGCGCGTCCAGATCGAAGCCACCGTCTGGAACTCGGGGCCGGGAGCCGTGACGCTGGACGGCATCGACGTCGCGGCCCCGGCGGGATGGAAGATCGAGCGCATCGACGCGGCGACCTCGCCCGTCGCGCCGGGCACCGTTGCGACCCGGCGCTTTGCCGTCACCGTCGCCCCGGACGCGCCGCGCTCGCAGCCGTATTTTCTGCGGCGGCCCCTCCTGGGAGCGCTGTACGACTGGAGTGGCGTGCCTGCCGAGTGGCGCGGGCTGCCGTTCGAGCCGGGGCCGCTGCAGCTGACGGTGCGACTCACCGTCGCCGGCGAGCCTCTGGCGCTCACCCGCGAGATAGTCTACCGGTACCGCGATCAGAGCATCGGCGAGGTGCGACGGCCCGTGTTCGTCACGCGCCCGTTCGATGTGGCCGTCACCCCCGATCTCGTCGTCTGGCCCGTCGACGGCACCGCCGCGGGTCCGCGATCGTTCACGGTGACCGTGACGAATCGCACGCGCGGGCCGGCGACGGCGCAGGTGGTGCTCACACCCCCGTCCGGTTGGGCGGGGGCCCCTGCCGAGAGCCTGTCATTCCAACGGGAAGACGAGGCGAAGAGCCTCACCGTCGGCCTGGCCCTGCCCGCGGGCGTGCGGCCCGGTGTGTATCAGGTCAAGGCAGCCGCGGTCGCGAACCGCGAGCGGAGCGAGGGCTCGCTGGCAATCATCGACTACCCGCACATCCGGCCGCGCGGCGTGACGCACGCCTCCGTGGCCGAGGTCCGGGCCGCGCGTATCGCGCTGCCCAGGCTGGCGCGCGTCGGCTACGTGCGGGGGGCGTCCGACCGCGTGCCGGAGGCGCTCGGCGCCGTCGGCATCCCGATCGAGCTGCTCGGTCCCGACACGCTCGGGCGCGGGGATCTGACGCACTACGACGCGATCGTCATCGGCAGCCGCGCCTATGAGACCGAGCCGGCGCTGGTGGCGGCAAACGGGCGGGTGCTCGATTACGCCCGCTCGGGGGGTCTCGTGATCGTGCAGTACCAGCAATACCCGTTCGTGAGCGGGAGCTTCGCGCCCCACCGGTTGTCCATCGCGCGGCCCCACGACCGTGTGACCGATGAGACCGCGCCCGTCACCGCCCTCGACCCATCGCACCCCGCATTGCACGTCCCCAACCAGATCGGTCCGGCCGACTGGCAAGGATGGGTGCAGGAGCGCGGGCTCTACTTTGCGCACGACTGGGATTCGTCCTACACGGCGCTGCTCGAGACGCACGATCCGGGCGAGTCGCCGCTCTCAGGGGGCCTGCTCGTGGCGGCGCTGGGGAAGGGCACCTACGTCTACACGGGGCTGAGCTTTTTCCGGCAGCTGCCCGCGGGGGTGCCGGGCGCATATCGGCTGTTTGCGAATCTGCTGGCGCTCCGGAGATAAGAAAGGTGCGGAGTGCGGAATGCGGAGTGCGGAGTGGCAGTGGAAGGTCGAGCCGCGGCACGACCCTCACCTTGATATTCCGCACTCCGCACTCCGCACTCCGCACCCCGCACTCCGCACTCCGCACCCCGCACGTGTTTACTGGGGTGAGCTCCTTCTCGCGCTCAGAACCATACCGACCGCCACGACGGTAACCGCTCCGATCACATTGTGCCACAGCCACGAGACCGACGGCGCCCCGAAGTTCACGACGCCCACGGCGGCCATCCCGGCGATCAGGCCGAAGAACGCGCCGGTCGCCCGCGCCCGTGGGATCATGGCCAGGAGAAAAACGCCGAGGATGGAGCCGTAAAAGAACGACCCGAAGCGGTTCACCACCACGATCAGGGAGCCGAGCGTCGCCGCGAACGTGGCGACCACGCACGCGAACAGGCCCCAGAGTCCGGTCGCGGCCTTCGACACCAGGAGGTAGTGCGCGTCTGGCGCTTCGGGCCGCACCCAGCGCCGATAGAAGTCGATCACGGTGACTGTGGCCAGCGAATTCAGCTCGGCGGCGATGCTGGACATCGCCGCGGCCAGTACCGCGGCGACGAAGATTCCGATCAGGCCCACCGGGAGGAAGTGCAGCACGAAGTACGGCATCACGTAGTTCACGTCCTGCGCGCTCGTTCCGGTGACGCGGCGGGCCAACCCCAGCGCCTCCGTTCGCAGCGCGCCCACGTCCGCCTCGCGGGTCCGGAACGCTTCCAACGAGGTGGCCGACACCCCTCGGTCTCCCCGATCGCGCGCCGCCGCGGCGGCCCGAGCCGCGGTCGCGCGTGCTTGGAGGGCGGTGCGGTAGCGCTCGTCGAGGGCTTCGTACCTCGCGGGCTCCACCGCGCGCACGGCTTGCTCTGCGGCGGGGTTGAACAGCAGCGGTGGTCGTTGGAACAGGAAGAAAACGAACACCAGGACGCCGGTGAGCAGCACCAGCGCTTGGAGCGGAATCTTCCAGTAGGCGCTCATCAAGAGCGAGCTCCGCGCCTGGTCTACCGACTTGGCGGTGATGTAGCGCTGCACCTGGCTCTGGTCGGTACCGAAATACGACAACATGAGGAACGTGCCGCCGACCAGGCCGGACCAGAACGTGAAATCGTTGGTCAGGTCGAAGGAGAAATCGAAGGCGCGCAGCCGGCCCGCCGCGCCCGCCAGGGCCAGCGCGTGGTCGGGGGCTACCGGGAGCTGCACCAGGAGGGTCACCATCACCGCGATCAGGGCGAAGACGATGAGCGCCATCTGCTTCACGTCCACCCAGGTGACCGCCTGCACCCCGCCGATCATGGTGTAGATCACGGTCGGCACGCCCATCAGGGCCACCGACCACAGCAGACCCCAGCCGAAGATGGCGGAGAACACCACGGCTGGCGCGGCGATGATGGTGCCGCACGACATCCCGCGGGCTACCAGAAAGAGGAAGCTGGTCAGGGATCGCGTGCGCGCGTCGAAGCGCCGCTCCAGGTACTCGTACGCGGTGAACACTCTGGCCCCGTGGAGGAACGGGACCAGCGTCACCCCCAGGATCACCATGGCCAGCGGGAGGCCGAAGTAAAACTGCACGAAGCGCATGCCATCGGTCGCTCCCTGCCCCGTGGTGCCGATGAGCGTGATGGCGGAGAGCTGCGTCGCCATGACCGAGAGACCCACCGCCCACCACGGGAGGCTCCGGTTGGCCAGGAAGTAGCCCTCGATCTCCCGCGTGCCCTTGGATCGACGCACGCCGTCCACCAACACGTAGACCAGATAGACGGCGATGATGACCCAGTCTAGCGCGCGCACGACGGGGCGGTCACCCGGTGTAGCGGGTCTGGAGCAGCCAGAGGAGCAGCAGCGTCGCCACCTGCACCGCCATCACGCGCAGCAGCGTACGGCGGAAGAGGCGCGAGGCGTGGTCAGGTGCTGGGGTGTCGGACATGTGAAGTGGCAAGAAGATTAGAACAGGACCCTCGAGGAGACTAGGCCATGCGACGGATGGCGGTGCTGATGGCGGTGGCGTTCGTGGACATGATCGGGCTCATGCTCGTCCTGCCCCTGCTGCCCCTGTATGCCCTCCATCTGCACGCGAGCGCGACTACCATCGGGTTCCTCACCGCCTCGTTCCCGGTCGCGCAGCTGCTCGCGTCCCCCGTGTGGGGACGGGTATCGGATCGCTACGGACGGCGTCCGGCGCTGCTCGTGGGGTTGACCGCATCGGCCCTGGCGTACGTCGTGTTCGGACTCGCCGGGTCGCTCTGGCTGCTGTTCGTGTCGCGCTTCATCCAGGGCCTCGGGGGAGGCACGACCGGCGTGGCGCAGGCGTACGTCGCCGACACGATGCGGCCGCACGAGCGGGCCAAGGCCCTCGGTTGGCTCTCGGCCGCGACCAGCCTCGGCGTCGTGATCGGCCCGGTGGTCGGCTCGTTTGCCGCGCGCGCCGGCCAGTCGGCGCCCGGTCTCGTCGCGGCCGCGCTGTGCCTGTGCAACGTGGCGTTCGCCTGGCGGTGGCTGCCCGAATCCCGCGTCCTGCCGCCCCACGCCACCACCGCGAGCGGGCGACACGTGCCGCCGCCCGAGCCGCGGCCGGTCCTGCACGCCATGTGGGACGTGATCCGCCACCCGGGCAGACCCGCGGCCCAGCTGATCTGGATCTACGCGGTCGCCATGCTCGCCTACAACTCCGCGCCGGCCGTGTTCACGCTGTATCTCTCGTGGCGCTTCGGCATCGATGTGACCAACATCGGCTGGTTCTTCACCGTGTTCGGAGGTGTCGGCGTGTTGATGCGCGCGTTCGTGGTCGGACCCATCAACGATCGCCTCGGGGAGGTGCGCACGATGCGCGTGGGGGCGGCGCTGTACGGTCTGGGGTACGCGCTCCTGCCGCTGGCATCCTCGGTGCCCCTGTTCCTCGCGTTCCAGGTGCTGTTGCCGCTTGGAACGGCGCTGTTGTTTCCCGCGACCTCCGCTCTCGTGAGCCACCGGACCGACCAGCACGAGTTCGGCCTCATGATGGGCGTGCAACAGGCGCTGCGCGGCGTCGCGAGCGTCGCGGGCCCCATCTGGGCCGGGCTCGCTTACCAACACCTCGGCCCGAGCGTCCCGTTCTTCGCGTGCGCCGTGATCATCGCCTGCGCGCTGCTGCTCGCCACTCGCGTGCCGCGCGGAGCCCCGGTGCCGGTGACGGCGTAGGGACCCCCGCCCGCTTATTTTCTTGGCATGATTCCTCTTCTCCTCGCCCTTGCCGCGGGACCGTCTCGGCCCGCTCCCAAACCGCGCCTGGTCGTCGTGATCACCGTGGACCAGTTGCGCCCCGACTACCTCGACCGCTATCGCCCGCAGCTGAAGAGCGGGCTGGCGATGCTCCTGAAGCAGGGCGCGGTGTTCACGGAGGCGTACCACGACCACGCCGTCACGGAGACGGCCCCGGGCCACGCCACGATCCTGTCGGGGCGCTGGCCCGCGCATACGGGCATCATCCGCAACGTCGCGGGCGTGCAGGACTCCACGACGTCGCTCATCGGTGTGACGGGGATCGGGGCGTCCCCCGCGCGGTTCCGTGGGACGGAGCTGTTCGACTGGCTCAAGGCGGCCGAGCCGGCGGCGCGGGCGCTGTCGGTGTCGGGGAAAGACCGCGGGGCCATCCTGCCGATCGGCCGCGCCAAGGAGCAGGTGTACTGGTACGTCGGGGGCGTATTCACGACGAGCCGCTACTACGCCGACTCGCTGCCCCTGTGGGTGCGGGTGTTCAATGGCGAGCGCGTCCCGTTCCGCGCAGCGGGGACGCAATGGACCCTGTTTCTCCCCGAGCGGGACTACCCGGAGCCCGACAGCGTGCCCTATGAGAACCAGGGCCGCGACTTCGTCTTTCCGCACCGGCTCCCGAGCGACAGTGGGCAGGCGGCCCTCGCCTTCATCGCGACCCCGACGATGGACTCGCTCACGCTCGCGTTCGCCCTCGAAGGAACGCGCGCGCTCCGGCTCGGCGTGCGCGGGACCACCGATCTGCTCGCGGTGAGCCTGTCCACCACCGACTACATCGGGCACGCGTACGGTCCCGACTCCCGCGAGATCCACGACCAGGTGCTGCGCCTGGATCGCTATCTGGGCCGCTTCTTCGAGCAATTGTTCGTGCGCTACGGCGGCAGCAACGTTCTGATCGTGCTGACCGCCGACCACGGTGTGACGCCGTTCCCGGAGCGGTCGCGCGCGCTGGGGCGGAGCGGAGCGGTGCGCGTGACGCCCGACAGCCTGATCCAGAGCGTCAACGCGGCGCTCGATGCGCGCGCCGGCGGGGCCGACTGGCTCGTCTTCGAGAGCGGTATGCTCATCGTGCCGGGCCGCGCCCGGCTCGCGGCACAGGGCGTCAACGTCGACAGTGTCGTCGCCGACGTGGCCACACGGCTGCGCCGGCTCGCGGGCGTGGGGCGCGTGGACCGCCCCGCTGATCTGGCGGCCGACAGCGCCGATGCCACCGTGCGCCGCTGGCGTCATCAGGTGCCGCCCGACGGGGGCGTGGAGCTGGTCGTGACGCTCAAGCCGTACTCGATCTGGGGAATCGCGAACCTCCCGATCGCGATGCACGGCCAGCCGACGGATCTGGACGCCCGCGTGCCGTTGATCTTCTGGGGCCCGGGCGTGCGCCGCGGCGTGTACGAGATGAGGGTCCGCACGGTGGACATCGCGCCCACGCTGGCGCGGCTGCTCGACGTCACCCCTGCCGAGCCGCTCGACGGTCACGTGCTCACGGAGGTGCTCCCATGAGCCAGAAGCTCACGGCCGATCAGGTCCGTCAGGTGGAGGAGATCGAGGACTTCCAGCGGGCCACCGATCGACTCAAGCACCTCGTCACCGAGCTCGAGTCCAACCGTGCCGGACAGACGCGCACGATTCAGCATCTGTGCGAGAAGATCGCAATCGAGGCTGCTCAGATGCGTCAGCGGGCCCTCACCGGCAACGTTGGCACCATCGCGGACGTGGCGGGCACAATGTCGGTGATGGCGGGGCGTGGGGGAGGGGTCCTCATGAAGATCCGGGCGCTCGGGGACGCCGTGAACAACCTGCAGATCCAGCTCGACGCGGCGCTGAAGCACGCGATGACGCCACCGGATCCCAAGAAGCCCGCCTGAGCGTGTCGGCCATTCGCTGCACCGGCTTGGTCAAGCGCTATGGCGACGTGCTCGCGGTCGCCGGGCTCGAGCTCGCGGTGACCGCAGGAGAGTGCTTCGGCCTGCTCGGGCCGAACGGCGCCGGCAAGACCACCACCATCGAGATCCTGGAGGGGCTCACGCCTCCCGATGCGGGAGACGTGGAGATCCTCGGGCTGCGCTGGACCGGCGGCGCCGAGACGCGCGCGCTGCGCGAGCGCCTCGGCATCCAGCTCCAGGACACTCAGCTCGCCGACAAATTGACGGTCGAGGAAACGGTGCGCCTGTTTCGCAGCTTCTATCGGTCGTCGCACACCGTCGACGAGGTGCTGGCGCTGGTCGAGCTCGAGGAGAAGCGCGGCGCCTGGGTGGGCAAGCTGTCCGGGGGGCAGAAGCAGCGCCTCGCCGTGGCGTGCGCTCTCGTCTCGCGGCCGGAGCTGCTGTTCCTCGACGAGCCGACGACGGGGCTCGATCCGCAGTCGCGGCGCCAGCTGTGGGACGTGATCGGCCGGTTCCGGGCGGGGGGCGGCACGATTCTCCTGACGACGCACTACATGGAGGAAGCGGAGCGGCTGTGCGACCGCGTCGCCATCATGGATCACGGCAAGATCATTGCGCTCGACACGCCGCGGGCGCTCATCGCATCGCTCGGCGCCGAGCACGTCGTCGAATTCGCGTTGGCGGACGGCGCCGCACCCAGCGTGGACGAGCTGGCCGCGCTGCCCGGGGTGCGCGCCGTGCGTCCGGCGCCGGACCGGACCGCGCTCACGGTCGCGGAAGTGCACCGCGCGGTCCCGGCGCTCCTGGCCCTGCTGGAGCGGCGCGGCGCCGCGCTCTCGCTGCTCGCCACCCACCACGCGACGCTCGAGGACGTGTTCGTGACGCTCACGGGGAGACAGTTGCGCGATGCGTGACCACCCCCTGGTCCAGCTGACGCTCGCGCGCATGCGCGAGTTCTACCGTGAGCCGGAGGCGATCTTCTGGGTGTTCGGGTTCCCGATCGTGCTGGCGTTCGCGCTGGGCATCGCCTTCCGCAACCGCGGGCCCGGCGAGCTGCGGATCGCGGTGCTGCGCCAGACGGGCGATTCGGCGCTGGTCGCGGCGCTGGGCCACGCTCCCGGCCTGACCGTGACGGTGCTCGACAGCGCCGCGGCGCGGCTCGAGCTCCGGACTGGTCGCGTCGCCCTGCTCGTGATCCCGGGTGAGCCCCTCGTGTACCGGTACGACTCGACCCGCACCGAGAGCCGGCTGGCGCGCCTCCAGGTGGACGACGCCGTGCAGCGCGCGCGCGGGCGGGCCGATGCGGTCCGGGTGGAGGACGAGCGCGTGACCGAGCCGGGCGCACGCTACATCGACTTCCTGATCCCGGGCCTGTTGGGCATGAACCTGATGGGGAGCGGGCTCTGGGGCGTGGGCTTCTCCGTCGTTCAGGCTCGCACCAAGCGCCTGCTCAAGCGCTACATGGCGACCCCGATGCGGCGCAGCCACTACCTGCTGTCATTCGTGCTGTCCCGTCTGGTGTTCCTGTTCCTCGAGGTCGCGGCCCTGGTGGGATTCGCGTGGTGGATGTTCGACGTGGGAGTGCGGGGCTCGTTCGGCGCCGTCGCCTTCATCACCGTGCTCGGCGCCCTGTCGTTCAACGGGCTGGGCATGCTGGTGGCGAGCCGTGCCCGCACCATCGAGGCGGTCTCCGGGCTGATGAACCTCGTGATGCTCCCGATGTGGATCCTGTCGGGGACGTTCTTTTCGTATGCCCGCTTCCCGGATACGATGCAGCCGTTCGTGCGGGCCCTGCCGCTCACCGCCCTGAACGACGCCCTGCGGGCCGTCATGATCGACGGCAGCCCGCTCATGCGACTGGGCACGCCGCTCGCGATCGTGACGGCGTGGGGCTGCGCGAGCTTCGTGGTCGCGCTCGGGATCTTTCGGTGGCGCTAGGTCATGGGGTGACGATCACGACCCCCTTCATCCCCAACGCGTCGTGAAATGCGCAGTGGTACGGATATGTCCCGGCGGTCGTGAAGGTGTACTGAAAGCTGCCACCGGGCGTGCCGTCGCAGGGAGGGTACGGACACGTCTGCGGCGGAGGGCCGGGTGGATTGATCGCGTTGCTGTTCCATATGCCGGTCGTGTCGCTCGTGGACGTGTGGCTCGTCGTTCCATTGTTGTTCCAGCCGACGGCACTGCCCACGGCGACCCGCACGGTCTCCGGTGAGAATCGGTATTCGGACATCGTCACCGAGGCCGCCGGCGGAGTCCCTCCCCCGCCCCCGCCGCCCCCCCCACCTCCCGCAGCGCTCGTGGGGCTCGACCCACCGCACGCGGCCGCCAGCACCGTAACAAGCACCTCACATCGCATCCTCATGGCGGCTCCCTCGGTGGTCCGACGTTATTGTGTGGGAGACGTCCCCGCCTGGCAATTCGGATTTCGTCCGGCTCGTGTCAACGCGCGGTTCACTCGCCGCGCAGGACGGCCCTGAGCCGGCGCAGCAATCCGCGTGATCGCCGCACCGCCTCGCGAAAGGCGGTCGCCGTCTGGAACCGGGCCCGCGGGTCGCTCGCCAGCGCCCGGCGCAACACCTCTTCCAGCTCGCGCGGCACGTCACGCCGGGCATCCGCGAGGGGCGGGAGATCGTCGGTCGTCTGGCGCGCCAGGATGGCCTCGGGGGTGCGTCCATCGAACGGGGGACGACCGACGAGCGCGAAGTAGGCCGCCGCGGCGAGCGAGTACAGGTCCGCACGCTGGTCGACGCGCTCGCCCAGCAGCTGCTCCGGCGCTGCGAACTGGGGCGTGCCGCTGCGCGAGGTGGCGCCGCCGAACCGCCCATCGCCCCGCAGCGCCAGGGCCAGTCCGAAATCGGTGATGCGCAGGCGGCCGTCCGGCTCGATCAGCATGTTCTCCGGTTTCAGGTCCCGGTGCACCAGCCCGAGGGCGTGCGCGTGCTCCAGCGCCGAGAGCCCCTGGTCGAGCACTCGCACCGTCTGATCTACCGAGAGCGGTCCTTGCGTCTGGACCAGCTGGGCGAGATTGGTGCCGGGCACGAGCTCCATCGTGTACCACTCCAGTCCGGCCCGGCCCATGATGTCGTAGATGCTGACGATGCTTGTGTGGCGCAGCCGCGCGGCGAGCTGCGCCTCGCGACGGAACCGCTCCGTCACCGCGGTATCGGCCGTGAGCGACGGGTGCAGGACCTTGATCGCTACGTCGCGCTCGAGCGCGAGATCGCGCGCCCGGTACACCCTCCCGAATCCGCCCGTGCCGATCTCCTCGAGCAGCTCGTAGTCGTCGCCCAGGGCGCGTCGCAGGCGCCGCTCAAAGCCCGCCTCCGCCAGTTGCGGCGTCGCCGCCAGCCCCTGAAAAACGCCGGCGTCGCTCACGAAGTCCTCGAGCATCTCCGTGGCTGTGAAGTAGCGGGCGGCCGGCGCGGCCTGGAGCGCGCGCAACAGGACGCGCTCGAGGGCGGCCGGCACCGCGGGCCGGAGCTGCCGCGGCGGCACGACCCGCGCCGGGTCCGCGTCCGGCTCGTGACCGGTGAGCACGTAGTAGACCAGGGCTGCCACGGCGTACACGTCGCTCGCCGGCTCCCCCGGGCCGCCGGCGCGCACCTCGGGCGCGACGAAGGCGCCTCCCGCCCCACGCTCCTCGGGCGGGACATTGGGCAGACACCAGTTGGCGTAGCGCAGGTCGGTGATCACGGCCCGGCCCGAGAGCTCGAGCATGAGCGTGAGTGGCACGATGCGGCGCAGGATCACACCGCGAGCGTGCGCGTGCTCGGCCGCGCTGAGCAGGTCGCGCACCAGGGTATGCGCCGTCGGGATCGGTCTCGGGCCCCGGCGCAGCGCGTCGGCGAGGCTTTCCCCTTCCACCCAGTTCGTCGTCCGGTAGGCGAAGCTCCCCGCAATCGCGGCCGCGTACACGTGGCGAATAGTGGGGTGGTCGAGCGCGGCGAGGGTCTCCGTCTCCCGCAGAAACCAGGCGCGCCCGGGCGCGTCGGGCGCGAGGTGCGCGTGCAGTGCGACGTGCCGCTTGAGCAGGCGATCCCAGGCGTGGTACACCACGCGCTCGGCCGTCGCGGCGACGAGCCGGTCGAGGCGGAACGCCGGCTCGAGCACGCGTACGACACCATCGAGCAGCTCGGTGGGAGGCAGGGCGGAGGTCATCGCGTGGCCCAATCTAGCGACCCTCGGGGTCCCCCACCGCCCGACTTCCGCGTGTGACCGCCGTCACACCGTCGTAACGAACCCGGGGCTGCCGGAATCTTGAGAGAAACCCCGAACGGAGCCGAATTCACCTATGCGCCGCTATTTCCCAGCTCTTGGGCTCGCCCTGGCCTCCTGTGGACCGGGTGTCTATACGCGGGCTGAGGTCGTGTACGCCGAGCCGGCCCAGTACGAGTACGTCGTGCCGGTGGACCAGGTGGTGGTCGTGACGCGCGACGTACTGGCGCGTCGTGGTTACGTCGTCTATCGCGTCCAGGACGACGGTCCCACCCGGGTTATCTGGGCACGGCGCGGCGACGACGAGGTCGTGCGAGTATTTGCCACTCGAGAGCGAGAGCGCGTCCTGATCCGCGGGCTTCGCGAGAAGCGGGACCGCGGCCGGCACAAGGGGTGGCTCCGCCAGGGCAGGGCCGAGGAGGTAGTGGGTGATATCGACGTACGGCTGCGGGCCGTCGCGCACTAGCCGGCTGGTCGGCTGGCCAGTAGTTTTGGCCCCCGACCGGAGGATTCCATCGCCTACGAACCACTGCCCGACCGGCGCACCCGCGACGATCGCCGGCAACTCGACGACCGCCGCTCCGGTGTCGACCGCCGGTCGCGCGCTGAGCGGCGCCAGGGGAACACGCCGGTACCGAACGAGCGCCGTTCCGGGTCGGAGCGCCGCTCAAGCGGCGAGCGGCGCCGGGCCCCGCGGCGCTCGCTCGCGCCCCGCCGTCTCGTCCCGGACCGCCGCGCCAGGGGGAGTCCGCTGCTGGCGTAGCGAGTGCCTTACCTCAGGCTGATCGATTCCGTCACGCAGGACGTCACCGAGATCCGCGATGCCGTCGCACGTCTCGGCCGCAGCCCGGACTGTCGCGTGGTCGTGGGCGGCCCCGGAGCGGGGGTCGTCTCCGCCCTCCATGCCGAGTTGCGGTACGAGGACGGCGCATGGTGTCTGGCCGACCTCCGCAGCCGCAACGGCACCTACTTGAACGACCGCCGCCTCGACGCTGCCGTTATCGTCGGGCCGGGTGATGTGATCGGTCTGGGCGAGTCGGGGCCGCGATTCGAGATCACCGCCGTGACCGAAGGCGCGCCCCTCCCGCCGACCCTCCCCGAGCGCCCCGGGCTCCCCGCGGGGGACCGCGCGTACGGGATCACCTTGCTCGACAGCGCCACCGGACGCCGCTACGAGGCGGCGGGCGTACGCATCCGCATCGGGCGGGGCCGCGAGTGCGAAGTCCAGGTCGCCGCAGGCGCAGACACGACCGTCTCGCGGGTCCACGCGGAGCTGATTGTGGACCCATCCGGCTCACTCCTGGTGCGCGACGCCGGGTCGAGGAACGGCACGTGGGTCAACGGGGAACGGGTCATCACGCCCCTGCCCGTCCGGCTGGGTGACCGGATCATGCTCGGGGCGGGCGGTCCATTGCTGGTGGTCGACGGGCTCGGCACAATGCCACAGCTCCCGGTGGCGCGCCCAGCCGCGCGCCAGGCGGCGGGGCGACCCAGCGTCGCACGGGTCATCGGCCACGCTTTGGCGCAAGCGAAGCAGGCGCGGCGCGAGGGCAAGCGGGGCTCGGGGGCGGCCTTCGTGCGGACCGTCGCCGCGGAGGGGTCCCCCCGCTGGCTCGTGGGTGTCGTGATGGTGCTGTTTCTCCTGCTGGCAGGCGCCGTGTACGGCGTGTACTGGCTGCTCTCTTCACAAGTCGAGCAGACGAACGCGGCGCAGCGCAGCGCCGAGGATTCGGTGCGCCTGGTGACGCGGCGTCTCGAGCGGGACTTGGAGGTCGCCCGGGCGAGCTCCGCGCCGGCGGCCCTGGTGGAGACCCTGCGCGCGCAGCTCGGGGTCGCCCAGGCCCGCACGGCGGAGTTGCGCGCGGCGCTGGACCGGGCGCAGGCGGCCCTCGGCGCCCAGCTCGAGGCGGGCGAGGCGCGTCGTCTCGCGGCGCAGAACGAGGTGCAACGGCTGCGGGAGGAGCTCGCTGCGGCGGAGCGACGCGCGCCGTCCGCCGCCACGCTCGATAGTCTGCGCGGAGCTGTGGCCAGCGCCGAGCTGCAGACGCGAGGGCTCGACGCCAAGATCCGCGCGATCCGCGGGACCGGCTTCGCCGCCATTGCACAGCAGAGCCAGGGAGCGGTCGGGCTCATCACCGTGAGCTTTGGACGGGACTATTACAACGGCACCGGGTTCGTGATCACGCCCGACGGCTACATGCTCACCAACTGGCACGTCGTGGCCGACTCGCTGCACCAGCGCCCGGACACGATCTGGGTCATCCTGGCCCGATCAGTCCCAGGCCCGCTACGCCGATGTGATCGCCACGTCCCCGGAGCGGGACATCGCGGTGATCAAGCTGCGTGGCTATCGGGGAGGGTATATCGCGGCGGTCGACTGGAGCGGCACCAAGGCCCGGCAGGGTGAACCTGCGGCGCTGATCGGCTATCCGGCGGGTGCGGGGTTCGCCCGGCTGCGCACGTCAGTCGTCCGTACGTCGATGACGGCCGGCATCATCTCGCGCGCCACGGACGACGTGATTCAGTTCGACGGGATGACGATCGGTGGGTCCTCGGGAAGTCCGCTCTTCAACGCCAACGGGGAGGTGATCGCCATCCACCGAGCGGGTCTGGCGCAGGCGCCTGGGTTCGGCTTGTCCGTACCGACCAGGCACGCGGTGGCGATCATGCCGATCCCGCTGCGCCGGGAGCTCGGGATCGAGTGACTGCTCGCTAGTTCTTCGAGTAATCGATCGTGACGACCAGGTCCGAACGGCCCGTGGCGGGCTGAGCGATGCTCACTTGCGCCAGTGTTGAGACAGTATCGATGTTGGCATTCCGGGTCCCGGCCGCCGCGTGCCGCAGCGCCACGCGCGCCGCCTGAAGGCCGTCGTAGCTCGCCTTGGTATCAACGACTTGCGCGGTTACTTGCAGCGTGCCACGAGCTTGGGCTTCTGCATTGAGCGGCCGACCCAGCCAGACGACACCGAACACGAGGACCGCCAGGACAGCGCGGGTGATCGCCGAACGGCGTCGACTTGTCATCGTGGTGCTCATTGGGGTCCGGGCCATGTGTTGTGCCGAGTAGTAGGCACGGTCCGTACCCTGATGGCCAGACATCTAAGCTGCTGCATGACAATAGCTTATATGATAACGTGGTGGTGCGCCCTTGCTGTGTCGCCGTCAAATATCATGACAGTCGCGGCGAGAGCACAGGCTAAGCGCTTTGAGGCCTTGATATAGCAGGCACTGCGTTGACCGTATAAAACATTGACGATCGTCAAGAAAACAAGCACTATGGCACGCCCTTTGCCTGTTGCGTCGGCACAACAATCGAGGCGCACGCGCCTCATAGCCGTAAGTGTCGTACCACACGATAGATAAAGGGAGACGCCACATGTACACTGCTTCCAAAGCCGCACTTGCCACGCTTGTTCTCGCGCTGGTGGCGGGCACTACGGTCCGCGCGCAAGGCGTGAACGGCAGCATCACGGCGACGGCCTCGGTGCAGTCGCCCATCACGGTCGCCGGGGCTCAGAACCTGGCGTTCGGTAACGTCTTCCCGGGTGTGGCGAAGACCGTGGCTTACAGCGATGCGACCAACGCCGGCCGGTTCGACGTGACGGGCCAGGCCAGCACGCCGGTCACTTACTCATTCACCTTGCCGGCCAACCTCACGACCGGCGGGAACAACCTGCCGATCGGGTCGTGGACCGGCTATGTCAACGGGGCGAACTCGACGTCGGGCGGAGCGGCCATCACGCCCTCGTCCACGCCCGCGGGCGCGAGCTTGAGCGCCGGTGGGACGCTCTACTTCTTCGTCGGTGCCACGGTGACGCCACCGGTCAATCTGCCGGCTGGCAGCTACACCGGTACCGTGACGCTCACGGTGTCGTACTAAACGCGCTTTTCGCATAAGTTTGGCTGTCGCCGCGCCGGCAGAGGTTGGGTGGTCCCTCTGCCGGCGCTGCCACACACGGGAGGCCCACGATGAGAGGACTGCGGTACGCGTTCCTGCTGACGGCGACGGCCGTTCTGCCGCTTGCCGGCCAACGTCCTCTCACCGTGACGGGCATCCAGTCTCTCACGTTCGGCGCCCTCATCCCCGGTATCCCGACCGCCGTGTCGCGCACGGATGCGGCGAGGAGCGGGCGGTTCGACGTCGGCGGGCCCCACGATACTCAGGGCCAGGTGACGTTCACGCTGCCCTCCGTGCTGACGGGGCCGGCCGGCGCCACGCTGCCGCTCACGTTCTCCGGGAGCGACGCCGGGTACTCGCAATCGCAGAACATCGGTAGCCAGATCGGCTTCGACCCGAAGCAGCCGTTCCTCATCACCTTCAGCGGGCAGGGGCGCGGGTCGGTGTTCCTCGGCGGCACCGCGCAGCCTGCGCCGACGCAGCGCGCCGGCTCGTACACCGGGACGATTACCCTCAACCTGACGGCATTCCCATGAGGCGCACCGGGCTGTCGCTCGCGCTGCTGTGCGGCGCGGCGCCGCTCGCGGGGCAGGGCGTGGTGATCGCCCCTCATGCGGTGTTCATCGACGCGCGCACCCGCAGCGGCGCCGTGCTGCTGTACAACCCGAACCCCGAGCCCGCCGAGGTCGCCATTTCGTTCTTCTTCGGCTATCCCACGACGGACTCCGCCGGAAGCACCGTCGTGCGGACGGTCGAGCACCCCGATTCGACCAGTCCATCCGCGGCGGGCTGGATCCAGGCGTTCCCGCGTCGCCTCACGGTACCGCCGCTCGAGCGCCAGACCATCCGCCTGCTCGCGACTCCGCCTTCGGGCCTCCCCGACGGGGAGTACTGGGCCCGTCTCGTGATCTCGGCCAAGGGAGGGCAACTCCCGGTCACGGGCGTCGCCGACACAGCCAAGGTCAAGGTCGGGCTGACGCTCGAGGTGCAGACGATCATCGGCGTGTTCTACCGCAAGGGCGCTGTGTACACGGGCGTCACTGTGTCGGGGCTGCGCACCGCGGTGGTGGGGGATTCGCTCGCGGTCCGGGCGCGCGTGACGCAACAGGGCAACGCCGCCTACATCGGTAGCGCACACGCGGTGCTCGTGGACTCGGCTGGCAAGAGGCGCGGCGAGATGACGAGGCCGATCGCCGTCTACTACACGATGGAGCCGCGCTGGGCACTCCCCATCGGGGCTCTCGCTCCTGGCCGCTACCGGCTGCGCTTCGAGCTATCCACCGGGCGCGAGGATCTCGCTCCGGAGCTCGTCCTCCCGAGCCCGCCGGTGCGCGATTCGGTCGAGGTCCGCGTTCCGTGATACTTCGACTCGGTCACGCGGGCACGATCATCGTCACGATCGCCTACCGGTAGTACGATGACACCGATTTCGCGCGCGACGCGGGTCGCCCTGTGGCTCACGGTGGCCGGCGCCCCCGTGGCGGCTGCCCAGGGGGCCGCCCGGCCCGATACGGCGGAGCCCATCCTCGTGGAGCTGCGCCTCGGGCACGTCGCCGGTCGCACCGTCGCGGCGTACCGGCTGCGCACCGAAGTCCTGCTCCCGCTCACCCAGTTCCTGCAGCTCGCCGAGATCCGCTACCGCGTGAGCTCGGCCGGACGGCTCGAAGCCACCGTGGACCCGGGAGGTCGGCGTCTGGTGATCGACGCGAGCGGCGACACGATGAGCTACGGCGCGCGCCGCGTGCGGTTGGAGCGCGAGTACAAGAGCTTCCGCGAGGGGGAGCTGTACGTGGGCGCCGAGCGGCTGGGTGACCTGCTGGGATCACGGTTCGTCGTCGATTTCTCCGAGCTCACGGTGACCATGGCCGATCCGGGCGACCTGCCGGTCGCGCGCCGGCTGCGCCGCGAGGCGGCCCGGACGGCACTGCTCCGGCCGCGCGAGACCACGCATCCCGATCTGCTGCTCGCGGCGGAGCGCCCGCACTGGGACGGCCTGGTGTTCGACTACACGCTGCTCGCGCCCAGCGGCGACCTGCTCGCGGGCAGCGGGTACACGGGGGCGCTGGGGGCGGACGCGTTCGGCGGCTCACTCGAGCTCGTCGCCTCGAGTGTCGGGAGGGCGGCGGACGGCGTGGTGCAGATCGCCGGCTCGTGGACGGGCGTGTGGCGCGACCACCGCTGGCTCGAGCAGCTGCGTCTGGGCGACGGCGTGTCCACGGGGCCGGCGCTGCGCGCGCTGCGCGGCGTCTCAATCACGAATGCACCGTTCGTTCGCCCGTCCCTGATCGGCGCCGAGCGCTACCAAGGGGCGCTCGAGCCCGGCGGCGGATGGGCGGTCGAGGCGTATCGCGGCGGTGCGCTGATCGCGTTCGATTCGGCGGATGCTGCCGGTCGTTTCAGCGTGCAAGTTCCCGTGCGGTACGGCGAAAATCCAGTGGACTTCGTGGCCTACGGGCCGCTTGGTGAAATCCGCGAGTTCAACCAGACCTTCCGCGTGGCCGACGAGCTGCTGCCGGCCGGGCGGCTCGAATACGGCCTGTCGGCGGGGTCGTGCCACGGGACGCCGTGCGGCGCCACTGCCAACGTGGATCTGCATTACGGTGTGAGCGACCGCTGGACCGTGCGAGGCGGCGTCGATCGCTTCTGGCGCGACACCCTGTCCGATCTGACCCACGCCTACGCATCGCTCGTGGGCGGCCCCTCCACCACGTGGACCGTCACACTCGACGGAGTCACCGCCGGGTTCGCGCGCGCGGGGCTGCGCTACGAGCCGTCCATCGACCGTCGCGTGACCGCGGAATACACGCGCTACGCCGAGGGCACGGTCGCGCCCATTCTCACGCCGCTCGGCGCCCGTTCGCGGCTCATGCTGTTCGGCTTCTGGCGGCCGATCCGCCGGGCAGGGTTCTTTTTCTTCGACGGCAGCTTCGACCGTCAGACCAGCCTGACCGGCACGACCACGCTCGCACGCGTCGAGAGCTCGACGGAAGGCCAGGCGGTGCGCGCGTTGCCGTTCGTCCGGTTCGAGCGCGACGCCCCGACCGGCGTGCCGGGGGTGACCCGGTGGTTCACCGGCGCCAGCGCCTTCGTGCTGCCGCGCCCGGCGCTCGGCCCGGTGCTGGGGCCGATCTGGCTGCGCGGCGCTGCCGAGATCGAGACGGACGGCCCGCTGCGGCTGTCGTCGTATGCGCTGCTCGCCGCCCGCCCCGTCGGCGCGGGGTTCCGGGTCGAGGCGGGCGTCACGTGGCTACGGGGGTCGGCAGGCCCGGTGTTGTCGCTCTCGTTCACGTCCTACCTCGCGGCGCTGCGGTCCTATACCACGGTGAGCGCACCCGCCGGCGGCAGCGTCAGCGGGACGCAATACGTACAGGGGTCCGTGCTGTGGGACCGCGCGACCGGTCGGCTCACGACGGCGCCCGGGCCCTCGCTCGAGCGGTCCGGCGTATCGGGGCGGGTGTTCCTGGATGAGAACGCGGACGGCGTGCAGAACCCCGGCGAGCAGGGCTTGGCGGGCGTGCGGGTGCGCGTGGGCACGAGCACGGCCGTCTCGGACTCGGAGGGTGCGTTCCGCGTGTGGGATATCGTGCCGTTCGAGCCCGTCAGCGTGCAGGTGGACTCGCTGTCCCTGTCCTCGCCGTTGCTCGTGCCGGCGTTCGCGAGCGCGCTGCTCGAGCCCGGCCCCAACCGGTTCCGTGGCCTGAACATTCCCGTCGTGCGCGCCGGCGTGGTGGAGGGCCGGGTGAGCCGCGAGGCGGGTGGCGGGCGCGTCGGCGTTCCCGGTGTGACGTTGCGGCTCACCGACCGGCGCACCGGAGTCACGCAGCGCTTCACCACGTTCTCGGACGGCGCGTTCTACGTCCTGGGGGTGAAGCCCGGCGACTACGACCTGACGGTGGACCCCGGTGCGCTGGACGCGCTGCAGGCGACCGCGGTACCGCTGCGGGTGCGGCTCGCGCCCACGGCGACCGGCGTGGGCGCCTCCGGTCTGGAGGTCGAGCTCACGCCGAGCCCGTAGCGCGCCCCGCGACCTCGCGGACGACCCGCTCCAGGACGGCGAAGTCGAACGGCTTGGCCACGGTGGGCACGCCGGACTCCTTGAGCAGCGTCGCCGTCTCCGGCGTGAAGGCGTCGCCGGTGCTGAACACCATGCGCGCCACGAGATCGGGCCGGTCGCGGCGCAGCCGCTCCAGGAACTCCCGTCCGCTCATCCCGGGCATCCGCACGTCGGAAATGATCACGTCGAAGGCGCGCTGCTCGAGCAGGCGGATCGCCTCCCAGCCGTCCGCGACGCCCTCGGCGTGGATGTCTCGGCGCTGCAGAAACCGCAGCAGCGCCTCGCGCAACGCCACCTCGTCGTCCACCACGAGCACCGCGAGCCGGCCGGTGGCCGGAGGTGGGCCCGGCTCCGGAGCGGCCGCGGGCTCGCGGGCTTCCTCGCGCTGGTCGCGCGGCAGCAGCACGCAGAAGCGGGCGCCTCCTCCGGGCTCCGACTCCGCCCAGATGCGGCCACCGTGGTCCCGCGCGATGCCGTAGCAGATCGAGAGCCCCAGCCCCGTGCCCACGTCTTCCGGCTTCGTGGTGAAAAACGGGTCGAAGATCCGGGTGCGGAGCTCGGCGGGAATGCCCGGGCCCGAGTCGGCGATCTCGAGCCGGGTGTTGCGCTCATCCGCTCGGGTCCGCACGGTGATCGTGCGCGGCGTGTCGACGGTCACGAGCGCCTGCTCCGCGTTGATCAGCAGGTTGAGGAGCAGCTGCTGCAGCTCGGAGGCGTCGGCCCAGATCTTGGGCTCGTCCGGATCGAGGTCGAGCGCGACCGTGATGTTCAGGGTCGAGAGGTGATAGGAGCGCAGCGCGAACGTGCGGCGGGTGATGTCGTTCAGGTCCACAAGGTTCCGCTCCTTGCCGCCGGCGCGCGCGAACGCCAGCAGGCTGGACGTGATGCGCCCGATCCGGGTGGCTTCATCGTACATCATCTGGAGCATTTCGCGGTGCTCGGGCTTGAGCTCGTCGAGCAGCAGGGTTTGCGCGAAGCCCGAGATGATCGCCGCCGGGTTGTTGATCTCGTGGGCGACACCGCTGACCAGGTGGCCCAGCGCCGCCAGTTTTTCCGCCTGCTGGTACTGCGACTCGCTGCGTCGCTGGTCGGTGACGTCCCGCGCGAGAATCAGCACGCGGGTGATGGCGCTGCCCTCCCGCACCGGCGCGTACAGGAGCGCTGCGCTGCCGTGACTCCCGTCGGCGCGGATCAGCGGGATCTCCAGGCGCTGGACGTCGCCAAGGAACGCCGCCGCGAGCCGCTCCTGGACGACGGCGACCGCGTCGGGGCTCACGAAGTCGAACAGGGTGGGCCGCTGCGTGGTCCCGGGAGTGGCCCCCATGCCACGCGCCGGCTCGTTCGCTTCGAGGATCCGGCCGGCGCGGTCGAGCACGACGATGGCATCGGGCACGGCGTCCATGACCAACCGCAGGTTGCGCTCTGCGGCCGCGGTGGCCGCGAGCGAATCCATGAGCGATCGGGTCTGACTGGCGACCTCGTTCTCGAGTAGCGCCGCGTAGCGACGGTTGGCGCGCAGCGAATACGTGAACCGGACGCCGATGCTCGCTACCGCGGCGCCGATCAGCACGGCGGCGACGAGGGTGCGCGCCGCCCGATCGGCGGGGGCGAGCAGATAGGCCAGCACGATCACCAGGAACGAGAGGGCGGCGATCGCCACCACCATGCGGGTGAGCCGGTTGAGGGGGGGCACGCGCGACCTCCGCGCTAACCTAACGGCCATCCCTGGCGGCCGGGAGGGTTCGTTATGTTTCGCGGCCGTATGGACCTCCTGGGATGGAAAGACGCGCCCCGCGCCACACTGGGGCAGTGGGATGATTTCGTGCGCTTTGCCGACGCGGCGCGACGCGACGGGCTGACGCATACGGTCGTTTGCGGGATGGGCGGCTCGAGCCTCGCACCGCAGGTGCTCGCGGCGAGCTTCGGGGAGGCCCGCCTGTCCGTGCTCGACAGCACCGACCCGGCCGCTGTGCTTGCCGTCGCACGCGCGCCGGAGTTCGACCGGACCCTGTTCGTCATCTCGAGCAAGTCGGGGACCACGGTCGAGACGCTGTCGTTCTACCGGTTTCTCGCGGCGCGTGCCGGACCGGAACGATTCGTGGCCATCACTGATCCCGGCAGCCCGCTCGACGCGCTGGCCCGCGAGCGCCGCTTCCGTGCCGTGTTCCCGCACCCCCCGGACGTGGGGGGACGCTACGCCGCGCTGACGGTCGTGGGGATGTTGCCCGCCGCGCTCTCGGGGATCGACGGTCGCGGCCTACTCGAGCGGGCCCTCGCGGTGGACCCGGCGGCGGCGCGCGCGCTGGGGGCGCGCATCGCCGCCGCCGTGCTCGCGGGCCAGGACAAGCTCGTGCTGCGCCCGCCGGCGGTGGTCGCGCGCTTCGCCGATTGGGTCGAGCAGCTCGTGGCCGAGAGCACGGGGAAGGGTGGACGCGGGGTGATCCCCGTGGTCGACGATCCCGTCACGGCACCGTATCCCGATGGCGAGATCGTCACCGACTTCTCGGCCGACCCGCTCACTCTGGGCGCGGCGTTCGTCGCCTGGGAATACGCGACCTGGGAGCTGTGCGTCCGCCTGGGGGTGAACGCGTTCGACCAGCCCGACGTGGAGGAGGCGAAGGCGCTGGCGCGCGCCGAGCTGGCGCACGGAGACGCTGGGCCCGTAGGGGCGCAGCATGCTGCCCCCCTACCTACCCTGACTCCTGAGGTTCTGCGCCGGAGCGCCCGCCCCGGCGACTATCTCGCGATCCTGGCGTATCTGCCGCCCACGCCCGACGTGACCGCCAGGCTTCCAACGGTGCGTGCCGCGTGGGGGCGGGCTCTCGGTTGCGTCACCACGCTCGGCTTCGGCCCGCGCTACCTCCACTCCACCGGCCAGCTCCACAAAGGCGGTCCCAACACGGGCTTGTTCCTGGTAATCACGACGGACGACGCCGAAGATGCCGAGATTCCCGACAGCGGGTTCACGTTCGGCCGACTGAAGCGCGCGCAGGCGCGGGGGGACATTCGGGCGCTGCTCGCCCGGGGACGGCGCGTGGCGCACGTGCATCTGCGGCGCGCGGAGGAAGTCACGCAACTCGCAGCCCTTCGTCCAGCATGATCTCGGCCCACGCCGGCACCGGCGGGATGCGCTTCACCAGGTCGCGCCGCGCGCGGTGCAGGCATTCGAGCATCCGATAGAACGTCACGTGCCGTGCGGCCCCGGGAGCACTCGAGTGCTTGTAAGCGTCGAGGAACCGCTGCACCACGTCGTCCAGGGCCTTGAGCGAGCCCAGCTGCGTCAGGGCCAAGCGTTGAACGGACACGACGAACCAGGCGACATCCCGACTCGGGTCCGCCACGTCGCACTCGTCCAGGTCGATCGTCACGGTGCGCCGGTCGCTCAAGATCACGTGCTCGGGGATGTAGCTGCCATGCCCCGCGCGCGTGTCCACGCTGCCGCGCGGCGTGGCGGCTTGCAGCCGCTGGAACAGGAGCTCGCCCTTGTCGGCGAAGGGCTGGCCGAAGGCGGCGACCTGGTCCCGCCACGACGCAAACCGCGCGAATTCCCGCTCGGTGGCCGCCGGCTTGCCGAGCCGCGGAGCGTCGGCATGGAATCGCGCGAGCCACTGCCCGCAGCGCTCGGCCGTCGCCCCGCGTTCCGGTGCACGACCGTGGAGGATCGTCTCCCTGGCCGAGGGTCCCGGCACTTGCTCTTCCAGCAGGACATGCCACGCGGGGAAGTACGCGAGCGGTCGCGGAATCGAGAACTCCGCGTCCGCGCCGAAGCCAGCGTGGCATATGGCCTCCATGGCCGGCAGGACGTGCGAGCGGTCGTCGTCGAATACCTTCGCGATGGCGCCGTACCGTCCGTTGGTCGTCTGCATGGCCAGCTCGAACGTACAGCGCTCGCGATGCCACTTCAGGGCCCGCAGATGCATCTCGCGCGGCGTGCCCCACCCCCACTCCGTGCAGGCGAGGCGCTCGACCTCGCCGCGGACCTCTGGGTGCTCGAACACGGCGACGAAACGGGACGGCGCGGTCTGAACGTTCTCTGCAGCGGGGCCGAGCGTCATGCGACCTCCACCGTACGGCTCACGCCCGCCGCGAAGTCGTCCTCGAGCAGCGTCGCGAGCTCGCGCAGGAAGTTGCCGAAGTGTCGCGACAGGGCGCGGTGCGGCCCCCACCAGGCGAGCCACTCGAGCGCCTGATACAGGGCCACGCAGGCGAGCTCTTCCGGAAACGCCGCTTGCTCGATGCGCCGGCCGGTCTCCGCCTCATACTGCTCGCTGTACGCGCGCCGCATGGCGTCGCGCTCGTCGCTGGTCCACTTGCCCGCGGTGAGGCTCACGAGGTCGAACGTGCCGGGGCCGATGGCCGCCGTCTCCCAGTCGATGACGGCCACCTTGGGACCCTGCTTGCCGCGGCGCAGCAGGATGTTCTTGCCGAAGTACTGTCCGTGGAGCACGCACTGCGGCAAGGCGCTGAGCCACTCGATGCGCTCCGCGAAGCACTCGAGGCCGCGCGCCACGAGATCGTGCTCCGGCCCCTCGAGGTGGGGCAGGAGCC